>MKWU01002217.1_pt1 | contig 30006 bp, 28 predicted proteins | sample 809101 | NCBI WGS metagenome assembly MKWU01 (sample SAMN05860141, study PRJNA318959) | sponge metagenome | host: Aplysina aerophoba | place: Slovenia: Piran, Adriatic Sea, Gulf of Piran | collected 2013-05-07
CTGCCCGTTGCGGAGCGGGTTGGCCGAGATGTAGCCGACGGAGTACTGGCTGGAGAGCTCGTCCGAGATCTGCCGGTAGATGTCCGGGAGCTCGCTGACGTCGTCGGGGAAGAACGCGCGCCCGCCGGTCTCCTGCGCCAATTGCCGGAGCACGAAGTCGGCTTCGCGGAAGCCGGTGCGCGCCCGGCGGTCCTCGGACTGCAAGCCGATCGAGTAGATCGCCGTCTCGGACCGTTTGGCGAGCTCGAGCACCTCCTCGAAACTGACGAGGCTCGACGTGTCCTCGCCGTCGGACAGGACGATGATCGCCTCGCGCCGGACGTCTGCCTCGCGGAGCGGCGCCCGCGTGAGGTCCTTCAGGGAGATGTAGAGCGCGTTGTACAGCGAGGTCGAACCGCCCGCCGAGGTCCGGCGGATGGCGGACTCCAGTTCGTCGACGTCGTTCGTGAAGCCCTGCAGCACGTCGACGCGGCTGTCGAAGTCGATAATCTCGGCGAGGTCGTCGGGGCCGAGCCGTTGCGAGAATCCGATCGCGGCTTCCTGCGCGGTCCCCATCTCCTCGTCCATGCTGGCGCTGGTGTCGATGAGCAGGGCGAGCGCTATCGGCAGCTGCGTGCGGGTGAAGAAGTTGATCTCCTGCCGGATGCCGTCCTCATAGACCGCGAAGTCGTCCGGTTCGAGATCGGTCACGAAGCGCGTCTCCAGGTCGGTGACCGTGACGCTGAGGGAAACGACGTCCACGCCGGCCCGGAAGGCCGGCGGCTGCGTCTGCTGCTGCGCACCGGCCGGCAGCGTCGCCGAACCCCAGCCGGCGGCGCCGGCGACGGCGACCAGGGCCGCGGTTGCCAGTCGGTTCATGGTCAATCCGCCTTCAGCGGCGTGCCGCGGGCGCTGAGTCCCGCCCGGTTGACCTCAACCTCGATGCGCTCCGGCGGGATGAGCGCGTCGGGACGGGCGTAGGTCACCAGGTGCTGGTTGCGAAGCTCGGTCGCGAACTCCATCAGGGCGTGCTCGACCCCGAGGCTCGTGAGCACGATCTCGCTTCGCCCGCCGGAATCGCGCGGGCCGCGCTCGAGCACCAGGTTGCGCTCCATCTCGGCCTGCTGGCGGCCGGCGTCGGCGAAGCTGGCGCGGCCCGCGGAGCCTCGGCCGGCCACGAGCAGGGTGTACACGGCGGCGCCGCTCTCCCGGACGCGCTCGAAGACCCGTCGCGACCGCACGTTGCTGTAGTCGATGCCCTCGGTGGTCAGGGCCACGAGAACGGGGCGGGGCGACCCGCGGCGCGCGAGACCCTCGGCCGCCTGCGCCATCGCGTCGAGGAGGTAGGCGGCCGACTGGGCGAATCCGAAGACGCCGCCCAGACCGTCCCGGAGGCGGGCGAGGTTCGTGGTGGAGCCGACCAGGATGCGCGGCGGTCCCCCGAAGCTGATCAGCGAGATCTCGTTCCCGTCGTGCATCGCCTCGAAGAAGGCCTCGAGCCCGGCGCGGAAGTCGCGCGTGGCGCGGGCCGCCGCCTGGGACGTGTCGACGAGCACCGCGATCTGCCGTCCGCCGCCCGCGGGCTCGACGCGCAGCACCTCGCGCGAGGCTCCGTCCTCGCGGACCACGAAGTCGCGCGCGGCGAGGCCGTCGACGGGCTGGTCGTCGCCGTCGAGCACCGTCACGATCATCTGGCGCTCGACCGACTGCGCCCGCAGGCCGCCGACGGTCGCGGGCACGACGGCGAGGGCGATGAAGGCCGCCATGCCGCCTGCGAACGACGCGCCTGAAATGCGTCGCATGAGGGGATCCTGTGTCTCGGACCGGAGTATAGCAGTCCGCCATGGTCCGGCGTCCGGCGCCGGCACCCCGTTCCTTGACACTTCCCGTGGCCCGTGCGATACTTCGCCCGGTTTTTCGGCCCGCACGTCGCGCCGTATCGCGGGAGCCGGGTCGCACCGGGTTAACCACGTTCCCGCAGCGACGATGCCAGAAGCCTACATCCCGATTTTTCTCTTCATCCTCGTTGCGATCGGCTTCGCCATCTTCACGTTGATGGTGTCGAAGCTGGTGCACGCGAGCCGCGTCAACAAGGTGAAGCTTGAGCCGTACGAGTGCGGCATCGAGCCGCTGACCGATGCCCGGGATCGCTACAGCGTCCGCTACTACCTGGTGGCGATGCTGTTCGTGATCTTCGACGTCGAGACCGTCTTCATGTTCCCTTGGGCCGTCATCATGGACGAGCTGGCGCTGTTCGGCCTCATCGAGATGCTCGTCTTCCTGTTCATCCTCGTCATCGGGTACGTGTACGCGTGGCGCAAGGGTGCGCTGGACTGGGCCTGACGGTGGGGAACGCCGATCGCAGACCGATGGCCGGTGTCCGATGACCGACGACAAGAAGCCCGGCGCCGAGTCGCCTGACGAGGGCGGCGCCGCACCGGATTCCGCCGCGCGCCCCGCGCCCGAGGCTGCGCGGCAATCGGACTCCGCACCTCCGGCCGCCGCCGAGCCGGCGGCAGCGCCGGCGAAACCCGCTGCGGTGAAGCCCGTTGCGGCGAAGCCCGCCGCGGCCAGGCCCAAACCGAAGCCGAAGCCACCGCCCGAGCCTCCCAAGGGCCCGCCCGATCCGGCGCCGCCGGACGGAATGGAGGCGCCGATCGCGGTCGCGGCCGTCCAGGACGCGCTGCCGGGTGCGATCGAGGCCGTGTCCTACTGGGTCGGGGACTGGACCCTCATCGTCGCGCGCGAGCGGTTGCTCGAGGTGCTCGAGTTCCTCAAGACGGCCGAGGCCACGGCGTTCGACTACTGCTCGGACGTGACCGCGACGGACTGGCCGCCGCGGGAGCGGCGATTCGACCTCATCTACTGTCTCTACTCGACGCGGCTGCGACACCGCATACGGGTCAAGGCGCGCGTCGCCGAGGACGAAGAGGTGGAATCGGTGACCGGCCTTTGGCCCGCCGCCAACTGGCTCGAGCGCGAGGTGTTCGACCAGTTCGGGATCAATATCGTGAATCATCCGGACCTGCGGCGCATCCTGATGCCCGACGAATGGCAGGGGTATCCGCAGCGCAAGGACTACCCTCTCGAGGGACCCGGCGAGCTGCTGATGGAGAACCCGCAGGACTGGCTGCGCGTGCGCAACCTGCCGGACGAGGCAGCGGACCTGCGGTCCGGCGCGGACGCGGGCGCGGGCCCGGATTCGGAGATCGAATAGCCGAGACGGACGCACCATGACGGTTCCCGCTCCCCGCGCCAGCACGAGCCAGTTCGACACCAACGAGCTGGTGATCAACATGGGGCCGCAGCATCCGAGCACGCACGGCGTGCTGCGGGTCGTGCTGCGGCTCGACGGCGAGCGCGTGCTCGACGCGGACTGCGTGATCGGCTACATCCATCGCGGCGTCGAGAAGCTGTGCGAAAACCGCGACTGGACGCACATCATCCTGCTGACCGACCGCATGGACTACGTGGCGGCCGCCACCAACAACCTCGGCTACGTCGAGGCGGTCGAGAAGCTGATGCAGATCGAGGTGCCGCGGCGGGCGCGGTACCTCCGCACGATCCTCGCGGAGCTGCAGCGAATCGCCAGCCACTGCCTGTGGCTCGGCACGCACGCCATGGACATCGGCGCCATGACCGTGCTGCTGTATGCGTTCCGCGAGCGCGAGTTCGTGCTCGACCTGTTCGAGGAGTTCTGCGGGGCGCGCCTGACCTACAACTCGATGCGCGTCGGCGGGCTGCCGCTCGACATTCCGCCGGGGTGGGACCGGAAGCTGCGGTCGTTCTGCGACCTGATGGAAGGGAAGCTGGACGACTACGAGACGCTCCTGACCAACAACCGCATCTGGCTCAAGCGGACGCGCGACGTCGGGGTCATCTCGGGGGAGGAGGCGATCGGCCTGGGGCTCTGCGGCCCGCCGCTGCGCGGCTCGGGGGTTTCGCGCGACCTCCGCAAGGACGAGCCGAACGCCGCCTACGAGGAGTTCGACTTCGACATCCCGCTCGGCACGCGCGGCGACACCTACGACCGCTACCTGATCCGGATGGAAGAGTTCCGGCAGTCGATCCGCATCATCCGGCAGGGGCTCGACGGGCTGCCGGAAGGGCCCGTGATGGGCAAGGTGCCGCGCCTCCTCAAGCCGCCGGCCGGAGAGACGTATCACGCCATCGAGTCCCCGAAGGGCGAGCTCGGGTATTTCCTCGTGAGCGACGGGAAGTCGACCAACCCCTACCGGTTCCGCGTCCGGCCGCCGTCGTTCTGCAACCTGCAGGGGCTCAAGCGGCTCGTCCGCGGGCACCTCGTGGCGGACGTCGTGGCGCTGATCGGAACCATCGACATCGTGCTCGGCGAGGTCGATCGCTGAGCGCGCAGGATGTGATCACGGGAACATGCTCGACACCGTCGTCATCCCGTTGCTGAAGATTGCGGTTCTGGTCAATGCCGTCCTGGTCGCGGTGACCTTCCTCGTGCTGATGGAGCGGAAGGTGATCGCCTGGGCCCAGTCGCGGCTCGGCCCGATGCGCGTCGGGCCTTACGGCATCCTGCAAGCGCTCGCGGACCCCATCAAGCTGATCCTCAAGGAAGACATCACCCCGAGGAAGGCGGACCGGTACATCTTCACGCTGGCGCCGATCATGAGCCTGGTGCCGGCGCTGGTCGTCTTCGCGGTCGTGCCGTTCGGGCCGGATCCGCTCTACTACATCGGCGACATCAACGTCGGGCTCCTCTTCATCATCGCGGTGACGTCGATCGGCGTCTACGGCATCATCCTCGGCGGCTGGGCCTCGAACAGCAAGTACCCGCTGCTGGCCAGCCTGCGCGCCTCGGCGCAGCTCATCAGCTACGAGATCGCGGTGACGATGACGCTGGTCAGCGTCATCCTGACCACCGGCACCCTCAGCCTCGTCGGCATCGTGGAGGCGCAGCGGGAGAGCGGGATCTGGTTCGGGTTCATTCAGCCGGTCGCGCTCGTGCTGATCTTCATCGGCGGGCTGGCCGAGACGAACCGCGCGCCGTTCGACCTGCCGGAAGCGGAGACGGAGCTCACGGGCGGGTTCCACACCGAGTACAGCGGGATGCGCTTCGCGCTGTTCTTCCTGGCCGAGTACGCCAACATGATCGTCATCTCGGCGGTCGTCGTGCTGATATTCTTCGGCGGCTGGCTGCGGCCGTTCCCGAACATGGCCTGGCTCGGCTTCCTCGACCTGTTGCCGGCCTGGATCTGGTTCGTCGGCAAGGTCTTCCTGTTCCTCTACGTGTTCATCTGGATCCGCGCCACGCTGCCGCGCTACCGCTACGACCAGTTGATGGACCTCGGCTGGAAGGTGCTCATCCCGGTCGCGATCGGCAACCTCGTGGTGACCGGCGTGTTCAAGGTCGTGTTCTAGGACAGGCAGGCGATGGCCGAAGCTCTTCTCTTCTACACGCTGGCGGTTCTGATTCTGGGGCTCGGGGTGATGGTCGTCTCGGCGCGCAGCGCCGTGCACAGCGTGCTGTTCCTGGTGGTGAACTTCCTGCTCGTGGCGGTGCTCTACGTAACGCTGAACGCGGAGTTCGTCGCCGTGATCCAGGTGCTGGTCTACGCGGGCGGAATCGTCGTCCTGTACCTGTTCGTCGTCATGCTCGTGAACCTGAAGCAGGCGCCCGAGCGCTTCTCGGACCCGAGGCGCCTCGGCCGGTCGGGCCTGGTGCTCGGCGGCGTCGTGCTGGCCCTCATCGTCGTCGTCGTGTCGTCGTCGCTGCGCGCCGGCGCGGCGCCGGAGGGAACCCTCTCCGGCTTCGGGACGCCGTTCACGAGCGGCAACACCGAGCAGCTCGGATGGGTGCTCTACACCAGCTACCTCATCCCGTTCGAGCTGGCGTCGATGCTGCTGCTCGTCGCGATGATTGGCGCCATCGTGCTGGCGAAGCGGCACCTGGGGGAGTAACGCGTGCTCGAGATCACCCCGCTGCACTACAGCCTGCTCTCGGCGGCGCTGTTCATGATCGGCGTGATCGGCGTGCTGGTGCGCCGGAACGTGATCATCATCTTCATGTCGATCGAGCTCATCCTGAACGCGGTCAACATCAACCTGGTCGCGCTGTCGGACCAGCTTCAGGATCTGGCCGGGCAGGTGTTCGTCGTCTTCGTGATTGCGGTGGCCGCGGCGGAAGCCGCGGTCGGCCTCGGCATCATCATCGCCTTCTACCGCAACAAGGAGACGGTGAACATCGACGAGATTCAGATCATGCGGTGGTGACGCTGTTTCCATGGACCTCATCTGGCTGATCCCGCTCCTGCCCGGTCTGGGCGCCGCCCTCAACGGGCTGGTCGGCATTCGCTTCTTCAGCAAGCAGACGGCCGGGCTGGTCGCGGTCTCCACCATGGCCGTCGCCTTCGTCCTGAGCGTCGTCGCCTTCCTGGGCCTGCTCGGGCTGCCGGAGGACGAGCGCTACCACGAGGTCACGGTGGCGAGCTGGATCCCGCCGATCCCGCTCGAGACCGCGAACGGCATCGGCTCGTTCGAGGTCCCGTGGGCGTTCGCGCTCGATCCCCTCTCCGGCATGATGCTGCTCGTGGTGACCGGCATCGGCCTGCTCATTCACGTCTATTCGGTCGGCTACATCGCCCACGAGCCGCGCGGCGGGGTGGCCCGGTTCTTCTGCTACCTCAACCTCTTCTGCTTCTTCATGCTGACCCTCGTGCTGGGGAGCAGCTTCCTGGTGATGTTCGTCGGCTGGGAGGGCGTGGGCCTCTGCTCGTACCTGCTGATCGGTTACTGGTACCGGAAGCAGAGCGCGTCGGACGCCGGCAAGAAGGCGTTCATCGTCAACCGCATCGGCGACTGGGGCTTCATCCTCGGCATCTTCCTCGTGTTCTTCACGTTCGGCACCCTCGACTTCCGCGAGGTGGCCGTGGCCGCGGCGGCCATGCCGGTGGAGGTCGGGTTCGGCGTGCTCTCGCTGATCTGCCTCTTTCTGTTCATCGGCGCCACCGGCAAGAGCGCGCAGATTCCGCTCTACGTCTGGCTGCCGGACGCGATGGAGGGACCGACGCCGGTTTCCGCCCTGATCCACGCGGCGACGATGGTCACGGCGGGCGTCTACATGGTCTGCCGGAACGCCGTGCTGTTCTCGCACGCCCCGATGGTGATGGAGGTGGTCGCCTGGATCGGCGTGCTGACGGCCTTCATGGCGGCGACGATCGGGCTGGTCCAGACCGACATCAAGAGGGTGCTGGCCTACTCGACCGTCTCGCAGCTCGGGTACATGTTCCTGGCCACCGGCGTCGGCGCGTTCGCGGCCGGTGCGTTCCACCTGATGACGCATGCCTTCTTCAAGGCGCTGCTCTTCCTCGGGAGCGGCTCCGTCATCCACGGCATGAATGAAGAACAGGACATGCGCCGGATGGGTGGCCTGAAGGCCTACATGCCGACCACGTTCTGGACGATGGCGATCGGCGCGGTGGCCATCGCCGGCATCCCGCCGCTGGCCGGGTTCTTCAGCAAGGACGAGATCCTCTACCGCACGTTCCTCCACAGCCAAGCGCTGTGGGGCATCGGCGCACTGACCGCGGTGATGACCGCCTTCTACATGTTCCGCCTGATCAACATGACCTTCCTCGGCCAGTACCGCGGCCCGGGGTGGGGAGGGCACGGAGCCGCCGGGGAGGCCGCCCACGGCGCGGACGGTCATGGGAACGGCGGGCACGACGACGGCGGGCACGGGCACGCGTGGCACGGACCGCACGAGTCCCCGCGCACGATGACCGTGCCCCTGATGGTGCTGGCGGTCGGCGCGGTCTTCGCCGGCTTCATCGGGGTGCCGGCGGCCCTCGGCGGGAGCAACGTGATCGAGCACTTCCTCGAGCCGAGCTTCACGGCGCAGGGCGCCTTCCACGCGGCCGAGGAGGCGCATCACCTGTCGCACACGGCGGAGCTCGGCCTGATGGCGCTCTCCGTGCTGCTCGCCGCCGGGGCGATCCTGTTCGCCTACCGGAACTACGTGCAGCAGCCGGCCGCGGCCGACGAGATGGCGCGGACCTTCGCCGGCCCGCACCGCGTGCTGACCAACAAGTACTACGTCGACGAGCTCTACGGTGCGACCGTCGTGCGCGGCACGATGGAGGGCGCGAACGGCCTCTGGACGGTGGACCAGCGGGTCGTGGACGGCGCCGTCAACGGGGCCGGGTGGACCACGATCTTCTCGTCCTGGGTGTCGCACGTCCTCGACAAGTACGTCGTCGACGGGCTGGTCAACCTCGTGGCCTGGGTGTGCGCGGAGGCCAGCTACGTGTTCCGCCGGGCGCAGACCGGCCTGATTCAGAACTACGCGTTCGCCACGCTGCTCGGCGTGTTCGCGTTCGTCACCTGGTACCTCCTCGCCCGCTAGCCGGACCATGCCATGAGCAACGCCGCCGATACCCCCTCGCTGCTGTCGCTGATCCTCTTCACGCCGCTCGCCGGCGCGCTCGTGATCCTGTTCGTCGGCAAGCGGCAGGTCGACCTGATCCGCTGGATCGCCAACGCGACGGCGGTCCTAGGGTTCCTCGTGTCGCTGCCGCTCTGGTTCGTCTACGACTCGGCGAACCCCGACTGGCAGTTCGTCGAGCAGATGGAGTGGATTCCCTCCATCGGGGCGCAGTACTTCCTCGGGGTCGACGGCTTCAGCGTGCTCCTCGTCCTGCTGACGACGATGATGGGCGTCATCGCCGTGCTGTCGTCGTGGAACGCGATCCAGACGCGGGTGAAGGAGTACTACATCTTCCTGCTGATGCTGCAGACCGGGATGATCGGCGCCTTCGTGTCGCTCGACTTCCTGCTGTTCTTCCTGTTCTGGGAAGTGATGCTGGTGCCGATGTACTTCCTCATCGGCATCTGGGGCAGCGACAACCGGCTCTACTCGGCCATCAAGTTCTTCCTGTTCACCCTGGTCGGCAGCGTCATCATGCTGCTCGGCATCCTGGCCGTCTACTTCTACCACCAGGACGTGACCGGGGTGTTCACGTTCGACATCACGCAGTTCCACGAACTGAACATCCCCTACGACCTGCAGTGGTGGATCTTCCTGGCCTTCTTCCTGGGCTTCGCGGTCAAGGTGCCGATGTTCCCGTTCCACACCTGGCTGCCCGACGCCCACACCGACGCGCCGACCGCGGGCTCGGTCATTCTGGCCGCCGTGCTCCTGAAGATGGGGACCTACGGGTTCATCCGCTTCAGCCTCCCGATCCTGCCGGAGGCGACGCAGGCCTTCGTGCCCGCGGTCGTCCTGCTCTCCATCGTCGGGATCGTCTACGGCGCGCTCGTGGCCATGGCCCAGCGCGACTGGAAGCGCCTGGTCGCCTACTCGAGCGTCAGCCACATGGGCATGGTGATGCTCGGCATGTTCGCGCTGACGCCCGTGGGCATCACCGGCAGCATCGTGCAGCAGCTCAACCACGGCATCTCGACCGGCGCGCTCTTCCTGCTGGTCGGCGTCGTCTACGAGCGGCGCCACACGCGGATGATCGCCGAGTACGGCGGGCTGTCGAAGGTCATGCCGGTCTACGCGACAATCTTCCTCGTGATGACGATGTCGTCCATCGGGCTGCCGACGCTGAACGGGTTCATCGGCGAGGTGCTCATCCTGCAGGGGATCTTCGTCGTCAACAAGACGTGGGCCTTCTTCGCGGCGAGCGGCATCGTTCTCGGGGCGGCGTACATGCTCTGGCTCTATCAGCGGACGATGTTCGGCCCTGTCGACAACCCGAAGAACGAGAACCTGCCCGACATCAGCGTGCGCGAGTTCGCCACGTTCGTGCCGTTGCTGCTGCTGGCCGTCTGGATCGGCCTCTATCCGAAGCCGTTCCTGGATCGCCTCGAGACCTCGGTGGACAAGGTCATGATGCGGGTCAACGCCGACTACACGCCGCGCTTCGCGATCGCCGCCGACGCTGAGAGCGGCGCCGAGGCCGCCGCGCGGCGGTTCACCGCCGGCGCCGTGGTCGTTGGTGCGGCCGCTGAAGGCGCTGCCGAAGCGGGAGCGGTAGCCGACGCCGCCGCACCGCGGTTGACCGCCGCCGCGCCGCCGGGAGCTGAGACCCTCGTACCGGACGTGCCGGTCCGGGGCGGCGCCCGCTGAGCCCGGCGCCAGGGATACAACCATGCCTGCCGGGTTCTCCGCCGCCGACTTCTACTACCTCCTGCCCGAGATCGTGCTGACGGCGGGAGCGCTGCTCGTGCTGGTGGTCGACGTGCTCTTGGCGCGCCGCGAGTCCGCCGTGTTCGGGGTCACGCTGGGCACGCTCGTCGTCTCCGGGGCGGCGGTCCTGGCGTTCGCCGGGCTCGACACCACCATCTCGGCGGGGCTGCTGGCCGTCGACGGATTCGCCGCCTTCTTCAAGATTCTCTTCCTGCTGTCGGCGGGCATCACGGTGCTGATGTCGATGCCGTACCTGCGGGTGGAGGGGGTGCGGGCGGGAGAGTACTGCTTCCTGATTCTGTGCGCCACGCTCGGGATGATGTTCATGGCGAGCGGGATCGACCTGATCACGCTCTTCATCGGCCTCGAGACGATGGCCATCTCGTTCTACATCCTGACCGGCTTCCTCAAGCCGAGCCGGCGATCCAACGAGGCGGCCGTCAAGTATTTCCTGCTCGGCGCGTTCTCGCTCGGATTGCTGCTCTACGGGATGTCGATCTTCTACGGCGTGACGGGGACGACGAGCCTGGCCGGCATCGCGGATGCCCTGGCCGGCGGCGAACGATCGTTGCTGCTGTCGCTGGCTCTCATCCTCCTCGGCGCCGGCATGGGCTTCAAGATTGCGGCGGTGCCCTTCCACATGTGGGCACCCGACGTGTACGAGGGGGCGCCCACTCCGGTGACCGCGTTTCTCTCGGTCGGGTCGAAGGCGGCGTCGTTCGCGATGCTGCTCCGGATTCTGCTCGACGGCCTGCCGGGGCTGATGGCCGACTGGCAGGTCTTCTTCTGGGCGCTGGCCGCGGTCACGATGACCGTCGGCAACATCGCCGCCATCACGCAGAGCAACATCAAGCGGATGCTGGCGTACTCGTCCATCGCCCATGCCGGCTACGTGCTCATCGGCGTCGTCGCCGCTTCCGACCGCGGCGTGACGGCGATCATGGTCTACCTCTGGGTGTACCTCTTCATGCAGCTCGGCGCGTTCGCCATCCTCTCGATGCTGCGCCGGAAGGACGTGGTCGGCGACGAGCTCAAGGACCTCAGCGGGCTCTACTTCCGCCAGCCGGCGGCGGCCATCGCGATGCTGATCTTCATGCTGTCGCTCGGCGGCATTCCGCCGACGGCCGGCTTCATGGGCAAGTTCTGGCTCTTCAGCGCCGCCATCGAATCGGGCTTCATCTGGCTGGCGGTGATCGGCGTCGTCAACAGCGCCATCTCCCTCTACTACTACATCCGGGTCGTCGTCTTCATGTGGCTTAAGGAAGAGACGCTCGGCTCGCCCATCACGATCGGCCCCGCGATAGCCGTCGCGCTCGTGATTGCCGTCGTAGGCTCGCTGCTCTTCGGCGTCTATCCGCAGGTGCTCTTCGACCAGGCCCAGAGTGCCGCCGAGATGCTCGGTGCGGCGGTCCCGTCCGCCGTCCTGTACCAGCCCTGAGCCGGGGGCGGGTCAGCAGACGGGTTGTCCTGCGGCGGCGGGTCGGGGACATGGCGGAGCCGACCAGTCACCCGCGCGATGTCGTTGCCGACGACCTCGGGCAGGTGCGCCGTCGCGCGGCTCCTGCGGCCGTGCTGGCCAGGGCTGCCGGCATCGCGGCGCTGTCCGGGCTCGCCGCCGCGGCGGGATGCGGGCAGGGGCGCACGCTCCTGGAGCCCAGCTTGCTGTCGGCCGATCCGTCCGGGGCGCAGCAGTCCTCCGCGCTGCGCGGCGCCGTGGTGGTGTCGGACGCCGATCGGGGCTGGGGCTCCGACGAGTACGTGGTGAACGCGGCGGGAATCACCGGGGACGTGCTGACCCTCAATGTCTCGTACAGCGGCGGGTGCGCGGCGCATGCGTTCACTCTCGTCGTGTCGGAGTCGTTCGCGGGGCGGTCTCCGGCGACGCTGGCGGGCCGGTTGGCTCATGATGCGAACGGCGATAGCTGCGAGGCGCACCCGATGGAAGACTACGAGTTCGATCTCGGCGTGATCCGGTCGCGGTACCGGGCAGTCTTCGGAGGGAGAGCGGGTGACGCGGGCAGCAGCAGGCTCTTGCCGAAGCGCCGCGGGCGGGAGAGGAAGTAGTGCGTCCCCCCTCCACCAGCCGCTGGATGTGGGCAGTCTTGTCGACGTAGTAGCAGCCGCCCTCGCGGAGCTGGTGGAACGTCTGGATGCCGACGGCAGCCTGCGCTTCATCGGTTCCCGCCGGGCTTGGCGGGAACCGATGTGTCGACGAAGACGGCAGAGGCGACGGGCGGCGGCTACTGCGCCACCCGCGCCTCGACCTGCTTGAGGGCGTCGTCGATCAACGTATCGTTGTCTTCGCGCGTGATGTTGCGCTGGATGAGCTTGGTCGCGATCGCAAGAGACACGTCCACCGCTTCCCGCCGCACCTCCGCCAAGGCGCGATCGCGTTCCAGTTGAATCTGCCGCTCGGCGTTGGCGACGAGCGCCTGCGCCTCGGCCTGCGCTTCCTGCCGCAACTGCTCGCGCTGCGTGCCGGCCGCGGCGCGCGTCTCCGACAGGATGGAGTCGGCTTCGATGCGCGCCTGTCGCATCGTGGCCTCTGCGTTCCGCTGCGCTTCCTCGAGCTGCTTGCGGGCCGCGTCGGCGTCGTCAAGCGACTGCCGGATCGTCGCCTGACGAGTCTCGAGCGCGGCGAGCAGGGGCCGCCAGGCGAACCTCGCCAGGAGGCCCAGCAGGATCAGGAACGTGAAGATGGTCCAGAAGAAGAGTCCCGGATCGAGTTGGACCAGAGGGTTGTCCATCGGCCGTGTCCTTGGCGTGAGGTTGCGTACTGCCGCGTGGGTCCGGTCCGTCCGGACGCCTACGCGATGAAGAGGCTGACCAGCACGAACGCCTCGGCGACGATCGCCACCCCTTCGAGCAGGAACAGCGGCAGGTTCACGGCGCCGGTGATCTGGCTCGTGGCGTTGGGTTGCCGCGCGATCCCTTCCGCGGCGGCCGCGGCCAGCTTGCCGATGCCGAGCCCCGCGCCGATGACGATCAGTCCGAGTCCGAGCGCCGCGCCGAAGATGTTCAGCGTACCTTCCATTCCGTAGCCTCCGTTTCCGTTCCGTCCCGGGTGTCTAGTGGTGCACGTTGATGGCCATCCCGATGAAGGTGGTGGTCAGCAGCGTGAAGACGTACGCCTGCACCAGGATGACGATGATCTCGAGCGCGGAAATACCGACCGCCATCGGCACGGACACGACGAGCCCGACTCCGATTCCGGCCGCGGCGCTCTGGAACTGCTCCGCGAAGATCAGCACGAACGACAGGAGTGCGAGAATGGCGATGTGTCCGGCCGTCATGTTGGCCGCGAGTCGCAGCGTCAAGGCGAACGGCCTGACGATCATGCCGATGATCTCGATGGGGATCAGCAGGAAGTAGATCGGCCACGCCAGGCCGTGCGGCACCAGGTTCTTCCAGTGCTGGATGAACCCGTGCGCGGTCGTTCCGGCGACGATGATCGCGATGAACGTGATGACCGCGAGGCCGGCCGTGACGTTGAAGTTGGCGGTCGCCGTCGCCCCGCCGTGCAGGAGCTGCTTCAGGAACGAGTCCTCGCCCGTGTGCAGCACGTAGTGGTCGATCAGCCCGAGCACCTCGAACATCGGTATCAGGCCGACGAGGTTGGCCAACAGAATGAAGATGAAGAAGGTCAGGATGAGCGGCGCCCATCTCCGGGCGTACCGCTCGCCGACGTTGGGGACCACGATCGAATCGCGGATGAACTCGACCATGAACTCCAGGACGGTCATGAAGCCGCCCGGCACCAGTCGCTCCTGGCGCAGGTAGCGCCGTACGGTGACCGTGACCAGCAGGAACACCGTGGCCGCCACGAGCCACAGCATCAGCACGTGCTTCGTGATGGAGAAATCGATCCCGAACAGCGGCGGGAGATGAACCAGCGGATGGTCGAGGGGACTGTTCGCGATGTGTTCGACGATCATCTCCCCCGCGTTGAACGGCTCGTCGCCGTGGCCGGCGTCGCCGGCGTGACCGGCCGCGGGTTCGCCGTGGGCTTGGGTCATCTCCTGGACTGCTCCTGACGGACGGTCATGGCGCCGAAAGCCGGCGCAGGTGCGCCGCCTCGACGACGTGCAGCACCGCGAAGTAGGTGACGAAACTCAACAGGAACGGGGCGACCTCGAGCGACAGGCTCGTCAGGGTCAGGACGATGTAGGCGCCGAAGAGGATGAACTTCCCGGCGAAGAGGCGCACCATGACCCCGGTGAGCCGAGCGGGATCCCGCCGGTGGGTCCGCGCGATCGCCACGTGCGTGCAGATCGCTGCGGCGAGCGGCGCGGCGAGGCCAAGCCCTATCTCCACTGCCGCCCCGGGCGCGGCGACGGCGACGAGCGCAGCGGACGCGAGCGTAGCTCCCGCCAGCGTCAGGACCGTCATGGGCTTACCGTCTCCACATCACCATCGCGAGCTGATAGAACCCGACCACGAGCCCGAGGGCCATACCGGCCAGCACCCCCCACGGCGCCGTCCCCTGCCAGCGGTCCACGAGAACTCCCGCGCCGCCCAGCAGAAGGAGCGCGCCGATCAGCGAGTAGCTCGCCGTTGCCGCTGGTCCTGCTCTGCGGATATTCTCGTGCAGGGACTGCAGAGAACGCGCCAGAGACGTGTCCCGTTCGTCGGGCATGCCCACATCGCGGCCCACGCGCACGGTGTGCCGCTCCCCGCGCCGAACAAACGGCCAATGATAACAAAGGGCTCCGCGGCGAGGCAATCGACCCGGTCCGCCTGCAATGCCCAACAGGGGCCGGCGACCGCCGCCGCTCGAGGATTCCTTCCGGGAGAGAGCCGGTGGAGGTGACTCTCGTGCAGGTGGACGCTTTTGCGCGCGAGGTCTTCGAAGGGAACCCGGCCGCGGTCTGCCTGCTCCCCAAGCCGGTCGCGGTGGCCTGGATGCAGAGCGTCGCAAGCGAGATGAACCTCGCAGAGACCGCGTTCGTCGTCCGGCGGTCGCCGGGCCTGTACGGACTTCGGTGGTTCACGCCGGCAGTGGAGGTCGATCTCTGCGGCCACGCCACCCTCGCGAGCGCCCACGTGCTGTGGGAGGAGGGCCTCGAGCAGGACGATGCCTGTCTGCGCTTCGAGACCCGCTCGGGCGTCCTGGGGGCCGCGCGCCGGGCGGACTGGATCGAGCTCGACTTCCCGGCCGAGCCGGCCGAGCCGGCCGAGCCCCCGCGCCGCCTGCTCGAGGCCCTGCGCGTCGACCCGCGTTACGTGGGCCGGAACCGGTTCGACTATCTGGTGGAGGTCGATTCGGAGGCGGTTCTCCGCGCGCTCGCACCCGACATGGCGGCGTTGCGCAGGGTCGAGGGTCGCGGGCTCATCGTGACGAGCCGGCCCGCCGAAGCGACGTTCGATTTCGTCTCGCGCTTCTTCGCCCCTGCTGTCGGCATCGACGAGGATCCCGTGACCGGGTCGGCGCACTGCTGCCTGGGACCCTACTGGCGCAACCGGTTGGGGCGGGATGCGCTGACCGGCTACCAGGCCTCCGCGCGCGGCGGCGTCGTGCGCGTCCGTGTCGCCGGGGACCGCGTGCAGCTCGGCGGGCAGGCGGTGACGGTGTTCCGGACGACGCTCACCACACCGTGAACTCGAAGCCGCCGGGGGCGACGAGCATGCGGGTCCGGTCGGGGAAGTAGAGGCTCGACGGCTGCACGATGCTCGCCGCGCGGAGCCGCACGGTGCGGATCTTCTCGCCGTTCGGGTCGTAGACGAAGATCACCGGCACGGAGAGCGCGATCCAGAGGTTGCCGGCGCGGTCGACGGCCGCGGTGCGCACGTTCGGCGGGATGAACGGCAAGGTGACGCCCCGATCGTGCGTGCGGCGCGGCCAGGTAGTCGGCATCGCGTTGATGGTGGCATCGAGCGCCGGGCCTTCCACGTGCCGCTCGAAGAGCAGGGTGCCCCGCGCGTCGTACTTCCGGAACATCGGGATCCCGGTCTGGAACACGAAGTAGTAGCCGCCGTCGTGCGCGAGGCGCGGGATGCCGGCGTTGAGCGCCAGGTGCACGTCGCGGTTCGACTCCTGCCCGGTGCGCCGGAGGACCCCGAACGTGTGGAAGGGTTGCCCGCGGAGGCTGAAGCGGGTGACCAGCCCGCCGAGCTCCGGCTGGCTCATCAGGATCTCGCGTCCCGTGAACTCGAGGGTGCCGATGCCGCTGAGCACCGTCTCGTCCAGCATGACGCGGGGCAGCGCGCGACCCGGCAGCCCGAACCCTCCGAGGCGGCGCCCGTCGAGGTCGAAGATCTGCACGCGCTCCCGACCGTCGGGCGCGTCGGCGACGACGAAGCGCTGCCCGGGCGTCCGGCCCAGGTCGAACGCGCTGGCGCCGATGATGCGCCCCGGCTCGGGGCCGATCTCCACCACGACCGCCGCCCGGTCGCTCCCGGGGTCGAGACGGTGAACCCGGTGGCCGCGACGGTCGAAGATGAAGCGGCGCCCGTCCGGCGTCTCCTGATAGACCGTCGGAAGCCGCAACTCTCCGACGACGTGCGGCGGCAGGCCTCCCGTCGACCGTAGCGTCTCCACCCCCTGGCCGGCTCCGGGGCGGGCGGCGGCGAGCACCAGCAGAGCGATGAGGGGGATGCGGGACACGTTGAGCTCGCCGCGCTCCTCATGGGGGCGCGTCTAGTAGCGCGCGAGTTCGCGGACGACGCCGAGAATGTCGGCGGACTGGGGAAGGATCGCCTCCTCGAGCACGGGGCTGTAGGCGACCGGACAGTCGAGCGCGGCGACGCGCTTCACCGGCGCGTCGAGGTGCTCGAACAGCTCGTCCGCGATCCGGGCCGCGATCTCGGCACCGAATCCGCAGGTCAACTGATCCTCGTGCGCGACGACCACGCGGTTGGTGGCCTTGACGGCCTGCGCGATGCCGTCCCAGTCATAGGGCGCGATGGTGCGCAGGTCGACGACCATGGCGTCGATGCCGTCCTCCGACGCCCGTTCGGCCGCCAGCAGCGAGCGTTGCACGAGCGCGCCCCAAGTGAGGATGACGACGTCACGGCCGGGCCGGCGGACGGCGGCGCGCGCGAACGGCAGCGTGTAGTCGGCGCCCGGGTAGGGGGCCTTGTTGTAGGTCTGCCGGTAGAGGTGCTTGTGCTCGAGGAACAGTACCGGGTCGTCGCAGCGGATCGCCGTCCGCAGCAATCCCGCGGCGTCGCCGGCGTCGGACGGGAACGCGATGCGGAGGCCGGGGCAGTGGGCGAAGATGCTCTCGCCCGACTGGCTGTGGTAGAGGGAGCCTCCACGCAGGTAGCCGCCAATCGGCGCGCGGATCACCACCGGGCACGAGAACGCGTTGTTCGAGCGGTACCGCAGCATCGTCAGCTCGTCGCGGATCTGCATCATCGCCGGCCAGATGTAGTCGAAGAACTGAATCTCGACCACCGGCTTCAGGCCGCGCACCGCCATGCCGATCGCGCGCCCGACGATGTTGGCCTCGGCGAGCGGGGAGTTGAAGCAGCGCTCGCGCCCGTAGGCGCGCTGCAGGCCCAGCGTGGCCTTGAAGACGCCGCCCTTGCCGGTGACCTCGGCCAGCAGCTCGGCACGGCTGGCATCGGCGACGTCCTCGCCGAACACGATGACGCGCGGGTTGCGCGCCATCTCGTCCTTCAGCGTGCGGTTGATCGCCGCCACCATGGTGTCCGGCTGGCCCTCGGGGGCCGGCGTGGTCTCGAACTCCGCCGACGCGGGGTCGACCGTCGGCGAGTACACGTAGAGCGTGGCGCTCGACGCTTCCGGCTTCGGCGCGGCGATGGCGAGGTCCGTCGCTTCCTGAATCTCGCTATCGACGCTCGCCGCGGTGGCCTCGATCTCGGCCTCCGTCGCGAGTCCGCCGACCGTCAGGAAGCGCGCGAACCGCTGCAGGGGGTCGCGCACCGCTTCCATGTGGCGCTCGGCGGCGCTCTTGTAGTGACGCTCATCGTCCGACATGGAGTGCGAGTACGGCCGGGTGACGTGGGCCCGGACCAGCACCGGTCCGGAGCGGGCGCGGGTGTGGGCCACCGCTGCGGTCATGGCGCGGAAGCTCGCCATGCCGTCCGTGCCGTCGACGCGGATCACCTTCAGGCCCGGGAACGACTCGACGAGCCGCGCCACGTCGCCGCCCGGCGTCTGCACCTCGACCGGCACGGAGATCGCGTAGCCGTTGTCCTCGACCACGTAGATGACGGGGGCGCGGCCCGTGCAAGCGGTGTTGAGCGACTCCCAGAACTCCCCGCCGCTGGTCTGTCCGTCGCCGAGGGTGACGAGCACGACCTCGTCCGCCTGGGCCGGCGCGTCCGGGGCGAGCTCCGGAATGCGCTGGTGCAGGCCGCCGGCTTCGGCGGCCCCCACGGCATGGAGGCACTGCGTGGTGCAGGCGCTCGACGGGGAGACGATGCGGAGACGGGCGGAGCTCCAGTGGGTGGGCATCTGGCGGCCGCCCGAATGTGGATCGTCGCGGGCGGCCACCGCGTTCAGGAGCATGTCGGTCGCCGTCACGCCCAGGGCCAGGCAGAGCGCGCGGTCGCGGTAGTACGGAAACACCCAGTCGTGGCCGGGCCGGAGCGCCATTCCGGCCGCCACCTGAATCGCCTCGTGGCCCGCGCCGCTGATCTGGAAGTAGCTCTGGCTCTGGTTCTTGAGCTGGATTTCCTTGTCGTCGAGCCGCCGCGACAGCAGCATCGTGCGGTAGAAGGCATGGATCTGCTCCCGCGACAGGCCGGCCGTGCGGGAAGTGAACGGCGATGGCGCACGGGCCGGCAGCCCGTTCGTGACCGTCGACGCCTTCATGGTGCCAGGATCCTTGCGATGAGTGGGGCCGAACGCCGGCCTGCGCCTGACCACGCCACGCACAGCAAAACCACTATATCATGACGCGACACGCGGTCCGACCTTCTGTCGGCACGCGTAAGTTCTTCATTATCAACAGATACAGCCGTCGGCCCAGATGACGCCCGAGCCGCCCACGCCACCGCGCCCCGCCGTCCATCGCTGGGACGGGATCGCCGTCGAGAAGGTCACCGAGATGATCTCGCGCAAGGTGGTGACCGGCGGGGGGCAGATGCTGGCGCAGGTCTACCTGAAGCGCGGCGCCCACATTCCGCTGCACTGCCATGCGAGCGAGCAGATGACCTACGTGCTGCAGGGCGCGCTCCGATGCCGGGTCGGCTCGGACGAGATCGTCGTGCGCGCCGGCGAGGTGCTGCACATCCCGGCCGGTCGGCGGCATCAGGCCGAGGCGCTGGCGGACACCTTCGAGCTCGACGTCTTCAGCCCGGTTCGGGACGACTGGCTCAAGCCGTCCGCCCCGCAGCCGCCGGCGCGGCGCGAGTGAGTGGAGAGAGGGCCCCCGGCCGGCCGGGATCAGTGGATCCTGTCCTCGTGGTCCGGGCGATGTGGGCCACGCCCCCGCCCCGGGGCACGGAGAGGAACGCGATCGCCCCGATGATCATCACGAAATAGCGGGCCGGGACCGGGAACAGGAAGAACATCAGGACCGGAGCGTTCGGGTAGTACAGGGCGAACGCCACCAGCAGGCCGTAGATCGCCCCGGACGCGCCGATCGTTACCCCGGCGTATGTCGGCTCGGCGAACGCGGCGGGCAGCAGGCCGGCGGCGATCGTCGCGACGCCCGCCCCCACCCCGGTGATGAAGTAGTAACGCAGGAAGAAGCGCGAACCCCAGATGCGCTCGAGCTGCGTGCCGAACATCCAGAGCACGAGCATGTTCAGCAGGATGTGGCCGATGCCCCCGTGCAGGAACATGTAGGTGACCGGCTGCCACAGCCAAAACCGCGTCAGGACCAGTTGCGGGGTCAGTCCGAAAAGGCTCGTGCCCCAGTAGAAGGCCGGGGGCACCAGGGTCGTGAGGAGGAAGATGCCGACGTTGGTCCACAGGAGCATCCGGACCGCCGGCGTCATCAGTCCCGGGCCGAACGCGTAGTGGCCTCCGCCGCCATATACGGCTCGCATCGGCTCCCATCGTACCATCACCGGCGCGGGCGCGCCGCGCCCCGGCGGCCGGTCCGTGCCGCGGGGCCGCTCATCGACGTCGCAGGCGCGCCGCGATCTGTGCCGCCGCCTCGTCCAGCTCCCGGAGACGCAGGAGCCGCGCGGAGAGGGCCAGGACGGCGATGCCGGCCGCGATGCCGGCCGCGATGCGGCCGAGGCGCACGGCGAAGCCGGCCCCGCCCCAGACATCGAGCAGGCGGTCGTGGACCGTCCACGCGGCCGCGCCCATGACCGCCGATGCGACCGCGACCTTCCCGAGCAGCGTCAGCAGCCGCGGCAGATCGAGACCCTCCAGCCGGCGGCGCAGAAGGACCAGCAGCACCAGCGAGTTGGCCAGGGCGGCCACCGAGGTTCCGAGGGCCAGGCCCCGGTAGCCGAGGATGCGCACCAGCAGCAGGTTGAGGCCGATGTTGAGCGCGACGGCGGCCAGGCTCACGGCGGCCGGCGTGCGGCTGCTCCCGAGCGCGTAGAAGCAGGGGACGGCGATGCGGACCGCGGCGTAGCCGGCCAGTCCCGGGGCGTACAGGAAGAGCGCGTCCGCCGTGGCCGCGGTGTCGGCCGCGGTGAAGCTGCCCCGCTCGAAGATCAGCTCGACGATCGGCACGCCGAGCACCATCAGGCCGACCGTGGCGGGCACGTTGATCGCCAGCGTGAGCCGCAGCGCCCGCGATACGGGGTCGCGGCTGGCGGCCGCCGACGAGGCGTGCGGTGGGGGGCAGGTTGCGCGCCAGCGGCGGCCGCGGCCCCCGCGATACGGTGTCGGGCATGCCCGCCACGTCGCGCTGCGCCCCCTGGCGCGAGAGCAGCGGCACGGCGGCGGCCGCGACCGACACCCCGAACAGGCCGATCGGCAGGTACATCACGCGGAACGCGTAGCTCAGCCAGGAGACCGCCCCGGTGCCCTCGCCCGCGGCCAGGACCATGTTGACGAGCAGGTTGATCTGCACCGCGGCGCCGGCGAGAGTGCCCGGCCCCATGAGACGCAGGATGCTCCGGAGCCCGGGGTCGGACGGGTCGAGCGCGGGGCGGTAGCGGAAACCCTCCCCGTACAGCGTCGGAGCCTGCAGCGCGACCTGACCGACGGCCCCGAGCAGAGCGCCGACGGCCACCGCCACGATCGGGTCGAGGCCGAGACCCGGCATCAGCGGGACGAGCAGCGCACCGCCCGCGATGATGCCGACGTTGTACATCGCCGGCGAGAGGGCGGGAACGAAGAAGCGATCGAGGGAGTTGAGCATTCCCATCATCGCGGCGGCGACCGCGACGAGGGTCAGGACGGGGAGCAGGATGCGCGTCAGCAGCGCCGCGAGCTCGAGCTTGCCGGGCACCGCCGCGTAGTCGACGGCGAGAGCGCGCACGAGCGGCTCGGCGAAGAGGATGCCGGCAACCACGACGAGGCCGGTCGCCGCTATCAGGGCGTTGATCACCTGGTTGCCCAGGAGCAGGGCCGGGAGCCTGCCGTCCTTCGTCAGGCGCCGCATGAACGTCGGCACGAAGGCCGCGCTCATCGCGCCCTCCGCGAACAGGTCGCGCATCAGGTTGGGGATGCGGGCCGCCACGTTGAAGGCGTCCATCGCGTCCGTGGCGCCGAACCGGTAGGCGAGGACCTGATCGCGGGCCAGTCCGAGGACGCGGCTGGCGAGGGTGGCGGCGCCGACGACGCCGGCGGAGGTCGCGAGCCGGGCGGCCTGCGTTGCGCCGGCGGTGTCGGGCGGTTCGGCCGCGGGCGGAGCGGACTTCGGATTGGACGTCACGCTTCAGGTCGCGAAGCGGACGTTGATCACGTCGCCGTCGCGGATGACGTAGTCCTTCCCCTCGAGCCGCACCTCGGCGTGCTTGCGGCACTCGCCGAGCGAGCCGCGGGCCAGGAGCGGATCGCAGGCGACGACCTCGGCCCGGATGAAGCCCCGCGCCAGGTCGGTGTGGATCTCCCCGGCCGCGTCCTGGGCGCGGGTCCCCGCCGCGATGGACCACGCCCGGCATTCGTCCTCGCCAACGGTGAAGAAGGAGATGTAGCCGAGCAGGTCGTAGGTGGCGCCGATCACGCGGTCGAGCCCGGCGCCCCGCAGCCCGAGGTCGGCCAGGAAAGCCGCCGCGTCCGCCGGATCGAGCTCGGCGATCTCGAGCTCGATCCGGGCGCAGACCGAGAGTGCGCGGACGCCGGGGCGCTCCAGGAAGTCGTCGAGGCCCGCGGCCCGCAGGGCGTCCTCGGCCGCGACCCCGGCATCGGCTTCGTCGCTGTTCAGCACGAGCAGCAGGGGCTTGGCGGAGAGAAACTGGAACCCCCGGAACAGCTTGGCGGCAGCGCGGTCGAAGTCGAGCGAGCGCAGGGGGGTGCCTGCCTCGAGAGCCGCCACCGAGCGCCGGAGGAGCGCGATTTCGGCGTCCTGGTCCTTCGCCAGCCCTTTCCGGCGGTCCTTCTCGATCCGTTCGATGCGCCGCTCCGCGACGGCGAGGTCGGTCAGGATGAGCTCGTCCTCCATGACCCGCACGTCGCGAGCCGGGTCGATCGTCTCTGCCGGGTGCGGCACCGCGTCGTCCCGAAAGGCGCGCACCACGTGGAGGAGGGCATCCGCCGTGCGGTACGGCGCGACGTCGACGAGGGCGGCGCCGCTGGTGGGGCGGGCCGCCATGTCGACGAACGTCACCGTGGCCGGCGTCCGCTTGCGCGGGGAGTACAGCTCCGCCAGCCGCTCGAGCCGGGGGTCGGGGACCTGAGCCGGACCGACGCTGGCGTCCTGCCGGGCCGCCGCGTGCCCGCCCGCGGCTCGCGGCCGCGTCAGGAGCTGGAACAGGGTGGTCTTGCCCGCGGAGGCGACTCCGATCAGTCCGGCGCGCAACATTGGTCGACGAGTGTCGCACATCGCTCCGACGGGGGCCACGGGCGTGCGCCTCCAAGGGGATCCGCGCCGCGCGGCCGGCGTCGCGGAAACACACGTTGACAAGCGCAGCCCCGGTTACCTACGATTGCGGTGGAGAAAATTGGAGTCAGGTGGAGAGAAAAGGTGTTCTGGGGTAGTTTCTCCGCCAGAATCGATGACAAGGGGAGGCTCAAGGTTCCGACGGCCTTCCGATCCGTGATCGAGGGGCGGTACGGCGACCTGCTGTTCGTCACGAGCCTCAGCGGCGAGTCCGTGCGGCTCTACCCGATGCCGGTATGGGTCGGCGTCGAGGAGAAGCTGCGCGAGGTGCCCTCGATGCTCCCGGCCCTGATCCGCTTCGTCGACCGCGTCAGCTACTACGGGCAACCGGCCAATCTCGACAAGCAGGGGCGCATATCCATCCACGGGCGCCTTCGCGACTCGGCGGACATGACCGGGGAGGTGGACGTCCTCGGACGGAACGACTACCTCGAGGTGTGGAATCACGAGCGGCTCCAGTCGCGCCTCGACAAGGAACCGCTCACGAAGGACGACCTGCTCGCGCTCTCGGAGTACGGGATCTGACGTGGACGGCCGTTCGGAACCGCAGACCGGGCACGAGCCGGTGATGGCGGCCGAGGTGGTGACCTTGCTCAATCCCGGCCGGGACGGCCTGTTCGTCGACTGCACCGTCGGCGGCGGCGGCCACGCCCGGGCGCTGCTCGCCGCGGGCGCCGGCCGGCTGCTGGGGCTCGATCGGGACGCGGAAGCGCTGTCGGTCGCGGCCGGGCGCCTGCGGGACTGGGGCGACCGGGTCGATCTGGCCCACACCGACTTCCGGAAGCTGGAGGCGACCCTGGAGGCGCGCGGCATCGACGACATCGACGGCGGCGCGCTGGCCGATCTCGGGTTCTCGACGTTGCAGCTCGACGGCGAGGGCCGGGGCTTCAGTTTCCGGCGCGACGAGCCGCTCGACATGCGGATGGACAGGTCGGCGGGGCTGACCGCGGCGGATGTCCTGGAGACCGCCTCCGAGCGCGAGCTCGCGGACGTCCTCTTTCGCTTCGGCGAGGAGCGGCACGCGCGCCGCATCGCGCGGGCCCTGGTGGTGGCGCGCGAACGGGAGCCGATGGCCACGACCGGCCAGCTCGCAGCCCTGGTTCGGCGCACCCTCCCGCGGCCGCGGCATTGGCGGATCGACCCGGCTACCCGCACGTTTCAGGCGCTGCGGATCTGGGTCAACCGGGAGCTCGACGGGCTCGACGACTTTCTCCGCGGGGTGTGCCGCCGGCTCCGCGCGGGGGCCCGACTTGCGGTGATCACCTTCCATTCCCTGGAGGATCGCATCGTGAAGCACACCCTCCGCGACCTGGAACGCAGCGGCGCGGTGGCGCTCCGCGTGCTGACCAGGCGTCCCATGCGCCCCTCGGCCGGTGAGGTCGCGCGGAATCCGCGGGCGCGCAGCGCGAAGCTGCGGGGGGCGGAGAGGCTGGCATGAAGCAGCAGCAACTCGAGTACGCCGTGCGACGGGAGATCCGGAACAGCCCGATCGTGCGCGAGGTGGATCGGGAGCGCCAGCGCGAGCAGTGGCGGTCGCTGGGGGTCGGGGTGTTCCTGGCCGCGGTCGTCCTCGTGTCGGCCTGGCAGCAGTTCGAGCTGCTGCAGCACGGCTACCGGGTCGAGCAGTTGCAGCAGGAACGGGCTCGCGAGATCGAGATCAACCGCCAGTTGCGCCTCGAGATCGAGACGCTCCGGTCGCCGGCCCGCATCGAGCGGATAGCGACGGAGCGGATCGGCCTCGTGGCCCCCGCGGGTGACGATGCGCTCGTGATCGAGCACGTCCGACCCGCCCCGCCGCCCGCGCGATCCCTGCTGGCCGCCCGTCCGGGGGCGGGGGGGGGCGAGCACCGCCCCCCCCGCCCCGCGGCGGGCGCGATCCGTGCTGGCCGCTCGTCGGGAGCAGGGAGGTGCGCAGGGTGTTCGACCTCGTTAGCCGAGGTCGCCGACGGGGGCACGCCCGGCCGGCGAGCCCGCGGCGCGCGGCTGCGTCTCACCACGACTGGCGCGCCACGGTGCGGCGCCGGGTGGCGGTGGTGGCGGCCGCGTTCGCGCTGTGGGCGGCCGGCATCGAGGCGAAGCTCGTCTATCTGCAGTTCATTCAGCGCGACTGGCTGGTCGAACGCGCCCAGAACCAGCAACAGCGCACGATAGCGGCCCACCCGCGCAGGGGAGACATCCTGGACCGGGCGGGGCGGGTGCTGGCGTACAGCGTCGAGTCCGCGACCATCTATGCCGTCCCCACGGAGATTGACGACCCGGACGCGACGGCGAACGCCCTCTGCGGGGCGCTGGGGTGCTCCCCGGAGCAGCGCGCCACCATTGGCGCCCGCCTGTCGAGGGATGCCGCGTTCGCCTACGTGGAGCGGCAGGTCACGCCCGCGAAGGCGCGCCGCGTCGCCGATCTGGGGCTGCGGGGGGTCGGGTTCACCACGGAGCACCGCCGCTACTATCCCAACAAGGAGCTCGCCTCCCACCTGCTCGGCTACGTGGGCATCGACCACCAGGGCCTGGCCGGCGTCGAGTCGACCTACGACGACGTCATCCGGGGCGAGCCGGGTCGCATCCTGATCCGTACCGACGCGCGCGGCAGCGCGTTCAGCCGTGTCGAGGTGCCGCCCGAGAGCGGCGCGTCGCTCGAGTTGACCATCGACAAGTACCTGCAGCACATCACCGAGCGCGAGTTGCGGGCGGGCATCGACGAGTTCGGGGCGGATGCCGGGGCGGTCGTCATGCTCGACCCGGTCTCCGGCGAGGTGCTCGCGATGGCGAGCGAGCCGACGTTCAACCCCAACGTGTTCGGCGCCGCGGCGCCGGAGGCGCGCCGCAATCGTGCCGTTCAGGATGTCTACGAGCCCGGCTCGACCTTCAAGGTGGTGACGGCGTCGACGGCGATCGAGGAACGGCTCGTCCAACAGGACGAGATCTTCGACGTCAGCAGCGGGTACATCCGCATCGCCGGCGACACCATTCGAGACTTCCGGACCAACCCCCCGCTGTCGTTCCTCGACGTCATGGTCAAGTCGAGCAACGTCGGCGCCATCCGCGTGGGCCTGCGGATCGGGCCGGAACGCTTCAGCGAGCGCGTGTGGCGATTCGGGTTCGGCCAGGCGCTCGCCCGCGACTTCCCGAGCGAGAGCCCCGGCATCGTGTGGGATCCCGCCGACCTGAACGAGCGGGCGCTGGCCTCGCTCTCGATGGGATACCAGATCGCGGTGACCCCGCTGCAGATGGCGACCGCGGTGGCCGCCATCGCCAACGGCGGCAATCTGATCGCGTCGCGGGTCGTGCGCGCCGTGCGCCGGGAGGGAGAGCGCGAGGAGTTCGGGAGCCGGATCCTCCGGCGTGTCGTCTCCCGCGATACCGCGGCCGAGATGACGGCGATCATGGAGGCGGTCGCGGAGCGCGGGACGGCCCGCCGGGCGCGCGTCCCCGGCTACACCGTGGCCGGCAAGACCGGCACCGCCGAGAAGCTGATCGACGGCCGCTACTCGGACACCGACCACAACGCCTCGTTCGTCGGATTCGTGCCGTCCCGGCGGCCGCAGCTCGTGATCCTCGTGATGATAGACACGCCGCGTTCGACCGTCGTGAACGGGACGCGGCAGCGCGCCTACACCGGCGGCGCCGTCGCCGCCCCCATCTTCCGGCGCATCGCGGAAGCCTCGCTGCGCCATCTCGCCGTGCCGCGCAACGTCGACCCGATCCCCGCCGCGCTGTCCGCGGGGCGAGCGGCGCCGCGGCCGCGGACCGTATCGACCGCGGCGGCGGCAACGCGGGGTGACGGCCTCGCGGCCGCCGAGTCGGGCACGATGCCCGACCTCCGCGGGCTGAGCGCACGCGAGGCCATCCACACGTTGACGCGTCTGGGCCTCGAGGTGCGCATCGAGGGGGACGGCGTCGTCGTGCGACACGATCCCGCGCCCGGAGCGGGTCTGGCGCCGGGAACGGTGGCGACCGCGTGGATGAGCCGGCATGCGGACGCCGGCGACGGGCAGGTGGTTCCGTAGCATGCAGGCTTCGCCCGTGCCGTCGAGCTCGTCGCCGGTCGACAGCCTGGGCGATCTGCTCGCGCGTGCGCGGATCGAGCCGCCCACCGGTGCCGGGGCGGCGGTCCTGGCCAGACCGGTCACCGGGCTGGCGTACGACTCGCGGGCCGTCACCGCGGGCGCGGTATTCGTCGCCATCCGCGGCGCGCTGCACGACGGCGCGACCTTCGCCTCCGACGCATGCGACCGCGGCGCCTGCGCGGTGATCGCCGAGAGCGATCCGCCGGCCGAGACCGGTGCACCCTGGATCCGCGTGCCTGACGCGCGTGCGGCACTGGCGGCTGCCGCCGCCGCGCTCCACGGCAACCCGAGCCGCGCACTCCGGGTCGTCGGCACGACCGGGACGAACGGCAAGACGACCACCAGCTACCTGCTCGAGTCGATCTTCGAGCACAGCGACATCCCGACCGGCCGCATCGGCACCGTGGCGCATCGGACCAGGGCCGGGGAGGAGGGTCCGGCCGAGCGGACGACGCCCGAGGCGTCCGACGTGCAGGCGCTCCTCGCCCGCATGCGGGACAACGGTGCCCGCGCGTGCGTCATGGAGGTCTCGTCGCACGCGCTCGCGCTGCGCCGGGTGGATCACGTGCGCTTCGCGGCCGCCGTCTTCACCAACCTGACGCGCGACCACCTGGACTTTCACGGCGACATGGAGGGGTACTTCGCGGCGAAGCGCCGCCTGTTCGAGTCGTTGCCGAGCAACGCCCCGGCCGTCATCAACGCCGACGACCAGTACGGCCGCCGGCTGCTCGGCGACGTCGCCCGACCCGTCACCTACAGCCTCGAGACCGCGGCCGACGTGTCGGCGCAGCAGGTGGCCGTGTCGCGGAACGGGATCTCGATGGACGCCTGCTCGCCGGCCGGCACGCTGCACCTCCGTTCGCCGCTGCTCGGCCGCTTCAATGCGTACAACGTGCTGGCCGCCGCGGCGGCGGCGGCCTCGCTCGACGTGCCCGCCCGCGGCATCGAGGCGGGCGTGCGTGCCCTCGAGGCGGTGCCGGGGCGCATGGAGGTCGTCACCGGGGATGCCGACGACGTCACGGTCATCGTCGACTTCGCGCATACCGATGCGGCGCTTCGCAGCACGCTCGAGGCGATCCGCTCCCTCGCGGAGGGCCGTCTCGTCACGGTCTTCGGTTGCGGCGGCGGCCGCGACGTGCCGAAGCGCTCCCTCATGGGCGCGGTCGCCGCGCGCCTGAGCGACCGGATCGTGCTCACGTCGGACAACCCGCGGTCCGAGGATCCACGCGCCATCATCGAGGACATCGAGCGCGGGCTGCCGCGCGACGGCACGCCTCCGTGGCTGGCGATCGTCGATCGCGAAGAGGCGATCTCGCGCGCCGTCTGCGACGCCCGGCCCGGCGACGTGGTCGTCGTGGCCGGCAAGGGGCACGAGCAGCATCAGGTGATCGGCAGCCGCCGGGTGCCGTTCCGGGACGTGTCGGTTGCGCGGACCGCCCTGGCGCGCAGGCGGGCCGGAGCGGGGGCGGGGTGAGCGGCGGGTGGCGCAGCACGAGGTCGCGTTTCGTGCCGGCGAGCTGGCGGTTCTCGCCGGCGGACGGCTCGCTCCCGGGCGGCCGGGCGGCGGGCCAGGCCCGGTCGGCATCCACAGACCGCGCGGCCGCCCGGGGCCGGTTTCCGGGCCGGCGGGCGGGCGGTTCCCGCCGGCGGCCGACTCGCTCGCGGACGGCCGGACGTCGAGCTGGGCCGGTTCGCAATCGACAGCCGGCGCGTCCGGCCGGGCGACGTGTTCGTGGCGATTCGCGGCGAGCGCTTCGATGGTCACCGATTTGTGGCCGAGGCGCTCGCCAAGGGGGCGGCCGGCGCCATCGTCGCCGATGCCTCCGTGCTGCCGGCCGCGGCCGACGCGCGAGTCTCGGTCGTCGTCGACGACACGGTCGCGGCGCTCCAGCGCATCGCGCGCGCGGTCCGCCGGCGTTCCGGCGCGCGGGTGGTGGCAATCACCGGCAGCGTCGGCAAGACCACGACGAAGGAGTTGACAGCCGCCGTGCTGGGGACCCGCTACCGCGTGCTTCGGAACGAGGGCAACCTCAACAACCACATTGGGCTGCCGCTCTCCCTGCTGGAGCTGCGGCGCCGTCCGGAGGCGGCCGTGGTCGAGCTTGGCATGAATCACGCAGGCGAGATCCGCACCCTGGTGCGGATCGCGGAGCCGGACTTCCGGGTGTGGACCAACGTGGCCGAGGTGCACGCGGCGTTCTTCGATTCGGTCGAGGCCATCGCCGATGCGAAGGCGGAGATCCTCGACGGCGCGACTCCCGCGACCGAGCTCGTCGTGAACGCCGCCGACGAGCGTGCGATGGCGCGCGTGGCCGGCTTCCCCGGCCGGACGACGACGTTCGGCGTCACCGCCGCCGCCGCCGTGCGGGCCACCGACGTCACCGACCTGGGAATCGACGGCACGCGGTCGCGGCTCGAGACCCCGGGGGGGGGCGGTACGTTGCGGACACGGCTCATCGGCGCCGGGCACGTTGCCAATGCGCTGGCCGCAATCGCGGTGGCCCTGCGCTTCCAGGTGCCGCTGGAGACCATCCTCGCGACCGTCGCGACGTTCGAGGCGCAGCCCCGGCGGGGGGAGGTGGCGCGGCTCTCGACCGGGGTGACCGTCGTCGACGACTCGTACAACTCCAGCCCTGCCGCCCTGTTGAGCACCTTGCGATCCGTTGGAGTCGACCGGTCGCACGCTCGCCGCGTGGCCGTGCTGGGGGAGATGCTGGAGCTCGGGGAACGGGCGGAAGCGCTCCACCGCGCCTGCGGGGCCGCGGCCGCGGAGGCCGGGTTCACGCGGATCGCGGCGGTCGGCGGCGCGCCGGCGGGAGCGCTGGCGGCGGGAGCGCTGGCGGCGGGCCTGCCGCACTCGGCGGTGACGACCTGG
>MKWU01002218.1_pt1 | contig 29998 bp, 28 predicted proteins | sample 809101 | NCBI WGS metagenome assembly MKWU01 (sample SAMN05860141, study PRJNA318959) | sponge metagenome | host: Aplysina aerophoba | place: Slovenia: Piran, Adriatic Sea, Gulf of Piran | collected 2013-05-07
GTGGCGGTACAGTCTCCATTCGCCGTTTTGATTCCAAAATCCGACAACGGCAGGGGCTTGGCGCAGCCACGCTGTGTGGGCCGCAACATCAAACGTGAAACTGCCACTACGATGTTTGATGTAGGCGACAGCCGAAGTCTCCGTGTTGACAAAGGGTTCCATATACACATACAAATTCCGCGCACCACTTGTTGAAACGTCTACCGTGAACGAATCAGCGCCAGCGGACCCGTACCAGGTGTCTCCTGTCTTGGTGGCGGCCGTCCCGTCGACCGAGACGCTGTTCAGACTGCACACCGCATCCTGTTGGCCCAGGGCCGGGACGGCAGGTGTCAGAGCGACAAGAAATACGGCAAGGGCAGCGCTCGCGCAGAAGGCCAGCCAGATCGAAGAGCGTGCCGCCGATCGTGAGCGCATCTCAGCACACTCCATTGGCGTTCGGGGGGGGTGAAACATTATCGGTGGACATTTCGACTCTTTTCTGTGTTGGCCTAGAATGGTCAGCGCCATTATACAGTTGCGGAACCGCTTCGTCAAGAAAAACTTAAAATTTTTTCTAACTTTTGGGAACTCCACCCGTGAGGCGACTTTCACAAGGAAGCCCGCCCTTGACGTTGAGAGGTTGCCGAAGCTAAGCCTGCTGAATTTTTATTTCAATATCAACCCCTGCGGGAAGGTCAAGGCGCTGCAACGAATCAACCGTTTTCGCAGATGGCTCAAGAATGTCTAACAAACGTTTATGGATGCGCATCTCAAAATGTTCTCGAGAATCCTTGTCTTTGAAGGGGCCTTTGATCACTGTAAAGCGATGTTTTTCGGTCGGCAACGGGATAGGCCCAGACAAACGAGCCTGAGTACGTTTCACCGTTTCCACAATCTTTTTGGTTGACTGATCAATAATCTCGTGGTCGTAAGCCTTGAGCCGAATGCGGATTTTCTGTCCCGTTGCCATAATCTATTGCACCGCTTTGCAACTACTTGATGATCTTCGTAACCGAACCAGCACCAACGGTGCGGCCGCCTTCACGGATTGCGAAACGCAGCCCCTCATCCATAGCGATCGGGTTGATCAACTCAACATGCATCGAAGTGTTGTCGCCGGGCATACACATCTCGGTGCCCTCAGGCAAAGTAATAGTGCCGGTGATATCGGTAGTGCGGAAGTAAAACTGCGGCCGATAGTTAGTGAAGAACGGTTTGTGACGACCCCCTTCCTTCTTCGACAACACATACACCTGAGCCTCAAACTCGGTGTGTGGAGTAATGCTGCCGGGCGCGGCGAGTACTTGACCACGTTGCACCCCGTCTTTATCAACACCACGTAACAGCGCGCCAATATTGTCGCCGGCTTGCCCTTGGTCTAGGAGTTTGCGGAACATCTCAACACCTGTGCACGTTGTCTTTGAAGTGGGGCGAATGCCCACAATTTCAATCTCGTCGCCGGTGTTTACGATACCTTGCTCAACCTTGCCGGTGACTACGGTGCCACGCCCAGTAATCGAAAACACATCCTCGATCGGCATTAGGAAAGGCTTATCAAGGTCACGTTCCGGGGTCGGCACATATTCGTCCAATTGAGCCATCAAATCTAGGACGGCATCGGCAGCGTCGGCATCGCCCTCAAGAGCTTTCAGCGCTGACACCTGCACAACTGGTGTGTCGTCCCCGGGGAAACCGTATTCGCTGAGCAATTCCCGGACCTCGATCTCAACGAGTTCCAACAGTTCCTCATCGTCAACCATGTCGACCTTGTTGAGTGCCACCGCAATCTTGGGCACGCCTACCTGCCGAGCAAGCAACACATGCTCACGAGTTTGCGGCATCGGGCCATCGGCGGCTGAAACCACCAGGATCGCCCCGTCTACCTGAGCAGCACCAGTGATCATATTCTTGATGTAATCGGCGTGACCGGGCATATCCACATGGGCATAGTGACGGTTTTGTGTCTCATACTCCACGTGCGACACGTTGATAGTAATGCCCCGCTCCCGCTCTTCGGGGGCGTTGTCAATATTCTCGAAATCGGTGAAGGTTGACCCTTCGACATGATCTGCGAGAACTTTTGTGATCGCTGCTGTCAGCGTTGTCTTGCCGTGATCGATGTGGCCCATCGTTCCTACGTTGACGTGCGGCTTGTCCCGCTTAAACGTCTCCTTGGCCATAGTTGCCTTCCTTGATAATTGCTAGTGGTTGGGTTCTGAGACGATCATGCGCCGCGGACGCGAGCGACAATCTCTTCCTGGACGTTTGCAGGTGTGGGCTGGTACGAATCGAATTGCATAGTGTATGTGGCCCTTCCCTGCGTGCGCGAACGCAAGTCTGTACTGTATCCGAACATCTCAGATAACGGCACTAATGCGTTAACGACTTGGTTATTTCCTCGTTGTTCGGTGCCTTGCACACGACCTCTACGAGAATTGATGTCGCCCACAACATCACCTAAATGGTTGTCGGGGGTGACCACTTCCACAGCCATAACCGGCTCGAGAAGCGTGGGTTTGGCGCGCGGAGCTACTTCACGGAACCACGCATTGCCGGCGATTTTGAAGGCCATTTCCGAAGAGTCCACATCGTGGATTTTCCCGTCAGTCAGCGTTACTTTGACATCCACGGTTGGGAATCCGGCGAGCACGCCGTTGCTCATAGCTTCACGGATACCTTCGCCCACCGGTTTGATGAACTCCTTAGGAATAGCTCCACCGGTGACAGTACTTTCGAACTCGTAAGAACCACCCGGATTAGGCTCAATGTTGGCCGAAATCACTGCGAACTGGCCGCTGCCGCCGGTTTGTTTCTTATGCGTATAGGTGTAGTCGAGCACGGGCCTAGTGATGGTCTCACGGTAGGCAACCTGAGGTTTACCGACACTAGCCGCCACCCTGAACTCACGCATCATGCGGTCGACCAAAACTTCAAGATGCAATTCACCCATACCCGCAATGATGGTTTGCGCGGTTTCGAAGTTGGTGCTGACTTGGAACGTCGGGTCTTCTTCAGCTAAGGCCTGCAACGCCCGGCCCATTCTTTCTTGGTCGGCTTTTGATTTGGGTTCAACCGCAACCTCAATCACCGGATCAGGGAAATCGAGGTTCTCCAAAGTGATCGGGTGGCTGGGATCGCATAAGGTGTCGCCGGTGCGGGTGTTCTTCAAGCCGATAGCGGCGGCTATGTCTCCGGTGGCCACGTTGTCTTTGTCTACCCGGTGGTTGGCGTGCATCTCCAGAATACGGCCAACGCGTTCACGACTGGTGGTGCGAGTATTGAGGATCTGAGTCCCCTTCTCGAAGGAGCCCGAATACACCCGAAAGTAGGTGAGGCGGCCCACATGCGGGTCGGTCATGATCTTAAAAGCGATAGCAGAAAAAGGTTCGCTGTCGCTCGCTTCACGGCTAGTTACCGCACCGTTGCGCCCTTCACCAACCACCGCAGCAATATCAAGGGGTGAAGGCAAAAAGTCGACTACTGCGTCGAGTAGTGGTTGCACTCCCTTGTTTTTGAATGCGGTGCCGTTCAACACTGGAACCAGACCGTTTTCGAGGGTGCCCTTGCGGATTGCGGCTTTGAGTTCGGTTTCGCTAATCTCTTCATCTTCCAAGACTTTCATCATCAAATCTTCGTCTTGGTCGGCAGCTACTTCCAAAAGCATGGCACGGTAGGTGTTGGCTTGGTCGGCCAAATCAGCGGGGATCTCAACTTCATCCCAACTCGCGCCCAAATCTTCCCCCTGCCAAATCAGTGCTTTCATTTTCACCAAATCAACCACCCCGAGGTAATCGCTTTCGATGCCGATGGGTAGTTGCATCACCGCAACGTTGCTGGTTAACCGATCCTTGATGGTGTCGAGCACGAAATAAAAATCGGCACCGGTGCGGTCCATCTTGTTGACGAAACACATTCGCGGGACATTGTAACGATCGGCTTGACGCCATACCGTCTCGGTTTGGGGTTCAACGCCAGCTACACCATCAAACACCGCTACAGCACCATCAAGCACCCGCAAAGAACGTTCAACTTCAACCGTGAAATCTACGTGGCCGGGAGTGTCGATAATGTTGATCCGATGGTCGTTCCAAATGCAATGCGTTGCGGCTGAAGTGATAGTAATACCGCGCTCTTGCTCCTGTTCCATCCAGTCCATGGTGGCCGCGCCGTCATGAACCTCACCGATTTTGTAGGAACGGCCGGTGTAATACAGAATGCGTTCAGTTGTGGTGGTTTTGCCCGCGTCAATGTGGGCCATAATCCCGATGTTACGTGTCTTTACAAGCGGAGTTCGCTTTGCAGCCATTACAGTTCCTCGTCAGTTCCTAGATATCTTGCCCGTTTGTGAGTGCAATTCACCAGCGGTAATGGGCGAACGCTTTGTTTGCTTCCGCCATTTTCTGAACATCTTCACGCCGTTTGCAAGAATCGCCGACACCGTTACTTGCGTCAAGAATTTCATTAGCGAGACGCTCAGCCATAGTGCGCTCGCGGCGTCTGCGGGCATTACTCACAATCCACCGAATTGACAATGTGGTAGCACGGCGGGGCCGCACTTCGATCGGCACTTGATAAGTAGCGCCACCAACCCGGCGACTTTTTACCTCAAGTTGGGGCCGCACATTTTCAACCGCGCGCTTGAGGGTGCTAACCGGATCTGCCTCATTTTTCTTTTGGACAGAATCCAGCGCATCGTAAACAATGCGTTCCGCTAAGGCGCGTTTGCCACGCTGCAAAATCTTGTTGATGAACTGCGTAACCAGCACCGAATGATAGATAGGGTCGGGCCGTAGCTCACGGCGCGGCGCGGGACCTTTACGAGGCATAACTAACTTTCCTTTTTGGCGCCGTAGCGGCTACGTGCCTGCTGACGATCACGGACACCTGAAGTGTCAAGTGTACCGCGCACGATCTTGTAACGAACACCCGGCAAATCTTTCACACGACCACCACGCACCAGCACAATCGAATGCTCCTGCAAGTTGTGGCCTTCACCAGGAATATAAGCTGTGACTTCAACACCGCTAGTCAGACGCACCCGAGCCACTTTCCGCAAAGCCGAATTGGGTTTCTTTGGTGTGGCCGTGTATACCCGAGTACAAACCCCACGGCGCTGCGGCGCGCCTTTCAAAGCGGGTGTTGCCTCTTTGCGGCGTTTCGATTGGCGGCCCTTGCGGACCAGTTGCTGAATTGTTGGCACGAAATTTCCTAGTAATTGTTGGAGCTTAAACTGTGGCTAGTAGCAAAATTGCACTGAGGCCGACCGTTTAGCATACGAGTGGGACGCAATAACCTCAACCTTTCACGATAGACAAGTGAATCTGTCATCGTTGATCACCCATCACCGCTAACGGCAGCTGCCTGCGAAGCGAGCCACGATGAAACATCCTCGGCGGTTTCATCAGTTGAGTAATAATCCATCGGCTCATAGGCAACTGCGTGTGGTTTAACCTTGCGGTATTGGGTCATCCCAGTGCCAGCCGGAATAAGTTTGCCGATGATGATGTTCTCCTTTAGGCCGTGCAGCGAATCGCTCTTAGACTCGATCGCAGCCTCGGTGAGCACCCGAGTTGTTTCTTGGAACGAAGCCGCCGAGAGCCACGATTCGGTCGCTAGCGAAGCTTTGGTTATCCCCATCAACTGGGGACGCCCTTCGGCTGGCTTGCCGCCTTGGGCAACAACTTCACGGTTCGCATCAGCAAAGGACTTCTGAGCCACCTGATAACCGGGCAAGAAATCTGTGTCTCCCGTCTCCGTAATCAAGATGCGCTTGGTCATCTGCCGCACAATCAACTCAATGTGCTTGTCGTGAATAGACACGCCTTGGTCTCGGTAGACCTTCTGAACCTCGGTAACCAGATACTGCTGAGTTTCACGCACACCCTTGATTTCGAGCAGTTCCTTAGGGTCGCGAGCGCCTTCAATGAGGGCATCGCCGGCGCGGACTTCTTGACCATCTTCAACCTCAAGACGGGAACCTGAAGGAATGGTATAAAGCTGTTCTTCACCGTCGTCAGCCACGAGCAGCAACTCACGTCCACGTCCATCATCTTCACCAATCCGCACCACACCAGAAATACGAGCCAAGGTGGCTTTGCCCTTAGGAGTGCGAGCCTCAAACAACTCAACAACGCGCGGCAAACCACCAGCAATGTCTTGCGCGCCAGCAACACCACCAGTATGGAATGTGCGCATCGTCAACTGCGTGCCCGGTTCACCAATCGACTGAGCAGCGATCACCCCGACAGCTTCACCAAGTTCAATCATCTGACCAGTGGCGAGCGACATCCCATAAGCCTTCGCCGAAATGCCGTTGGCAGAATCGTCAGTTAGCGGCGACAACACACGCACCCGCGTCACCGCAGGATCATCGCGCAACGTAGCCAGTTCGGTTTCGCCAACCATCGTGCCACGTTCCATCACCGAACCGTCCGCCAAAGACACATTATCAGCCAAGACACGGCCGAAAAGTCGGGTCTCTAAATGCGAGAGCTTATCCGGGGTATCAGGACGAATATCTTCAAGCCAAATACCACGCACCGCACCGGGCCGCTCAAACGGATCTTCGTCGTTGATGATCAACTCCTGTGCCACATCCACAAGCCGGCGAGTGAGATAACCAGAATCGGCGGTACGTAAAGCAGTGTCAACCAAACCTTTACGAGCACCGGGGGTGGCAATGAAATACTCCAACACCTTCAAACCCTCGCGGAAATTGCTTTTGATCGGGCGGGGGATCATATCCCCGCGAGGATTGGCGACTAACCCACGCATACCAGCAATCTGACGCACCTGAGTTATGTTGCCCCGAGCACCAGACGCAACCATCATGTTGACCGGGTTGAAATCATCGGATTCAAGACGATTTTTCATGCGTTCGGTGACTTCGGCGGTGGCACGAGACCACAACTCAACCTCCATCTGGCGCCGTTCACCGTCGGTAATCACACCACGGCGGAACTGCTTCTCGATCGTGTCCGCCTTCTTCTCGTGTTCGTCCAAGATCTTCGCCTTCTCGCTAGGCGTGGCCACATCTTCAATTGAGATGGTCAAACCCGACCGCGTGGCGTAATCGAAACAAACGTCCTTGATAGCATCAAGGCTGGTCGCCACAGTTTGGTGGTCGTAGCCACGAGCTAGATCATCAACGATCTTCCCCATGAGTTTGCGGTCAACCTTGGCGTTGATATACGGGTAAGAACCCGGCAAGGATTCGTTGAAGAAAACCCGCCCAACGGTGGTTGGTTGGTATTGCGGCGGCTCACCCGCAGCGCTAACCCGGAGATCTGGAATGCGGAACTGAATCGGTGCATGCACAGCCACATCGCCACACTCATAGGCGCTGCGCACCTCACGCGCATCCCGAAATACACGACCCGCACCGTGTGCATCAGCAACTCTCTCAGTCAGGTAAAACGCACCAATAATCATGTCTTGAGTAGGCGTGACCAAAGGACGCCCGTTAGACGGACTCAACACATTATTGGCGCTCAACATCAGCACCCGAGCTTCAGCTTGCGCTTCAACTGACAACGGCAAATGGACTGCCATCTGGTCTCCGTCGAAGTCGGCGTTGAAAGCCGCGCAAACCAACGGATGCAAACGAATTGCTTTACCTTCCACTAGCACCGGCTCAAAAGCCTGAATACCCAAGCGGTGCAGCGTTGGAGCGCGGTTCAAAAGCACTGGATGCTCCCGGATAGCATCTTCCAACACATCCCAAACCGCCGGATTGCGGCGCTCAACCATACGCTTAGCCGACTTGATATTCGGAGCCAACTCAACATCCACAAGTTTCTTCATCACAAACGGCTTAAACAGTTCAAGCGCCATGATCTTAGGCAGGCCACACTGATGAAACTTCAGCGTTGGGCCAACCACGATGACCGACCGCCCCGAATAGTCAACCCGCTTACCCAACAAATTCTGACGGAACCGACCCTGCTTGCCTTTCAACATATCTGAAAGGGATTTCAAAGGACGATTACCCGGGCCAGTGACGGGGCGTCCACGCCGACCATTGTCGAACAAGGCATCAACAGCTTCTTGCAGCATCCGCTTCTCGTTATTGATAATGATATCTGGCGCACCAATATCTAGCAGACGCTTAAGCCGGTTATTGCGGTTGATGACACGGCGATACAGATCGTTTAGATCCGAGGTAGCGAAACGTCCACCATCCAACTGAACCATCGGACGCAACTCCGGCGGAATAACCGGAACGGCATCTAAGATCATCGCCCGAGGATTATTCACTCGGCGACCATATTCGTCTCGGCGGTTAAAAGCAGCCAAAATCTTCAGTCGCTTAATGGCTTTCTGCCGACGTTGCGCCGAAAGCGCACGCTGGCCCTCAAGCGGGTTGATCTGCTCGCGTAGGGTTTCCTCTTCCTCATCGAAATCAAGAGTTTCTACAAGGTTGGCGATAGCGCTCGCCCCCATTCCACCCTCAAAATACTCTCCCCAACGATCCTGCATCTCCCGCCACAACAACTCGTTCTCAACGATCTGCCTGGCGAACAGACCAGTGAACTCTTCCCACGCTCGGTCGAGAGTGTCTAATTCGGTCTCGTATTCTTCACGAATCGAAGCGAGGTCACGGTCTGCGGTACGCTGCAGAGCTTTCAACTCAGAGTCTTTCGCTTGGTTTTTTTCAAGCTCGGCTAGCTCATGCTCAAGGGCCTCGTTACGGCTGTCAAGCTCCGCGTCCAACTCCGCAACGATGGCGGCCCGTTCAGCAACCACATCGGCTTCAAGTTCTGCACGGTCTGCGTCGCGGCGTTCTTCGTCAACGGAAACCACCAGGTTCGCAGCGAAATAAATCACCTTTTCAAGTTGCTTAGCTTTCAATTCTTCACGAGGTTGAGTCCCCATCAGCAAATACGCAAGCCAAGAACGAGTGCCACGCAGATACCAAATGTGTACGGCTGGGGCGGCAAGTTCAAGGTGACCCATACGCTCGCGGCGCACTTTAGAACGGGTGACTTCAACACCGCAGCGTTCGCAAATAATCCCCTTGAAACGCACCCGCTTGTATTTGCCGCAGGAGCATTCCCAGTCTTTCACCGGGCCAAATATCTTCTCGCAAAAAAGCCCGTCTTTTTCGGGTTTGAGCGTGCGGTAGTTGATGGTTTCTGGTTTTTTGACTTCGCCATTAGACCAAGTGCGAATGCTTTCGGCTGTGGCGAGCCCAATTTTCAAGTTGGAGAATTCGTTGACATCAAGCATGGTTGTCCTCTCAGCTTTCTAGTCCGCCCGCTTAACCGCGAGCCGCACGAGCAGCAGCACGGGCTGCGTCTTCTTCATCGGAACCCCGCTCGGGGCGTTGCAAGTCAATCCCTAATTCTTCAACGGTTCTGAAGGTTTCTTCGTCAAGTTCTTGCATCTCAATCTCTTGGCCTTCCCTAGAAAGCACCTCCACATTGATGCACAAAGCTTGCATTTCTTTGATTAGCACCTTGAAGGATTCGGGGATGCCCGGCTCGGGGATGTTCTCGCCCTTGACAATGGCTTCATATACCCGCACCCGACCCAACACGTCATCTGATTTGATGGTTAGCAATTCCTGCAAACAGTAGGCAGCGCCGTACGCTTCCAAAGCCCATACTTCCATTTCCCCAAATCGCTGGCCGCCGAACTGAGCCTTACCGCCGAGCGGCTGTTGGGTAATCATGGAATACGGGCCAGTGGAGCGTGCGTGGACTTTGTCGTCTACGAGGTGCGACAGTTTCAAGATGTAGACGTGGCCGGTGACTATCGGGTTGTCGTAGGGCTCTCCAGTGCGTCCGTTGTAGAGCACCTGCTTGCCGTCGGTGCCGATCAAACGGTTCTTGTGGTCGTGGCTCTCGGGTTGCAGGTTGCTCAAAATGTCGACGATGACTGGTTTGTCGCCGGCGAGTTCTTTTTCATCCCATTTGGCACCGTCAAACACGGGCGTTGCCACGAATGTGGCGGGTTTGGTAGTGGGGCGAGTTTTTCTCTCAGTTCCCCGCGGGGCTTGCACCCCCACCGCTTTGCCGTCGGCTTCCCAACCCCAGCGGGCGCAATAACCGAGGTGGGCTTCAAGTACCTGGCCGACGTTCATTCGCGAAGGCACACCGAGCGGGTTCAAGATGATGTCAACATGTTGCCCATCGGCATTGAACGGCATGTCTTCAATCGGCAGGATCTTCGAAATCACACCTTTGTTGCCGTGCCGACCAGCGAGTTTGTCGCCAACGCTGATCTTGCGTTTCTGCGCCACGTAGACACGCACCAACTGATTGACGCCGGGCGGCAGTTCAGCATCATCTCGGTTGAACGCCTTAATGTCGATCACTTTGCCGCTTTCACCGTGGGGGACCTTCAAAGAGGTGTCGCGAACTTCCCGAGCTTTCTCGCCGAAGATGGCTCTCAGCAAGCGCTCTTCGGGGGTGAGCTCAGTTTCACCCTTGGGCGTTACCTTACCCACCAGCACATCCCCCGGCCCCACTTCGGCACCGATACGAATAATCCCCCGATCATCTAGGTCGCCGAGGATCTCATCGCCGAGATTCGGTATGTCCCGAGTGATTTCTTCAGCTCCGAGTTTGGTGTCGCGGGCATCAATTTCGTATTCGTGGATATGCACCGAGGTCAGCACATCGTCTTTGACTAGACGCTCCGACAAAATTATGGCATCTTCAAAGTTGAAACCTTCCCACGGCATAAAAGCCACAAACAAGTTTTTACCGAGCGCGAGTTCGCCGTTATCTGTTGAAGGGCCATCGGCGAGCAACTGACCCGCGGTAACTTTGTCTCCTGGGGCTACCCGCGGTTTTTGGGTAATGCATGAGTCTTGATTGGAGCGTTCGAAACGCTTGAGACGAATGTGCTTGCGCCCAAGTTTGCGGTAATCGACAATCAAGTTTTCGGAGTCTAGTTCGAACACTGTGCCGTCATCTTCGGCGAGAACCATGTCGCCAGCGTCGGTGGCGCAAGCAGTCTCAACGCCAGTGCCGATATAGGGAGCTTCGGTTCGCACCAAAGGCACGGCTTGGCGTTGCATGTTGGCACCCATGAGGGCCCGGTTGGCATCGTCGTGCTCAAGGAAGGGGATGAGCGCGGTGGCAACTGAGATGATTTGCTTTGGAGAAACGTCCATCATCTGCACTTCGGTGGGTGGCACCGAGGAAATTTCGGTGGTTGCCCCAAAGAACACATCTTCGTCAAGTTGGGCGCGCAGTTCATTCAGAGACACAGCTTGAGGGGAACGCCTCACCAGCACTCGGTTGTTGATGAACTTGCCATTCTTGTCGATCGGGGCGTTGGCCTGAGCAACCACGAACTGTTCTTCTTCGTCGGCTGCGAGGTAAACAATTTCATCGGTGACCTTGCCGTCCTTCACCACCCGATAAGGCGATTCGATAAAACCGAACGGGTTGACGCGTGCATAAGATGCCAAACCACCAATAAGGCCAATGTTGGGGCCTTCAGGTGTTTCAATGGGGCACATTCGCCCGTAATGAGAGAAGTGGACATCTCGCACCTCAAAACCGGCTCGCTCTCGAGACAACCCACCGGGCCCGAGCGCGGAGAGGCGGCGGCGGTGAGTAAGCCCTGAAAGCGGGTTGACCTGATCCATGAACTGAGAAAGTTGCGAAGTGCCGAAGAACTCTTTGATGGCTGCCACAACGGGGCGGATGTTGATAAGCGTTTGTGGGGCGATCGCTTCAACATCTTGAGTGGTCATCCGCTCCCGCACCACTCTCTCCATGCGTGACAAACCAATACGCACCTGATTTTGGATCAACTCCCCAACACTGCGGATACGGCGGTTGGCGAAATGGTCTTGGTCATCTAGGCGGTAGCCCGGTGTGGCGTGAGCCAAGTTGAGTAGGTATGTGGTGGCGGCCAGCATTTCGGCTTGCGCCAAGACGGATTGATCGGCTTCGGGTCGGTCTAATTCTAGGTTGAACTGGCTTTCGAGGAAGTCTAGTTCGGGGCCTAATTTGCGGTTGAGCTTGTAGCGGCCTACTCGGGATAGGTCGTAGCGACGGGGATCAAAGAACGAAGTCCGGAAATAGTTGCGAGCGGTCTCGATTGTGTGTGGTTCTCCGGGGCGTGCTCGTTTGTAGATTTCGAGTAGAGATTCTTCGCGACTTGGGGCTATTTCTTTATCTCTTTCCCATTGGCCTTCAAGCAGATAAAAATGTTCCACTAGGCGGTCTAGGAAGCCTGGGTGGTTTTCTTCGTCGTAGCCTAAGGCACGCAGGAGTGTGAACAATGAGATGCGCCGTTTGCGGGCCACTCGTGCCCCGGCGGTGGTGTCCTTGCCGGGTTTTTGTTCGACATCAAACTCGACCCACTCACCGCGATACGGGTGAATCGTGCCGGTGACGATTTGGTGTTTGTTGCGGTTGCGCAGACGGTAGCGTTCGCCGGGTTGGAAAATAACTCCGGGCGAGCGCACGAGTTGTGAAACCACGACGCGCTCGGTGCCGTTGATAACGAAGGTGCCTTTGTCTGTCATCATCGGGAAATCTCCCATGAAGACTGTCTGTTCTTTTATCTCGCCGGTGTTGGCATTCATAAACCGGGCGCGCACGAAGAATGGCGCGCTGTAGGTCATGTCCTTTTCTTTGCATTCACTAACCGAGAACTTCGGTGGTGGGCATAAGTCTTCGTCTTCGGGATCAAACTCAAGTTCGAGTTGTAGAGTTTCCGCGAAGTCGTGTATGGGGCTTATGTCTCGGAAGGTCTGTGCAAGCCCTTCTTTGAGTAGCCAATCAAACGATTCTCGCTGAACAGCAATCAAATTTGGCAATTCAAGAACTTCTTTGAGATTTCCAAATGAGTAGCGTTCACGTGGTTCGGCGCGTGTTGTCACCAGTGCTCCTGTGTTGCCCGTTAACGAAAACTGCGCGCGGCCGCAGGGGCGCGATAAAACGATAGGAAGTGGATCGGATCAGGCACCAAAGAGGCCACGCTAATCCACACGCTAGCGTTTTGAGCGCGCAGCAACAACTTAGTTAACAAAAAATGTATTTTTCTTGACCGCTTATTGCAGTTCAATTGTGGCGCCAACGGCTTCGAGTGCTTCTTTGGCTTTCTCGGCTTCTGCCACAGCGATGCCTTCCAAGACCTTGTTGGGGGCGTTGTCAACTAACTCTTTGGCTTCTTTGAGGCCCAACGAGGTAAGTGACCGCACCTCTTTGATGACCTGAATTTTCTTTTCGCCGACAGCGGTCAGTAGCACATCAAACTCGGTTTGCTCTTCGGGTTCGTCTGCTCCGTCGGTGTCGCTCGCTGGGGCGGCAGCCGCCGCCATCACTGGCGCAGCAGCGCTAACCCCAAACTTCTCCTCGAAGGCGGAGAGCAGTTCGCTGAGTTCTAGGACGGTCTTTTCGCCGATGGCATCAAGGATATCTTCATTGGTAAGTTGTTTGGTTGCCATATCAGGCCTCCTCTGTTTGGTTGGATTGTGTCTGGTTGGATGTGGCTTGGGTGGATGTGGCTTGGGTGGATGTGGCTTGGGTGGATTGCTGTTTTTTGATAAGCGCGTTCAAAGCGTAAGCGAAGTTCTGTGGCAGCGCCGCAAGCAGCCTGGCGAATTTAGTTGTTGGTGCCGCAAATGCGCCTGCCAACTGCGCCAACAAAACCTCACGTGGGGGTAATGTGGCGAGGGCTTTGACGTGCTCGGAGGTCAACGTTTGGTCGTTGAGAACACCGCCTTTGATAACTAACTCGGCGTTGTTTTTAGCGAAATCACGTAGCGCCTTAGCAACCGCAGCCACATCACCGGCACAACCATCAGCACGCTGACTAACAAAGGCCAGTGCCGTTGGGCCAACAAGCAAAGCCTCAAGTTCTAGCTCACAATCTCGCGCAGCCAACCTCACTAAGGTATTTTTGTAGATCTTGTATTCACCGCCGACTGCGCGCAGCGCGTTACGCAGTTCGGCCATAGCGGCAACATCAAGACCTCTATATTCGGTGAGGATCGTTCCTTCGGATTCTGCGAAGCGTTGCTTCAGTTCGTTGACAACAGCAACTTTTTCGGGCCTTGGGTTTTGCATTTCTCTCCTCGTCCGGCGGGCAATACCCATTAGTACTCAGCGCGGTTGATGTCGCTAAATGCACCGGAGGTCTGTGGTGATCAAATCGTTTAGTTGTGTCGTAGAGGTTATCGCAGTAAATCCAATTTACGCAAACTTGCCGCAAAAAATTTTTCACTCGCTTCGGAACTGTCGATCATGTCATAGCGGACGTATCAGAAGATCCCAGAACGGTTCAAAACCTGCCTGAACTTGAGCCATCCACGCTCGTTCCAGCTATACTGGAGGAATTGAGCAGGTGGCTAACAGGTAAGCGTTGATCACGAATCCGTGGCGACCCTTCTCGGTGGATGCCGACCCTCTACCGGGTGCGGCGACTGTTGATCTCAGCGCATGAAAGCCTCAGCGAACACGTAGACAGCAAACGCTGGAGTCTGCTCACCGCGGGCAAACCAAACTGGACGCTGCTCAACACCCTCACTCCACCCTGAAGCGCGAAGAGACGCTAATACGCGTAGCACCAGAGAACCGCGAGTTGCTCTTCACGTCAAATACGTGTAGTCTTCGTGTCAACTAACTGAATGGAGATCAATATGTCAAGTCCATGGTGTTCAAAATTATTACAGAAACTCACAGCGATCTTCGTGATCGTTATTCTTTCGCTGGGTAATTTCCTGGGACTCGCAGCAGCCAGCACGAACTACCTAAGCTATGACGGCTGCGACTGGAGCCTTTCTGTGGACCGCAGTTCGTTCTATCTCAGAACAGTTCTACGTATTGATATCAAGGAAGCGAGGACAACAGATCTCAACGGCGGGTGTCGTCATGTGACTGCTTGGCTTCGGAAGGCAGATGGATCTTCTATGGTTCGTTCGGGTCCCACTACGAAATCCTACGCAATTGCTGTCGACTCGAACTCGGGCGACCGGCAAGGCAAAGGTCAGGTCACGACTTGGGAACACGACTGGGTCCAATACTCTGGGTGGGTGGACGACTGAGAGGTTGTGTCTGAGACTCAAGCAGGACCCCTAGGATGAAAATGTTCATGCTGGTTGCTGCGGTGGCCGTTATTGCGTTTGCGTGCAGTGATTCAATGTTGAGCGAGGAGTTGAACGCAACGAGTGACTTTCAATCGGCTATTCTTGAAGATGACGAGGTCACGAGCGGTGAGATGGAGTTCGCGGTTGCCTCCTATGTGGACTGTTTAGGCGAACTCGGTGTGACGACCGAGGCCCATTTCGATCAGTCGCAAGGCGCGTATACCTACAGGTTTACAAGCGATGTGGTCAACGTCGGAGAAGTTCTTGAAGGGGAGTCGGGTACGTCGTGTAGTGAGAATTACCTTGACAAGGTGGAGTTGAGGTTTGCAGACAATTTCGCCCCGAACCCCGACACTGAAGCCCAACTTTACGCCTCGGTAGCTGAGTGTCTCCGCGTCCGCGGTTACCCCGTCGAGGACAGCGACCCGGCAACATTGTCTATCTGGCTGAGACAGGCACCGACCGACTACTATGCTTGTTTTGACGAAGCCTCAAAGTCTCAGGGTTGATGTAGTCGGTCGGTGCGACAAATTCGGGCGTTCGCCCTGCTGTTTTTTCTTGTTGGGTTGCCGATAGCTGCGGCGGCCGCTGCGGTCTACTTCAGGAATGACGCGAGGTTGAAGCCCCTTGAGCAGGAGTCGTTGCAGACAGTGCTCGCCCAGACGCGCGAGCACCACGACCCTCTCGCTGTTAGCGTACATGTGGCGCTCGCCGAGCCTAAGGTGATCACAAGCCCGTTCCACGGTGGTGTGGTGTCAGCGTCGTACGTGAGTGCCGGTGATGAGATAGCTCATGGGGACCGTGTGCTGCAGATTGATGGAATCGATCGCCTCGCGATCAAGAGTTCTGTGCCGTTTTGGCGCGACCTCAGTTTGGGCGACATGGGTGAGGATGTCGCGGCGTTACAGGCGTTCCTTCTCAAGAAAGGTGTTCTAGATCTCGACGGTGAGGAACCCGAGGGACAATACGGACAGGCCACAGCAGCCGCGGTTCGCCAGCTTAGCCTAGACTTGGGCTACAGCAGTTCGACCCCAGACATGCACAGTGATTGGTTCCTCTGGATGCCGGAGTTCAGCATCGTCGTCTCCGACATCTGGTTCAGCGTGGGTTCGCCGCCGCCACCTGCGGGCTCCACACTTCTCAGCAGTACCCAGTCTGTAGTTGATGCAAGAATACTCGGTGCAGACGGACAGCCGGTGCTACGCAATGATGGGTTGCCGCGCACGCTGCAGCTCGGCGATGTCGAACTCGCCGCAGTCGTGGTCGACGGAATGGTCGTGATTGAGGCTCCCGAATTCCTCGATGCCGCACTAGTCGATGACCAAATGGCTTTACGGGGAGCGCTAAGATTACGGACCCCGGTTCATCTGGTCACGTTACCGGCGAGCGCCGTGATAACTGGAGTCTCCGGGGCAACATGCGTCCTCATTGGAGCGTCACCCGACCGTAACGTGGTTCGGACTGTCGAAGTTGTGAGCAGCAGCGGCAACCAGGCCGAGATGGCAACTGGAAAGATCCGAGAGTCCGAACCGGTTGTCGTGAATCCTCGAGTTGCGCTGCCGGGTGTCGGGTGCTCCTAGAATCAACTGACCTCCACATGTCGTTCGGCGGCCGACAGGTACTGTCGGGAGCATCGCTCGAAGTGCAGGCCGGTGAGACGGTAGCGGTGCTCGGGCCATCAGGATCTGGCAAGACCACGCTACTTTCCGTATGCGGTCTGCTGCTTAGGGCCGACTCAGGGTCTGTCAGGATCGACGGGCAGGAAGTCACCAGAATGTCGCAGCTCAGGCCCGGGGCCATTGGCTGGGTGCTGCAACAGAGCAACTCCTTTCCGAGACGCACTGTCTTGGACAATGTGGCTCTGGGATCTCTTGCAGCCGGATTCTCACACGCTGAGTCCCAGGAACTCTCAGAACGTGCGTTGACTGACGTCGGTTTGTCAGGCCGGCTGCATTCGGAGGCTCGAGAGCTCTCAGGCGGAGAACTCCAACGGATGTGTGTGGCCCGCTCGATCGCTGCGCGCCCAAAGCTGATTCTGGCCGACGAACCAACGGGTGGACTGGACGAGGAAAACTCAAGACACGTCGCCTCGTTACTTCGGCAGGTTTCATCAACCGGTGCGACTGTCGTTGTGGCAACACACGATCTCGCTCTCGCTCAGGCATGTCACCGTGTCGTTGAGATGCACAAGGGTCGGCTGCAAATCGAAGAGTCGCAGTGAGCAAAGCACGCCGGGCGTTTCCATCTCTTCAAGAAGGTCTCGCTGCCATGAGGGCCTCTTGTTGGTTGGTATGTGCAGAAGTACTCCTAGTCGCGGGGTTGGTAGCTGTCTCAATAGTTCAGGAACACCATGCCGCTAGCGGTGTCCTCAGCGAGCGAACCTCCAATCTGGCCAACGGAACGACCATCGCCAAAGCCACGCCCGGACCCGACGGCGGGTTGACCGTCGACATGTGCCGGTCGGCTTACCGGCTAAGTGGTGTATTGGGGGTTGGCTGGGAGCGGCAAGCTGGAACGTTTCGTTCAAAGACCTTGCCAGATCTTGAGATTGGGCAAGTGCTAATCGGTGGCGATCTCCCGGCAATGATCGGGCTGTCCACTTGGACGGACTTGGGCCGCCAAGAACAGGCGGTACTCGGTGAGCTTGTATCGGTCCAACTCGGTCTTCAAGCCAGGGATTTGCTAAGCCCCACCGCAGGAACCCGAGATCCGACTATTGTCAGCACCGTCGTTACCGGCCCTCGCAGCGAAGGATTTGCCTTCTCATTGCTTCTGGCAGACGGGGGAGCGCCTGGCCGCGTCAGCAGTTGCTGGGTCGATTTCGGGCGCAATGTCCGTCCAGCGGACCGGGATCTTCTACGTACAGTGCTCGGCGGCGACACCGTCAACATCTCCGAACTGTCCCCCGCCTCGACAACACTTGAGGATGCTTACGAAACCAGAATTTCACGGTACGGTTGGATGGCGAGTGTCCTGCTCGCGCTCGGCCTCTATTGGGTCATTGACTGGTCACGAAGAGCAGAGACCGCTCTCTACCGTGCACTTGGTGTCGGACGCGTCGCGCTTCTCGTGGTCCGAGCGGTCGAACGCAGTTGCGTCATTGCAGCAGCGACAAGCCTCGGCTTCTCTGTCAGCTTTCTACTGACAGGCTCCGAGTGGGACGCTGCGCTGCGCCGCTTGCGTATCTCAGAGGCACTCGCCATAGCGGGGGTCCTCCTGGCGATCAGCATTGCGACCACTCGCACCTTCTCATCTCGTCGACTCGTTGCGATCCTCAAGGATCGGTAGCCCTCGACAAGCGCGCACTTGTTTTGGGTGGCTGATTTGACCTATGTGCCCACCAAAGCGGGGTCAATCCGAATGCCCGGCCCCATCGTTGTAGACACAACGATCTTGCGGATGTATTTGCCTTTGGCGGGGGCGGGTTTTGCTCGGTAAAGCTCCGCGGTAAGCGCACGCAGGTTGTTCAACAATGCCTCCTCGCTGAAAGATGCCTTGCCGATTGGCACATGAACGTTTCCAAAACGGTCGGTGCGATACTCCACCATACCGCCCTTGAAATCGTTGACAGCTTTCACCACGTCGGCGGTGACGGTACCGGTTTTGGGATTAGGCATCAAGCCCCGTGGGCCAAGAATACGCCCTAGTTGACCGACCTTAGACATCATGTCGGGGGTGGAGATTGCCACATCAAAGTCGGTTTTGCCGTTTTGGACCTCGGTGATCAAATCTTCGTCACCGACACGCTCGGCACCGGCATCACGTGCTGCGATGGCTGCTTCGCCTTGTGCAAACACCGCTACACGCACATCTTTACCAGTGCCGGCTGGTAAAGCCACGGTGCCGCGCACCATCTGGTCGGCTTTGCGGGGATCAACACCTAACCGAAAGACCACATCAACGCTCTCATCAAACTTTTTCTTGCCGAACGAAACGAGTATTGATATCGCATCGTTGTCCGAATGCGGATAGTTGCTGTCGAACCTTTTGGTGTTGTCACGGTATTGCTTACTTATCGCCATTATGGCTCCCTCTTTGGATTTGCCGCCCGGTGAGGTCTGCCGGCGCGAGCATTTGGTTGGAAAAATCTATGCAGAAACTTCGATGCCCATGGAACGGGCAGTGCCAGCGACCTGCAATTTTGCTCCTTCAAGGTTGATCGCATTAAGGTCGGGCATCTTTATCTCGGCTATTTCAGTGACTTGCGCGTCGGTTATCGAACCGGCCGTCTCCCGCCCGCTATTTGCAGCAGCAGACTCAACCCCGGCGGCCTTCTTGATCAGATAGGTAGTTGGTGGGGTCTTCAGCACGAAGGAGAACGTGCGGTCTTCGTAGACGGTGATTTCTGCGGGGATAATTTGCCCGCGGCGGTCTTCGGTGCTGGCGTTGTAATCACGACAGAAGTCCATGATGGCCACGCCATGAGGCCCAAGCGCCGTGCCAACAGGGGGCGCGGGCGTTGCCTGGCCAGCGGGTATTTGGATTTTCACAACAGCAGCAACCTGCTTTTTAGCCATGAGATTTCCTCAATTGGTATTGATAGGTGTAATGGATTTATGGATTTAGTGTGGTCGGATTCTGATTTAGTTGAGCGATTTCTAGAGACGCGCGACTTGCGCGAACTCAAGTTCAACGGGTGTTTCTCGGCCAAAAATGTTGACCAAGACCTTGACCCGCAGTTGGTCTTCGTTGATCTCTATGATCTCCCCGGAGAAGTCTGCGAAGGGGCCTTCGCGTACCCGCACCGTCTCACCCATACCATACTCGAACAAAGGTTTAGACCGTTTTACGGCTTCTTGATTGCGGTCGGCTTCAGCGCCTAGAAAGCTCTCAACATCCTTGCGACGCATAGGTGATGGGTTGCCACCCTGGCTCACGAATCCAGTAACGCCAGGGGTGTTACGAATCACAAACCAAGCATCGTCATCAAGGTGCGTGCGGCACAGCAAATAACCCGGAAACAATTTTTTCTCGGTGATCACTTTCTTACCGTTTTTGAACTCGGGGGTTTCACGGGTGGGAATCACCACCTCGTAAATACGTTCCTCCATGTGCATCGAGGCGATCCGAGCTTGCAGGTTTTGTTTAACCTTTTTTTCGTAGCCGGACTGCGTGTGGAGCACGAACCAACGACCCGGGCGATCATAAGGCGACACGTACTCAGCATCAACACCTAGATCGTCACCTAGATCATCAGTTACCGCATCAGGGGTGGCGACAGGGTTGCTTTGAGGTACCAGAAGGTCGTCTTCGGTGAGCACTTCGGGTTCGGTGGTTATTTCACTTGGTGTTGAGATTTGGTCAGACATAGCAACTCGGTTATCGACTCAGCTTTCGAACAGATCAAGGATAAGCACAGAAAACATCCAATCCAGCCCATAAATCAAGGCACCCAGGATAATCACAGTGACAAGAACCACAATCGAATAGTTGACAGTTTCTGAACGAGACGGCCACGCAACCTTACGCAATTCGTTGCGAACCTCACGCAAGAACTGAACAAAGCCGGTTCGTTCCTGAGGGGCACCAGCGCTTGGTTGTTTGCGCGGCGAGCGTATCGGCTCACCTTCGCCATCAACCTCACCTTGCTTCTGCAACATGCGTTTTTGTTGTCGGTTCATCGCCATAAATTGAAGTCCTTAGTTATTGGGTTTGACGAGGCCGCAGGGTTGCGGCTAGACCACGCAGGGGCGGCAGGACTCGAACCTGCAACCGCCGGTTTTGGAGACCGGTGCTCTACCAATTGAGCCACGCCCCTGAGAACGCGCCACTAGGTTACCAGCGTTACGCCATTTTCGGGCCGGTAATTTTGCAAGGTTCAGATAGGCAAGGTTCAGATAGCCAGGCGCGGCACCCGCCGTTGCCGTTTCGATAAGACGATAACTGTGGCGGTGGCGGCGATACCGCCGATGGCCGCAGCGGAGGCGGCGGCAGTCTTAGCGATGCTCCGCAAAGATCCATTGCTGCGCTGCGCCGCTTCGTCAAGTAGTTGAAGTATTTCGGCTTCCATGGTTGGGTCAATACGCCCTGGAGTTTTTGCTAACGATCCCAACATGGCACGCAAACGGCGGTAGGTGGCGAACTCGGCTTGACAACGAAGGCACTCTCGTAGATGCACACGGGCCGGCAAAGTGAGCAAAGACTCCCGTGTGCACACCAGTTGCTCATCTACAGCACTGCATGTGAGCTTGCTTGAACCCGGCGTTGCGATCCGTTTCAATTCATATTGCATGAGGGTGTGCTCCGTGTCATATTGCATGAGGGTGTGCTCCGTGGTTCGGGGTGCTTTGGTTGGTTTCGCTGGGCTTGCCCAACACCTGCTCACGTAACCTACGGCGGGCGCGATGCAAGCGTACTTTGGTGGCGCTAACCGAAATGCCCAGTTCGGCAGCTATGGCTTCGTGTGGCAGGTCGTAAACATCTCTCAACACGACCACCGCCCTGAGGCGCTCTGGAAGTGCTTGCACTGCGGCCTCTAACTCGTCTCGCAAAGCTATGATATCGCCTCGAACGGCGGGGTCGTTGTCGGGTCGAGTTTCCACGACCAGCACGTCATCATGCAGTTCAACATGGCGGTGACGGCGATTTTTGGTGGCCTGAGTGTATGCACAGTTAGCCACGATTCGGTATAGCCAAGTGCGGAAGTTGGCGTCCCTTCGGAAGTTTTTGAGGCCTTTGTAGGCTCGCAGGTAAGCATCTTGAACCACATCTCTTGCGTCTTCAGTATTGCCAGTAAGTCTTAAAGCCAACCCGTAGGCATCGCCATGGGTGCGGCGCACCAACTCATCGAACGCTAGGCGTGTACCAGATTGCGCCCAAGTTAACAGATCATCTGTTGCGGCGGTGCGTAGTTTAGACCTCGTGGGTTGCACAGAGTTACCTGCAGCACCGTTACCTGCAGCACCTTCAACAAGCCGCAGTTTCGGCTGTTTGGGTCTGTTGGCGCTGACCTTGCCCATGGTTTCTTTTCCCTGTTGTGTGTTTTGTTGCGGTGCTGGTAGCGACGGACAGATTTGAACTGTCGACCTCTCGATTATGAGTCGAGCGCTCTTACCTACTGAGCTACGTCGCCGAGGCCGAACGAATTTCGGTTAAATGAGCTCCCTGTCAGAATCGAACTGACGACCTTCTCCTTACCATGGAGACGCTCTGCCTACTGAGCTAAGGGAGCCTGCAACCCGCGAGCTGAGGCGTTGATTATGATGCCACGCGAAAGCTACCGAACCAACCTTTTTATAGTGTTTGTGCCGTAGTCTTGCTATTTGTTATGGACGGTCAATCTTCTGAAGGCCCAGTTTTTTCCCGCAAGTTGATGCGCCGCGCGGTGTTAGTGAGCTTCGCAGTGTATTTCGCTTTGGGTTTACCCGATGGGGTGTTCGGCACGGTGTGGCCGACCTTGCGAAACGAGTTGGGACGCACCGACAGTAGTTTCGGTTGGTTGCTCGCTTGTATGGCTGTGGGATACACGATTTGCAGCGTCGGCTCGGCGAAGTTGTCGGAACGTTTCGGCACGGGGTTGGTTGTGCGTAATGCTTCGTTCGTTGTTGTCGCTGGTTTGCTGGGCGTGGCGGTGGCTTCAAATTGGTGGGCGTTGATGTTTGGGGTGTTGATTATGGGTGCTGGTTGGGGGCTGTGCGATGCCTCGATTAACGCTTGGATGGCTTTGACCCAACAACCCCGGCAAATGGGTCTGTTGCATGGGGTCTACGGCGTGGGTGCGGTTCTAGGGCCTTTGCTGGCCACCGTTTTTGTCGCTGGAAGCAACAACTGGAGAGGCCCTTTCGTGGTGGTGGGCGTGCTTGTGTTGGGTTTGGTGGTGGTGCTTTGGGGAACTAAGGACGGCTTTGATAGCGCACCGCTTACTGGTGAAGTTGCGTCTGCGAGGGCGAACATTGGGGGCACGAAAATCCTGACATTGTTGATCGTGTGGTTCTCTGTTTATGTAGGTATTGAAGTCACCGTTGGCCAGTGGAGTTATACATTCCTAACCGAAAGTCGTGGTTTAGACGAAGTGCTTGCTGGAGCATTAGTTTCAGCGTTCTGGGGTGGCTTGACAGTTGGGCGTTTCTTGCTAGCGGCTATTGGCGATCGTTTCTCACCCGAGCGGGTGATGGCGCTGGCGATAGGCAGCGCGGTCATTGAGGTAGCTTTTTTGTGGGTTGATTTAGCATCAGTTGGGGCTTTCGCTTTGCCATTTATTGGGTTTTCGTTGGCGGCGATGTTTCCTTTGGTGATTGGGCGGACGGCCGTTTATCTCGGTTCTGAACTTGCCGCGCGAGCCGTTGGTTATCAAGTTGGTGCTTCGTCGGTGGGGTTTGTGTTGTTGCCTTATTTGGTTGGGGCATTAGCCGACCACCTCGGAACTGGAGTCATGGCACCAGTTACTTTCGCTGCGATTTGTGTGCTCGGCGTGTTGTGGGCTTGGATTCAGTCGTATCTCTTGCGAGTGAACCAAAACCGCTGATAGCTGATGGCTGATACCTGATCGCTGATAGCTGATTTGGTGGGTTTAGGCTTTGGCTAGGCGGGATTTGCGCCGCATCATTGGGGTAATCGCGGCGGGGTGCCGGGCGCTCAGCGCACCTCGCCAAATACCGCTTCCGTAGGCGAAGTCGTCAAGCAGACGCAGCGCAAGGCAACGCAGCAAGCCCATTGGCCGAGCACCATTCAGCCAATCAAACAAATGCGGTGTCAGCATCGCGGTAAGGATCAGTGTGCGTGTGCGGGGACGGATCAGCGACAGGGCGAAAGCCAAAGGCCACCAGACGCGGGCCAGGGCGCGAGCAAACCAGAAACCAGTTCGCAGATGTGTCGCTCCTATGATCCGCAGTGCTAGAAAAATACCTCTTGGTTTAGCTAGCAGTGGCGCAAGTTTGCGTTGGAGCGGTATCGCTGACGCAACGGTCACTAGGCAGGCACTCAGAAGATGACCGGTGGCGATTGTGCCCCAAACCGCAGCGCTCCACACTGAACAGCGCAGCGGTGTGAGGCGTGAACCGTGGCGGACACTGAGCGCGCCTGCCGAGTAACCGTAATGGTGTCGCTGCGCCAGCAAAGCATTCCAACTTTCGCGGGGGCGATGGGTGACCTCTACTGAGGGGTCATAACGGACCACGCCAACTTGGTCGATGAGTCGCCACACTAGGTCAACATCTTCGCCGTAGCGCAATTCCGGGTCGAAGCCGCTGATTGCTGAGATGGCATCGGTTCGGGCTACCAAAGCCGCAGTCGGGACGTAGGAGACAGAACTATTTGAAGCGACCAAAGCGGGGTTGGCACCAAGGTCCAACGGCGAATGGTGGTGTTCGTAAAGTTCAAGCATGGTGTCACCATTTCTGGATCGAACTCTTGGGGCTACCGCCACCACACGGCGGTCTTGGAAATGCCCAATGAGGTGTGAAATCCAGCCAGGCGACACTTCCACGTCAGCGTCAACGAACGCAACGAGGTTTGTGTACACATGCGGCAAAGCTGCATTTCGGGCCGCGCCCGGGCCAACGTTTTGAGCGCAGCGCAGCAACTTGGATTGGTATTTTTCGCATACCGCAGCTATGGCAGCAGCGTTGTCGGAAGCATCATCCACCACGATTACCTGAGGACCAGTGGCCGCAGTGCTTCCTTGGGGTTCAGGATTGGCGTGAAGCGACTCCAAGCAACGAGTCAGGCCGGCCTCGTCGTTGTAGACAGGTATCACCACCGTCACCTCAAGGTTTATATTGGGCGCGTTGATGGGCGCAAGACGCGGATGCACGATCCCTGCATCAAGCAGGTGACGGGCCAACGAGCGGTGCTTGGGGTTATCGGTTAGCGGTTCTCCGCCTAGCCACGAAGCAACTACTCTCGCGCCAGTATCCGATAAGCGCAGCACACGCCAAGGCGCACCGCCGAACAGCAAACGCCCCTGGTCATAAACCAAAAGGTTGCTACCGGGGCGCAAACGAATGCCCGCAGGTGGGAATTCTTCGCTACGAGACACCGTGGATGGCTTCAAGGCATAACCAAGTCGACCATGGTGACTCTACTCGCGCCGCGTCAGTCAAAAAGGATCACGCCGCGCACATTCTTGTTGTCAAGCATGTCTTGGTAACCCTCATTGACCTGATCAAGTGTGTAGGTCTTGGTAATCATCTCGTCAAGCTTGATCTGACCCGCTTGATACATCGCAAGAAGGTGCGGAACTGCTTGACGAGGGGAGCTTGAGCCAAACAGGCAACCACGGAGTTGTTTGTTCATCATGGCAAACTCAAACAAATTGAGTTGCACATCCATTTGCATAGCCGGCGCTACCGCAGCCGCAACTACGGTACCGCCTTTACGGATAAGGAACTGCGCCGGCGCGATCAAGTCACCAGTTAGCACACCTGGCGTCAAAATGACGCTATCGGCCATCACCCCGGCGGTGAGGTCGCGCACAATCGCGTTTGCCTCGTCAAGGCCGCCAGCACGATGAGTGGCCCCAAACGCTATGCCGCTTTCTTGTTTGAATTCGGAGGGGTCAACTGCGAGCACATTTCTGGCTCCTGCTAACGCGGCCCCTTGAATCGCCGCGTGGCCCAAGCCTCCGCAACCCACGATCACTACCGTGTCGCCGGGTTTAACCTCGGCTCGGTTGACCGCTGCGCCATAACCAGTGGCGACACCGCAACTCACTAGCGCAGCCGGGCCAACAGGAATCTCTTTGGGGATTTTGATCGCCGAGTCGACACTGATAACCATGTGCTCGGCGAACGTACCTAATTTGAGTAAGGGTGATAAGGCTTCGCCTCGGCTGCTGTGGTGACGGTAACCACCCGCCATCATTCCCGGTTCCAAAATGTGTGCGCCGAGGTCGCACAAGTATTGTTGACCCGACGCGCACCAAGCGCATTTGCCGCAGGAAGCAATAAACGAACAGCAAACATGGTCACCCACTTCAAACTCGGTTACTTTCGGGCCGATAGCAATCACTTCGCCGGCTCCTTCATGCCCACCGATGATTGGTAAGGGTGCGGGTATGCTGCCGTCGTGGGCGTGTTCGTCTGAATGACACATCCCTGAGGCGAGGGATCGAACCAGAATTTCGCCTCCTTGCGGATCCTCAAGTTCAATCTCTTCAACGCTCCAAGGCGTGTTGACCTCCCTAAGAATCGCCGCTCTGGTTTTCATAACGCTTCTCTTCTCGTTGCTAATGTTGCGCCTCGGGTTGGGCAACGGTTGCGTATTGTCTAGCACACAATCCTTAGATCGTGCTAGTCGTTGACAGAGTACTCTGGTTGGGTTTGATTTTCGGTGCGGCGCTGCGGTTGCGTGAGTTGGTTGACGGCATCGTCTATGAGGTCAGCCAAAAGACGAGTGCCAGCGGCGGCGGTGGCACCTCTCGGGTCACCAAGAACACCGTTCGCCGAGACCGCGCCAACACCGCCTTCCATCATCTTGGGAAGCAGTTCCGTTAATGGTTCGGGGGCACCAGGTTGAGCCAGATCAAGACGCACGAGTTGGGGGGCTATTGCCAGCATGAGTGAAGTCTCGACACGACCCGCGTGGGCGTCGGCGTTGTCAAGACGAAGCGACCAAACCTCAAGTGGCCGTTGCCGAGCCGAGCAGGTGTCGGTTGCGGCACGCAACGCATAGGCGTTCCCGCCGTGCCCATTGATGACAACGATCCGTTCGAACTCAGGGCCGGCGTTGCAGACTATTTCAACGAGCATCTCCGACAGTACTTTCGTGCCCACCGAGAGGGTTCCCGCGAAACCGCGATGTTCGTCTGCTGCGCTGATACAAATCGGATCCGCTACCACGAGCCTGGCGGAGCGCTGCGGCCACTTTTTGGCGATGCCCTGAGCGACCGCAACGGCGATGCGCGTGTCGGTGTCGAGCGGCAGATGCGGGCCGTGTTGTTCGGTTGATCCCAAAGGAATCAGCAACGTGAAAGGGCCCTTTTGGGTTACGGCGTTGGCCAGTTGTGGAGATGTTGTCTCACCGAGAAGGGTCATGTTTGCAGCGTAACCGTGTGCAGCGTAACCGGGTGCAGCCTAGCCGCATGGTGGAGGGTAAAAACCAGGCGGTACGACCACATCTTGCACGCCCACCTGTGCAATATTCTCCTTGCCGATGCCACGCAGAGTCGCTTTGATACCAGTATGAAAAATATCTAGAACGTTCTCCACGCCAACCGCACCGTTGGCGGCGAGACCCCACAACAAGGCACGCCCGATTAGCACTGCATCCGCACCAAGAGCGCAGGCTTTCACCACATCGCTGCCCCGACGAACACCACCGTCTAGCAGGATTTCTACCTCCCCGCCGACCGCATCAGCTATTTCCGGCAACACCCGGATCGGGGCAACTGCACTGTCGAGGTTGTTGCCACCGTGGTTCGACACTGAGATAGCGGTGGCACCCGCAGCTATTGCGTGACGGGCTTCGTCCGCTCGGCTGATTCCTTTGACCATGAATGGTCCTTCCCATTGCGAGCGCAACCAGCGAACATCATCCCAAGTCGGTGGTGGCGTGTTCAACCAAGTTCCATATGCCTCAAAGAACCGCGGTTCTGGTTCACCCGCGGCGGCGAAATTGGGGACCTGGAGGCGTGGTAGTGCGCCGGCCCGTAGCCAAGACCAGCACCAAGGGAGCTTAGTAACGATTTCAAAGCTGTGCGGAAGGACTTCTTTTGCCGTCAACGATTGGGGGATGTGCGGGCTGCCCCAGTCTCGACCATGTGAGAACGACCAGTCGAGAGTGACGATTAGCCCCGCGGCTCCAGCGTTTGCCGCCCGTTCTAGGCATTTCAGCATGAAATCACGGTCGCCAGCCCAATAGACCTGAAAGAACGTTTGCGGGTTCGCGGCTACCACCTCCTCGATTGGTTTGCTGCTAAAAGCGCTGAGACCGATCGGGGTTCCTCGACTATTTGCCGCTTGCGCCAGCGCCACTTCGCCTTGAGGATGTACGGCCTGCACACCCGTAGGGGAGACGATCACCGGCATGGCGCAGCGTTGACCCATGACGGTGACGGCCATTTTGGGTTCGGCTATTTGTCCGGCGGTTATCGGCCTCAAACCGAGTTCTTCAAAAGCGCTTACATTGTCGCGCAATGACACACCCGCTTCGGTGCCGCCGATGAGAGCCGCGTAGACAGATTTGGGGAGGCGTTTTTTTGCTTGCTGGCGTGCTTGTGCCACCGTCTCGAACCACTTGTTGCTCACAGGTTGTGACCGTATCTTGCTAGCGCCATTACTGCGTCGCCTAGCTGCATTAACTAGTTGCTTTGATCTGAACCGCAGGTCGGTTTAGTTCTTTGCGCTGCTGCACAGTTAGAACGGCGGCTTTGATTAAGCTAGTATTGCCAGTGTCATCAAACGTACATACTTGAGTTGACACGCCCGACTTTGCGAGGAGCAAGCTGTGAAACCCGAAGCTACTGCACCACCTACTTCCGCTAGTGCCATTCGCGTGTCAGCCCAGTGAAGCTAGTAACTTATCCACGTTGAGCGGTCATGAAACTTCGTTTAGCGACTGTTGCCGATGCGGACGAACTGTGCCGCATCTACAACCATGAGGTAGAAAATACCACAAACACATTTGATATCGAGCCTCGCAGCCTTACCGAACAGCGTCGATGGATAGCCGAACGTCAAGGCGCGTTCGCTGCTCTGGTAGCAGAAACTAATGGTGTGGTGGTTGGTTTCGCTAGTCTGAGCCCATACCGCAGCCGGGCCGCGTATCGACCAACTGTGGAGAACAGCGTCTACGTTGACGAAACCACGCGAGGTCTTGGAGTAGGGCGAGCGTTGCTTGAAGAACTCGTTGACATGGCACGAAAACGGGGGTTTCATAGTGTCGTGGCTCATATCGCCGACGGTCATGAAGCTAGTTTGTCGCTGCATCGTGCTTGTGGGTTTGAAATAGTGGGGGTTCAACGTGAAGTGGGCCGCAAGTTTGGTGTGTGGCTTGATGCGGTCATCATGCAACGCATGCTCGGGTAGTTCCCCAGCGATGCCGTACGCTGGGGAGGTACGCAAGATTAGGCCCGAGCCTAAGCGCCGGGCCTAATCGCTGTGGTGGGCCGGGAAGGATTTGAACCTTCGAAGGCAATGCCGACGGGTTTACAGCCCGTTCCCTTTGGCCGCTCGGGCACCGACCCGCAGCCCAGAAATCTTACCGTGTCTCGGGCATCATTGACTCAAGTTGGCGAAGTCTGGTTATCAATTGGCGCGTTTTTTGGTACGGTTTGACGGTGCCGACATTTGATATTGTTTCAGAACTAGACGGTCAAGAAGTGCGCAATGCTGTTGATCAAGCGTCTCGGGAGGTGACTCAGCGTTACGACTTCAAGAACACTGGCTCTTCGGTGGAGTTGGGTGAAGATGTTATTGCGTTGGCTTCGTCATCCGAGGATCGGCTTGCGGCTCTGCGTCAGGTGCTGGAAGAGAAACTAGTGAGGCGCAAAGTTAGCCTCCGAGCACTTGATTACGGTGCCGTGGAACCAGCTTCTGGTGGGTCTGTGCGCCAGACGGTTCGTTTGCAGGCTGGGATCTCGCAAGACAAAGCCAAAGAAATAAACAAATTCATCAAGGGGCTTGGTCTCAAGGGCATTCAATCCTCGGCACGAGGCAACGAAATGCGTGTGCAAGGCAAAAAGCGTGATGACTTGCAGTCTGTGATAGCTGCGCTCAAAGAAGCCGACCTAAAAATCCCTCTGCAGTTCATCAACTTCCGAGACAAGTAATCCCGTAATCCCGCTCGCTGCATCCGCCCCGTCAACTTGGCACGCCGAGAATGTGGTGGATGTGACTTATGTCACGTTTCTTTTTGTTGTTGGTGCCGACAATGTGGATTAGGCTTGATCGGATGCATAAAAGTCTTGTTCGACAGGTGACGTTCATGACTGTTCGCCCGGCGCGCTGCCACCGGCGTGGCTGTTGTCTTCTGAAGGAGTTGACACTATGAAGTCCCACTCGGATCCGATCCGGTCTATCGCCC
>MKWU01002221.1_pt1 | contig 29961 bp, 32 predicted proteins | sample 809101 | NCBI WGS metagenome assembly MKWU01 (sample SAMN05860141, study PRJNA318959) | sponge metagenome | host: Aplysina aerophoba | place: Slovenia: Piran, Adriatic Sea, Gulf of Piran | collected 2013-05-07
TCGGGCTCTCACCAGAAACACGGGCGATCAACTGTGCATGCCCCACAGGAATCTCACCAGACTCCAACGCACCGCTCGTCGCAGGCAACTCCGCCAACCGAGCCGCGACCTCGACATCGCGTTTGGCGTCACGCCTCGACGCCTGCAACTCGCCACGGACCAGACGCTGCGCGTCGCCTTTGCTGTGACGACGGCTCAACTCTACCAACACCCGCGACTTCATCGCCGCCAGAGTCGACTCGGCACGACCCAGCACTCCCAACCGCAGCCGCAGCTTCTCGTCAGACAACGCCGTCTCATCGACCAACGGCACCCGCAACGCCCCGGCGCCGCGGTCGGTGCGGCCACCGCTGACCGTGCCCGCTTCGGCAAGCTCTGATCCGGAAAGGAAACTCATGGATCACAACCTACAGGCCCCCTGTGACAATGACACCGTGAACCATCAGAAAATTATAAGAAATCCCAGAAATATTTGTTTGGCACAGAAACCGTCAACGTCCGAAACCCATCGCGCGCGCAAGCACCGGGTCCACCTCAACCCCACCAGGCAAACCCGCAACGCAGAGACGACCATCGTCGCCGACCCCAACCACCCGTCAGACTTGGCGACTCCACCACCGTTGGCCGGACACGTCGAGCGCGCGGTGGACGTCGGCTGGAGCTCAACCAAGTAGATTCTGGTGCAACGCGGCTCTTCGCGTTTTGGGTCGGGGTGAGCGTGTCGAGCGTTTTGGGTCGGGGTGAGCGTGTCGAGTAGCACCTAGTTGGGTTTGCCAGCAGAGTTTCTTTGGCGTGGCATCGGTATCGGGCTTCTCTGTGGGGATCGTCGGCGTTGAGGCGGCCAGCGGCGCGCTGAGGTGTTGACCGGATACCAGCTGCAACCCAGTTCACCCGGCAACGTCGCTTTTCGTGGTGCCATGGCCCGCTTGGCGTGTCACTCAACGACTTGCCGGTGCCGTGGGCCGCTGCCGAGGCGGTGCGATAGCGGGATTCCGTTCGCTGGCGGTCGGTGCTGGACATTCCGGGTTCGGGCAACGCCAGCGGTGCTGGTGCCACACCAACTGCACCGGCCGCCCGAACGCCGGGAGGTCCACCAACTCGACCAGCGCTTCTCACCATCAGACCACAACCGCCCGCCACAAGCCCCACAGTCCGGTCTCGAAGCCTGACAGCGGACATGCACCCGCAACGGCTCACCGGCTTCGTCGTCGACGCCGACCACCTCGACATCGCCCAACCCAACCAACAACTCACACACACGTGTAGGGTCAACTTCCACAGGGATCCTCCAGTTCCTCGGCCTGCGTTACAGACCGATTCTGGAGGATCCCGCCCGTTCAACCGCGGACCCTCACCGGACCCTCACCCCACCGACTCCACCCTGAAACGCGAAGAGCCGGGATAGCTCCGAAGCTGTCGAACGCGGAGTTGGTCACTTTGGCGGTACTGTCAGCGCTGTTGGGGTTCGATTCTGAGGCGCGGTTGATCCGCTACGCCACGGAGCACCTCAAGGCCTGGTTCCCGTATGTGCCGCAGCGGCCCGGCTACAACAAGCGTCTGCGCCAGATCATCGAATCGGTCAACTGGACCCTCAAATCCCAACTCAGCCTCCAACGCCACCGCGGCCGCACCCGCCCCGGCGTCGCCGCACGCATACTGCAACGAATACTCGCGCTCACCACAGCCATCTGGCACAACCAAACCACCCAACAACCCGGCCCCGCCCGATCCCTCACCGCCTACGACCACTAACCCCTGGAACTAATCATCTAGGGCAAGATCTCGTGCCCGCCTATGTCCAACCACTCGATGTGGCGAAATCCTGGGCGTTGTGGGGTGCCCCAAGCGAACACCGCGCGACCGTCGCCAGCCCAGGTCATTTCGTACTTGCGCGGGTCTGCCTGGAGCGATCGCACACGAAGACCGGAACGGAACCGCTGTGTCTCCCCTGTCTCCATTTCGCGCAGATCGTTAATGAACTTCTGGAGCGCCGACTTGAATTGCCTGCGTTGCTCGGGCGTCAAGCGGCTGTACGCCCGCCGAAACGCTTCAGTCTCGTAGTGGGTCGGCATTCCGCCAGATGCCTGTTCGGGACGGTCGGCCGTTATTTCCGGGTTTCGAGGGATTTTAGGAAATCAGCGGTGCTCTCATGGAGGGTTCCTCCCGGCTGGGACGGCATCAGCCCGGTAGCCCTGTCAATCTCTGCAAGCGTCACGCCTGGAAACGCTTCAGTGGGGTACTCCCATTCAAAGGGTCCGGAATTCGCAGATCTCCAAGTGACGGAGGCGACACCTTGCGGAAGTTCAAGTCGCACGGGGGCTTTCATCTAGTCATCTCCTTCTACGATTATGCCGTCTGGCATGCTCCTAGAGTACTTGTCCAAATTGTCTGTCAACGCACCGATGAGTTGTTGTACGAATAGTGGTGACATGTTAACTCGCTGCACCACCACACCCCTCGTCGGATTCTGTGTCTGATAGTCAAGTCGGATGAAGTCGATGGTGAACTCGTGGGGAGAGTGCGAGACAGCAGCAAAGTTGGCCCAGACCCCACCTGCCATCTCGATCGTGCCCTCGATCTGGAAATCGTTCGTTTCGGATTCCTCCATGGAACAGACACGATACGACCAAGCGTGAGAATTGTCTAGCGATTTGTCGACTGATTGTGTCGCCGTCCTTGCACCCCTCGCCGGCGTCCCCAAAACCCGGAGGACATCACCGACTCTCGTCGGCGACATCGCTTGCAGACGCGTCGAGCACGGCTTCGTCGTCGGCATGGAGTGGAGCGCTTGCGAACTGCGCCCCCATGATGCGACGACGTTCCGTCGGATCATCTTCTCAAGCTCTTCGTCGTATGTCAGCCCCTTGCGATCGGCAAGCAGACGCAGGGCGGCCCGGTTCTGGACCGAGACCCTGATAGAAGGCGACTTAGGCATGCCGTCGAGTATCTCACTCTGGGCTCCTCCTTTGTAGCAGGGAATTGAGTTCACGACCGCGGCTCTGCTTGCCCGGTACCGGTTTCACGCGCGGCTCAGTACCGCTCTCACGCGCGGCTGACTATCTATCTCACGCGCCGCTGACTACCTGTCTCACGCGGGGGTCGGTACCTGTTTCACGCGGTTAGGCGGTCACTCGGGTGACGGTGGAGGTGGTGGGGGTCTTGGCGACCTCGAAACGGATGGGCATGCGTTCGGCCAGGTCGCGGATGTGGGTGACGATGGCGACCATCCGCCCTGGGGTGCCGAGTTACTCGATCGCGGTTGCGGTCACATCGAGGGTCTGGGGGTCGAGCGTGCCGAAACCCTCGTCGAGGAACAGCGAATCCAGCCCCGGGCACCTTCGGGGGCCATCTCCGCGTGGCTGTCGCTGAGCGCCAGGCTGGCCAGGAAAGTCTCGCCTCCCGAGAGGGTCTTCGCCTGCCGCTTCTGGTCGGCGTTGTGGTGGTCGCAGACGTCGAACCCGGTGCCGTCGGCATCGAACGAGTACTGACCGTTGGACAGAGCAAGCAGACGTTCGACGGCACGGTCCAGCAGGTCGCCGACGGCTTCGGCAAGCAACCAACGCTCGAACCCGTCGGACCGGAGCAGGCGACCCAGTTCGCTGGCCACCCGTTGCTCGTTTCGCAGACCTTCGACCTCCGCCGGGAGGATCCCGTCGGCGATCAGGAACACATCGCTGTCGAAGCGGGCACCCTCATGGCTGGCACGAACCTGGCTGACTATCCCGTACAGCTTGATCTTGTCGCCGTCGGGGAGTTCCCTGTCAACCGCGACCACATCGTCGAGTTGCAGGTGGTGTCCGGGGCCGAGTGCCACCCAGAACTCCAGCGGCGTAGCATCATCGGTGCCAAGAACCCGTCCCACGCCATTCACGAGCTTGACCATACAACCATGCGCTACCACTGCCGGGGCCGGTTGCCCGCCTATCTCGAGCGCCTGCGTGCGACCGGACGGTCTGCCTGGGCCGATGTCCTCGGACAGCGCCACCCCGACGAGCTGTGAAGCGGATCTCTTGGAGAGATTTCATAAATTTGTATTGCATATCAATCTGAGCCCGGTTAGTCTCGGTGAGCATGGACGCAGATGCCATCACCCAACTCGTCACCCTGCTGCTGGTCGGCCTGGGAATCGTCTGGCACCAACAACGCAGCACCGACAAACTCCGCGACGAGTTCCAGACCGCGATCCGCAACCTCCGCGACGAGTTCCAAACCGCGACCCGCGAGCTGCGTCGGGACCACGACACGCTCCGCGACGCCATCGCCGGGATCGCGCAGAGACTCGCGCGCATCGAAGGCTTCTTGCGGATCGGCACTCCCTCCCCTCCCAACGAATCCACCCAAACCGAACCCGAATAACCCGAGGAAACATGGAAACCGACGCCATCGCTCAACTCGTCACCCTGCTGCTGGTCGGCCTGGGAATCGTCTGGCACCAACAACGCAGCACCGACAAACTCCGCGACGAGTTCCAAACCGCGAACCGCAACCTCCGCGACGAGTTCCAAACCGCGATCCACAACCTCCGCGACGAGTTCCAGACCGCGATCCGCGAGTTGCGTCAAGACCACGACACGCTCCGCGACGCCATCGCCGGGATCGCGCAGAGACTCGCGCGCATCGAAGGCTTCTTGCGGATCGGCACTCCCTCCCCTCCCAACGAATCCACCCAAACCGAACCCGACTAGCTGCCTGGAGGACTGCTCACTGGATTCGGGGGGCCGGTCACATGGGTTGGGGCGCTGCTTGCACGGTTGCTTCGAGGTGATCGGCTAGGGCGGCGATCTGTTGCTGTATGTCGTTGGGGCTGCCCGATAGGTCGACGCCGACGACATGCAGTTCCTTGCCTGCGTTCTTGACCTCGATCATCGAATGCGCTAACTGTGCCATCCGACCGGTGCCCACCTCGGTTGTCGGCAGCCCGGTAGGCGTTTCTGTGTCGCCGTTCATGTCCTTGTTGGAATCGACACAGTAGATGAGCGTGCCGGTGGGATGGTCGAGTGCGGTGGCGTAGGCGAGCAATTGGTAGTAGTCGGCGTTGCTCGCCCAAACCTGAGAACCCGCGTAGCTCGGACCAGCGACTATAGAGGACTCGGTCGATCCAGACGTCTCGTCGGTATCGCTGAGCTTGTACTTGATGTCGGCGACACCGACACTCACGCCGTCGCGTCTGAACTCCAGATCCGGTCTGATCCGCACCCGCTCGGCGGTATCGAGTGAGCTGCTTCTCTGCCCCTCGACTTCGAGGCGGCCGCTCAGTTCGGTTCTCAGACGCTCGGTGACGAACCGCTCGAACAGATTGTTCATGTCCAGCATGAAAGCTGAAGCAGTGGCTTCGCCGTGCTGGTCCTGCAGCGTGAGGTTGGCCAGGATTAGGCGGGCGAGACGCATGGCCGGGAGGTAGTGATCGTTGAGCCGAGTGAAGGTGATCCGTTCGATGTCATCTGCATGCACCAGCACATCGGACACATCCTCAAGCGCCACAAGCAGGCGCATGAGTCGGCGGCGGTCTTCCAGCGGAACCCCAGCAACCCGCGTCGCTTGTCTCATCGCCGCTCTGAGGTAACGGTTCTCGGCAACGTCCGCGGTAAAGTCGTCGTAGGAGCAGGCCATCGGGACCATGAGTCCGCCTCGGCGGAACTGACGCTGGAAGTCGAGCCGTCCACGCAACGCCAAGAGGTCCTCCTCTTCGTGCCGGTAGGAGTGGTAGTGCCCCCGGGCCAGAGTCGTTTCTGCTGTGCGGGCGAAGAAAGAGATGAGCGCTGGCAGCAGGTCGTCGGTCTCTGCGTATTCGATTGCCTCCGGCAACCAGGCGTCGTTCGGCAGACCGACCTCAAGCAGCAGAAACAGATTCTGCGGGTTGATCTTCGGCCGCACGATGACCCGCATCCCGTCCATCGTGAAGGCCCCGACATGCTGCTTGGCGGTGACCGTCCAGTAGCCGTCCTCAGGGTCGGGTGTCACCGACAGCCACGGCGTGTCTTCCAACCGACCCGCCTGCCGCCTCGTCAACTCAAGTCGCCGAGTCTCCCATTCCAATAACGTGACCGGTGGGGACTCGACCAGGTCACCGACTTCGTCGGCATCCGCCTCGATCTCGAACTCTCGGTTGGCTAGTTCATCGGCAAGCGCGTGGGCAGCGGTGACCGATCCATCAAGCACACCTTCGGGAGCCGACATCAACCCTCGCCTCTACCCACCGACGGCCGCTGGCTCATGGCCCCTGATCTACCAATTCGATGAATTGCTCGATCGAGAACCAGTTGTGGTGTGGGTATTTCTCGAAACGTACCTCGTACGCCCAGGTCCGCCAGTTTCCTGAACTGAGATCCTCTCGCAACGTTTTGCCTGATTTCCCCCCGTTGCGACCCATCCATTCGTAGACAAGATTGCCCGCTTTGTATCCGTCATAGATCTCCTGCCCGGTGACCAGATCATCGTTGTTGCCATACGTCCCTCTCGTGTCTTTGCTGTATGCAATCACCGGCGGGGGGTCGACGACAGAGTCAGTTTCTTGCGTCGCCGTTTCTTCCCGGCCGTGTCTCCTCAAGACCGCGTCCAGGCGGAAACGCTTGATCTTGTCGGGGTTGCCGAAGAGTTGGTCCTCAATGAACGGTTCGATGTTGTATTTCCAGACGCGTTCGAACCCGCCGTCGTTCAGGTCCGTCTTCATGAAATGGCTCGGACCGAGTTGCAGGTGATCGCCCCCCAGTTCCTTCTCGAGTTCTCGGTTCACCGCAGAAACGAGGTCCACGACCCATGCTTGGCCAGGAGCGTGCTTGTCGGTCCATTTGCGCAGTAGGCTCTTCGTTGGTTCTCGCTCTGGGAAGAACGGGACGAAGTGGAAGCGCCTTCGCATGGCAGCATCAATGAGCGCGATCGAACGGTCCGCTGTGTTCATGGTGCCGATGAACCACAGGTTCTCGGACAATTTGAAGCTTCCGTCGGATCTGTGCATTACTGCCATCGAACTATCCCGGTATTCGAGTAGGAACAGCAGTTCGCCAAGCACCCTTGGAAGGTTCGCCCGATTGATCTCGTCGATCACCATGACGTGCTGCTCTTCCGGGTATTCCGCCGCATGTTCAGCCAAGTTTGCCAGCGGACCCGGAGTCAGTTCGTAGGTCATCTGCCGGTCATCGTCTATCACCGGACGGTAACCCTCGAAGAAGTCTTCATAGGAGTAGGCCGGATGGAACTGCACTAGGCTCCGAGCTTGTTCGTCAGGTGCTAATGCACCGGCTAGTTCCTGTGCCAAGTATGTCTTGCCGGTTCCCGGCGGCCCGTAGAGAATCACCTGCCCCTTGTCCGCCAACAGATTCACGATCTCCTGCAGATCGTCGACCTCGCACAACAGTTTCTCCGCGGCGCTCTCCAAGCGTTCCTGTAGTGGCCGGGTGTCTCCTTTGTCTGGAGACGTGCGATCTGGGACATCCCAGTTGTCACACCACACCTTGACGTGGGAAGAATAGTCACGGCGCGAACTCTCGCCGAAAAGTCTTCCGCCATCAAGGAACCCGTTCAAGAGGGTTGGATCGAACAACACAGGACTCTCGCCTTGCTCCAACATGTGACGTATCCAGCGGCCGAGAATGCTCCGTTTGTTATTGACCGTGCTGGTTGCGCGGCCCATGGTTCGTAGGCGATCGAGGTATTCCTCCAACCGACGGTCCCACATCTCCGATTGGTCGTCGCCGATGTCTGGATTCCGAGGACCGGGATCAGTGCCGTGGTCGGCCAGATACTTGATGCGATACACCGCATCGTTCTTTTTCAAGCCAAACACAGTCCCACCTGCGTCGATCGAGTTGAGCAGGTCTTTCTGAGGCTTCTCCCTCGGTAGATCAGGTTTCAGCCACTCGACCTTGCGCCGTTGCCGCACGTTTTCGGGTTTCGAGGGATCCCACTCGTATGGCCCGACAACGCGGCCGATCGCGATCAGGCGCTGTTGGCCAAGTGCAGGCCGTTTCTGGGGCATGACCACCAAGTCACCAACTTCGATTTCCTTGCCGAACTTCCAGATTTGATCCCTTCCACTGCGCCAGTCATTTTCGTCAAGGCTTGGGAAACGCTCTTTGAGATGCTCGCCGAACGCGTCGCGGTCGGCAAATGAGTCCAGCTCTTCACCCCAATCGTCCCACCCGATGCTGACAACGTTGTGGTCCAGATTGTGTTGCTCCATCTCTCCATCTCGCCCAGCCCGCACCACCCACGCTCGCGGCTCGCAGTCGGGCTGGTCGTTATCGCTGAGATCACTCATAGGCAAAGTCCTGTCGCTGGGAAGGGTTGACGCTGGTCACGTCCGGTCCGCATCGCGTTCAGCGAGTATCTCCGTGGGTGAGATTCGGGTTCCGGCGGTTTCCTTGCGGCGGTGAACCTCTTGCAGCACGTTGTCGATTGAGGGCTTCGCCGAAATGCGTTCGAGTTCTCCACTGAGGAATTCCCCCATGGACTGTCGTCTCACGGCGGCCCTCGTAGCCAGCGCATCGCGGACTTCCTCGGGCACGTTTCGAACGGTGATCTGAACTGGCATGTTTGCATTATGCCACTATCAGGGTCATTGTGCAGCGGGTGGCTTTGAGAGGCTCAGAGGGTGACTCCTTCACCCCCATTGGAACGAGGAGATGCTCTTTGATGTCGCTCGTGATCCCCACGAGGTCGACGATCTCGTTGCGGACGGCGAGGATCTGTCGGTTGCGGCGCAGGGGCGGGAGTTGTTGGCGGCTTGGACCGACGAACAGATGGCGCGCAGCTACAGCCCGGTCGATCCGCTGAAGATCGTCTTGTCCGAGGGCGGGCCCTACCACTGCCGGGGTCGGTTGCCCGCCTATCTCGAGCGCCTGCGTGCGACCGGCCGGTCTGCCTGGGCCGATGTCCTTGAACAGCGCCACCCCGACGAGCTGTGAAGCGGATCTCTTGGAGAGATTTCATAAATTTGTATTGCATATCAATCTGAGCCCGGTTAGTCTCAGTGAGCATGGACGCAAATGCCATCGCTCAACTCGTCACCCTGTTGATGGTCGGCATGGGAATCGTCTGGCACCAACAACGCGGCACCGACAAGATCCGCGACGAGTTCCAAACCGCGAACCGCGAGTTGCGCCGGGTCCACGACACGCTCCGCGACGCCATCGCCGGGATCGCGCAGCGACTCGAACCGAATACGGTGCCCTTGAGGGGACGAAGCGATGCTTGAAACGCAAATCAGAGCTGGGACCATGGTTGTCGGCACCGGTGCAGCAACGGTGGTCTGCGATATCAGCATCAGAGACGGCTGGATCAGCCTTGATGCCCTCAACCGCTGGCGCCTTGTCCACGACTCCCAAGCATCTCCTATTGTTCAACTGAGGGCTGGACAATTTTGCTGTTCGCCGCGTTGCAATGGCAATGCAATGCTACGAGACTCAAATAGTGTAGAGTTAAATCAAATCCAATTAGATTCATGCGGAGCAGCGGATGGAAACACCGGTTAGGTCGAGCAGTCTCAAAGACCGAGAGTCAGAGTTGGAAGACCCGCCGCGAATGGCTTCTGGGGGTGAGGCTGGGATCTGCGATGAGCGGATGCTGTGCGCGGCTGCGTGGATGCTCACTCGTGGTGGCGCACTTGTGGAGTTGAGCGAAGCCGAAGCGTCATTGGTGCGCGACGCGCGGGATACGCCGACTTCTGGGACGCTGGAGACTTGGCGAACGCAGATTCGAGCAGGGGGCGATCCGCTGGGCAACGCTCTAATGCGCCTGCGTTCGGCTGAACGTCGCCGTGGTTTGGGTGCCACGTACACACCAGAGGCGCTCGTGCAACCTATGTCGGAGTGGCTGGCCGGTTTTGGGAACCCGGGACGAGTGGTGGACCCGGGGGCGGGCTCGGGGCGCTTCCTGTGCGCGGTCGGTCCGTTGCTCCCCGAATCGGAATTGGTGGCCGTCGAACTCGATCCCCTTGCTGCGTTGATCACACGAGCTAACTTGACTGTGCTGGGTCTGGACATGCGGTCGCGTCTGCACGTATGTGATTACCGCTCGCTGCGGTTATCGTCGGTATCTTTCCCAACGGCGTTCATAGGCAACCCACCGTATGTGCGTCACCACAGCATCCCGCCCGAGTGGAAAGACTGGCTACGCCGCAGTGCCGCTGATCTGGGTCTGAAGGTGTCCGCGCTCGCAGGCATGCATGTGCACTTCCTGCTTGCGACTGCACATCTCGCCCGTGTTGGCGACTTCGGTGTCTTCGTCACATCGTCGGAATGGCTGGACGTCGCCTACGGTCAGTTGGCTCGTGAACTCGTGGCTGGCCCGCTGGGTGGTTTGTCGATTCACATCTTGAATACTCGAGTGCCTGCTTTTAGCGGGGTCATGACTACCGCGGCTGTGACTACGTTCGAAGTCGGCCAGCAACAGCACCCGGTTCGGGTGTGCAAAGTCGACTCAGCGGGCGAGCTGCGCGGGTTACGCGGTGGCGCACCATTCGGCCGTGCCCAGTTGCGGTCAACGCGGCGTTGGTCTTCGCTGCTGGAGCCTCGAGTCGCCGTGCCGAGGGAGTTCGTGCCGCTAGGAGAACTGTGCCGGGTCCACCGCGGAACCGCCACGGGAGCGAACGCGGTGTGGGTGACCGGCCAAGGCGATCCCCGTCTACCTGACTCAGTGCTTCGGCCCGCGGTGACCAAGGCGTCGGAACTTTTTTCTTTGGGTTCTGCTGTTCTTGATGACTCCGGCGCGCTGCGAGCGGTGATTGATCTGCCCGCCGACCTTGACACAATCGACGAGAAGTGCCGCGCGCTGGTTGAGCGATTCTTGGAGGCCGCTCGACGCGATGGTGTTGCCGACAGTTACACGGCACGGCACCGAAACCCGTGGTGGGCGATAAAGCTGCGCGACCCGGCACCAATCCTGTCCACCTATATGGCTCGGCGCCCGCCGACGTTCGTGCGCAACTCGGCTGAGGTCCGCAACCTCAACGCGGTACACGGTATCTACCCGGTTGACCCTATGTCCGACGCGGCGCTGCACAGGTTGGCACGCTCGCTCCGTGATCGGGCCAGCCTGTTGGGGGGCCGCACGTACTCCGGTGGCCTTACGAAGTTCGAGCCCAAAGAGATGGAGAAGATCATGGTTCCGCCTCCGAGTTGGCTTGAATCGGGCGAATCTCTGGCATCCTTGGGGCTGAGCGAAGAGGCTACAGGCCGCCGAGCGGCGACACGAGGGGGCTGCTGATGGACATGAACGACCGGGACAGACCGGTGCTCACGGAGCCGCGAACCGACATGGCCGCCGCGTCCGATGGAAATGGGATCGCCGCGATAGATGTCTTCTGCGGCATCGGGGGACTTTCCTACGGCTTGGCAGCAGCGGGAGTCGATGTCGTGGCGGGCATCGATGTAGACGGTTCGTGCCGGTTTCCTTTCGAAGCGAACATGAGCGACGCTCAGTTCATCGAGCGCGACGTTCGCGACATCACCGCTGAAAATCTGTCCGGACTTTGGCCCGAGGGGGCCACGAGGCTCTTGGCCGGTTGTGCACCCTGCCAACCGTTCTCGTCGTATCGCAAGGGGGTGAACCCGTCTAGTGACGGCCGATGGGAACTATTGCGCGAGCTAAGCCGACTGGTAACCGAGACAAAGCCGGAATTCGTCACCACGGAGAACGTCCCTCGCATTATGCACAAGGCGGTGTTCGGAGACTTCGTGAGAATGCTCGAGTGCCTCGGCTACTCCGTGGACATCGATGTATGCAGGTGTACCGACTACGGACTCGCTCAGAACCGTCGCCGCATCGTACTGGTCGCTTCCCGGCTGGGCACCGCGACGGTGCCAGAGGGGGACCAGTACGGCCAACCCCCAAAGACTGTTCGACAGGCCATTGGGAATCTTGCGCCAATCGAAGCTGGCCGCTCCCATGAAGCTGACCCGGTGCATCGCAGCCGCGGCCTGTCGCCGCTCAACCTGAAGCGAATGATGGTGTCCAAGCCTGACGGTACGTGGCGCGATTGGCCGACAGAATTGCGCGCCCAGTGCCATCGGCGCGCGAGTGGGGCCGCGTTCAAGAATGCGTACGCACGCATGGGCTGGGACAAGCCGTCCCCGACAATCACGACCTACTTCCACAACTTCGGAGCTGGCCGGTTCGGCCACCCAGAACAGAATCGGACCATTTCCCTGCGTGAGGCAGCGATTCTCCAAGGCTTCCCTGAGAGCTACCAATTCGTACCCGACGGGGAATCCGTCCCTCTGACGACGCTCGGCCGGCACATAGGAAACGCTGTCCCGCCTCCGCTCGGAGAAGCTATCGGACGCAGGTTTTTCCAGAACTTGGAGCAACATCATGAATGAGAGTAACGCCCATCCGTTCACCATGACCATTGACATGGCGGTCTTGGAATCACTGGGAATCAACCTATATAGCAACGCAGCCGCTGTCTTAGCCGAACTGGTGGCGAATGCGTATGACGCTGATGCCACCCTTGTCCAGATCGATTGGATGCGACAGCAAACCGAAGTGGTTGTCACCGACGACGGTTGCGGCATGACACCTGAAGAATTAGATGATCGCTTCTTGGTGACTGGCTATCAGAAGCGAATAGTTGAGGGAACGCATTCGGAGATATGGAATCGCCCATTCATGGGCAGGAAAGGAATCGGTAAGCTGAGCGTATTTTCGATCGCCGAAGAAATTACCATCTATTCGACAAAGGCCGGGGTTAGTACCGGCTGCGAGATAATCGCGGATGATCTCAAGGAAAGCATACGGAAGGGCGAACTTTATCATCCCAGGGAAGTAAAGATTCCTGATCAATACTCCAGCCAGGGAACCACTCTCGTCCTTAAGTGTTTGAAGAACAAGCGCGTTGACCTCACCGCGGCCGCACTTCGCAAACGACTCGCCCGCCGGTTTGATGTACTCGACCCGAAGTCGCGTGAGGACGGCGGTTTCAAGATCGAAGTAGACGGTGAGCAACTGTCTTTCGAAGACCGGCAAGATCTAAAGCAGCTTGAGTACGTTTGGGAATTCGGTGAAAAGCAACTTCCAGATAGCGCTTTGCCGAAGGTTGTCGAGAGGTTAACGTTGCCGCAATTCAAGGTCAATGGCCGCGATGACTGGGAAGTTCGCGGTTGGATTGGCACTGCCCGTACACCCTCTGACTTGGTCGAAGACACCGAGGCTGGTTCGCTGAAGAATGTTATGATCCTTGCAAGGAAACGACCAATTCATGAAGGAATCCTCGACAAGTTAGATTTCTCCAGAGTCTTCGGGAACTACGTCACGGGACAAGTCGAGGCAGACTTCTTGGACGACGACGATACCGACGACATCGCTACGAGCGACCGTCAAAGACTCATCGAAGACGACGAACGTGTCCAAGCCCTGCAAGATTTCTTGCGGAAAGCCTTCCAACAGGCTTCGAACCAGTGGAATGCCAAGAGGCCACAGCAGAAAGCAACAGACGCATTTGTTGAGTTCCCGAAGCTGAAGCAATGGCACGATGAACTGGACGAGTGGCAACAGGAGGCAGCTCGGAGGATCATCGGCACAATTGCCGCCCTTCCGATGGAAGCCAAGCTTGAGCGAATTCAGCGGGCGTCACTGTACAGACACGGCGTACTCGCATTCGCCCGGATCGGGTTACGCAAGAGCGCGGACGACCTTAACAAGCTGGCAAGCGTCGACGCCGAAGAACTACTCAAACTGCTCGGGGCGCAAGGAGAATATGAGGCAAGTCTTTGGGCTGACATACTTCGCGGGCGCGTGGGAGCAATACAGAAACTTGAAGACCTCTCCGACGACAACGAATACGAACGTGTTGTACAAGAACATGTTTTTGACCATCTCTGGCTTTTGGATCCTTCGTGGGAGCGAGCCACTGAAGATGCGCATATGGAAAAGAGCCTCCACAAGATCGCGCCGAAAATATTCCCGAAGGACAGGAGAGGCAAAACAATCCGCGGTTTTCCTGACATTAGGTACCGGAAGGCAGTGGGCTCACATGTGATCGTGGAACTGAAGCGGTACAATCGCTCTAGCAACATCGACGAACTCGTCGAGCAGGGATCGAAATATTTTGACGCGGTATCGTCAGTATTTGATCAAGATGGACGAGTTGGGGAGCGTATCGAAGTTGTATTCGTACTCGGTAAAGCACCGAAAGTAAAGAGCAGACATTCGTTCCGAGATGATGATGAATTGATCGCAAATCGTTTGCGAGAAATAAATGGCAGCTACAAATTGTATCGTCAACTTGTTCAAAACGCGCTGAAGCAATACAATGACTATCTCCAGGCCACTCATCAAGCGCATCAGTTGGAGCAACTATTGGTCTCCCTAGATGCGGAGTAGGTCGCCGAGGCTTGACGGCTCCGGTTAGTAGTCTCCAAGGCTGAATGAAATCGTATGTCTCAGGTGACTGGGACCCCGGAACGCACGGGGTCCATTTTCTTGCAGCCCCGCGCTTGAAGGCGTTGCCGGATTCCAGTCGGAATCTCCTCAGGTCAGGCGAGCGCCAGATTGAGGTTTGGGCTGCTGGCGATGACGGTGGCGGGTGGTGGCAGTGTGTCCTGAAAGTCGAATCCGGTGACTATCTTCGCGGCGTTGTTCATCTCGTCGATAATCCGGGCCACGCGTCTCGGTGCGCTGTCTGCGGCCGTTTCATGGCATACCGGCAGCATGAAGCGGACTTCCAGGTTCCCGGTTGATGCCTGCCCCCAGACATCGGATTCGACTAGGTCGTCGCGTGAGTAAAGGTGATCAGCGATGGCCTTGAAGACTCCCGTGAATTCAGCCTCAGAGGCCGGTCGCGCCCCCTCTTCGTCCATGGTCCGCACCGTCGCGGTGAACGTCATGTCACAGTGTTGGCTTGCTGTGTCCATCAGCGTCCCTCCCAGCCAGAGCAGCGTTTGAGCTGCGCTTGCTTGTTCAACAGTGTACGTTGCGAAGGGCACCGGGCAGGTCCGAGAGCATGACCGTTCCATCTGCTCCTGGATGGGCGCTTTGGTAGTGGCGCGACATGGGCAATAGCATCGCCTTTCGGACATGCTTGGGTCGCGTTCCAAGCTAGGAGGACGAAGCGATGCTCGACATGATTATCAAAGGTGGGTCCATCGTCGATGGCACGGGTGCAGCACCGGTGGCGGGCGACGTGGGTATTCGCGACGGTCGGATCGTGGCGGTCGGGCAGGTCGATGAGCCGACAGCGGAGACCGTGGATGCCGACGGTCTGGTGGTCTGCCCCGGATTCGTCGACCCGCACACCCATTACGACGCGCAGATCTTCTGGGACCCGCGGACTACCCCTTCGAACCTCTTCGGCGTGACCTCGATGATCGGCGGCAACTGCGGGTTCACGCTGGCGCCGCTCGGCGACGAGTCCGACGGCGAATACCTCAAGAAGATGATGGTCAAGGTCGAGGGCATGGCGCTGGAGGCCCTCGAGTTGGGCGTGCCCTGGAACTGGCGCAGCTTCGGCGAGTACCTCGACCGTGTTGCCGAGAACGGCACGGCCATCAACGTCGGGTTCCTCGTCGGCCACTGCGCCCTGCGCCGACTGGTGATGAAGGACGACTCGGTCGGCCACGTTGCCACGGCAGAACAGGTCGCACAGATGCGCCGACTTCTCCGAGAGTCCATCGAAGCGGGCGGCCTCGGTTTCTCCACCGGCCGGTCCTTCACCCACAACGACTGGGACGGCAACCCCGTGCCGAGCCGTTGGGCAGCCTCAGACGAAGTGCTGGAACTCTGCCGAGAGACCTCGGCACACCCCGGCACGACCCTCGAATGGGTGGCCGACGGTTGCCTCAACGGATTCGAGGACGACGAGGTCGAGCTGATGACCAAGATGTCGGTCGAAGGCGGCAGGCCGCTCAACTGGAACGTGCTGACCATCGACTCGGCCCGCCCCGAGGCCTACCGCAACCAGATCGCGGCCTGCGAGAAGGCCAACTCGGAAGGGGCCAAGATCGTTGCCCTCACCATGCCGATCCTGGTCGGCATGAACATGAGCCTCGGCACTTTCTGCGCGTTGCATCAACTGCCGGAGTGGAAGACGATCTTCAGCCTCGACTACCCCGAGCGGATGGCGAAGCTGCGAGACCCCGAGGTGGTCACCTGGCTTGAGAATCAGGCAGCGCTCCCCGAAGCAGGGGTGTTCTCCCGCCTCACCGGCTGGGACAACTACCAAGTGGGTGACACCTACTCTGCAGCCAACGAGGGGCTCAAGGGCCGCACCCTCGGCGACATAGCCCGCGAACGGGGCAAACGCGCATTCCACACGATGGTCGAGATCGCCCTCGAAGACGACCTCGCCACGGTCTGGTGGCCCCTACCGACCGACGACGATGCCGAAAGCTGGCGGCTGCGAGCACAGGCCTGGGAGCACGAGGCGGTGATGATCGGCGGCTCCGACGCAGGCGCACACCTCGACCGCATGGCCGGCGCCCCCTACACGACCGCCTGGCTCGCCGACTGCCTGCACGGACGACAGCTCACCAGCATGCCCAATGCGATCCGGCACCTCACCGATGTGCCGGCAAGGCTCTTCGGTCTGCGGGACCGGGGCCGCGTCGCCGAGGGCTTTTTCGCGGATCTGGTGCTCTTCGATGCCGACGAGGTCGGGGCCACGGATGTGGAGCTGGTGTTCGACCTGCCGGGTGACAGCAAGCGCCTCTACTCCGAGGCGACCGGGATCAAGCGGGTGATGGTCAACGGCGTCACCACCGTGGTCGACGGGCAGCCCACCGATGCCCTCCCCGGCAAAGTGCTGCGCAGCGGCGCCGACACCGACACCGTCCCCGTCCCCTGAACGATTCGGCCGACCCGCTACGAGTCGCGGAGGCCAGTACCCGCGGCGTGCGCGGCGCTGTGTTTGTCGCTCTGGTTCGCTGTGCTCACGGGGCCGCTAGGCCCGGAGGGCAGTGCCCGCATCGTGCGCGGCGCGTTGCCTTTCGCTCTGGTTCGCTGCGCTCACGGGGCCGCTAGGCCCGCAGGGCAGTACCCGCGGCGTGCGCGGCGCTGTGTTTGTCGCTCTGGTTCGCTGTGCTCACGGGGCCGCTAGGCCCGCAGGGCAGTACCCGCGGCGTGCACCGCGCGTTGCCTTTCGCTCTGGTTCGCTGCGCTCACGGGGCCGCTAGGCCCGCAGGGCAGTGCCCGCATCGTGCGCGGCGTAGATCACACGGCCGGCGCGCATGCCGCCGACCACGTCGGACATCATGCGGTTCATGGCGTAGCAGACAGTGAGTGAGTTCTCGACGTCCACCACGGCCATCGAACCGCCCCAACCGGCCCAGAAGAGCGTGCGGTCATTAATCCCGAGCGGCATGGCAGTCGAGGTGAGTCCGTAACCGATACCGAAGGTCATGTTGTAACCGAGTACCAGGTCGGGTCCCGACGCCTGCACCTCGAAGATCCGCTCGATCGTGTCCTGACCGAGGAGGCGAAGACCCTGGGACTCCCCGCCCTGGCCCAGGATGGACACAACCTGCACGACCGAGCGGGCGTTGCCGTGACCGTTCGAAGCAGGGAACTCGGCTCTGCGCCAGCGGTCCGTGTTGACGTACTGCGAGTGTTCCGCTTCCCCCCGAGCCTGCCGGGCCGGGATCGGGTCGCTGTGGTCGCCGATGCCCTCAGCCTCGTCGGTGCGCATCTCCGCCACACGACCGAACTCCGCATCGTCGAGCCCGATGTGGAAATCGGCGCCCAGAGGACCGGCGATCTCCTCACGGAAGAAGGTGCCGAGCGTGCGCCCAGTCACCCGTCGCACAACCTCACCGAGCAGCCAACCCTGGGTGGATGCGTGGTAGCCCGAGGCGGTACCCGGCTCCCACCAAGGCGCCTGAGCCGCCAGGTTCGCGCAGCAGTGGTCCCAGTCGTACATCTCCTCTTTGGTGATCGGCGGATCGAACCCAGGCACGCCGGCCGTGTGGCTCAGCAAGTGCCGAATGAGCACCCCCTCCTTGCCGCCGGCACTGAACTCGGGCCAGTGTGCCGCCACAGGGTCGTCAACCGACAGCGCACCCCGGTCGTGCAGCACCAGCACGCACAGCGCCGCCATCATCTTGGTGGTCGACCAGACATTGACGATCGTGTCGCGTTCCCACGGTTTCGTCTCGGCGACGTCGGAATGCCCACCCCACAGATCGACTACCAACTCGCCCTGATGCACCACAGCACACGAAGCGCCCAGGTCGCCCTCATCGAAGTTGGTCGAGAAAGCCTCCCGCACACCTTCGAATCCAACCTCGCAAGTCCCGTGAATCTCAGTCACAGCCGTACCGTACCGGTTTCAGCAAGCGGAGTGGGGTGTCGGGGTTCGGGACATGGGGGCACGAAGCGGTGATGATTCCAGGCTCGGATGGCTGCTCACAGTTTCTTGTTCAGCGCGTCGCGCCATGCGGCGAAATCGAACCAGCCGCAGCCGACACGACCCGACGCGTCGTTTTTGTCCGCGGGTGCCCACTTGCCGTCACCGTCGTAGAAGAACCGGATGCCGAAAGGCGTGCCGCGGTTCCCGGACTTGTAGCAACGCTCGCACGCTCGTGATTTGAGCAGGTTGTGGCTGACGCTTCCGTTCGATTTCTTCAACAGTTGAAAATGCGTCCGTATTTCTTTGTCGCTCATAGCGCTGTAGTTTTGCTGTGCATTCGTCTCGGTGGAGTTCCAGCGCACCTGAGGCAGCTTATGGTCAACTGTCAACTGGTTCGGTGGGCGCTCAGTCAACTCCACGACATCGCGTGAGCCGAGTAGCGCCACGGCGCGTCGCGCAAAGCCTTTCGGCATCGAAGACGACGGCACTGAGCGCGTGAAGTTGCCCTGCCATCTGTCGTGGCGAGTGGTCTTGTCGCAGTTGGCGCACAGATGGTTGCCGCTGTCGATCACCAACCCCGGACGAGACTTCGTGCCGCGTTGGAGACCCTGTATGCCCGCGCCTCCCGCGATCTGCGTGATGCCCGTGTGCGTGTACTCGCACTCACGGCAGTGCCAATCCATGTCGCGCAGCACATCGAACACCATCCATGTCTTCGTGGACTGGTCTAGTTCTTTCTCGAAGTCGTGGATCTCGCTCACAGGGGCAGCATCTTTTCGATCTCCGCTTCAACACGTTCAGCAGCCAGTCCGAACAGCGTCGGATCGAGTTCGTAGCCGATAGCGCAGCGGGCCGCCTGACGTGCCGCTATCAATGTCGTGGCTGACCCGGCGAACGGATCGAATACCAGACCGTCCGGTTCGCTGAACAGGTTTACGAACTGCGCCATGAGCGGCAGCGGTTTCTGTGTGGGGTGGATGCGTTGCTGCGGTGATGGCGACTTGTGGACGAACACGTTGTGGACCATCTTCCCGTTGAACGGTGTGCGGGATCGCTTGCCGACCACGATGGCTTCCCAGGCGTTGACGGGCTTGTAGCGGTGGTTGAAAGGCACCGGGTTGGTTTTCTGCCACACCATCGGCCCGACCGCTACCAGCCCGTGCTCAGCGAAGATGTCGCAATATGTGCCGATCTGAGCCTGCGCGCAGAACGTGACCGCCCACCCGGCGACCTTGGGCAGCACTTTTGCTGTCCAAGCGTGCGGGTCGATTGCCTCGTCCCAGTCACCGAAGTGGCCCTTCGGCATGATGAAGTCGTTGCCATCCTTGCGGAGACGACGCGGCACCTGAGTTTCGCAGGTGTACCGCTGCGAGATGCCGTAGGGCGGGTCGGTCAACAGCAGGTCGATGCTGCGGTCCGGCATCGCTTCGGCTGCGGTGATGCCGTCACCGCAGCCGAACTGCAACCGGTCGCCTGTGACCGCTGCACGGGTCGGCTCCGACGTTGCACCCACAGGCAGCAGCGAGAGTACCTCGGCAGCCGGCGGTGCTTCGATGATCGACGCGTCATGTGCCAGCAGCACTGAGCCGAGATGCAGCGCCGCTACACCGTTGCGCTTCGTGGTCAGCTTCACCGACCACGCGTCAGCCTGCGGCTCATAGATGGGTGCTTCGTGGCTGAGCAGCGTTCGGTGCTCGGGGAAGCTGCCGCCGATCCACTCGTTCACTGCGGCCCGCAGCGCTAGCTTGCGCTCCGTGGTTGGGATCATGCTGCGATCGGGTCGTCGTAGTGGAGGCGCTTGCTCACAATGCGCTTGAACGTTGCTGTCATTGGTCATACCTCCACGATCCCACGGGGGTGCGACACCAACCCTAGACCGGTGGCCCCAGCGGTGGCGCGATCGAGTCGGTGATGAGAGCGTCGACGACGGCCTTGATTGCCTCGTCGTTGGTGGCGCCCGCATCGAGAGCACCTTGGTAGACGGCGAGCTGGCGATCAGCGGAGGTACCACGCTCGCAGATCGTGAGTGCGTGCTCGACCTCGCCAACACAGTTGAGGGCCTCTGCGTCGGGCCGCACCAACTCGACGAGTTCGGCCACCAGCTCCGCGAACGGCACCAACTCGCCCTTGCCGAAGTCGATCAACTCGCCCCCGATCCCGTAGCGTTCAGCACGCCACAGGTTCTCCGACACCAGGAAGTTGGCGTAGTTGCGCCAGCGGCGATTCTCCATCTTGAGGCGCCACAGCATCCTCAGCAGACAGACATACATGGCGGCGACGGAGATCGTGTCCTCCATCCTCGTAGGCAGGTCTGTGACGCGCATCTCCAGGGTCGGGTAGCGGTCCGACGGGCGGATATGCCACCAGACCTTGCTGGAGTCCTCGATGATCCCGGCATTCACCAAGACGTCGACATGGCGGCAGTACTCGGACCACGAGTTGAACTTCTCGGGGAGACCCGTGCGCGGCAGTGTCGCGAACAGCGACGTGCGATAGCTCTTGAGGCCGGTGTCGATCCCCTCCCAGAACGGCGACGAGGTCGACAGGGCCAACAGATGCGGCAGGAAATAGACAGCCTGGTTCATCAAGTCGATTCGCAGGTCGGGATCATCGATGCCGACATGGACGTGCAACCCGGAGATGATCAACTGCCGCGACACCCCCTGCAGATCCTCGACCAAGGCCTCGTACCGCTCGCCCTGGGTGTGCTCGAGCTGGGCCCACCTTGCGAAGGGATGGGTCGAGGAGGCGATCGGCGCCAACCCGTACTCATCAGCGGCTTCCTGAACCGCCAGACGCAACAGCCCGACGTCTGCACGCAGATACTTCACGTCGGTGCAGACACTCGTGGCGATCTCAATCTGCGAACTGAACAGCTCCCTTGCCACCAGACCGTGGCGCAGGTCGACCACCTTCTCCATCAGGCCGGGAGGTTGTTTCTTGACGAGGGCCCCGGTGTCGCGTTCGACCAGCAGATACTCCTCCTCGATCCCCAATGTCCACGCCGGCTCTTCGGACACGGCTTCTCCTCTCGCCTCGTCGCAGTGAGTGTAGTACGACCGGGCCCTGCCACTTTCAGATGCGGCTGCGGTCCTCGGGGGGCATGTGAAGCTCGAAAGCGGCGTGGAGTCTGGCGACGGCCTGCTCAACGTCAACCTCACGCACCACGCACGACACGCGGATCGCCGATGTGGAGATCATCTCGATGTTGACGCCGTGGTCGGAGAGCGTCTCGAACATGGTCGCGGCCACGCCAGGATTCGTCTTCATGCCGGCGCCGATCAGGCTGACCCGAGCGATCTTGTCGTCAGCCACCACTCCGGCGGCACCGAGAGGCTCGAGAATGGAGTCGGTCGCTGCCAGGGCTGGCCCCACCTGATCGTGGGGCACCGTGAAACTGATGTCGGTGTGCCCCTGCTCGGACGCGTTCTGCACGATCATGTCGACATTGACGGCGGCATCAGCCAGCGTGCGAAACAGCAGAGCCGCCACGCCGGGACGGTCGACAACCCCCGAGACGGTCATCTTCGCCTCGCTGGTGTCGTGCGTCACCGCGGAAATCAGTGCACCTTCCATGGAACCCTCCTCGGTTACCCAGGTGCCGGGAATCCACGAGAATGCGCTGCGGACATGCAACTTCACTCCGTGGGTCCGGGCCATCTCAACTGACCGCATCGCCGGTTTGGGGCAGCCGGTAGCGGTCATCTCGAGTAGTTCGTCGAATGAGATCTGGTCGATCCGCCGGGCGTCGGTCATGAGCCGCGGATCGGTGGTGAACACTCCGGGAACGTCGGTGTAGAGCTCACAGGCGTCGGCGTCCAAGGCGTGGGCGAGCGCCACCGCGGTGGTGTCTGAGCCGCCCCGACCGAGGAACGTGACGTTGTTGTCGGTCGATACTCCCTGCGAACCGCCCACCACCGGAACACGGCCGGCGTCGAGGGCGGCGCGGATGCGGTCGGGGCGCAACTCCAGGATCTTGGCGTTCTGGTGGGTCGCGTCGGTGAGAAAACCCGCCTGGCTTCCGGTGAACGAGTCGGACTCGACCCCCAGCTCGTGCAGAGCCATCGAGACCAGCGCGCAGGCCTTGCGTTCGCCGCCGGTTATGAGCATGTCCATTTCTCGACCGGGCTTGCGGGTCGACACCTGATCAGCGAGACGCAACAGTTCGTCGGTCTCCTTGCCCATCGCCGAGGCGACGAGCACGATCTGGTTTCCCCGTCTGTGGCTGCGTGCCACGTAGTCGGCGACCTCACGGATACGATCCGGGTCGCCGACGGAGGTACCACCGAACTTCTGAACGAACAATGCCACGACCAGAAAGGTTACCGTCGGCCAAACGCCTCCTGCTCGTGAGATGTTTGCCGTTCGTGAGACGCTGGCCGCTCGGAGACGCCTGCCGTTCGTGAGATGTTGGCCGCTCGTGAGACGCTGGCCGCTCGGAGACGCCTGCCGTTCGTGAGACGCTGGCCGCTCGCAGACGCCTGCCGTTCGGAGACGCCTGCCGTTCGTGAGACGCTGGCCGCTCGGAGACGCCTGCCGTTCGTGAGATGTTGGCGGTTCGTGAGATACTGGCCGCTGTGGCCTCCCCGACCGCCGAGAGAGTCTTCCTGCGGATTCCTGCACGCCGACCCTACGCGCAGATCGTTCGGACCGCGGCGGCTGCGTTGGCCACACGGCTGGGTATGAGCTTTGTCGCCATCGACGATCTGGGGCTGGCGGTCGACCAGGCAATGGTCATGCTGCTCGACGGACTCGACGGACTCGACGGGTCCGAGCCGGGTCTTGGTGCCGGGGGCGCAGCATCGCCACAACCCGACCACGGCATCGATGTGGTCTTCCGAATCGCCGAGAGTCGATTCGAGTTCGAAGCCAGCCGCAGCATCACCTCGCGGGTGTCTCAACAGGCGGTGCAGCTCCTCAACGGCAGTGCCGCTGATCTGGTTGACGAACTGCGAATCGACGGTGACATTGGAACTGTCTGGCTGACTAAGTCTCTCCCCGACGTACGCTGATACCATGCTGGCCTGGATGGACCTAGAAATGACGGGGCTGGATCCCGACCAACACACGATCTTGGAGATCGCAACGCTGATCACCGACGACAACCTTGAGTTGATTGCCGAGGGGCCGGACTTGATCGTTCATGCCAGCGAAGAGGACCTGGCTCACATGGACGAAGTGGTCGTCAAGATGCACACCCGCAGCGGACTGTTGTCAGAGGTTCGAGCCTCAACGGTGAGCCTCGCCGAAGCGGGGGCCCAAACGTTGGCCTTCCTGAGACAACACATCGACAAGGAAGGCACCGTTCCTCTGTGCGGCAACTCGATCGGCACTGACCGTCGTTTCCTGGCCAAACATCTGAGTGAGATCGAAGAGATCCTGCACTACCGCTCAGTTGATGTCTCGACCATCAAGGAACTGGTTCGGCGCTGGAATCCAGAGGTGTTGGCGTCCGCGCCCGAGAAGGCCACCGGCCATCGGGCCATGGACGACGTACTCGAGAGCCTCGACGAACTGCGCCACTATCGCGCGACTGTGTTTCGGCGGGGTTAGTGGGGGTGGTGGGGAGGCTCTAGGGTTCGGGGGTGATCTACCGCAAACAGGAACAGGAACCGGCCTCGACGGAAGTCGTCGAAGCAGCGCCCGGGGTGCTGCGGATGCAACTGCCGATCTCGATGCCGGGGCTTGGTCATGTGAACTGCTACGCCCTCGAAGACTCGAACGGAGTCGCCCTCGTCGACCCGGGCCTTCCCGGAGAGGAGTCCTGGCAAGCACTGATGGACCGCTTGGCGTCAGCGTCGATTCCCGTCGAGCGCGTCCACACAGTGATCGTTACCCACAGCCACCCCGACCACTTCGGGGGGAGCGACCAGCTTCGGGAGGTAGCCGGCGCCGAGGTCCTCACCCACGAGGCGTTCCACAGTCGAATCCAACAGGTTGGAGACGACTTCGACCTGGAACTGCGCGAGTCGGACGAAATCGACAACGAGGCGATCGTCGAACTCTGGAAGCAGCGCATCAGCGAATCCGAGAGGACCCCGTGGGGCGAGGCACGTCAGCCGCCACCCGATGAGATAATGCTCAAATGGCTGCACATGGACCCGTCTGGATCGCGCCGCTTCCTGGCGCCGCATCCCACGATCCGGGTAGCCGACGGCGACCCCGTCCGGCTTGCTGACCGAGACTGGTTCGCGGTCCACACCCCCGGGCACACCTTCGACCACCTTTGCCTGTTCGACCCGCAAGAGGGCGTGCTGCTCTCAGGAGACCACGTCCTGCCCACAATCACCCCCCACATAGCCGGGAACCCCGATCTGGGGGATCCGCTGGCCACCTTCTTCGCGTCGCTCGACAAAGTCGCCGCCCTGGACGGTCTCAGCTGTGTCCTGCCGGCGCATGGACATCCGTTCGAGGACCTGGTGGGTCGCTGCAGTAACATCCAGGACCATCACGCGGACCGCCTCCAGACACTGCGCGACGCCGCCGCGGACCACGCAGACGCGCCGGTCGAAGCCTGGATGAAGGTGCTGTTCAAACAGCGTTCGTGGGGAGAGATGGCCGCCAGCGAAACGTTCGCCCACCTCGAGCACCTGCGACTGATCGGTGACGGCGAGGTGCGCCGCGACACCGACGGTCGCCTGCGTTTCACACTGTCGACGAGTTGATGAACTTCGTTCTGGCGGTGCCATGCGTCGGAAACCGACGCATGGCACCGCCAGAACGGCCAGGTGATCTCAAGAGGCGTTGCTGAGGGGCCGGACCCGGGCGACGCTGCTGGCCGCACCGTTGGTCGTCAACCAGGTGTCGACACCACCCTCGGCAGGCGTCCAACGCAGACGCACCTCGCTGTCGGCCTCGATCCCTGCCCCGTGCTCAAGCTCGGCCCGGATCGGCCCCGAAGTCCATCCCGACAGGTGAAGAGCCTGTTCCACCGGGGCCCACTGGGCGGCGTTGTTGACATGTCCGAGCAGGTCGATGTCGGTGAATCGCAGAGGCCACGGGTAGTCATTGGCGTTGTCGGGCCACGCAGCTGGCAGCGTCGTGCGGGCTGACACACGACGACTGCCCGCACTCTCGCCCCAGATCTCAAAGAAGTCGTCAGCAAGGCGAGTCGGTCGCAGAGACTCTGTGTCGATGTGGACCCAGATGGTCACCGCCTCGACCTCGGCGCCCCGCCCGCCCCGCACGCTGGTGCGCCGCTCGGCCCAGCGGCTGCCGTAACCGCTGCACCAGGTCGACAGTTCAATCCATTCCTGGAAGACGGGCGCGCTGCGGACCTCAACCATTGTGCGCCGCACGATCCAGTTCATCGGGTTCGTCAGATTGCTGTCGGCAGAATCATCGCGGGCGATGTCTTGGAGTTGACGAACCAGTGCGTCCAGGCGGCAGCGTCCCCGGGGGTCGACATCGGCGAGCCTCACCCGGCGGCCGCGCGTAAAGACCCGCCCGCTGTCGGGACGAGGCGTGATCTCGGCTGCCCCCGGCTCAGCCATCAGCGGCTCCGACCCGCTCCGGGCGCATCAGCGCGCCCCCCTCGTCCCCGTTCGCCGCCTATTCCCACTCATCCCCGCACGCTCCGGGCGCATCAGCGCGTCCCCTCCCCGCACGCTCCGGGCGCATCAGCGCGTCCCCTCCCCGTTCGCTCCGGGCGCATCAGCGCGTCCCGCTCATCCCTGCTCGCCAACTATTCCCACTCGATGGTGCCGGGCGGTTTCGAGGTGATGTCGTAGGCGACACGGTTGACCCCCGGGACTTCGTTGATGATGCGGCTGCTCATCAACTCCAGCACATCGTGGGGAATCCGCGCCCAGTCTGCAGTCATGGCATCCTCGCTGGTGACCGCGCGGATGATCACGGGATGACCGTAGGTGCGCTCGTCTCCCATGACCCCCACCGTGCGGATGTCGGGAAGCACCGCGAACGACTGCCAGATCAGCCGTTCGAGCCCCGCGTTGTGCAACTCCTCGCGCACGATGAAATCTGCTTGTTGAAGCGTGGCGACCTTGTCGGGCGTGACCTCACCGATGATGCGAACACCGAGACCCGGGCCGGGGAACGGCTGACGTTCAACGATCTCATCGGGGAGTCCGAGTTCACGGCCCAGGTGGCGAACCTCGTCCTTGAAGAGGCTCCTGAGCGGTTCGACCAGTGAGAACTCGATGTCGTCGGGCAGTCCGCCGACATTGTGGTGGCTCTTGATCGTGGAGGCATGCTTGCCGCCCGACTCGATGACATCGGGATACAACGTGCCCTGAACCAGGAAACGGGCCTCTCCCGCCTGCGCCTGCGCGCCCTCGAAGACCCGGATGAAGAGCTCTCCGATCGCCTTGCGCTTCGCCTCCGGCTCAGTGATCCCGGCCAGCGCGGCGAAGAAACGGTCCTGTGCGTGGGCATACACGAGGCGAACCCCGAAGTTGCGTTCGAAGGTCTCAACCACTTGGTCGCCCTCGTTGAGTCGCATCAGACCAGTGTCGACGAACACGCAGGTGAGCTGATCGCCGATCGCTCTGTGCACCAGCGCCGCGGCGACCGCCGAGTCGACCCCGCCGCTCAGTCCACAGATCGCTGTGTCGTCACCGACCTGCTCACGAATCTGCGCGACCGCGGCGTCGATGATGGAGTCCATCGTCCAAGAACCGGAGCTGCCGCAGGCGTCGGTCAAGAAACGCTCGATCACCTGCTGGCCGTGGGTTGTGTGGATCACCTCGGGATGGAACTGCACGCCGTAGAGCTTCTGGTCACGGTCCTCGAACGCAGCCACAGCCGCGGCGGAAGTGGAGGCCGTGGCGGTCACGCCCTCGGGGGGTTCCACGATCGCGTCGAAATGGCTCATCCACACCTGCTGTTTGGCGGGAGTTCCCCCGAGCAGGCAGCCACCGTCGGTCAGAAGCGACATCGTGGTCCGGCCGTACTCGCCCCGGCCGCTGTGGTCGACCCGACCGCCTCGCTGCTGAGCGATCATCTGCGCGCCGTAGCAGATCCCCAGAATCGGAATGTCGAGGTCATACACCTCGGGATCAATCAGGATGGCGCCCTCTGCATGAACCGACGCGGGGCCTCCGCTGAGGATGATCCCCGTCGGGTTTCTCGCCGCGATCTCCTCGGGGGTGATGGTGGGCGACACGATCTCGCTGTAGACGTTGGCCTCGCGTACCCGGCGCGCGATCAACTGGGCGTACTGCGCCCCGAAATCGACGACCAGGACCGTCTCGCCACCGTCGGCTGAGTTCACCGGCGCCGCGCTCACCCTACGACAACCTCAACTTTCGGTGTGTCGTCCGCGTTCGGTGTGTCGTCCGCGTTCGGTGTGTCGTCAACTTTCGGTGTGTCATCAACGTTCGCATTGGCGGTGACTGCTGTGCCGTCAACCGCTGTGGCGATTGAGAGGAGTTGGCGCAGGATCGCTGCGGTGGCGCCCCAGACGGTGTCTCCGTTGAGTTCGAAGAAGGTGATCGCTCGCGGCTTGTAGGCTGGTCCTTGCCGCTCTTGTTCGTTGCGCTCGTGGGCCGCTCGGGCCACGGCCTCGCTCACGGTTGGTTTCGGGCGGTGGTTCCGTGGCAGACCGCTCGGCCTCTGGGGCAGGGGCCAGAACTCCTCGCGCCAGGCTTCGTCGGAGAGCAGTTCGCGAAACCCGACGTGGCGTATCAGCTCCACCTCGATCTGGTCTCGTCTCAGGGTCGGCTCTTGATCGGCAACGGCTACGAATGGGGTTACCAGAGTCCGGGAGCCGACGGTCACGAAGCTGTCGAGCTCACCGATCCGCCGGATGGTCGAGGGGTCGACTCCCACCTCCTCTTGTGCTTCACGCAATGCGGTCGTCCAAAGATCAGCGTCTGTTGCCTCGCGGCGACCGCCAGGAAATGCGACTTCGTGAGCGTGGTGACGCATGCGTGGCGAGCGCCTGGTCAAGATCATGTAGACGTCGTCTGCACGTTCGTACAAGAGACAGAGCACCGCACTGCAGCCGATACCTTCGCCGACGGTTCCCACCGACTGTGCAGGCCGATGGCAGCCGAGAGCCCTGGAGATGTCGGCGAGGGTCACACGGCGTTGGGACTCAGGGATGTGCGCCCAAGGCGCAGGGCCGCCGAGCGTGGTGCCCTCGGGGCGTGGGATCCGCTGGGGGCCGCCGCGTCCGGCGGGAACCTGGTCGAACGGCTCCGTTGCCTGCGCCCCGGTCGAAGATGCAGCTGCGTTGTCGGCTGTCACCGCATCGACGCTATCCACCCGAGCACTGTACTGCGTGGGCGACTTCTCCCGCTGAGGACAGTGCCGCCCCGCACTGTGACTGCGGCACAGTAGCCGCCATTGGTGAGCCTGCGGGTACACACCCAGCCTGCGGGTACACACCCAGCCTGCGGGTACACACCCAACCTGCGGGTGGACGTAGCGTGGCGGTTCGGGTGCTGTGGCGGGTCTCGTCGGGGCGGGATCGTCGATGCGGCCTGTCTCGGTAGTCTGAGTCGCACCGCTGCTGGTTGCGCTTTGAGTCTTCTGGCCGCACCGCTGTGCCTGTCGGCTGGCCGGTCGCTGCGGGTGTCGGTAATGCCGCTGTGCCTGTCGGCTGGCCGGTCGCTACGGGTGTCGGTGCGGATGCCGGGTGGGGCTGGTTCCGTGCGCGTGTCGGGGCACGGGATCGGGTGTGTCGCGTGTTTGACGGCGCTGTGATATCGGGTATTGTGTGCGGTGGCCGATTTTGGAGGCGCTCAGATGCGAAACGACAGTAGAAACCAGCGCGCGGGTGTGCGCCGCTTGATGCACGGCAGCCCGGGTTCGGGTTCTGCTGTCACCCCCCCCCCCCCCCGTTGGGTAGGGTCTAGCCGGTTTCGGTTTCGGGTCGGTGTTGTACCGGCCCTGGTTCTGGCGTTGTTGGGGTCGCTGTTGGTTGCTGTGCCTCAGGCGGGGGCGACCCACAAGTTGGCGACGCCGACCAACGTGCAGGCAACCCCGGGCAACGCGCAGGTGTCTTTGAGTGCCGACGCCGTGACGAACGCCAACCAGTACCGGTGGCAATACGGCACTCATCCCAGCGGCACCACGACTACAGCGGCCCGCAGCCGAACCACCACCATTGGCAGCCTGACCAACAACCAAATCTACCGGGTCCGGGTCTCGGCAAGAGCCGTATCGGGCGGCGTCCTGACTCATCAGGACAGCGATTGGTCGGATTGGGTGACGTTCACTCCTCATGTGCCGCTCAACGCCCCGACTGATCTTTCGGTTTCGGCGGGGAGTGCGGCGTTGTCGTTGTCGTGGACGGCGTCGACTTCGACTGGAGTGACGGGTTATGACGTGCATTACACGTCCGCGGCGGCCAGTTCGGTGACCAACAATGCGGCGGTCACGACGGGAGCGGCATCGGCGGGTTGGGTGGCAGTCACGCGCACTGGCACGACCGCGTCGCAGGCGATTCCGAGTTTGTCGAACGGGACGCCGTATCGGGTGCGTGTGCGTGCTAAGAGTTCTACCGGCTTGAGCGGATGGGTGTTTGGTTCGGGTACGCCCACGGCGGCTTCGGTGACGTTGACGGGGCCAGCGACGGTGGTTGAGGGTCAGACGGTTACTTTGACGGTCACTGCGTCGCAGGCAGTCTCGTCCACAGCGGCGGCCGAAGATCGGGTGTATTCCTTGTCGGTGTCTTTGGGCAGCGCGGAAAGCGCTGATCTTGGTGATGTGGTTGGAAG
>MKWU01002222.1_pt1 | contig 29956 bp, 43 predicted proteins | sample 809101 | NCBI WGS metagenome assembly MKWU01 (sample SAMN05860141, study PRJNA318959) | sponge metagenome | host: Aplysina aerophoba | place: Slovenia: Piran, Adriatic Sea, Gulf of Piran | collected 2013-05-07
GATTTGCCACTGGGCGGGAGTCGCGGTTCTGCACGACTCGGTGAGTAAGGCCCAGTACCGTTCGCTGCGAGCCCGGGGACTTCGTCATTCCAGGTCTCTTCGCAGTGTCGGAGACCGTCTTCTGCGTATAGCCTGCGTCCTGCTCAAAAAAGGAGAGCTGTTCGACAAGAACTTTAAGGAACTGCAAAAGGAGGCCGCCTGAGAGAAACCGCGGGCAGGCTTCCAAACAGAAAAACGAGGAGGTATCTCAAAAAAATTTGAACCCGCTATATATATAAATTTAACGCTTGATAAAAGGTAGGAAGTCCCTCAAAAACTTGATTCTGTAATACATAGGCAGGGGATATTAGTTTCCCTTGTACTGGCCGCGCTGCTGGGAGCGCTGTCGCTGTTCCACGTTACGCCCGTGCAGGCGCAGACGCCGAACACCGTCTGGTCCGCCACGCTGACCGTCGCACAGGTAGGCTCAAGCTTTGGCTGCTCGCCCGGCGGCGGAAATGATTGCAGTACGAGGCTCAATGACTATGACTTCACGTTCAGCGGCGTGACTTACATGTTCAACCATCTTCGTGTCCTTTCAAGTAACAGTCTGCTCCTTGAGTTGGACAAGACAATCCCAAGTGCGCTAAAGAACTCCAACATGGAGTTGCGTGTCGGTAGCGGGAAGTTCCCGCTCACAAACGGGATGTCGCTTACAAATATAAACACGAATGATAGAATAACTTGGCCCAATTCCGGCCTGAACTGGTCCGTCGGCGACACGGTCGAGCTGAGCCTGACGACGCTCCCACCCCCCACGGTCACGCTCTCGGCCTCCCCGAACACGGTGACTGAGGGTTCGTCCGTGACGGTGACGGCGACGCTGTCGCGGGCGCTGTCGAGCAATGTGACCATCATCCCGGTGACGATTACGGACAACACGGCGGAGTCGGGCGATCACGGTACGCTGACGAGTATCACCATCGCTGCCAACGCGATAAGCGGCACGGGGACGATCACTACGAAGCAGGACGGGGACACGGAGGTCGAGACCTTCACGGTGTCGCTCGGGACGCTGCCGTCGTCTGTGACGGCAGGCAGTCCGCACTCGGTGACGGTGACCATCACCGACCAGACGAGGATCCTCCCCTGGTCTTACACGCTGACGGTGATGCAGGACGACCGCCTCCACCTACGGGGCTGCAATAGCAGTGGTGGCCTAGCAGTAGAAACTAGTTGCTCGGAGCCTACCCCCATGACAAGTACTTGCCCGGATGCCCTCAGGGAAGACACCTTGACCTATAACGACGTGAGCTATCGAATTATAAGGCTCACCAGTGAGGGGGGCATACCTCCCCATAAGCAGATCGTTTTGGGGTTCGACAAGCAGGTTCCGGACGAAATGATCGGGGCGCTGTGCCTGCGGGTTGACGGTTCGCCGTTGTGCCTGCGCGATGCCCGAGACCAAAACAAAATAATCATTAGTGAAGACTCGCAGGCAAGCTTGCAGAAGGTTTGCAACCTGTACGTGTTCGGCTGGCAGAAGACCCCGATCGGCTGGACGGTCGGGCAAGAGGTCTCGCTGGGTTTCTCCGATCAGGGCAGTGGTACAATAGGCGGTGGTTCCGGTGGAGGAGGAACCTCTGGCGGACCTTCTGGAGCTTCTGGATCTTCTGGACCTCCTGGAGCTCTTGCACCTCCTGAGGGCAGCAGTGGTACCGGTGGAGGAGTAGGAGCCTCTGGAGGACCTTCTGGACCTCCTGCGGGCGGCGGTGGTGGCGGAGGCGGAGGCGGAGCTTTACCTCCATCAGGCAGCAGTGATGAGCCTCCGCCTGAAGATGAAGAACTCTCAGCGCTCTGTTCGCAGGAAGATAGAGAAAACCTTGAGAAATTCTACGAAATGACTGACGGAGAAAGTTGGGATGAGAATGAGAACTGGAACTCAGAAGAGCCCCTGAATCAGTGGTATGGAGTGGAAACGGATGAAGACGGAAACGTCGTATCCCTGCGTCTTTCGCATAACGCTCTCTCGGGAGATATGCCGGCAAGGGAACTTCTGTTGTGTTTTTCGAAACTGAAGGAGCTTGCCCTGTGGGGAAACGATCTTTCGGGAGAAGTGCCGGAGGACTTTGTGCTGGCCGTTGAGAGAGCGGTGCTGAGAGACATAGCGGAAATGCTTAAGATTAACCCCGAGTGGTTTGAGAACTACGAGGACCCTTATGACTTCGAGGACTGGCACACAGGCGTCACTACGGATGATGATGGAAGAGTCGTAGAGCTTGATCTCCCCGGAGAGGTCCCAGGAACCCTTATTTCTCAACTTCGCAAGCTCAGAGTGATAACGATAAGTTCTGAAAACGGAGGCTGCGCCTTAAGCCCCAAAGATGATTCTTCCGCATCCAGCTTGTTTCTCCTGACTCTTCTTGTCTTTGCGGCGCTGGGCAGAAAAAGAGCCCGGGACTGAGAGTTTCCCGCCTGCCTGGAAATAAAGGGTAAAAGCTTTTCGGCTTGCGCGTCGGGCGTTTTCTTATCTTCGGGTTTTTCCAGATTGTGGATAAGCCAGGACAAATGACCTCTTCGCTCGAACTTTGCCCTCGCCGCAAAATCATTGTTCCTTCTCCCTCCCCGTGTTGAGCTCTCGCTCAAAGAAAATTTCCGAATAAGTGGTGCGCTTTAAAGCTCAGGTGGTACCTATTTAAAATTCGAAAAATATGACAGAAGCTTTTCTGAGGCAATAGCTCTGTGACTTATCCTGTTTTTTATGTCGGGGCCGAGTTCAGCCATGGTCTTTCCATATTGAGAAACATAGAAAACCGGGTCATAACCAAAACCACTTTCGCCTCTTTTCTCCTGCATAATCTGTCCACAGCACTCGCCCTCAAAAAATTCCTGTGTTCCGTTCACAAGTACTAGAGAGATACAGCAGACAAATCTGGCATTCCTGTTTTTCTCTCCTTTGAGTTCAGAGAGTAGTTTTTCGTTATTATCATTATCCGAGGCCTCCTCGCCGGCGTACCTTGCTGAATAAATCCCTGGAGCCCCACCCAGAGCATCCACAACCAAGCCTGAGTCATCCCCAATGGAATCCATCCGGAGAAAATCAGAGGTTGTTTTCGCCTTGATATAGGCATTCTCCCTGAAAGAAAGGCCCGTTTCCTTTATCTCGGGAACTTCATCAAAGTCCGCTAGAGAAAGGATCTCATCGTAGGCATCAGCGAGAATTGATCTGAATTCTCTCAGCTTCCCTCTGTTTTTAGTGGCAATTACGATAATTTTGCGCTTCATTATATCCTCGGCCTTAACACTCGGCTGGACAAAAATAGCCCCCTATAGGGGGTTATGATTTTTCGTTTTGAGGATTTATATTCTGAGAGGTGATGTTTTAATTCTCTTTTGGTGGAGGCGCCGGGAATCGAACCCGGGTCCGGAAAAAGTTTCACTAGGCTTCTACATGCTTATCCTGTCTTTTGAATCAGACGGCAAAATCACCGGCAGGCAGGTTTTTTTACCACAGTCCCGAGTAAAATCTCGCTGGCAAACGCCCCGGGAATCACGTACCAGCCATCCCGCTTGAATTACGCCTCAGAAAGCCCAGCGGGCATGACGTTCTGAGACGTCGCAGTTTTTTTTAGGCTGCGAGTGCGTTAATTGGTTCGGCACTTATCGTGCTTGATCAGTTTTACGAGTTAATCAAGCTCGGCATGCAACACAAGCTTCCCTATTTCCCGTCGAAGCCGATCGCCCCCGTGTTTAAGCTATGAACGTTTCAAAGATCGTCTTACGGCTTTCTGCATATCTCTTTGGGCCTCACGACGCTTGATATCCTCTCTTTTATCCCTCGTCTTCTTGCCTTTGGCAAGGGCCAGTTCGAGTTTTGCGATGCCGTTTTTAAAATAAATCCTGAGAGGAACTAAAGTGTACCCTCTAATGCTGGTCTTTCCAATCAGCTTTCTTATCTCATGAGAGTTGAGCAGAAGCTTCCTTTCTCTTGTCGGATCATGGTTAAGCGTGTTAGCGGCGTCATAAGGAGCTATGTAGCAGTTAACAAGCCTGGCTTCGCCCTCCCTTATGAGAGCGAAACTCTCCTTCACGCTGGCGTTTCCGTTTCTAAGGGATTTAACCTCGGAGCCCTTGAGGACCAGGCCCGCTTCGTACTTCTCCTCAAATATATAATCCCTGTGAGCGGTAGGATGGCTGCATATAGTCTTCATCTACCCTAATAATAATCCGCCGAAGCGAAATAACCAGTATGAACTCAGAAATCCCTGGAGCTGTCAATAAGAAGCGTAACGGGACCGCTGTTCACTATATGAACATCCATCATTGCCCCGAAAATGCCGGTTCTAACCGGAATTCCACGTTCCGCGATCTCAGCGATGAAAGATTCGTAGCACTGCCTCGCGAAATCTCCCCCAGCGGCCCGCGTGTAAGAAGGTCTTCTGCCCTTTCTGCAATCACCGTAGAGGGTAAACTGGGAGATGGCCAAGACCTCTCCTCCCGTATCCTTGATACTCAGATTCATTTTGCCCGAGGAGTCCTCAAATATTCTCAGACCAGCTATCTTCTCCGCGACATAAGCAATGTCTTTTTCCGAATCATCTTTCTCAACTCCAACAAGAACCACTATTCCCGGGCCGATGCTGCCGACTACTTTTCCGTCAACGCTAACTGACGCTTTGGTTACCCTCTGTATAACAGTTCTCATCGCAGATTTTCTTCAGACTAACTAATAAAAATCATACGCAACGCCTCGGAACCCTCGGCGAAATCCGTGATAAGACTTCGTAAGGTATGGTTTGGGCCCAGGAGGAGACATCCTCAACGCTCACGAGTCCATCTCCGAAAAGCACTGCTTCGTCTCCAACACAGACACCCGGAATGTCCGTTACATCGACCATGATGAAATCCATGCAGACGGACCCTATAAGCGGAGCGAGTCTCCCGCCGAGAGAAACTTTTGCCCTGTTTGAAAGGGCTCTTGGGTAGCCATCCGCATACCCAACCGGAAGGGTTGCAATCAGTGTTTCTCTCCTAGTAACAAAAGTTCCTCCGTAGCCGACCGAAGTGTCCTGGGGAACTTCTTTGAGCTGCACTATCCTCGTTTTGAGTTTCATAACGGGCCTTAGGCCAACCTCTCCCATGTCACCTGAACCATAAAGCATTATCCCGGGCCTTACGATATCCATGTGAGAATCCGGAAATTTCTGAATGGAGGCACTGTTTGCGGAATGGGCGTAGCGGTATTTAATTCCTAGCTCGTCAAGAAAAAAAAGGCCCTCGCGGAAAATCCCGAGCTGATAATCCGTATAGTCGCTTTGGTGAATCTCAGAGGAGGCAAGATGCGTGAAAACACCCTCAAGCATTACCCCGGGAAGCTCGGCGGCCGAAGCGAAAAAAGATTCTATGTCGCCTACTCCCACTCCGAGCCTGGTCATGCCCGTATCGACTTTCAGGTGATAACCAACTGTTTTTCCACACTCAACAGCGGCTCCAGAAAGAGCTTCTAGCACATCGAGGGAATAACACGCCGGAGTAAGCGTGTTCTCCACTACTACACCGGCTTCCCGGGGATCAATCCCTCCAAGAAGAAATATTCCGTTTTTTATTCCGGCTTCCCTGAGTTCCATCGCCTCCGGTACGGTGGCTACCCCTAAAATATCCGCTCCATTACTAAGGGCAGCATCACTTAACCTTACCGCACCGTGCCCGTAAGCATCGGCTTTGACAATTGCCATAATACGGACATTTTCCCCTACAATTCTTCTTACTTCGCCAAGATTTGACTTAAAAGAATCGAGACTGATTTCAGCCCAAGTAGGTCTCATCGCCTGGAAATTTCTCCAAAAGCTGAGAGAGGAAGTTCATTCGAACTACCTGTTTGCCGGTTCCGTATTTCCCCGGGTCAGCTAGAATGGAAATTATACCAGTCCCTGAATCAAGTTTCAGTCCTCTCTCACACAAAAAACGCAAAAAGACCGCACTTACGCCAGAGAATTTCCAGAGAACTTGACCGCTGTTTTTACAGTACGCAGTGAATATCCGAGGGGTTACACTTCTAGGAGCAACATCGTGCCTGAATACCTCGTGCAAGAACCAATTGAGATTCTTTGAGTTTCCGGAATACAGGCAGGAGCATCAAATACTATAGAACTCTACCAAAGTCCCAATCTGATTCCGCCGCCCATGTAATGTCCTCCGAACTCGCCTTCTACAAAGTGGTTGGTTACCTTCTGCTTGAGTCTTGTGCCTTTTAAAGAAGCTAAGTAGCGGTAATCCAAACTTAACGTTATATCCGGACCATTGCTGTACCCGCTGATTTTATAACCCAACCCGGCACCGACCTGATAAGCAACAAAGCAATCGGCGGCATCAACAAGCAGATTGTCTGCCGATTTCATTTCGCTTGACAGTTCGGCCGCACCCAATCCGCCACCTATATAAGGAACAAGATTGCCGCCCATATTTATATCATAATAGGCGTTCATAATGAGGATTTTTGCCGAAACATCGCCTTCAAGGTTGTTTTCCCCTGTCTCAAGCTGTGCCGCGAAAGCTCCCGGCGTTGTTACCTTTATTTTCTGAAAAGCGTTTTCGATATATGTGGCCTCAGCCTCAAAACGCAGGCCATTTCCAAGCGCGTAGCCCAGCATTAAACTGAGATTGTATCCTTGGTCATAATCGACAGTAGCTTCCAATGGCCCATACGGGGGAATTGCAGCCCTAGACATGCTTTCGCTGTTTAGAACGCTTAGAGCACCGCGGACTCCTACGGTAAACCCTCTGTTTCTATCCTCTTGGGCCTCAGACACCTCCTCTACAGTTTCGTCGGTGAAAGTAGCGTCATCACTTGGCTCCGCCACAGGTTCCTCCTTGACTTCGGGAGCAGGTTCCTTGATTTCGACATCTTGTTCCACCGTAGACGCCTCTTTCCGGGCATCAGGGGGCATACCTCCCGCAAAAGCCAAGGACGTACCAAGCACCATGGAAAACAAGAACGTGAGAAGCCTATTTAATAATAGACCGGTTCTGCCAGATCGAAACGATAGTTCCATCAGAACGTTCCTCCTTACGGTTGTTCTTTTTAGAACCTAACGGTCGGTACAGCCTTTGTCAAGAGGAGGTGTAAGGAGTGTAAAGAGTCAATTAAAATGTCCGGTTTTGTTTTCTTCAAATCAGCCTCTTCGGGCTTGCCCTCCGAGGCTGATTGCTGTTTAAATTGTTAAGTTAGTGCAGAGATACTACCCAGCTCTGACGCACCCCAGTCAAAGCCCGCAAAAAATAGAGTTTTATGATTCTTCATGTAGATTAATACCTCCATTTAATTCGGGTCTGCTGTGATGTGTGTCCGATCCAGTACTGGAGCTCGGATGCGCGAACTTGTTGGGCATTCATCACGGCGCTTGACCGAGGCGCGTGTCCCAAGCAGGCGCTCTATGGTGCAGGGTGAAATAGACAGTTCTCGGTCAGGCAAACCATGAATTTAATTAAATTTGATTCTAAACTTTTTTGCTTGATTCAAACTTTTAGAAAGGTACCGAGTGGGATTTCTGGTTTCTGGTGCAAATCAACCGATTTTCGAGGGTTTTTGTGGAAATCCTGGGGTAAAAAGTTTTTTGCCCCTTGTGAATCCCCTCGTTCTATATGCGTATACTTAACAGCGTAACTTCGTCTTGTCATACTTACCATTGTCAAACTTGATAAATACCCTATCTTTCATTGAACCGGTTTTTTTATTTCCTTGCTAAAAACAAAACCGAACGGAAAATCCCGAGAAAACGCCATGAAACTAAACAGATATGAACTTCACTCCGTTCTGGTAATAGGAACAATAATTGCGCTCAGGCTTCTAGGAATATTCCTGATAGTTCCCGTTTTCAGCATATACGCCGTAAACTACGAGGGAGCAACTCTCTCATCCGCCGGAGTCGCATTTGGAATATATGCACTTACCCAGAGTCTGCTGCAGATACCTTTCGGCATGGCAAGTGACAGATTCGGAAGAAAACCGGTAATAGTGGTGGGTCTTCTGATCTTTTGCATTGGAAGCGTTCTCTGCGCTTTTGCAGACAACATCTGGGAACTAATAATAACCAGAGCGATTCAGGGAAGCGGTGCGATAGGCGCAGTTGCCATAGCTATTCTCGGGGACTGCACAAGAAACGAGGTAAGGGCCCAGTCTTTTATGCTGACTGGAATAATAATCGGAATAGCGTTTATAATTTCGCTCATAGTCGGTCCAGTGCTGGCAGCAAACTTCGGTTTTGAAAGCCTTTTCTTCATCCTCGCAGCCCTGGGATTAGTAGCGGTGTTCGTTACTCTTTTCTTGTTCCCAGAACTTCCAAAGAAAAAAACAAGAAACAGAAAAGAAATTCTTCTCAAACTCAGAGAACCGGAAGTGGGGAAAATTCTTTCCTCAACCTTCATAACATCCATCTGTCTTAACCTTATTCTGTTCATTTATCCTCTGGACTGGAGAAATATCGGTACCGAACCCCAAGATCTGTGGTTCGTCTACCTAGTAATACTCGCCCCTAGTGCGCTCCTGGCTAATGCCTACATCAGGATTTCAGAAACGAGAAAAAAATTGAAACAGGCAACTAGGCTCGGACTTCTCTTTTTAGTAGCCGCTTTTTCAATCTATCTGCTCCGGGCATCTGACAGTATCACACTCTACCTCGCGGGGGCGGTGTTTTTTCTTGGATACTCCATATTTCAGTCCATACTACCTGCGTTTGTTACGCAAAGAGTCTCATCGGAGAACAGGGGCGTGCTCTCCGGCTTTTTCAATCTGGCAAATTTCATGGGAGCCTGCATAGGCGGAATGTCCGCTGGTATACTTTATGAGACACACGAGTCTTTACCCCTGATATTCGGACTTCTGTTCTTGATACTGTGGAGGTTTATCGGGCTTCCCGGGCCGCCGCTTGAGCAAACAGAAAGAGAATGAAGATATATACGCTCAAGAGAACAGAATTCCTGCCGGTTTCCATTGAAACAGCTTGGGATTTTTTCTCCAACCCGAACAATCTTCCCAAGATAACTCCCTCAGAACTTAACCTGCGGATAACATCTGAGGCGGAAGAAAAAATATATCCCGGCATGATAATCACTTACACCGTAACTCCAATACCCTTTATCAAAACCAACTGGGCAACGGAAATAACCCAGGTTGACCCGCTGCACTACTTCGTTGACGAGCAGCGATTCGGACCCTATAAATTCTGGCACCACAAGCATTTTTTTACGGAAGCCGGGGGAAAAACCCAAGTCAAAGACCTTGTTCACTACTCCCTACCGTTTGGACCAATCGGAAGGCTGGCAAATCCGCTTTTGGTAAGCAGAAAACTGGATTTAATATTCGATTACAGAAGCGCTCGCATCCAAAAAATATTTGGAAATTCAGGCAAGAATGTGGGTTTTGCCTAACTCGGCACGGCTTGAAGCACAATATAACGCAGGGTATATTGTGAAGATAAGGTTTGCGCGTAAAGAGGTTCAGAAACCGCTTGAGAAAGGCTATACCTTAGGACTCAAACCTGCTGTACGGCAAGTATCGGCGCGTGCTGCCAGCATTGCAAGAGGTAAGGAGACAGTAGATGTCCACGCATGACCCTTCAGACTCCGCAGAACCAACCGTCAATGAAAGCCAAAGAATAACCGTTACTGCGGTCCGGCAGATGATCATTTCCACAACCATAATGGCACTCGTGCTAGTGTCATTGACTCAAGCATTCGTTATGATGAGAAATTCTCAGCAAGTGGCTGAAGGGCAAGAAAAAAGATACCTCTCTTATCTTCTCGCCGATGAACTGCGCCAAAGCTCCGATGACCTCACACGCATGGTGCGTACTTACTCCCAGACTGCTGACGAGCGCTACGTCGAATATTTTCGAGAAATCCTCGATATCCGAAACGGAATTGCTCCTCGTCCCGAAAAATATCACAGGATCTACTGGGATTTTGTACTATCAACAGGAACACCCCCACGTCCAAGCGGCACCCCAGTAGCGCTTAAGACGCTTATGAAAAAGTCAGGATTCACCGATACCGAACTTGACCTTCTGCAAACAGCCGAGAGTGAATCAAATGCCGTTGTCAACTTAGAAGTTCAGGCGATGAACGCAATGGCCGGCCTTTACAGAGACGCTTCCGGCAATTACACAGTCAGAGGGAGACCGGACCCCGCACTTGCACGCCGACTGCTATATAGCAACGAGTATCACCAAGCGAAAGAACGGGTCGTGTATCCTCTTGAGAAGTTTTTTGACGCGGTAGACGAAAGAACAGCAAAAGAAGTTGAACGCTTTGAAAGACGAGAAGAAATACTGGTTTTCTCACTAATAGGAACAACCAGCTTTGCGGGCCTGCTTTCCATAGTTTCTATTATAATGATGGCCGGTTCTGCAAGAAAGCTATGAACGCTCCCTCTTAACAGATCAGAAAGGGTGGAGTTCATTCTTGATTACGGAAGCTTCGGACTTTGGAAATTCGTTGGAAATTGAAAGATAGACCGCACTGCAAACTCTGGCTCTCGAGGAAAAACCGTGAATTTTTCTGAATACAAGAACAAAAAAAAAGATGCTCCTCTTATATCCTTTGAGGTCTTTCCTCCGAAAGACGATCCTGAATTCGAAAAACTCAAAGATATTCTTGCGAAACTCGCCGAATTTTCGCCCGGCATAATAACGGTAACACACGGTGCCATGGGGAAGGGGCGTAAAAGGACCGTTGAAGTCGCCTCCTACATAAAAAACGTTATCGGGACGGAAAGCGCCTGTCACTTGACCTGCATAGGATCTTCCGAAAAACAGATAGATATGATGCTCGAGCAGATTGAACAGGAGAAAATACGTAACATAGTGGCCCTCAGGGGAGATATTCCGAAGGAAGATGGCGAAAAGCTGCTGTCCGAGGGAGCTTTCCAGCACGCAAACCAACTCGTGAAACACATAAGAAAATACGAAAAAGAAAAACCGCAGCGGTTCTCCATAGCAGTCGCTGGCTATCCGGAAAAACATATCGAATCCCCGAGTTTTGAGGAGGACATATCCAATCTCAAAAAAAAGGTTGATGCTGGAGCCGATATCATAATTACCCAGCTCTTTTTCGATAACCGTTACTATTTCGATTATGTCGACAGAGTAAGGGCAGCAGGAATAGACCTTCCTGTAATCCCGGGTCTTATGCCCGTGCTCTCATCGAGGCAGGTGATAAGAATATCATCTCTTTGCGGAACGGAGATACCCAAAGCCCTGAAAAAGAAGCTGGAAGATGCAGGAGACGATAACCGCAAGGCGGTGGAAGTGGGAATCGCACAGTGCAGAGACCAGGCAAGAGAACTTATCGCCGAAGGAGCACCTGGAATTCATTTCTATGTTCTCAACAGAACCTCCCACATAGAAAAGATTCTGGAATCCATCTAATGCCTGAGACAAAGAAAATCTTCGATGAAGTGGCAAGTCACTACGACTGGCTAAATACTCTGTTCAGCCTTGGAATTCACAAACTCTGGAGGAAGAAGCTAGCAGAAGAATTGCGTGACGCCAAGTACAATCTGGACATAGCAACCGGGACGGCGGAAGTTGCGATTGAAATCGCAAAAAAATACCCTGCAACGAAAACAGTCGGGATTGATCCCAGCATGAATATGCTCCGGATAGCAAAAAAGAAAATCAAAGACCTTGATTTAAGGGGTAAAATAGCACTTGTATCAGCCGCGGCTGAGAGTCTCCCCTTCGCGGAAAAACAGTTTAACTCCGTCACCATAGCATTCGGTATAAGAAACACAGTCGATTACGAACTTTCCCTGAGAGAAATGAGAAGGGTTCTAAGAGAAAACGGAAAACTTCTCATACTTGAATTTGCGATTCCGAAAAATCCCGTTTTTAAACCCATATACATGTTTTACTTCAGAGTCTTGATGCCTCTTGTCGGAAGCATTTACGGCAGGGGCAAAGAATACAGATATCTCGCTGAATCCGCCGCCGCGTTTCCTCAAAGAAAGAATTTCATACGTCATCTTGAAAACGCAGGATTTCGGGATTGCCAATACTCGGAACTCACCATGGGAGTAGTAGCGCTCTATCGCGCAACCAGGTAATCAGGGACTATCGATTCTTCTCTCCGCGGACTGCGGACTATGGGTAAAGCCTGTCTATGCTCCAGCCACCATCTGGGGAAGGAATATATCTGAAACGATCGTGAAGCCTGTTCTTTCTTCCCTGCCAGAACTCAAAGCGCACTGGATTCACTACGTATCCTTTCCAAAAATCGGGCCGCGCTATACTTTTCCCTTTCCATTCAGACCGGAACTGGTTGTATTGCTCCTCAAGCAGTTGCCTGTTTGCAAGAACTTCGCTCTGCCTCGAAACACGCGCTCCTATGCGACTTTGGCGGGGTCTAGACTTAAAGTATTCATCGGCTTCCCGTTCGGGCAGAACTGAGACCTCGCCGTCTATTTTCACCTGCCTTTCAAATTCAGGCCACCAGAAGCAAAGCGAAGCAACCGGATTCTCGGCTATATCTCGGCCCTTACGACTAAGAGAATTTGAATAAAAGGAAAAACCCCTTTCGTCATAACCCTTGAGAAGCACCACTCTTGAGGACGGAACGCCATCTGCTCCTACTGTAGAAAGAATAAAAGCGTTTGGAAAATCGATTTCCGCTTCGAGAATCTTCCTGTACCAGAGATCAAACTGAACAAAAGGATCTTCGTCAAGATCCTTTCTCTCAAGTTTCAATTTCAGGTACTGGCGTGAATGGAACTTTTCTTTCTTCGACATTTTATCTCAGAATAACACTTTCAAGTGCGCAATCCAGGTCTTCGTGTAAGAATTCATAACCGGAGGAAAGAAGCTTCTCAGGGAAAACCATGCTGCCGGCAAGCATTGTGGAGCGGCCCATCTCTCCGAAGAAAAGCCTTACGGCAAATGCGGGGATTGAAAACCATGCGGGTCTTCGTAGAACTGACGCAAGCGCGGCGGTAAACTGCCTGTTAGTCACCGGATTTGGAGATACTGCGTTAACGGGCCCGTTTACTTCTCCATGCTCCAACAGATAAATAATTACCCGCGAAAGGTCTTCTATCGATATCCAGCTTAGGTACTGACCGCCACTTCCAATAACTCCCCCAAGACCCCTTTTAAAAAGAGGCAGCAAAGAACTCAGTATGCCTCCTTCGGGGCTTAGTACAACTCCTGTGCGCAGGTTTATGACCCTTACGCCAAGGTCCGAGGCCCTGTTGGCCTCATTCTCCCACTCGCGGCAAACATCGGGAAGAAACCCAGAGCCAGCCGCAGAGTGTTCAGCAAGTCTTTCTTCCGCCCTGTCCCCATAGTAACCAATTGCCGAAGCACAAATAAAGGTTTTGGGAGGATTTTGAAGTCCAGAGAAAAGATTCACCAAGTAGCGGGTACTGTGCACCCTGCTTCGCCGTATCGAATTCTTTTTCTTTTCAGTCCATCTGCAGACTATATTCTCCCCCGAGAGATGAACAACGGCGTCAAAACCCTCTAGCAAAGACAGATCGTCGACATGGCCCCCATCTGGATCCCAGAAAATCAGATTCTCTCCTTCCACTCGCGATCTTACAAGACGCCATACCTCATACGAATCCGAGGGAATAGAATTAAGAAGATGGGTTCCTACGGTTCCGGTCGATCCTGAAACAAGTATCTTCATATTCCTAACTGAAAAACCTAAGACCTCATGAGGTAAAAGCCTCAATCAGTCGCTCCTGGTACTCCCTTACCTCCCTGAAATCAAGAAAATAATGAGGGGCGCTGAGCACAGGAAGGTCAACATACTTCCTGTACTCCTCCACTCTCTCCCTGCAATGTTCCGCATCCCCCACGACGGCGAACGCATCAATCATTTCATCACTGACACCTTTTATCATCGCGCGGACATCTTTTTTGCGAAAAGCATCTCTTATCCTTTTTACCTCATCCGTAAAACCATGAAGCCTGAAAGGAGGATCGTAGGCTTTTACGGTAGCGTAAAAAGCTATGGTCGCCCGAGCAGCCTCTCTAGCTCTTTCCCAGTCATGCGAAACGGCGCAGGTAATAATCGAGCACTTCGTGAAATCCTCGTTTTTTCGGTTCTCAAGTCTTTCTTCAAGCGAAGGTGAAACTACCTTTTTTATGTATTCAAGCGAACAGACTACATGTCCCATGTAACCGTCCGCGACTTCGGCAGCAGCACCGACCATGTTGCTTCCTATTCCGGCCACGAATATAGGTATATTTTCTCTGACGGGTTCAAAAGCCCTTTTGTAACCCCTTGTGTTTACGCGGTAAAACTGCCCTTCGAAAACAATGTCATTGCCCGTATGAGCCCCGGACAGAATCTCCCTTATTAACCCAACACATTCCCTTATCCTCGCAACCGGTCTGTCTCCATAAAAAACACCGTGGAAATCTTCGTTTGTTCTCTTTGCCCCGGTACCAAGACCAAGTATCAACCTCCCCGAACTTATTTCGTCAAGATCAAGAGAAGTAATGGAAGTAACCAGCGGGCTTCTCACAAATGCAAGAGCAACGGCGGTGCCGAGTTTTATTTTAGAAGTAATAGGAGCAACAGCTGAGAGCTGTTGAAAAGGGGTCCTGTAAAGTTCTGTGGCCCAGACGGAGTGAAAATTCGCTTTCTCAGCAGCAACAGCAAGATCCTTAAGTTCTTCGATTGATCTCGCATCAAGTATAAACCCGACTCTTTTCATCAGGTTTATTATAAATAATAGAAAAGACGGAAAAAACCCTCCCAGATTGCAAAGGGGGGAAGCAGAGGAATTTAGTCCTCAGCTTTTTCGGAAGAATCAGCCTGCTCTTTAGGTTCTGGGGACTCAGCTTCGGTCATTTCTGCTTCGCCTGGATCAGGCTCTTTCGTAGATTCTTTCTTCGAACTTTTCCTCGAAGACTTGGCCTCGATCACCTCAGCTTCGCCCTGTTCGTCCACCTGGCTCTCGGCAGTATCCTCTTGCTCAACCAGACCAAGTTCTTCTGCGGATTTCCTCTTCGAACTTTTCTTCTGCGCACTCTCGGTCTCAGCTTTGGGTCTTGCCTTCCGTCTTTTTCTTTTGGCCTTGTACTCCTCGGTCACGAGCTCAATAAGAGAAATAGGGGCATTGTCTCCCCTTCTGTAACCAAGTTTCACTATCCTAGTGTAGCCACCGGGGCGCTCCATATACCTCTGGGCAAGTTCGGAGAAAAGTTTCTCCACCACTGCACGGTCCCTTATATATCCCAGAGCTTTCCTTCTCGCGTGAAGACTACCGTTTTTACCCAACGTTACTAGCTTCTCCACGACCCTTCTTATTTCCTTGGCCCTTGTGTCTGTTGTATTTATCCTGCCGTTACGCAGAAGGTCTGTAGCCATGTTGCGGAACATGGCTTTTCTGTGTTTTGTAGTAACTCCCAGCTTTCTTCCTGATTTTCTGTGTCGCATCTTTTTACCGTATACGGACCCGGACGCCGATTATTCCCCGGAACTCTCAGAATTCCGCCTCTCCTTTTCGTCTTCAAAGACCTCGGTGTCTATAACCATCCCAAGACTCAAACCCATTTCCCCGAGCCTAGCGTTTACCTCTTCAAGAGAAGTTTTTCCGAAATTCTCAAGATCAAGAAGCTGCTGTTCCGTCTTCTGAACCACTTCTCCAATGTATTTTATTTCCGCCTTTTTAAGACAGTTTATAGATCTCACCGAAAGTTCCACGTCCTCTATGGGGATAAAAAGCTTGTCGTCGGTCCCACTTATACCCATGGACTCTTCCTCTTCCACCTTGTCCGCGAGTTCCTCATCAAAATCAATGAAGACACTTAGCTGCTGCTTAATAATTTTTGCACTGTAAGCAAGTGCTTCTTCGGGAAGAATCGTACCGTTTGTCCATATTTCAACGGTGAGTTTCTGATAATCGGTCCTCTGCCCTACCCTGGCGTTGGTAACCGCGTAGTTAACTTTTTTGACGGGCGAGAAAAACGCATCAACATGTATCAGGCCTATTGACTTCTCCGTCTCTCTTCTCGATACCGGCTCATAACCGCTTCCCATCTTCACTGTTAGTTCTATTTCAAGCTTCGCATCATCTCCCAAGGTCGCTATGTGCTGTTCGCCGTTAACCACTTCCACCATGTGGGTAGTAGTTATGTCTGAAGCTTTGACTTCTCTAGGACCCTGCGCACTCAGAGTTACTGTCTGCGGTTCATAGGTATGCATTTTGAGATCTACGTTCTTAAGGTTCAGTATGATCTCAGTAACATCTTCCATAACTCCCGGTATGGTAGAAAATTCGTGCCGTACCCCGTCTATTAGGGCAGCGGTAATAGCAGGACCCTGTATTGAGGATAGGAGAACCCTTCTAATCGCGTTACCAAGAGTAATACCGTAACCCGGTTCGAGAGGTTCGCAGATAAATTTGCCGTAGAAAGGAGTTGATACCTGCTCGTCTTTCTCAAGCGCTTTGGGATATTGCAAGTCTCTCCAGTTTTTCTGAAAATTCTCCAAGTTTCACACCTCCGTGCGTGCCAAGCTTTTCTAGACTCTTGAGTAAAACTCAACGATCAACTGTTCATCTATCGGAACCGTCACATCCTCTCTTTCAGGAAGCTTGGTTACAACCCCGCTGTAATTTTCCCTGTCAAGCTCGAGCCACTGGGGGGCGCCCCTTCTCTCAAGACCTTCAAGAGACTGGTTAACATGCGGGTTACTTCTGGTTTTTGCCTTGATCTCTATTTTGTTTCCCTGCTCAACACTGAAAGAGGGAATGTTGACTCTTTTGCCGTCCACAAGAACATGTCCAAGCCAGACCAAGTGTCTGGCCTCGTTGCGAGAACTCGCAAATCCGAGGCGGTAGACCACATTGTCAAGCCTTCTCTCAAGAAGCAGTATGAGCATAGCGCCAGTCACTCCGCTTCTTCGCGCTGCCTCGGCAAAATAACGGCTGAACTGCTTTTCGGTTAACCCGTAGATACGCTTAACTTTTTGTTTTTCCCTCAATCTTATTCCGTAGTCGGAGAACTTGGAACGGCCAATTGCGGCCCCGTGAACTCCAGGTCCGCGGTTAGGCCTTTTCTGTATGGCGCATTTTGACGTATAACACCTGGCGCCTTTAAGAAAAAGCTGTTCGCCTTCTCTCCTGCAAAGCTTACAAGATGGTCCTCTATACCTAGCCAATTACCTTCTTCCTCCTCGCAAACAACGTGAACATAACCTTATCCCTATAATGCCTACACCCTTCTTCTTCCAGGGGGTCTGCAACCATTATGAGGAATCGGGGTGACATCCTTTATCATCAGGACTTTCACCCCAGCAGCCTGAACGGCTCTTATCGCCGGCTCCCTTCCGGGGCCGGGACCACTCACGTAAACATTAGCTGACTTCAGCCCAAAGGTCTTTGCCTTTTTCGATGCGTCATCCGCCGCCACCTGGGCCGCAAACGGCGTCCCCTTCCTAGTGCCCTTAAATCCCCTGTTGCCGCCGCTTGACCAAGCTATAACGTTTCCATTCATATCGCTGATCGTGACTATAGTGTTGTTAAAAGTAGCCTGTATGTTGACCACTCCATGTTCAACGAATTTCTTTGTTTTCTTCTTTGTGAATTTTCTGCTCATTTGGAAAAACCCTTATTTACCAGCTTTCTTTTTCTTCGCTATCGCTGTACCCCTGCGACCCTTTCTCGTTCTTGCGTTCGACTTGGTTTTCTGCCCCCTTACCGGAAGCCCCATTCTGTGCCTAATACCCCTGTAGCAGCCTATCTCTACTAGGCGCTTTATGTTGAGCTGAGTCTCCTTTCTCAGATCCCCCTCAACGGTGTACTCGCCTTCAATTATCGTCCGCAGTTTTGTTACTTCCTGATCGTCAAGATCTCCAGACTTCTTGTTTACATCTATACCGGCCTTAGTGAGTATAACGTTTGAAGTCACCCTACCTATACCGTAGATATACGTAAGACCTACCTCTACTCTTTTATTAAGCGGTATATCAACACCTGCTATTCTAGGCATTAAGCCATATCCTCCTGAGCGCTATCCTTGTCTCTGCTTGTGCCTCTTGTTAACACAGATCACCCGCACTACCCCTTTGCGCCTGATGATCTTGCACTTGTCGCATATTTTTTTTACCGATGCCCTCGTTTTCACTTTGCTTTCGCCCCTGTCTTCACTTCTTGAGTCTGTAGGTGATTCTTCCCTTTGTAAGATCGTAGGGAGATATCTCAAGCTTTACCCTGTCTCCGGGAAGTATCCTTATGAATCTCGTTCTCATTTTACCGGAGACATAAGCTAGCACCTCGTGATTGTTCTCTATCTCGACCATGAACATCGCATTGGGCAAAGCTTTTGTTATAGTTCCTTCAAACTCTATTTTTTCTTCCTTCTCCATCACCCGTTCCTAGTGAATCCTTTCTGTAAGAATTTCAGGACCATTATCCGTAAGAGCCACAGTATGCTCAAAATGAGCGGAAAGTTTACCATCATAAGTAACCGCCGTCCACCCGTCTTCGAGTATCTTCGTTTTCTCCGACCCCTCGTTCACCATAGGTTCTATGGCCATGACCATTCCAGAACGAAGTCTTATTCCTCCTCCCTTACCATTCGGAGGAATAAAATTCGGCACTTGCGGTTCCTCATGGAGTTCCCTGCCTATTCCGTGACCGACAAAATCTCTGACTATAGAAAAACCCTCATCTTCAACATAGGTCTGTATCTCTTTTGATATATCCAGAACTCTGTTTGAACTTTTCACCATGTCTATGCCCCTATAGAGGGAATCCCTGGTAACCCGAAGCAGTTTCTCGGCAACAGGCCGGATTTTACCAACTGCAACCGTTATTGCCGAGTCGGCGTAATAACCGTCTAGCAGTACTCCGAAATCTATTCCTACTATGTCCCCGTCCTTAAGCACCTTTTTCTTCGAGGGAATACCGTGCACTATCTCTTCGTTAAGGGCAAAGCACACCGACGCTGGATAATTCGCGTAACCCTTAAAAGCGGCCTTAAAGCCTCCTGTTGCGCACATTCTTTCCGCAATCTCGTTAAGCTCCCAAGTGGTCACTCCTTCCTTTGCCTCTTCCTCAAGCCTCATAAGCACTTCGGAAACCACCCTGCCTGCAACCCTCATGCGTTTGAGCTCTTCTCTGTTCTTCAAGCGAATCATTACTGCAATTGCTTCAGCACGCCGTCTATTCTCCCGGCGATATCCGATATCTGTCCTACTCCCTCAACTGTACGCAGAACACCGGTCTTTTCGTAAAAATCCTTAAGAGGAGATGTCTGATCCTTGTAAACTCTAAGCCTGTTCCTTATCACACCCTCCGTGTCGTCCTGCCTGCCCTCTATTTTCTGGCGTTTGGTTATTCGCTGCACAACCTCCTCGTCGGGAACTTCGAGGAAAATAACTGCGTCAATGCCGATTCCAGCATCAGCGAGAATACTGCCAAGAGATCTTGCCTGCTCCAGAGTCCTAGGAAAACCGTCAAGCATAAAGCCTCCCTCGCCAATCGCAGAGATTTTCTGTCTTATTATTTCCGTCACGACTTCATCGGGTACGAGCTCGCCCTTGTCCATAAACGACTTAGCGTAAAGTCCGACCTCAGTCTCATTTTTCATGGCTTCGCGCAGCACATCCCCAGTTGATATATGCTCAACCTCGTATCTATCCCTTATGAAATCAGCCTGCGTTCCCTTTCCGGCCCCAGGCGGCCCAAACAGTATCAACCTCATGGTCTTTGGTATTCCCCCTTGCGTCAGAATCTGTATCTCTGCGGTTCTTTCATTCCCCTTTTCTTCATAAACCCTTCATAACTGTGAGTTATCAGAAAAGATTCGATCTGTTGCATGAAATCAAGCGTTACACCTATTACTATAAGAAGTGACACGCCTCCAAAGTAAAACGGCAGATTAAAAGGTTCTCTCTCAAGAAATGCCGGCAGCACGCAGACCGCCGCCACATATATAGCCCCTATAAAAGTAATTTTTCCGAGCACATTGCCTATGTATTCCGATGTCTTTCTGCCCGGCCTTATTCCCGGTATGTTTCCGCCGTTTTTCCTCAGGTTATCAGACAGATCGTCCGGGTCGTATATTATTGAAGTATAGAAGAAAGCGAAAAATATTATGAGTATGGCAAAGATCAGGTTGTATACGAACACGTTTTGAAACACAAGGTCAGAGAAGGTACGAAGAGCCGGAAAATCGGCAAATGTAACAATTGTAGCGGGGAAAATAAGGAGCGAAGAAGCGAAGATCGGAGGAATAACCCCCGAAGGATTGGTTTTAAGAGGCAGATGGGAACTCTGCCCTCCCATTACCTTCCTCCCTACGACCCTTCTGGGATACTGAACCGGTATTTTCCGGTAGGAACGCTCAAAGAAAACTATAAGGCCCATAAGGAACGCTAGGAAAATAAAAATAAGTAAAACCCCCAAAACTGTAATCTCCCCCGTGCCGACGAGCCTCGAGAGGTTCCAGAACGCCCCGGGAATACTGGCGATTATCGATGCGGCGATAAGAAGGGATACCCCGTTTCCGATTCCGTTCTCTGTTATCTGTTCCCCAAGCCACATAACAAAAAGTCCGCCTGCGGTGAGTGTGAGAACTGCCGTGATCTTGAACATCAGACCGGGATCTGTAACCGCGCTTGCGACAGTAGCCGCTCCTACTCCGCCGCGCTCAAGGGTAACCGCAAGCATAAAACCCTGAACGAGACATATAAGAACGGTGCCGTACCTTGTGTACTGATTTATTCTTCTCCTTCCGGCGTCGCCTTCTTTCTGCATTGCTTCAAGTGAAGGAAAGGCCTTTACCAGAAGTGACATGATGATTGAGGCAGTAATGTAGGGCATAACTCCCAGGGCAAAAATCGACGCCTGCTCAAGTGCTCCCCCGGAAAACATGTTAAGTATGTCGAAGATCGTGCCGCGGGTCTGCTCGAACATCTTGGCAATCTGGTCCGGATCGATCCCCGGAATCGGAACGAAAACCCCTGCCCTGTAAACAACGAGCATTGCGGCTGTAAAAAGAAGCTTTCTGTTAAGCTCCGGGATCCTGGGAAGCGACGCGACATTACTGCTCATACTATTTCTACTTTTCCTCCCGCATCGTTTATCTTGCGCACGGCCGCCTCACTGCAGGCATTAACCGTTATGGAAAGAGCCGAGGCAATCTCGCCGGTAGCCAGGAGTTTTACGGGTTTCTTGCCGCTCACTATTCCCGCCTCGGCAAGCGTCTGGATCGTAACCGACTCCGCATCCGCAAAACGCTCAAGATCCTTCAAGCTAACTATGTCGTACTGTTTTTTGAATATGTTTGTAAAACCCCTTTTCGGGCTCCTCATTTTCAGTGGAGTCTGACCCCCCTCAAACCATCTGGATACCCCTCCCCCCGAACGGGATCCTTGGCCCTTGTGCCCTCTCCCGCTGGTCTTCCCCTGGGAACCCGCACCTCTTCCTACCCTTTTTCTTTTTGTTTTAGATCCCTTAACCGGTGAAAGTTCGTTTAACATTTCCTTCTGCGCTCCACTGTTAAGCGCGCGTCCTACTGCGCCGCGCCATAGTAATTAGGAAGATCAAGGTCCTTTATCTCCTTGTTCCTCGCCTTCGCGATTTCTTCGGGAACCTGCAGTTCCGAAAGCCCCTTTACAACTGCCATAACAACATTAAGCGGGTTCCTTGATCCGACAACTTTGGAAAGAACATCGTGTATGCCGGCAAGTTGTACCACTGCGCGCACCGCACCACCCGCTATAACGCCCGTACCCGGGGCAGCAGGCAGGAGCATAACCTTGCTTGACACATATTGCGTGTGAACTCCGTGCGGTATGGTGGCACCATTGCGCGGCACTCTTATGAGAGTTTTCTTTGCTTTTTCAACCGCCTTTCTTACAGCATCGGGAACCTCATTCGATTTTCCCAGGCCGGCTCCTACAATTCCGTCGGAGTTTCCGACCACGGCAAGAACGGTAAAGTGGAACCTCTTCCCACCCTTGGTCACCTTAGCGACCCTCCTTATGTGAACCACTTTTTCTTGCAATTCAAGTTCCGCCGGATTTATTCTCTCCTCTGCCAAGACCAAAGCCTCCTTTAATTTTTCTCCTAAAACTCCACTCCCGCTTCGCGGATCCCGTCGGCAAGCGACTTTATCCTTCCGTGGTAAGCGTAACCCCCTCTGTCGAAACGCACCCTGGTTATCCCCTTCTCAACAGCCATCTCCCCGAGATGCTTTCCAACCTCTTTGGCAACCTCGGTTTTCTTCATGCTCTCCACAGACAACCTCTTTTTCGTCTCAGAAAACATCGTTGACGCCTGAAGAAGGGTGACTTCTGCGGTATCATCTATCAGCTGGGCGTATATATGTCTTGCCGAACGGAATATGGAAACCCTAGGGATCTCCGCGGTGCCGCTTATCTTTTTCCTCACAGCAAGGTGTCTTCTTTTACGCGCCAGATTTCTGCTTTTTTTCTTCATTATTACTTAGCCGCTCCAGCTTTTCCGGGTTTAAGCTTCAACTTCTCGCCTTCGTAACGAACACCCTTACCCTTATAGGAATCGGGTGGTCTTATCTTTCTTATGCGTGCCGCGGTCTCTCCCACGAGCTGCTTGTCAGCTCCGTGAAGCGAAAGTAGAGTGCCCCGTTCCTCCACAGCAGCCTCTACGCCCTGGGGAAGAGCAAAATCAACCGGGTGGGAGTAACCAAGTGAAAGTCTGAGTTCGGCTTTCCCCACGAGATCTACCTTGTAACCCGTACCGGTTATGCGAAGCACCTTAGTAAATCCTTCACTCACCCCTATTACTGAATTGTTAATAAGACTTCGAGTAAGACCGTGAAAAGACTTTATTCTTTTCTCTTCGCTTTGCCTGGAAACAACCACGGTTCCGTCCTCAAGTACGGCTTTTATTCCCTCGGGTACGGTAACCTCAAGGCTTCCTTTTGGCCCCTTGATTTCGATAGCCCCCTGTTTGGGCGTTGCCGTTACCCCGTCGGGAATAACCACTGGTTTTGTTCCTATTCTTGACATTCGTCTGTCCTCAGATCACCGTGCAGAGAATCTCCCCGCCTATCCTTTTGCTCCTTGCAGCAATCCCCGTCATTATTCCGTTTGAAGTAGAAAGTATTGAAATTCCCATTCCGCCTCTGACCCTCGGAATATTATCTTTGCCCACGTAAACCCTTCTTGATGGCTTGCTTATTCTTTTTATCTCCTCTATGGCCGCCTTGCCGCCAGGACCGTATTTCAGCTTGATGGTTATGGTTTTCTTTACCCCTTCTTCAGTAATTTTATAACTCTCCACGTAGCCTTCCTCAGTAAGAACCCTGGCGATCTCGCCTTTTATAGTCGAACCGGGAATCTCGACACGGTTGTGACCCACCATAAAGGCGTTCCTTATTCTGGTTAGCATATCTGCAATCGGATCCGTCATTTTTTCTCCAACATGTTTCTTAAAAACTCGCTTTTCTGACGCCCGGAAGATGTCCCCTGCTAGCAAGAGACCTAAAACAGACCCTGCAGATACCAAATTTTCTCATGAAACCTCTCGGCCTTCCGCAAAGTCCGCAACGATTAACCGCACGCACACGAAACTTCGGTTTTCTCTTCGATTTCTCAAGCAATGCTTTTCTGGTCATAGTTCCTCTCTTTTAATTTTCCGCAAACGGCACTCCGAGACCGGCAAGAAGCTCCATGGCCTCAGCATCGGTTTTTGAAGTGGTAATCAGGCTAACATTCATTCCTTTGTTGTACTGAACCTTGCTGTAGTCTATTTCAGGAAAAACCAGATGCTCCCTTATTCCCAGAGTATAGTTGCCGGAACCGTCAAAAGCCCGCGGCGACAGACCCTTAAAATCTCTGACTCTTGGAAGGGCGAGGTTTACTAAACGGTCGAAAAACTCATACATTCTCTCCCCCCGGAGCGTAACCATGCAGCCTATCGGCTGGCCTTCCCTGAGTTTGAAACCCGCAACTGACTTTCGCGCCTTAGTAATCACCGGCCTTTGTCCTGTTATATCCGCAAGTTCCGAGACGGCCTCATCTATTACCTTTGTCTGCCTCCCGGCTTCACTAAGCCTCCCAAGCCCGATGTTCACTACGATTTTCTCAAGCTTCGGAACCTGCATAGTGTTTCCGTAGGAAAACTTTTCAACCAATGCGGGTACGACCTCGCGCATATACAGAGTTTTTATTCTCGGAACCATTTTCTCAGATTTCCTTTCCAGTCCTTCTGTTGTACCTTACTTTCTTACCGTCCTCGCCGGTTCTGTACCCAACTTTTACCGGCTGATTGCTCTCGGAATCGTACAGCATCAGATTCGAGACATGGATTCCGGCCTCTTTCTCGATGATGCCACCAGCGGGGTTTTTCTGCGTCGGACGGCTGTGTCTCTTTATGATATTGAGCTTCTCCACAAAGGCTTTTTCGACGTTTCTGTCAATTCTCAGCACCTTGCCGGTCTTCCCTTTCTCCTTGCCCGCAAGCACGTAGACCGTATCCCCGGCCCTTATGTGAAATTTTCTCTTTCCAGCGGACATGTTCAAACAACCTCCGGAGCAAGCGAGATAATTTTCATAAAACCCTTGAATCTCAGTTCACGCGCGATCGGTCCGAAAACCCTCGTACCTATCGGTTCGTTTTCCTTGTCTATTATAACGGCGGCATTGTTATCAAAGCGCACATATGTGCCATCTGGCCTTCTCTGTTCCTTTCTCACCCTGACTATGACGGCTTTGTACACAGAACCTTTCTCCACCTTGGACTTCGGGATAGCCTGCTTGACCGAAACCACAACAACATCTCCCAGCCGCGCGTATCTTCTTCCGGAACCTCCCAAAACCTTTATGCAGAAAAGCCTTTTGGCCCCTGTGTTATCCGCCGAGTCCAGATATGTGCTTGACTGAATCATTTCTTTCTCCCGTAGTCCGAAGAATCAAAAACCATGCCCTACGCGCTTGCGGTCTGATTGACCACTTTGCTCAGCCTCCACCTTTTGGTTTTACTGTGGGGCCTTGACTCTATTATTATTACCTTGTCCCCTATGTTGCACTCGTTGCGCTCATCATGGATCTTAAATCGCTTGCTGATTCTTATTTGCTTTTTATACCGACCGTGACTTTTGATCCGCTGTACTTCCACGACTGCGGTCTTGTCCATCTTGTTACCTACCACAATCCCCGTTCTGGTCTTTAACTTTCCTCTTTCCATGGAATTAACTCCCCGAGGCCATATCCCGCTGTTTTTTTATGGTAAGTATCCTCGCAATCTCCCTTCTCAACTGCTTTACCCTCGCATTGTTGGGGTTCTGTCCAGTGGCAACCTGTATTCTGACATTGAAAAGCTCTTCGTTCACGTCACGATGGCGCTTGTTGAGCTCCTCGGGCGTGAGATTTCTTAGTTCTTCCGCGTTCGTTGCCATCAGATAAACTCCTCTTCACTTCTAACCACTATCCTGGTTCTAAGAGGAAGCTTATAGGAAGCAAGCCTTAAGGCCGAGCGTGCAAGTTCTTCGCTTACTCCTGATATTTCGTAAAGAAACTGTCCTCTTTTTACTGGCGCCACGTACTTGTCCACATCTCCCTTGCCCTTACCCATCCTAGTCTCTGCAGGTTTCTTGGTAACAGGTTTATAGGGGAATATCCTTATCCAGAGATTTGCTCCCCTTCTCACGTGTCTTGTTATCGCAATACGGGCGGCCTCTATCTGCCTTGAGGTAATCGTCCCGTTTTCCAATGTCTGAAGCGCAAGGTCACCGAAGGCAAACGTCGTTCCCCGGGTCGCCGCTCCCCTGTTTCTTCCCTTGAACTGCTTTCTGTACTTTGTCTTCTTAGGCTGAAGCATCGGTATCTATACTCTCAGGAACCTCGCCTGCTCTCCCTTTAGTCTTTTTCTGTATTATTTCGCCTTTGAATATCCAGACCTTTACGCCTATCACTCCGTAGGTAGTTGAGGCTTTGGCAACCCCGTAGTCAAGGTCCGCACGGAGCGTGCCGAGAGGCACCCTTCCCTCCCTGTACCACTCTCTTCTCGCTATTTCGGCTCCGCCGAGACGCCCGGAAACCATGACTTTTATTCCCAGAACCCCGGCTCGGATGGAGGATGAAAGCACCCTTTTCATAGCCCTTCTGTATGCAACTCTTCTTTCAAGCTGAAGGGCAAGATTCTCAGCAACAAGCTGCGCATCGGTTTCGGGTCTCTTTACTTCTCTTATGTCAAGAAATATGCCTTTTCCGGTCATCTTCTGAAGTTTTTTCTTCAGTTGCTCTATCTCCTGACCCTTTCTTCCTATGATGATCCCAGGCCTTGCGGCATACACTAGAATCCTGACCTTGTCCGCCGCGGCTCTTTCAATCTCAATGTTCGAGATGGCCGCCTGATAAAAGGTCTTCTTCACGTAGTTACGGATGTCTATATCCTCTTTGAGCAGGGATCTGTACATCTGTTTTTCAGCAAACCACTTGGAATCCCATGACCTGGTTATTCCAATACGAAGTCCTATAGGATTAATTTTCTGTCCCAATTCAGAATCCCCTCTGTTCAAGTACTATCGTTATATGACTCATCCTGGTTTTACGGGCAAAGGCCCTTCCCATCGCCCTGGCTCTAAAACGCTTAAGTGTCGGACCTTGCGTCGCGTAGACTTCCTTTATGTAAAGGGAGTCAATGTCGTTGTATCCTTTCTCAGAGGCATTGGCCACAGCCGATTTAAGCAGCTTAGAGAGCAGTGGCGAGACCCTCCTGCGGGCGGAAAGCAGAATCGAGGAGGCTTCCTCGACGCTTTTCCCCCTTATGAGGTCAAGAACCACCCTGGCCTTCTTCGGCGACACTCTAGCATGCTTATGTACTGCTTTAGAAACCATATATTATCTCTCTATTATTACTATCTTTTCCTAGCTTTTCTATCACCCACATGACCATGGTAGGTTCTCGTGGGAGAAAACTCGCCCAGCTTATGTCCAACCATCTGTTCGGACACGAACACGGGAATAAACCTCGTTCCGTTGTGAACCGCGAAAGTCATTCCTATCATCTCAGGTATTATCATTGAAGCTCTTGACCATGTCCTGATGATTCTCTGACTCCCGGAACTCTGTGCCTGCTCAACCTTCTTCATAAGCTTTTCGTGCACGTACAGTCCCTTTTTACTTGATCTTGCCATCTGAAGCTCCCGCGATTAATCCATTCCGTAGCCAACCCTTCTCGGCTTAACTATATATTTGTCCATTCTCTTGTTGTTTCTCGTCTTTTTTCCTATCGTAATCCATCCCCAAGGAGAAACAGGATGAGGGTTTCCCTTGGCCGCCTTGCCTTCTCCTCCCCCATGGGGATGATCAACTGGATTCATAGCCACCCCGCGAACCGTGGGTCTTATGCCCTTGTGACGGGATCTCCCCGCCTTCCCCCAGACTATAAGCTCGTTCTCGGCGTTTCCGATCCTTCCCACGGTAGCCATGCACCGAAGATGAATCAACCTTATCTCGCCAGAAGCGAGTTTTATCTGGGCGTAGTTACCGTCTTTTGCGACAATCTGCGCTGCCGAACCTGCGGAACGAACCAGTTTTCCTCCACCTCCGGGCCTCATTTCTATGTTGTGAACAACCGTACCCACGGGAATATTATCTATGGGAAGAGCATTTCCGGTCGAAATTTCCACCCCGGGGCCGGAATTTAGTTCATCACCCACTTTAAGGCCGGCAGGGGCTATAATATATCTTTTTTCACCGTCAGCATAGGACAGAAGAGCGATTCTAGCCGAGCGATATGGATCATACTCCAGTGAGATAACTCTGGCGGGTATGCCGTGTTTGTCCCTTTTGAAATCTATTATTCTGTAGCGTCTCTTGTGACCGCCGCCTTTCCTGAAGCTGGTAATCCTTCCATTCGAGTTGCGTCCTGAGTTCTTCTTAAGAGAAACCGTAAGGGACTTGTGGGGCTTCTTTGAGGTTACCTCCTCAAAATCAAACCCGGACATGAACCTTCTTCCCGGAGATGTGGGATTGTATTTTTTTACTCCCATGATCAAACTCCCTCAAACAGGTTGATTTCTCCTTCCCTGAGCTTAACGTAAGCCTTTTTAACCGCTGACTTCTTTCCTACAACCCTGCCGAATCTTTTCACTCTTTTTCCAGGGAGCACAAGAGTTCTCACCTTGTCCACCTTGACGCCGAAAATCTTCTCAACGGAATCCTGTATCTCCTTTTTGTTGCATCTTCTGTCAACGGAAAAAACATACCAGCCGTTTTCCCTGGCTTCTGTGCTTTTCTCGGTAATCACAGGAAGTTTTATGATCGAACGGGGATCTTTCATGATAGTCTCTCCTGGATTTTTTCAACCGAATCCCGCACCATGACTATGTTCTTGTGCCTCAGAAGATCGTATACGTTAAGTCCATCATCCCTGAGCACCTTTACGTCAGGTATGTTCCTCGCCGACTTGCGGAGATTCTCGTTATCCGAACTGACAATCACAAGAGCCTGGGAGAATTCAAAATCCTTCATGAATTTCGCCACCTGCCTGGTCTTTATCTCCGGAAGCTCAAAACTGTCGAGCACAATTATGGCACCTTCGCCGAAACGGCTTGAGAGAGCGGAAAGAAGTGCCCCTTTTCTCACCTTTTTCGGAATCGAGTAAGACCAGTCTTTCGGTCTCGGCCCAAAAACCACTCCACCCTTGCGCCAGATCGGGGAACGCCTGGACCCCGCCCTCGCACGACCTGTGTGTTTCTGTTTCCATGGCTTTGCTCCGCCGCCTCGGACTTCACCTCTTGTCTTGGTGGAGGAGGTCCCGGCCCTTTTTTTGGCAAGCTGCCAGTTGACTACTTCATGGAGCAAATGCTTTTTCACTGGAGCTTCAAATATTTCAGAGCGAAGTTCTATTGTCCCCACCTTTTTCCTAGCGAGGTCATATACGTCAACTTGAAGCATCTTTCGCCTCCTTTGACGTGTGCTGGAGAAAAACCGTCCCTCCCACCGGGCCCGGAACCGACCCCTTTACGAAAAGAAGATTCTTCTCAACATCTATATCAACCACCTTGACGCCCTGAACCGTTACATTCTTTCCACCCATTCGCCCCGGCATTTTCAACCCTTTCCACACCTTGGCCGGAGATGATGCCTGTCCTATGGAACCGGGCCTTCTGTTGCCCATGCCGCCGTGGGACATTGGCTGCCTTGAGAAATTGTAACGTTTTATGGTCCCAGCGAATCCCTTTCCCTTGCTTTTAGCTGTGACGTCTAGAACATCTCCAACCTTGAAAATGTCAACTTTTACCACGTCCCCCATCTCGTAATCATCAACTGTAGCGGAAAATTCTTTAAGCTTCGCGGCAGGGTTCACTCCGGCTTTTGTAAAATGTCCCTTCATGGGGCGCGTGAGCCGCTGGGGTTTTACATCCCCAAAACCGAGCTGAACGGCGTCGTAGCCGTCTGAGTCCTTGGTTTTTTTCGAAACCACGAAGCACGGGCCTGCTTCAACCACGGTAGTGACGACCTTCACCATGTCGTCATTGAAAAACTCGGTCATCCCTCTTTTTGTTCCTATAAGTCCCTGAATCATTTTTTACGAACCCGTTAGTTTTATCTCCACTTCCACACCAGAAGCAAGATTCAGTTTCATAAGTTCATCTATTGTCTGCTGGGTAGGTTCAAGTATGTCTACAAGCCTTTTGTGCGTTCTTATTTCGAAATGCTCTCTTGAATTCTTGTTCACGTGGGGACCGCGCAGCACGCAGTACCTGTTTATACTGGTAGGAAGCGGAACCGGACCCGCTATTCTCGCACCGGTTCTCTTGGCAGTATCAACAATTTCCTCCGTTGAATTATCAAGAAGCCTGTAATCAAAAGACTTAAGCTTTATTCTTATTTTCGAAGCTTTGCTCATCACTCAATGATCTCGGTTACTACGCCTGCCCCAACTGTTCTTCCACCCTCTCTTATCGCAAAACGCAACTGCTCTTCCATCGCCACAGGCGCTATCAACTCCACTTCCATACTCACATTGTCC
>MKWU01002224.1_pt1 | contig 29944 bp, 30 predicted proteins | sample 809101 | NCBI WGS metagenome assembly MKWU01 (sample SAMN05860141, study PRJNA318959) | sponge metagenome | host: Aplysina aerophoba | place: Slovenia: Piran, Adriatic Sea, Gulf of Piran | collected 2013-05-07
GTTCCGCACCCGCTTCGACTTCGCATCGTCCAGCCACCAGGTGTCGAAACCGAGGCCGTAGGCGGGCCGTGTCGCCGGGCGGCCGAAGAGGTCCCAGTACGCGACCCGAAAGGCGTTGAGGTGCCAGTTGGGAACGACGTAGTGGCTCCAGAGGAGGACGCGGTCGAGCGCGCGCGACCGGTCCACGAGGGTCCTGCGATCGGGAGCCGAGATCACGAGCTCCACGAGCTCGTCCACCACCGGGTCGCGGGCGCCGGCGAGGTTGCGGCTCCCCGGCAGGTCGGCGGCGGCCGAGCCCCAATAGTCCCGCTGTTCGTTGCCGGGCGAGAGGGTGATTCCGAACGAGCCCACGACCATGTCGAAGTCGAAGTCGGAAATCCGTCGCGTGTACTGCGCGGGGTCCACGGTGCGCACGGACATCTCCACGCCGAGCCGTTCGAGGTTCTTGCCGAACGGGAGGACGACCCGTTCGAAGTCGGGATTGACGAGCAGCATCTCGAATTCCATCGCGGTCCCGGTCGACTCCTCGACGAGCCGGCCGTCGCGGATCGTCCACCCGGCCTCGCGAAGCAGGGCGCCGGCGCGGCGGAGATTCTGCCGGATCCCGCCGCCCGCGTCGGTGCGGGGCGGCTCGTAGCCGGTGGTGAACACCCGCTCGGGAACCCGGCCCCGGAACGGCTCCAGGATCGCGAGCTCGGCCTGCGTCGGCGGTCCCGACGAGGCGAGCTCGGAATTGGAGAAGAAGCTCGGGCTGCGCTCGTACTGGCCGTAGAAGAGGTGGCGGTTGGTCCACTCGAAGTCGAAGGCGTGGCCGAGCGCTTCGCGCACCCGCGGGTCGGTGAACTTCGCGCGTCGGGTATTGAACACGAACGACTGCATTCCGGCCGGGAGACGGTGCGACAGGAGCTCCTGGCGGAGCACGCCCGCTTCCAGGGCCGGTCCGTCGTAGCCGGTCGCCCAGCGCTTGGAGCTGTTCTCGCGCCGGAGGTCGTACTCGCCCGCCTTGATCGCCTCGACCGCGACGGTCGCGTCGCGATAGTAGTCGTAGCGCATGCGGTCGAAGTTGTGGCGCCCGACGTTCACCGGCAGGTCGCGCGCCCAGTAGTCGGGGTTGCGGCGATACGCGATCGACCGTCCGGGATCGATCGATCCCTCTTCGACCAGGTACGGACCGCTCCCGAGCGGCGGAACGAGGGTGGTCGCGCTGAAGTCCTTTCCTTCCCAGTCGGCCCGGGACAGCACCGGAAGCTGGCCGAGGATGCTCGGGAGCTCCTGGTTCATCCCCTCCGTGAAGCGGAACCGGACCCCCCGGCGGGGACCCGAGGGCGTGTCCCCGACGACCGGCTCGGCGGCGGCGACGCTGCCGTAGTACCCGCGGTAGAAGGGATGTCCCTTCGACTTGAGGATCTCGAGCGAGAACACCACGTCGTCCGGAGTGACCGCGCTCCCGTCCGAAAACCGGGCCTCCGGTCGGAGCCAGTACGTCGTCCAGGAACCGTCGTCGGCGACCTCGATCCATTCCGCGAGGAGTCCGTACGAGGCGGTTGCCTCGTCCGGCGAGTCTTCCGTCAGGGTATCGAAGAGGAGTCCGATCCCGGCCGCCGCATTGCCCTTGACGATGAAGGGGTTGAGGCTGTCGTAGGTCGATCCGACCGATGCCCGGCGCACCGTGCCCCCTTTTGGCGCGTCCGGATTGACGTGGTCGTAGTGCGCGAAGTCGGCCGGGTACCTGGGGGTCTCGCGGATGGAGGTCGCGTGGCTGACGGTGCTTTCCGCCCCGGCGGGAAGGGCGGCGGCGAGGAGCGCGCCCGCGAGCAGGGCGAGCGCGGCGCCCGCCCCGGTGGCGGAGCGCCGAACGCGCGCGGCACGCGCGCCTTGGTGCCGGGCCGCGCCCGGCGCGAGCCCCGGCTCCGCGCCCGGCGGACCCTTCCTCGTGCATGCCCGTTCCCGTTGGGGGGATTGGCCGGCCTCCCGTCGGATTCTCTGGTTCATTCTTCTTCGTTCCCCTTCGTCAATCCGTCGCCGGCCTCGAGCGTTCCCGCCGCCCGCGCGTCGCGGTCCGCGCCCGCAAGGCATTCGATGTGCGCCGCCACGCACTCCGGCAGCGCATCGAGGCTGTACCCTCCCTCCAGGAGCGACACCACCCGGCCGCCGGCATGCCGGTCCGCCGCCTCCAGCACCCGCTCGCTCATCCAGCGGTAGCAGCCGGTGGAGAGCTCGACCGCGGCCAGGGGATCCTCCGCGTGGGCGTCGAATCCGGCCGAGAGCAGCACCGCGTCCGGCTTGAAGCGGTCGATCGCGGGCAGGATCCGGGCGCGGAACGCCTCCTCGTAGAGCGCGTCGCGCGCCCCCGCCGGCATCGGGCAGTTGACGGTCGCTCCCGTTCCCCGTCCGATCCCCTCTTCGCTCGCCGCTCCGGTCCCGGGGTAGAAGGGATACTGGTGAAGGCTCGCATAGAGCACGGTCGGATCCTCCTCGAACGCGTGCTGGGTGCCGTTGCCGTGGTGAACGTCCCAGTCGAGGATCAGGACCTTCTCGAGCCCGTGCCGGCGCTGAAGGTAGCGGGCGAGGATCGCGGCGTTGTTGAACACGCAGAAGCCGAGGGCGAGCGAACGCTCGGCATGGTGGCCGGGCGGGCGGGCGAGGCTGAACCCGTTGTCGATTTCGCCGGCCATGACCCGGTCCGCGAGCGCGAGGCCCGCGCCGGCCGCGATCCGCGCCACGTCGAACGACTCCCGGCTGACTCCGACGTCTGGCACGTCCAGGTAAGGCCCGCCGGACCGGCATACCTCCTCCGCACCGGCGATGTAGTCGGGGACGTCGGGCCGGTCCAGTAAGGCCCCGCGGGCCCGGCATCCCCCCTCCGCACGGGCGATGTAGTCGGGAGCGTGGACCGCCTCGAGCCGTTCCGCGGGGCACGGAGCGGCCGCGACGGGCACCAGCTCCGCGAACCAGGGCTCGCGCGCGAGGCGTTCCATGGTGGCGGTCAGGCGGGCGCTCCGCTCCGGGTGGGTGCGCCCGGGATCATGGCGGAGGCAGATCGGGTCGTACGCAAGGCCGGTCCGCCGCCGCACCGCGGGAGCGCGGCGCGTTGCCCCGGTCGCACCCGCTTGCCCCTGCGCTCCGGCGCCCGGGCTCCGTTCGGACCTGCGGCTTCCGGCTCGGGCTTCGGCCCCGTTTCCGTCCGCCACGCCGGGTACCGCCGCGGTGCGGTTCACCCCTCTTCTTCCAGCAGCGCGTACATGCCGTCGAGAACGAGCCGGTTCGGGCTGATGATCCCGATGATGCTCCCGTTCTCGACCACCGGGGCGCGGGTCAGGCTGTGCTGCACGAAGAGCCGTGAGCAGTAGCGGATGTCCATGTCCGGATGTACGCAGACCACCGGCTTGCGCATGATCTCGTAGACGTTTACCCGCCGCGGGGAGCGGTCCTTCGCGAGCACTTCGCGAGCGATGTCGGAGACGAGGAGCATGCCCGGTTCGTCGTCTTCGTTCCGCGGCTCCACGATGAGGACCGCGGTCCCGAGGCCCTTCATCAGCGTGAGCGCCTCCGAGACCGTTGCCTTGCCCTCGATCGTTCCGAATCGTTCGGCCATGAGATCGCGGACTCGGATGACAGGTCGCTGGGTCATGCGTGGACTCCGGAAGTAAAGGGCGAGGAGATGGGACGCGAGAGCGAACCGGGGCCTCCCCTTACGCTACTGGAATCCGCCGCGAAATTGCAATTGCGGTCGCGCCGTCGCGCCGCATCGGTTTGCGTTCGACCGGGGCGAGGCGCGATCATTCACGTCCGCTTCGCCGCCGGGCGGTGGCGAAGCTCAGTTTCCATGAACGATAGGGAGAAGTGCGAATGCCCCATGCCATCCAGGTGCACGAGACCGGAGGTCCCGACGTCATGCGTCTCGAAGAGGTTTCGACCGGCGATCCGGGGCCGGGTGAAGCGCGCATCCGCCACGCCGCCGTCGGGCTCAACTACATCGATGTCTACTTCAGGATGGGGCTCTATCCGGCGCCGTCGCTGCCGTTCGCGCCCGGGATGGAGGGCGCCGGCGAGATTCTCGCGCTCGGCGAGGGAGTGACGGACCTCGCGGTCGGCGACCGGGTGGCCTACGCGGGCTCGCTCGGGGCGTACGCGCAGGAGAGGATCATTCCCGCGGACCGGCTGGTGCGCGTCCCCGATGCGGTGAGCGACGTCGCGGCCGCGTCCATGATGCTCCAGGGGATGACCGTCCAGTACCTCCTCAAGAGCAGCTATCCGGTCAAGGCCGGCGACACCGTCCTCTTCCACGCCGCGGCCGGAGGGGTGGGGCTCATCGCCTGCCAGTGGGCGAAGCATCTCGGGGTCACCGTCATCGGTACCGTCGGAAGCGACGAGAAGGCGGAGCTCGCGCGCGCCCACGGATGCGAGCACCCCATCGTGTACACCCGGGAGAACGTGGTCGAGCGCGTCCGCGAGCTGACCGGCGGCGCAGGGGTGCCGGTCGTCTACGACTCCGTGGGCAACGACACGTTCTCCGATTCCCTCGACTGCCTCCGCCCGGCCGGCACGATGGTGAGCTTCGGGCAGGCGTCGGGGCCGATTCCACCGTTCGATATCGCGATGCTGGGGGCGAAGGGCTCGCTGTTTCTCCAGCGCCCCACCCTGATGACCTACACCGCGCGGCGCGCGGACCTCCTCGCGATGGCGGAGGACCTCTTCGAGGTCGTGGGGTCGGGGGCGGTCCGGATCCGGACCAACCAGACGTTCCCGCTCGCGGAGGCGGCGCAGGCGCACCGCGCCCTCGAAGGCCGCCGCACCACCGGCTCGACCGTCCTCGTTCCCTGAGGGGTCACGGCGGGGCGCCCTCCGTTCCGGGAGGCCGCCCCGCCGTCCCGTCCCGATTCCAGACTCCTTGAGGGGCCCCGATCCCTACCGGTGAGTCAAGTTTGCAAATCGGTCTCGGGAACGAAGCATATGGGGCTGCTACCGTCAGGGAGGGGTGGCTTCGGACATGTCTCGCCGGTCCAAGGCGCAGCCGGGCTAGTGGATGGTGGCGAGCTCTTCCTCGAGATCGGCCATCTGCGCCCCGCCGGCCATGAGCCGCCGGATGTCCTCGCCCCCGATCTCCTTGGCGACCCCATTCCCGATCACCTGTCCGAGGCTGAGGAAGGTGTAGCGGTCCGCCACGAGCTGCGCGTGGACCTCGTTGTGGGTGATGAGAATGATCGCGATGTCGCCGCGGCTGCGGACGCGCTTGATGGTCTTCAGCACCTCGAGCTGCTGCTTCTGGCCGAGAGCGGACGTCGGTTCGTCGAGGATCAGCACGCGGGCTCCGAAGAAGATGGCCCGGGCGATCGCGAGGGTCTGCTTCTGTCCCCCGGACATCGTTCCCACGGCCTGCTCGGGGTCGGCGATGTTGATGCCGATCTTCGCCATCTCTTCGCGCGTGATTCGGTTCATCTCCGTCGTCTGCATGATTCCGAAGGGTCGGGTGCCCTTGGTGATCTCCCTTCCCATGAAGAAGTTTCGGGTCACCGAGGTCAGCGGATTGAGCGCGAGGTCCTGGTAGACGGTGCCGATTCCCGCATCGGAGGCGGCGAGCGGGTTCCGGAAGACGACGGGCCGTCCGTCGACGAGAATCGTGCCGGAGGTCGGTTGGTGCACCCCGGCCAGCACCTTGATGAGCGTCGACTTTCCGGCCCCGTTGTCGCCGAGGAGAGCATGCACCTCGCCGGGATGGACCTCTATCGAGACCCCATCGAGGGCGGTGAAGTTGCCGAAGCGCTTCACGATGTTCTCGAGCCGGATGAGCGGTTCGGACACGTCATATTCCCCCGGTGAACCGTTTTCGGATGGTCTCGTTGCTCAGGGCGGCGACGAGCAGCACCGTGCCGAGGAACGTCCGGTAGTAGGAACCGTCGATCCAGGAGATGTAGAACACGGAGTTCTGCACGAGACCGAAGATGACCGCGCCGAAGACGACGCCGACGATCGACCCGAAACCGCCGGACAGGATCACGCCTCCCACGACCGAGGCGGCGATCGCCTCGAGCTCCTTCAGGTTCCCTTTCGCGGCGTCCGCCGTGTTCGTGTCGAACACCTGGGTCGCGGCGAAGATGGTGGCGCAGAACGCGGTGAACATGAACAGCGAAACCTTTTCATGAGGCCAACCGCGTCGAGGGAGGCTCGGCCGGGCCTCGTTCCGGCTGTACCGGCAAGGCTGCGGGCGATATATTGCGCGGCTTCGTTTCTTCGGGGCCGCGGGCCTCGTTTCCAGGACCCACCAGAAGGGAGCGTCATGAGCTACCAGCACACCCGGATCCCCGACACCGGCGACAAGATACGAATCGCCGGCGACCGCATTGCCGTCACCGATCAGCCCATCCTCGGCTACGTGGAAGGGGACGGGATCGGCCCGGACATCACCCGTGCCTGCCTTCGCATCTGGGACGCGGCGGTGGAGCGTGCCTACGGTGGTCGGCGCAAGGTCCACTGGGCGGAGCTCTACATGGGCGAGAAGGCGGCCGGAATCTTCGACGGCGACTACTTCCCGCAGGAGACCCGCGACGCCCTTCGCGATCTCGTCGTCTCGATCAAGGGGCCGCTGACGACTCCGGTCGGCGGCGGCTTCCGGTCGCTCAACGTGGGGCTGCGCCAGGTGCTCGACCTCTACGCGTGCGTGCGGCCGGTCCGGTACTACGCGGGCGTTCCGTCGCCCCTTCGTCGCCCCCAGGATGTCGACGTGGTCATCTTCCGCGAGAACACCGAGGACGTCTATGCGGGCATCGAGTACGAGGCGGGCACCGCCGAGAATGAGAAACTCGCGCGCTTCCTCCGCGAGGAGATGGGAGCCGGATTCTTCGAGGGGGCGGGCCTCGGGGTAAAGCCCATCAGTGCGTTCGGGACCAACCGCCTCGTTCGCAAGGCCATCCAGTACGCCGTCGACCACGGCCGCCGGAGCGTCACCCTCGTCCACAAGGGCAACATCATGAAGTTCACCGAGGGCGCGTTCCGCAACTGGGGCTACGAGCTCGCCCGCACCGAGTTCGGGGATCTGACGATCACCGAGGACGAGCTCTGGGACGAGCACGGCGGCAAGCAACCCGAGGACAAGATCGTCATCAAGGACCGCATCGCCGACATCATGTTCCAGATGATGCTGCTCCGTCCCGCGGAGTTCGACGTGATCGCGACCTCCAACCTGAACGGCGACTACCTCTCCGATGCGGTCGCGGCGGAGGTCGGCGGGGTCGGCATCGCTCCGGGGGCCAACATGGCGGATCACGTCGCGGTGTTCGAGGCGACCCACGGCACCGCCCCCAAGTATGCGGATCAGGACAAGGTGAATCCGGGCTCGCTGCTGTTCAGCGGGGTGATGATGTTCGACTACATCGGTTGGGAGGAGGTGGGACGGACGATCACCGCCGCCTACGAAAAGACCATCGCGAGCAAGACGGTGACCTACGACTTCGCACGCCAGACCGAGGGCGCGACGGAAGTTCCGACCAGCGGGTTCGCCGACGCGATCATCGGCAACATGTAGCCGAACGCGGCGACCGGACGGGCGGTCGGGTGCATGCGGCGCCACCGCCGATCCGGGAATCGCGCGCGGGCCGTCCCGCTCCCGAAGAGTTCGCGGGTCGGCATCGCTCGGCGGGAGTTCGCGCCACGGAGCGATTGCGGGGGCGGGTGTGCGGGAGCTACGATTGCCATGCCGAGTTCTATTGACGAAGGTGGATTCGATCATGCGCCGGACCTCGACCCCCCGCGCCGCGGCCGCCGTGTTCGCCGTGGTGCTGGCGGCCGCTTCAACCGCCGGCTCGGGGCTGGAGCGCGAGCCGGGCGATCCGTTGGAATCCGTCAATCGGATGTCGCATCGTTTCAGTCTGGTCGTCGATCGGGTCCTGCTCGGACCGATTGCGCGCGGCTACGTGCGCGTGACCCCGGCGCCCGTTCGTGCGGGAATAACCAATTTTATCGACAATATCACCTATCCCAATGTAATTCTGAATGATTTTCTCCAAGGTAAGTTCGAACAGGGACTGACCGATTCCATGCGCTTCGTCGTGAACACGACGTTCGGGCTCGTCGGATTCATCGATTTCGCCTCCGCCATCGGGCTCGAAAAGCACGACGAGGACTTCGGCCAGACGCTCGCGGTCTGGGGCCTGAAGGAGGTCGCCTATCTCGAGCTGCCCGTCGTGGGTCCGAGCTCCGTACGCGACGTCTCGAACTTTCCGGTTGCGTGGCAGACCAGCCTCATCGCGCTGGCGGACCTCTCCGGCCTTGCCCTTCCGGTGGCAATCCTCGCGGCGGTGAATACCCGGGCGAACGTGAACGGACTGGTCGAGATGCGGGAGCGGGTCGCACTCGATTCCTACGTGTTCACCCGCGAGTCCTACCGGCGGCGGCGAAACCATCTGATACTGGACGGTGAGCTGTCCGATGAGGACGAGGATCTGTATTCCGGCCCGTATTCCGAGAGGGACCGCCGCCAGGAGCTCCTGCTGTCGGTTCTGCACGATCCGGGCGGGGCCGGGCTCGGCGGCCGCCGGCACGACCTCTTCCTTCGTTGACCGCGTGCGTTTCGTGCAGCAGTCTGCGCGGTAGCTCCTGAAGCGATGGAGCCCGAATCCCTCGAGCGCTTCGGCCTCCGGCTCTCGTTCCACCCCTTCAGCCAGGACGACTGTCTCGCGATCGTTCGTCACCGGGTGGCGGCGCTCGACGATTCCGGGAACGGAATCGGGAACCGCGGCGCGGCGCAATGGGAGACGGGGCGCGCCCGGGCGCTCCGGTGGGCGCTTGACCGCGGGTCACGGGGCGGACGGAGAGCCTGCCGGTTCGCCCGGGACCGGGCGAGGCGCCGGTGGCTCGACGAGACGGATTGATGCCGGCCGCCGCGGTCATCGGTGGCACGGGGCTCGAGTCATACCCGGGGCTCGTGGTCACCGGCGAGCGGCGCATGACCACCGTCTTCGGGGATCCCTCCGCCCCCCTCGTGTTCGGCGAGATCGGCGGGCACGGCGTCGTGTTTCTCTCGCGCCACGGTCCGGACCACGACATCGCTCCCCATCGGATCAACTACCGCGCCAACATCCGGGCGCTCCGCGACGCCGGAGTCGAGCGGATCTTCGCGGTGGCCGCGGTCGGGGGGATCGCGCCCGGCCTCGATTCCTCCGACATCGTGGTCCCGCACCAGATCGTCGACTACACGATGTCCCGGGCCGGTACGTTCTTCGACGAGGGCCGTGTCGTCCACGTCGACATGACTCATCCGTACACGCCGGCGCTTCGCGAGCGGCTGCTGCGCGGGGCGGAAGCGGCCGGGGTCGCGGTGCACGACGGGGGCGTCTACGGAGTCACGGAGGGGCCGCGCTTCGAGACCGCGGCGGAGATCGATCGCATGGAACGCGACGGCTGCACGCTGGTCGGCATGACCGCGATGCCCGAGGCGGCTCTCGCCCGCGAGCTCGGCATGGAGTACGCCGCCTGCGCGGTCGTTGCCAATCCGGCCGCCGGTCGCGGCGCGGCGGAGATCACTCTGGAGGAGATCTACGCGAACCTCGAGCGCGGCATGGAGGGCGTGCGGCGGGTCCTCGCGGCGGGGCTCGCGGCGGGTCCGGGCTGAACCGAGGGCTGAACCGGGGGGCCGATCCGTGCATCCCGGCCCGATTCGTCCCAGCGGCACGAATACCCGGAACCCGCGACCGGCGCGATCCGAAGGGTACCGGAGGCGGGCGGGGTTCGCGTCAGCCCAGCCGCTTCGCGAGCACCAGGATCCCGAAGAGCGGATGGTCGACGTAGTGCAGTGCGCCTGCGTCCAGGCGCAGGTTCCGGACCAGTCGCACCACCCGAAGCCGCTCGCCTGCGGCCGGTTTCACCTCGGTTTCCGGCGCGACCTCCCTCGCGACCGTCGCGACCGCGCTCCCGGCGGAGCGGAGGTCCCGGCCGGAATCGGGTGCCGCCGTGTCCGGGCCCGGCCCCCCGCGTGGTACTTGCGGCGTACCGGCGCGGTCGTTCGGACGATCGGCGGGCCCGGCTTCGTCCGCGACCCGCTGTCTCCAGCCTTCGATGTCGCCGAATGAGATGTCGACATCCATGTGCAGGAACCGGCGCCGCCAGAGGCGCACGGTGCCGTCGATACCCTGACCGGCGGAACCGTCGAAGCGTCCGCCCGTCGCGAAGCTCCGGGGGGCGCTCAGATGCACCGCGGGCGCGTCCCGTTTCGTGAACCCCGGCTGCAGCCATCCGACGTGGAGCAGGATCCCGTAGTCGCCCGCGCGTTCGAGACGACTCACCGCGTTCCCGAGGCCGAGCCCCGAGGCGGAGAGCGTCCGGAACGCGTGCCGGCGTGACGACCCTCCCGCGCCGGTGCCGGGACTCGAGCCGACGAGCAGCTCGACCGTGTTCCCCGCAAGGGGCGGTGGCCCCTCCTCACGCCAGTTGCCCCGCTGCCATCCCGCTTCGTCGTCCTGGGCGAAGACCACGACCTCGACCTGGTACCAGGAAGTGTCCGCACGCGTGGCGGAGAGAGGAGCGAGCAGGGCAAGGGCCCCGAGCACGGCAAGGACGGCTTCGAGACCCACTCGACGAATCCACGCGCCGGGAGTTGCCCGCCACGTCCATGTGCCGCCCTTCGGCCGCCGCGTCCACGCGCCGGGTTTCACCCGCCGCGTCTTCATGCCGCCTCCCGGGACGCGCCGAGTTCCGCGACCAGATGGTCGACCGCGTCGAGCCGTGCCCGCAGATCGGGGAGCTCCCACCGCACCCTGATCCGGCGCTCCCCGTCGAGCCGGAAGCGGTGCGGATGCGACTGCAGCAGTGCCACCACCCGTGCGGGATCGACGGCCGCGGCCTCGCCGAAGGTCACCCGGCCTCCCCCCGTCCCGAGATCGATCTTGCGGATACCGAGGGGGGCGGCGCGCAGCTTTCGCGCCGTGATGAGAAGAAGGGTCTTCGCCGCCGCGGGAAGCGGACCGAAGCGATCGATCATCTCGACCTCCAGCTCGCGCAGCCCGGCCTCGCTCTCCTCGGCCGCGATCCGCTTGTACATGATGAGTCGTGCGTGCACGTCGGGGAGATAATCTTCCGGGATGAGCGCTGGAACGTGCAGGTCGACTTCCGATCCGTGGTCGAGGGGACGGTCGAGGACGGGGTCGCGCCCGGCACGCAGGTCCATGACGGCGCGCTCCAGCATCTGTGTGTACAACGCATACCCGATCGCCTCGATCTGGCCGCTCTGGTCTTCACCGAGCAGCTCTCCCGCGCCGCGGATCTCGAGATCGTGCATCGCCAGGCTGAATCCGATCCCGAGGTCGTCCAGCGACTCGATCGCCTCCATCCTTTTCGCCGCGTCCGGGGTCATCGAGCGGCGGTCCGCGGCGAACAGGTAGGCGTAGGCGCGCTGATGGGATCGGCCGACCCGGCCTCGGAGCTGGTGGAGCTGGGCGAGGCCGAAGCGATCCGCGCGATTGATGATGATGGTGTTCGCGGTCGGCACGTCGATTCCGGACTCGATGATGGTGGTGCACACGAGCACGTTGAACCGTCGATGGTAGAAGTCGAGCATCGCCTGTTCGAGGTCCCGCTCGCGCATCTGGCCGTGCGCGACCCGGACCTTGGCTTCAGGGACGATGGCCTCGACCTTGTCCGCGACCTCCTCGATGTCCTCCACGCGATTGTGCACGAAGTAGACCTGTCCGCCACGCCGGATCTCGCGCAGGACCGATTCGCGGATGATCTCGGGCCGCCACTGTCCGACGAAGGTCCGAATCGAGAGGCGCCGCTCCGGCGGGGTGCCGATGAGCGAGAGGTCGCGAAGCGACGAAAGCGCCATGTTCAGGGTGCGCGGAATCGGGGTAGCGGTCAGGGTGAGCACGTCGACCTCCGCTCGCAGGGTCTTCAACCGCTCTTTGTGACGCACGCCGAAACGATGCTCCTCGTCGACGATCACCAGCCCGAGCCGCTTGAACCGGACGTCGTCCTGAAGCAGGCGGTGGGTTCCGATCACGATTTCGATCCGCCCCTCGGCGAGGGAGCGGGTGATCTCTTCGCGGTCGCGTTTCGACCTGAACCGGGAGAGCTGTTCGATGCGTACCGGCCAATCGGCGAAGCGATCGGTGAACGTCTGGTAGTGCTGCTGCGCGAGGAGGGTGGTCGGCACCAGGATCGCGACCTGCCAGCCCTCCATCGCGGCCGCGAACGCGGCCCGCATCGCAACCTCCGTCTTGCCGAATCCGACGTCCCCGCAAACGAGCCGGTCCATCGGGCGTTCGCTGCGCAGGTCTTCGAGGGTGGCGACGATCGCGGCTGCCTGATCCGGAGTCTCCTCGAAGGGAAATCCCTCGGCGAACGCGGCGTACTGCCCGTCGTCGAACGCGATTTCGTTCCCGGACCGCGCGGCGCGCCGCGCCTGGCCCTCCGGGGGCCCGGCCGCGACGCCGCGCCCCCGCTCGGCCGCCGCCTTGCGCGCCTTCTGCCATTGCTGGCTGCCGAGCTTGTGCAGCGGAGCGTGCTCGGCGCCCGCGTAGCGCGAGACGAGGTGCAGCGACAGCACCGGCACGTAGAGCTGATCGCGATCCGCATACTCGATGTTCAGGTACTCGCCGGTCACGCCGGCCGCGGTCAGGGTCGCGAGCCCCCGGTACCGTCCCACGCCGTAGTGTTCGTGCACCACCGGATCGCCGGCCGCGAGCTCGGTGAGGTCGCGAATGACGCTCTCCGCATCCCGCGCCCGCGCCCGCCGCCGCCGCCGAGTCGCGGCCCGGGGTCCGAAGAGTAGCGCCTCGGGCAGGAGGGCGATGGCCGGATCGTCGAGAATCGCCCCGGACTCGACCTGCGAGAGGACGATTCCGAACCGCTTCTCGTCCGGGTCGTGCACGAACTCGGCCCAGTCCGTGGCCCGGTGGGGATTGAGGTCGTGGCGGCGCAGGGTCTCCAACAGGGTCTCCTGCCGGCCCGGAGACTCGACGAGGAGCAGGATCCGGCCCGCGAACCGTTCGCGGAACCCCTTGAACAGAACGAAGGGATCGGATGCGCGGGCGTCGGCGGGGAGGGAGGGGGCGGTGGCGGTCCCGAACTCGACCCGTCCGCGGGCGAGCGCATGGACGGACGCCGGGGCGGGCGCCGGGGACGGCTCGTGCCCCGACGCGGCTAAGACCGGCTTCGGGCTCGAACCGTCGCCCGCGCCGTCGGGTCCGGGAGGCGCCCGGTCGCCCGGACCCGGGTCCGCGGGATCCTCGTGGATGATCGCCCGCGGGTACGCGGCAATCGAGCCCCCGAGCTCGTCCGGCGCAAGGTAGAGCTCCCCGGGAGCGAGGACCGGGCGCTCGCTGTCGTGCCGCCGTTGCTCGTGCCGCTCGGCGGTGTCGCGCCAGAATGCATCCGCCTGCGCGCGCACCCGGGGCAGCTCGATGACGAGCACCGAATCGGGCAGGTAGTCGAACAGGGTCCCGGTCCCGTCGAAGAACAGCGGCAGCCAGTACTCGATTCCGGCCGGGGAGAAGCCCTCGCTCACGTCGCGGTAGACCGGGCACGCGTTCGGGTTGCCTTCGAAACGGGCTCGCCAGGCGGCGCGGAAGCGGCCGATCGCCTGCGCGTCGAGCGGGAATTCGCGGGCCGGAAGCAGGCGGATGGCGTCCGCGCGCTCGAGCGAGCGCTGCGACTCCGGCTCGAAGGTGCGGATCGTGTCGATCTCCGCGTCGAAGAGATCGATGCGGTACGGCCGCTCGGCGCCGGCCGGGAACAGGTCGAGGAGCGAGCCCCGCACCGCGAACTCGCCGTGCTCCATCACCTGGCTGACGCAGCGATAGCCTCCGAGATCGAGCCGTCTTCTGGTCTCCTCGATCTCCAACCGGTCGCCCACCGCGAGCTGCAGGCTGTTGCCTTCCACGAACCCCCGCGGAGCGACCCTTCCCATGAGGGTGGCGGCGGTGGCGATGAGGATGCCGCGGCGTGAGCCGGGCAGCGCATTGAGGGTGGCGAGCCGCTCGGAGACGATGTCCTGGTGGGGAGAAAGGGCATCGTAGGGGAGGGTCTCCCAGTCCGGGAGGTGGAGGAGCGGAACGGGTGGCTCCACCGCCCGGGGAGAGGAGGGCGGCGCCGGCTCGTCCCGCCCGCCCGGAGACCGGGCGGGCGCCGGAGCACCGCCACCGCCGCGCGCCGCGCCCCCGTCGGTACCCACCCCGGTGCCCGGTTCGCCGCGCCCGGCGAAGAACGCGATCTCGCCGCGAAGGGCATCCGCCACCGCCGCATCGGGGGCGACGACGAGGGTCAGGCCGGAGAAATCGCGGGCGGCCGACGCGATGGCGAGCGATCGGCTCGAGCCCTTGAGCCCCTCCCAATGTACGCGGTCGCCGGAGCGGCGTGGAAGCAGGGGCCGCAGCGGGCTCAGTCGGTGCACGGCAGCATCGCGAGGGGCAGGACGGATCGTCCGCGGCGGATTCTACTACCCGTTCCGGGCCGCGGAGGACGGGGCACCGATCGGAGACGGTCCCGTTTCGGGGTCCGGGCCGGGGAAGCCGGCTTCGACCTCGCGCCCGTGACGCTTCGGCGCATCGCGGCCGGAGCGCGGCCGTGTGCCTTCTTCGACCGGGTCCGCTCGAAGGGGGACCCGCGCACACGGCGGGTTCGATCCGGGAAGCGCCGAGCGCACGACCACTTCGGCGGAGCGGCTCCGCACGGCGACCGCGGCCGCGTGGTCCGGACCGCTCTTCAGCGCGTGCAGCGACCAATGCGACGCCTCGTCGGGCGCCGCGCCTTCCCAGCGCGCTTCGAGCAGGGCCGCGGGTTCGCCCTCGGTCACGTCGAAGCGGTCGAGTCCGATGGAAACGCCGCGTCCGTCCGCCTTGATTACGGCCTCCTTGCGGGCCCAGACCCGAAAGAACGCGCCGAGCGGGTCCGGAGCGGATCCGACCGCGCGCCGCTCGGACGGTGAAAAGAACCGTCGCGCGAGACGTGCGAGGTTCCGGCGAGGGCGGACCCGTTCCACATCCACCCCGGGCTCCATGCCGAGCGCGACCGCAACGACGAAGCGCCCTCCCGAATGTGAAAGGTTGAATCCGACCGCGGGCGGGCGGCGGGGCCCCGCGGGGCCGGTCGCGAGGCGGGGCTTGCCGTGCGCGCCCTCGAGGATGGCAATCGCGAGGGGGTCGACGTCGAGCACTCCGGCGAGAATGCGTCTGAGCGCTCCCCGGCACACGAGGAACTCGTGCCGCCGGCGCGCGGAGCGCATCGCGCGGGCGCGCGCCTCTTCCGCCGGCGTGACGGCCTCCGGGCTCGCATCCAAGGTGCCGTGCCACACGTGGATCTCTCCGCTTGGAATCGTCGCCGGAGATTCGGGGGGAACGGTGCTACGCTGCAACCCGGTCGGTCCGAAACGAGTGTTCACTGGCAGTGGAATTCCGGAAATATCACGCGCTTGGAAACGACTACGTCGTCCTCGGCGGCGCCGCCCTCGGTGATCCGCCCGACCGCCGGGTCGTGCGCCGCGTCTGCGACCGGCATCACGGTATCGGAGCGGACGGGATCTTACTGGACGTCCCCTGCGGCATCGATTCCGATGCCCGCGCCGATTTCGACGCGGGTGCCGGCGAGGGCGCGAAAGCCGGTGCCGATGTCGCCGCCGTTGCCGTTGGCGGCGCCGATTCGGGCGCCGCCGAACGGCCTCGGGCGGCGCTTCGAATCTTCAATCCGGACGGCTCGGAAGCGGAGAAGAGCGGCAACGGGCTTCGCATCTTCGCGCGGTACCTCCGCGACCGGGGTCGGGTGAGCGGGACGGAGTGGTTCACGGTGAAGACGGCCGGTGGCGACGTGGCGTGCTCGGTATCCGCCGACGGCCGGCGGGGCGAGGGCGGGGGTGGGCGGAGAGGGCGGGCGGGTCGCGGCCGAGAAGGGGCGGTCGAGCTTCGACGCCGCCGCGATTCCGGTGACGGGCGGGGAGGGGGGAGAGGTGCTCCTGCGGCCTCTCGAGGTCGAGGGGCGCGAGGTGGAATGCTCCGCGGTCACGGTCGGGAACCCGCACTGCGTCGTCGTGGTGGAGACCGCGCGGGCCGAGGAGGCACGCTCGCTCGGTCCGCTCCTCGAGCGCCACCCCGCGTTTCCCAATCGGACCAACGTCCAGCTCGTCGAGGTCGTCGGCCCGCATCGGATCCGGATCGAGATCTGGGAACGGGGAGCCGGGTACACCCTCGCCTCGGGCACCAGCAGTTGCGCGGCCGCCGCGGTCTGCCGCCGGCTCGGGCGGGTGCGCTCGCCGGTTGTCGTCGCGATGCCGGGCGGCGAGATCGACGTCGCGGTGCGCGATGACTACTCGCTGCGCATGGAGGGCGCGGTCACGGCCGTCGCCCACGGGGTCCTCAGCCCGGAGTGCCTCGAGCCGAAGTCCGGCTGAGGCCGGGCCCTTCGACGATACGGTGCCGCCGAGGCGCCGCGCTCCATGTGCCGCGAGCCTTCGCCACCTCCTCGGGTGGACCGGAAAGCGCGAGCGGTCGCAGGCTCGCTCGAAAGGGATTCAGGCTCCGAAGTGGCGGGCGAGGAGGGCGGCGGTGAAGCTCGACCGGAGATAGAAGCCCCGGGGGTTCGCAAGCACCCGACGGCCGTCCTCGTCGGTGGTCCAGTCACGCTCGCGCGAATCCGCGGCTTTCGGGCGAAGCTGGAGCGCCGTCCCCCGCCGCCCGGTAATGGACGCGAAGCGGCCGAGCGCGATGTCCTCCATGAACTCTTCCCAGTCGGCCCGCAGGGTCGCTTCTTCGTCCCGCGAGGGGGTCCAGAGGAAGGGGGCACCGATGCGCCGCGAACGCAGCTCGCCGCCCGCCACGGCGACGGTCGGCACCCACAGCACCCGGGCGAGCTTCGCACGCACCAGGGACGTCTCCCATTCGAGGCCCGTGACGTCTTCCATGGGAGCGATGCCGACCCAGGTGGACTCGAGCGGCTTGCCGGCCCGGTTCACCGGGATGGTCTTGAGCTCGATCCCGAGCCCTGGGAAATCCGGTCCCGGGGCGCCGCCCGACCGCGCGCCGAGGGCCGCTTCCACGAGCTGTCCGGCCCATCCCTTCGATCTCCGCGGATCGTGCGGGACGGGCCAGTGAAGCTCCGCGGCCAGCTCGGCGAGGGTCGAGCCCGCGATGGCGCGGGCTCGTTCCAGGAGCTCGGTTTCGCTCGCCGGGGAACGCATCACCCGCTTCGCGATTGCAGGGCGTGCAGCACGCACGCGATGCTGCGTGGCCCGCGCGTCGTGTCACCGCCGACGAGGGTGACCCCGGCCGCCCGGCACGCTTCGGCGAAGCTCGCCGCGAACTCCCGCGTCCAGTCCTCGTCCGGAGCGGGCAGGGTGAGGCCCAGGAGGGCCCACGCCGGCCGCGGCGCAACCCGGTACCCGGCGCTTTCGGTCAGCTCCCGCAAGCCGTCTTCGATCGCGCGCCGGCCGAGCGCGGCGGCCGGGACATCGGGCGCGAAGTCGAATCCTTCGTGCAAGGTGGTGCTCACCGAGACGATCGTGCTTCCGGCCGGTGGCGCGACGAGCGCGGCATCGTCCCCGATTCCGGTCAGGACGTCGTCGCGTTCGACGGTCGCGCCCGCGAAGAAGCGGGCGATGAGTTCGAATTCCGCTGCCAAGTCCGGGCTTCCCTCGAATTGCGGGGCACTCAATCGCCGCCGCCCGCGAGTCGGGCGAGGGCCTGGACGCCAGCCCAGGCGAACGCCCCGGCGACGATATCGTCGAGCATGATCCCGGCGCCGCCGCGCACCCGCCGGTCCAGCCAGCCGATGGGCCAGGGCTTGAGCACGTCGAAGACGCGAAAGAGAACGAAGGCGATCGCCCACCAGTGCCAGCCGGCCGGCACCGCGACGAGGGCGACCATCGTGCCCGCGATCTCGTCCCAGACGACGGGTGCGGGGTCGGACTCCCCGAGACTGCGCGCGGCGCTCTCGCAGATGGGAAACCCGGCGATGCACACGATGGCGGTGACCGCGGCAACGGCGAGCGGATCGAGGGGAGTGGAAGCGAGGACGAAGGCGAACCCGAGCCCGACCAGACTCCCCGCGGTGCCGGGGGCCACCGGCACTTGCCCGGCGCCGAATCCGGTCGCGAGGAGTAGAGCGAGACGGGGCGCACGCGCGGGATTCACTCTTGGGGCTCCGTGGACCTCGGCGTCGCGAAGTGCTCGTAGCCGGCCGGGACGGAGCGCGGCCGGCCATCCCCATCGAGACACCGAAGGCCCGGCCCCCGCTCGACGACCCCGATCCGCGAGACCGCGACTCCGAGCTCGGCCCCGGCGAGGAGCTTCTCCCGCCCCGGGGGCACGGTGAAGGCGAGCTCGTAGTCGTCGCCGCCCGCGAGCGCGAGGTCCGTCGCCTGTTTCCGGCCGAACGCGGCGCACAGCTCGCCGGAGAGCGGAAGACGGGCGGCTTCGAGGGTGGCGCCCGCTCCGCTCGCCCGGAGCACGTGCCCGAGGTCGGCGCAGAGGCCGTCCGACACGTCGATGGCGCTCGTCGCGATACTCCGCAGGGCGAGACCCGCCGCAACGCGCGGCTCGGGGCGGTCGAGCCGCGCGGCGAGTCCGCCGGCGCCCCCGAGGGCGCCGGCCGCGTCCCCCAGGGTTCCGGTGACGTAGATGAGATCCCCGGGGCGGGCGCCGGAGCGAAGCAGCGGCGGTGCCGATCCCGGAAACGTGCCGGCGATCTCGACCGAGACGAGCAGGGGGCCCGTGCGGACCGGCCGGCGATCCATCCGGACGGCGAACCGCTCCGCCAACTCCCCGATACCCGCCGCGAACGCTTCCTCCCAGGCGGGAGAAGGCGCGGGATGGGCGGCGTGAACGAGGGCGCGTCGGGGCTGGGCCCCCATCGCGGCGAGGTCGCTCAGGTTGACCGCGAGTGCCTTGTGTCCGAGGGAACGGGGCGCGACGTCCGCCCGGAAGTGAACGTCGGCCACCAGCGTGTCGAGCGCGATCGCGACTGCGCCGGGGTCCTCCGGGCGCCAGGTCCGGGCCGTCATGGGCCGCGGGTTCCGGTCGAGTCGAAGGGATGCGGTCCGTGGACGGCGGTCAGTTCACGAGCATGCCGACGAGGCGGGCGACGCTCTGGCCGATCTCGCTCTCGAGCGGGAACGACAGCATGCCCATCACCGAGTACCCGAGGAGCCACGGCATGAGGTAGAAGCGAACCATGAAGAAGAACCATGCGACGAAGAGCGGCACCATCGGAGGGATCAGGAACCCCGGCGTCACCGGCGCGAAGACCCTGAGAATCGGGTTCGTGACGTGGACGAAGAAGCGCATGAAGAAGAAGTGACTGTCTTCGGGCAGGAACAGGCCCATGCCGAAACGCCCGACCAGCGTCCACATCACCGCGCCGAGCACGTAGTCGGTTACGAGCACCCATAGCGGAAACGCTGCGTACATCTTCGAACGGAGCCAGCTACCGCTTGGCTTGCGAACGGGGCGTAGCGTCGATCATCCTGGCGACTCACCGCGGCCGGCGAGGAAGTGTAACGCCGCGGGTCCCGCGGCGAGATCCATCCGCCCGCCCGAAGTGCCGCGCGCCGCGGCCCGGCAGGAGCCGGGTTCCGCGGCGACCGCGACGGTGGAACGAGAAGTCGCCGGGGCGGAAATTCCGCCCCGGCGAAAGTGACGACCTCCGGTCTCAGTGCGACGAGGCGAGGACCGACGCACCCTTCGGAATCCGGGTCGCGTCGACCATGTCCTGCGTCTCCTTGTCCGGCTCCGGGGTCAACAGGCTGACCACCACCATGGCGATGAGGCTCACCGGCATGCCGATGATCCCGAACCTCAGGTGGTCGATGCCGATCCACGGCTCCATGCCGCCCCACCGCACCATGTAGAGGTACAGCGTCCCCGCGATGAGCCCCGCGAGCATTCCCGCGATCGCTCCCTGGCGGTTGGCGCGCTTCCACCACACGCCGAGGACGAGCGGGAAGAAGAGCCCCGAGCAGGCGAAGTCGAACGCCCAGGCCACCGCCCCGAGGATCCCCGTGAGCTTGAAGCTCGCCACGAACGCGCCCAGCGCGCCGATGACGATGAGGAGCACCCGGGCCACGATGAGCCGTGTGCGCGTCTCCGCCTTCGGGTCGATGATCTTGTAGTAGAGATCATGCGAAAGGGCGTTGGCGATCGCGAGGAGCAGACCGTCCGCGGTGGACATCGCGGCGGCCATTCCGCCGGCCGCGACCAGCCCCGAGATGACGTAGGGCAGGCCCGCGATTTCCGGAGTCGCCAGCACGACGATGTCGCCGCGCATGAAGAACTCGTTGATCTGCAGCAAGCCGTCCCCGTTCGAGTCGATCACCCTGAGGAACCCGACCTCGCTCCAGTTTCGCACCCAGTCGAGCGAGGTGACGTCCGCGATGCTCTTCCCGATGATGCCGGTCGCGAGGTTCGGGTCGAGCACCTGGAGCTTGGTGAACGTCGCGAGCGCCGGGGCGGTGAAGTACAGCAGGAAGATGAAGAGCAGCGACCACGCGACGGACTGCCGCGCCGCCCGCACCGACGGGGTGGTGAAGTAACGCATCAGGATGTGCGGCAGCGAGGCGGTGCCGGCCATCATGCACAGCACGAGGGTGATGAACCGCCAACTGTCGAGGGCGGAGGTCCCGGCCGCCGCATGCGCCTTCGTGAGCGCCACCACCCTCAGGCCCTCTTCCTTGATCGACGCGAGCGCTGCCGCGTCCGGTTTGAGCGCCCCGACCTGGTGCATGGTCTCGAGCTCGCCGAGCCGCATCACCGCGTCGCCGTAGCCGAGCTGGGGAATGATGCCGAAGCCCTGCTTGTTCGACATCCAGACCACGGGCACGACGTAGGCGATGATGAGCACGATGTACTGGGCCACCTGGGTCCAGGTCACCGCCCGCATGCCGCCCAGCATCGAACACAGGAGAATGCCGAGGAGGCCGAACCACACCCCCACCCCGAACGGAATGTGAAGGGCCCGCGCGGCGATGGTGCCCGTCGCGTTGATCTGCGCCGTCACGTAGGTGAACGAGGCGATCACCAGCACGAGCACCGCGCAGAAGCGGGCGGTGTTGCCGCCGTACCGCGTGCCGATGAAGTCGGGGACGGTGTAGCACCCGAACTTGCGCAGGTAGGGCGCCATGAGCGCCGCCACCAGCACGTAGCCTCCGGTCCAGCCGACCACGAACGCGAGATAGGCGTGACCGCCCATGTAGATGCCGCCCGCCATGGCCACGAACGACGCGCCGGACATCCAGTCCGCCGCCGTCGCCATGCCGTTGAAGACCGGTGGTACGGTGCGTCCGGCCACGTAGTAGGCGTCGACCTGCATCGTGCGCGACAGCCATCCGATGGCGGCGTAGATGAGGACGGTGAAACCCACGAACAGGATGCCGATCGTGTCGGCGGACGTCCCCATCTGCTCGAGGACGGCCATGAGCAGGATGAAGACGATGAACCCGCCCGTGTAGATGCCGTAGATCTTGGGAAGGTTGTCGATGAAGCTCCCTTGCATTTTCATGGTCGTCGGTCCCTCAGTCTTCTTCGGCCACGCCGCATTCGCGGTCGATCTTGTCCTGGGCTCTCGCGAACCAGAAGATCAACACGACGAACACGACCAGGGATCCTTGCGCGGCCATGTAGAAGCCGAGCGGGAATCCAAGGAAGCTCGTCCCGTTCAGGGCATCGGCGAACCAATGCACGACGAACGAGAACACGAACCAGATGGCGAGCGTGATCCACATCAAGTTTCGGGTACGCTGCCAGTGCGTGGTCTGTTCACCATTCATCTACCGTCCTCCCTAGTGATGGAACTTCCCGACTCTTCGCATGCAAGGGGCCACCGATTCCGCCTGGCTGGTGAACGCCCGGCGCAGGGACGGCGGCTGGCAAGCAAGTGGACGCGTACGGGTCCGTGCCGACGCTTGCCCGGCGATTGGGGCCGATCGAAGCGAGGCGCGGATTTCGCGAAATTCTGAATGGGGCTTCGAGAAGCGCAGGGGTCGTCTCGGGTATTCGGACGACGGATCCGGGTGCGCGCAGGAAGTCACCCGGCGGGGTCCATTTCGCCCGCGGTTCGATACGACACGACGCCGTACGCCCGATTCATCGGATTCGACGATTCTCCTCGCAGCTCTCGGACCGAGCCGGTCTGAAGGAAATCTCCCTGCCCCGGGACGGCGTACTAATATAGCCTTCGAATGAGCAAGTCAATGCTGATGCGGCTCCGGAAGGGAGCGTCGGTGCTCACGGAGTATCTCGGGGCGGGTGCGAAGGGCCGAAGCAGAGCGGTCGCCGATGTCGATGCGCTTTCGCACTTTCTCGATACGCGGGCGAGCCTCGTCGCCCAGACCACGCTCTACGGCTATCTGCGAACGCGCGCCGGAACCCGATTTCCGTTGCTCTTCGAAGACGACGCGTTCGTCGTCTCGATCAACCACGCCAAGTGGCAGATGTGGCTCGCCTGCCTCTCGGACATCGCGGTGTATGCGGGAGCGCTGCTCGGCGACCGTTCGCGGGCCGGTCACGCGGCGGCCGGCGCGCTCGTGCAGCGCCTGGTGGAGGGGATTCTGGAGCGGACCGGGACGCCGGCCGATTCCGGACCGCTGTTCGCCGCGGGCGCGGGCGCGGTGCGCGAACGTCTTCGTCGCTGCGACTGGCCTGCGCTCGCGGACGACGAGGCGGTGTTCACCGCGAGTCCGGAGGCGCTCGTGCTTCACGCACCGATCGTCCGGGAGCTGATGGTGCTGGACGAGGAAATTGTCCGCAACTCGGTGCGCTTCCGGTGGCAGGAGGTTCGCCGCGACCTGCGCGCCCGGCTCGACGCCGAAGCGGTGCTCGGGCACTCGAACTGACGCGACGGGCAACCCGCGGGCGGGGTGTCACCAAGCCCTTCGTGATAGCTCGAATGAGAAAATGTTGATATAACTGATTGTAAAAACTATTTTTTTGATTCCCCGATTCAATTCGAACGCGGATGCGGATCATGGCTCGTTGCCGCGTCGGACGAGCGCGAAGTTTCCTGCGAGGCACATCACGATCCTCGACAGAAAGCCGGAGACCATCTCACGGGGGGATTTCCGGTTTCGTGCGGGCAATATTCCTACTACTATCGGGCATTGTGTCCGATGCGCGAAAAGTACTTGGGTGGCAGCATTTCGTTCGCCACCGGGGGACGGTGGTGCGGAGACCATCCGCGAAAAATTCCACAAGGAGAAACGGACATGTGTGGAGATGGTGGAGGAGAAGGCGGCGGCGACAGTGACCTCTGCGAAGTTGCCTTCGAAGCGACCGGGGCCGCGGTTGGCGGCGTGCTCGGAACGGCGGTGACGGGCGGCAATCCGTTCGGAACCGTCGCGGGGGCGGTATCGGGAGCGGTGTTCGGTTCGATCCTCGCGGATCATGCCTGTTCCTCGTCCTCTTCGTCCTCGTCCTCTTCGGAGTGTCCCTACTGACGGTCGCAACGGCGTTGAACCCATAAGCGCACGTCATCCGACGACATGCCGGAGGGAAGTGCATCGCGGCCGGGGTCTCCCGGCCGCCCGTACTAAGGGAAACCGGCCGGCGGGGCGGCACGATTCGACGGTGCCCGACGACGTGGCCAACGACCAAGGGAGAGTGCCGGAAATGAAGTTCACGAACTGGCTCGAACGCGGAACGGTGAACCGCAGTGTGCTCGTCGGCGGAATCATCATGGGGTTGTTGGTTCCATACAACATCATTGTGGACCTGCGATACCCCGCACTGGACGGGTTGCTGCTTGACGCACTGGCGGCCGCGGTGGCGGCCGGAGTTGCCTGGTGGGCGGTGTTTCGTGGTCCAAGTCGCAGACTCAAGGATGTCCGCCGATCGGGCCGGACCCGGTCGGAGTTCAGCGACCGCCGCGACGATTGAAACGAGCGCCTCATTCCCGGCGCGTCTTCCTCCCCGTTCGGATCTTCGGCGCTCGGGTTCCGACACCGAGCCCATGGCGCATTCGGCCCTCGGGAGGAGTCTCCAGCGCTTCGGTCCAGGAACTTCTTTCAAGGCGGAATGGGTGATTTTGGTGAACTTGGTCAGGAATTGGTCGGGAATGACGCTCGTGCGCATCCTGTTTGCGGCCGCGATCGTGTTTGTCGCGACGTATCTTTTTATCGACGATTCGTTCTTCCCTTCTTCCCGAGTCTGGACACGGGGCTCATCCGGTTCTTGGTGGTCGGCGCCGTCGGCGCTGCGGCCTGGCGGCTCGTCCATCGCGGCGAGTCGTCCCGATGAACCCGTGGTAGTCCTTGTCTCGCCCCGGCCACCGAACGGTTCCTTGAGGTGCATGGCATGAAGAACCTGGCGCAACGACTGCGGTCGAAGGGTTCACGCAACCTGCTCGCGGTGGCGATCGTGTTCGCCGTCATTACGCTCCACGGAAGATTCGCTCTTCCGCTGCCTCCGGGCCTCCATAGCCGGTATTTCGAGGCTGTGATCGCCGGCGTCGTCAGCCTGCCTGCCTGGTGGCTCGTCTTGCCCGGGATGTCGTCCCGATGAAGCGGCTTCCGGTCCGGGCTTTCCTTCGGTCCACGATGCGTCACATCGCGTGGATTCCGCTTGGCATCGGGCTCGCGGGTGGCGCGGCGGCGGCGCCCATTCCCGTGGAGGAGCTGGTGAAGGGTTTCAGCCCGAGCATTCAGTACGAGATCTCGCCGGACGGGCGCCACCTCCTGCGGCGTCGCCTCGGCACCACGGATCTCAGGGTATTCCCGGTGAGCGGGAACGGCGCGGTGGGAGCGTCGTTCGATCTCTCGCGGCACCGGATCTGGCTCCCCGTCTGGTCGCGCGACGGCAGCCGGCTCCACGGAATCGGATCGCGCGGAAAGAGGCTCGTCGCCCTGGAGATCGATCCCGCGAATCGGGGCGCGCACGCTCGGAAGATTCCCCTTCCTGGCATCTCCGGGCGGGTGGTGCGCGCGGGTCGGCACCCGGCGGAGGATGGTCGCCTGCTCCTCTGGGCGTACGACCGGCTCGGAGAAAACATCCTGCACTGCGAGCTCGACGGTTCCGGCTGCACGAGTGCTTCGCGCTCGCCAGGCGGCAGCGCCGCGTGGCGTTCCGTCATCGACGAGACGGGCCGGGCGGCCGCGTGGCACCGCTTCGCCGGCACCTCGTTCACCTTCCAGGCGCGTTTCGGGGCGGACTGGAAGACCGTCGGCGAGATCCCGGTGGATCGGACCTTCGCGCCCCTCACGCCGGTCGACGCCGAGGGCTGGGGCACGGCGCTCTCGAACGTCAGCACGGACACGGTGAGCCTCGTCCGCTGGAACGTGCGCACGCTCGAAGAGCAGGTCGTTGCCTCGGAGCCGAACGCGGATCTCCAGGGCGCGCTGCTCTCGGCATCGGGCGACCCCCCCCCGGCGTTCTCGTTTCCCGGATTCCCGAAGACCACCCCCCTGCACCCGGCCGTGGATCGGGTGGTCGAGCTCGTGCGCGATCACCATCCGGGCCCGGCCCTCCTCAACGTCACGAGCGCGAATGCGGCCCTGACCCGTTTCGTCGTGGATGTGTTCGACGAAGCTCGCGCCCGAGTGGCCTATCTGGTCGCCTTGCCGGAGGGAACGGCCGAAGCGTTCGACCGGAGCGATGCGGGCCGTCTCTTCGGGGAGGACTTCTCGCCGACCCGGGCCGTGCGCATCCCGGCGCGGGACGGGCTCGACTTGCCAGGTCTGCTCACCATTCCGCGAGAACCGAGGGGGTCCGTTCCGCCTCCACTCGTGCTCATGGTGCACGGCGGGCCCTGGCTCTTCTACCGTTGGACCTTCGATCCGCTTGCCCAGCTCCTCGCTTCGCGCGGGTACGCGGTGCTCAAGGTGAACTATCGAGGGTCCGCGGGGTTCGGGAGCCGTTTTCGGGAAGCCGCGGTCGGAGAGCTCGCGGGCCGCGTCCAGGAGGATATCGAGGACGCGTTCGAATGGGCGGTGGGCGCCGGGCACGCGGACCGCAACCGGCTCGCGATGTACGGTGACAGCTTCGGTGGATTCTGTGTCCTCACCGCAATGATTCGCGGACGGCTACCGGTTCGGGCCGGCCTGGTCCTGAACGGGGTGGTCGATTCCGAAGCCATGGTCGACGAGAACACGTTCTCGGCCGAGGGCCGGGCCCTGTGGGCAAAGTACCTCGACACCAGCGATCCCGCCGAGATGAAGCGGATTCTGCGTGCAGTGTCGCCCCGCGAGGAGGCCGGACGGATCCGGGCGCCGGTGCTCTTCGTCACCGGAAATTCCGACCGTGTGGTGCAGTCCCGACACGCAGCAGTGCTCGCGAGCGAGCTCCGGGAACGCGGTCGGACCGCCGAGGTTGTGGCCTTTCCCCGCGAGGGTCACTCGATCGCGCGACCGGAGAACGTCATCAAGACGTACCGCGCGATGGTGGACTTCCTCGCGCGACACGTGAATTGACCGACACCCGGCGCCATCCCGAGAGGCTCGCCGACACTCGTGCCCGAGAAGTCGGCGGAACTTGCGGGCCGGAGGCGGCCCCGACGGCCCCCTCGTCGATCGATTTCCGGAACCCACACGGAGGTGCTCGCCTTGAACCAGGAACTCGAACGCTCGCGGGTAGCTCCCGCCGTCGCGGCGCACGTCGTGGAGCTCGGCCCGCGCCTTCGCGAGGTGGATCGACAGGAGATCCGTGCGGCCTTCGGTCGGCCGCCGGAGGCGATTCTCCGATCCGGTTTCCGTAACGCGAGACGCTGCTGGACGGTTCTCGCCGGGGACCGGGCCGTCGCGATGTTCGGGGTCGGGCGCCGGCGGTCGCCGAGGATCGGGACCGTGTGGTTCCTCGCATCCGACGACTTCGTGCGCGCCAGGGACCTGGTGCGGCGCGAAAGCCGCTACTGGGTAGACGTCCTGATGGTAGGGCATGACGTGCTCACCAACTTCGTCGCGGCCGACAACCGGATTGCCGTGCGCTGGATCACCTGGCTCGGATTCGAGCTGCTCGCGCTGCATCGCGGGGTCGGTACCGGAGGAGAGGACTTCTGGGAGTTTGCCGCGTTCCGGCCGGAACACCGGCCGGATATCGCGACGTGTCGTAACTGGCGGAATTTACTTCGTATAACCGGCTAACCGGTCGCGACTTGACGCCACGAATAGCCGCATATAGCATCCCGATCGTGGGATCGAATGTGGGTAAGGCAGAATGAAGCGGAACGGGTTGACGGTGAAGTTTGTGGCCAATGTGAAGCCGGCCGCGACGGTCAAGCGGTACTCCGACGGCGGCGGGCTCCTGCTGGTGGTTCAACCGACCGGCGGCAAGTCGTGGATTCAACGTCTCGTGGTCGATGGCAAGCGCCGGGACCTTGGGCTCGGGTCGGTCGAGTTCGTGACGCTGGCCGAAGCCCGGGACCGGGCATACGAGAACCGGCGCGCCGCCCGGACGGGCTCCACGATGCCGAGTGCTGTCCGGCGCCGCACCGTCCCGACGTTTGCGGATGGGCTCGAAGCGGTGATCGCGGTGCACTCCCCGACGTGGAAGGACCGGGACGACTTGGAGCGGAGATGGCGCCAGACTCTCGACGCGCACGCGGCGGGCTTCATGGACCGGCCGATCGACACCCTGACCACAGGTGACGTTCTCGGGGTTCTTTCGCCGGTCTGGACCACGAAGCGGGCGACGGCGACGCGGGTGCGGCAACGGCTCTCGACCATCTTCCAGTGGGCCGTGGCGAAGGGATACCGGGCGGACAATCCTGCCGGCGACGCGATCGGCGCGGCCCTCCCGAAAGGCGGGGCGAAGACTTCCCACCATGAGGCGGTACCCCATGCCGAGGTCCGGGAAGTGCTCGACGCCATCCGACAGTCGGCCGGGTGGCGGGGTGCCAAGCTGGCACTGGAGTTCCTGATCCTGACCGGGGCGCGGTCGGGCGAAGTCCGGGGTGCGAAGTGGGAAGAGATAGACGGCGACGTGTGGACCATACCGGCCGATCGGGCGAAGACGGGCCGGGACCACAGGGTTCCGCTCTCCGGGCCAGCACGGGCCATCCTCGAAACCGCCAAGGCCATCCGGGGTACATCGGGCTACGTCTTCCCGGCAACGCGCGGGGGGCTGATGGCCGATACCACGCTCGGCAGGCTGGTTCGGTCTGCTGGTGTCGCTGCAAAGGTTCACGGCTTCCGCTCGACCTTCCGCGATTGGTGCGGCGAGTCCGGGGTTGATCGGGAAGTGGCCGAAGCGGCGCTTGCTCACGTGGTCCGTGGCGTCGAAGGCGCATACGCTCGGTCGGACCTACTCGACCGGCGGCGCCCCATCATGGACCGATGGGCGGCCTATGTGACCGGAGAGAAGCTCGGCAAGGTGGTCAAGCTGCGGGCTGGTTGACTATCTCGACGAGGAGCGCCAGAATCAAAGGCGCGGCGACACGTCGCGCCGATTCACGATTGTCGAGAGCAGGAGGAAATTGAAGCGGGGGAACCGCCATGGAACTGCTAACCGTTGCCGAGGTATCCGCTCGGCTAAAGGTCCACCGGGCCACCCTTTACAAGATGATTTCCGCGGGCACGTTCCCCGCGCCGTTTCATATCTCCCCACAGGCGCCACGATGGCGCGCATCAACCGTTGACGAATGGCTCGCGGCTCTCGAAGTCGCGGCATGACCTAGATAAGAAAAGAGCCCGTCCGGCGGGATAGACCGGGCGGGCTCGGGGATGTCGCGTTGGTTGAGGGGATAGCGACATGGACAAGTGTAGATTCTCGAAAAACGGTGTCAAGGAATCCCGGCAAATTCCGCTCGGTCGGTTTCTCGCGGTGGTCGAGGGCGGGAAGCTCAAGCGAGCGGACCGCATGGCGGCGGTTCAGATGATGACGGACCTCACACCAAGCGAGCGGATGGTGCTCGGGCGCATAGCCGACCGCGACGGACCGGGGGGCGCTTGGCCGTCGCGGGGAGGAATCAGCGAAGAGATAAGCCGCGACCGGCGGGGCGCGGGGCCGTCTGAGGAAGTAATCGGCGAAGAGATAGGCCGCGACCGGCGGACCGTGATTCGCAACCTGGAATCCATCCGCCGAAAGGGCCGGGTCCGGTGGACGCGGATGCACGGCAGTCTACGGGCTCCGAACAAGTACCAGATCGCCTACGCGGAGCCTTTCCCGGGCGATTCCCAATGTGACATTTTCGGATCTCCCAATGTGACATCGGATGTCACAGGAACAGGAAAGAACGGATCGATTGATTTTTGCGACTCGGAGCGGTGCGATGCTGCGTTCACCGAACCCGGGGACGAATGCCGGCGGTGCGGATGGAGGAGGGCATGTTGACGAACGAGGGAGTAACCCCATGCGCGTGATTCAGATTGTGTTCACGGACGAACAAGCGGAGAAGCTCGATGCGCTTCGGCAACACTTCTACGAGGAAAGCCTCGTCAAGCTCACGGCGGAGAGTTACATTCCGCTACTGGTTGAGGGCCACTACGCGGCCGTAGTTGAACTGGAGAACTTCCATGCAGATAACGAACCGGAAGGGTCACTTGATCAAGGTGGCGGGTTTACCAATCACCACTGACCGAACTGGCACGGTGGCGGATGCCGATTACTTCGCATGGGCGCGCACTCCCGAGGGTATCTCCGTGCTGGCCGGTGGTGGTGTCGAAGTGCGCCCGGACCCGGCCCCGCCCATGGGGCCACGCGAGCATATCCGCCGCTACATGCTCTCCGGCGTCGATCTGCCGATGACCCTGGATGGCCGGCCGCGCGTCGATGCGCTTGAGAAGGGCATGGGGTACAAGGTGTCGGACCGGGACAGGGACTTTGCGTGGTCGCACGTGAGGGCCGTGTACCGGCCGCTAGCCCGGAAATCCCGTGAAGAGGAGGCCGTCTGGCCCCGTAACCGGTTATAATTCAGTTGCTTGAGCTGGATCTAACCAGGAGCCAGACGGTGACAGAATGTAACCACGAAGCGTTCTCGTTTTCAAACTGCCGCAAGCGCCAGGTGAAGGGGAACTTCTTTGGCGATCCCATTTCCTCCAATGGCGGGTCGT
>MKWU01002225.1_pt1 | contig 29940 bp, 20 predicted proteins | sample 809101 | NCBI WGS metagenome assembly MKWU01 (sample SAMN05860141, study PRJNA318959) | sponge metagenome | host: Aplysina aerophoba | place: Slovenia: Piran, Adriatic Sea, Gulf of Piran | collected 2013-05-07
GGTACGCATCCATCATCGATGCCCCGCTCAGGTCTACGCCCCGCAGGTCGGCGCACGACCAGAACACGTTGAGGTGTGGACGCTTCCAGTCCACCGTTCTGAGTTCTTCGCAGGGTCCCATGTCCATCGGCTCATCCTCTATCAAGCTTTCCTGAGCCATCGTCGTGCCGAAGAGCAGTATCAGGCTTGCGGGCAGAGTGAGGAAGATCGGGGAAAATCGAGGAGATTGCAGCTTCAGCATGCTTGCCTCCATCTACGAAGGTGGGGACTTTGAGAACCGACGGGGGTTTACACCGCAGGATCCCTCTCTTAAACCTGTAACAGAATCATAGCTCACCATACGCAATGTCCCGTGGTCGTTACACGGAGGGGGAGGATGCTCCCGCCATCTGCGATACTCTACGGAAAGGGAGCCCTATGAAGAACGTTTCGATCTCGGACGTACGAGCCTTTGTTCTGGACCAGAAGGGTTCCGGCGGGGACTACCACAACCGCGAGAAGGGACACTGGCTAGTCGATACCCTGATCGCCACTCCGATGTCGGCGTACCCTGAGTACAGGCAGTCCCGTACCAGCTTCGGCCTCGACGTTATGAACAGTATCGTGGTCGAGGTCGAAGCCTCCGACGGCACCGTCGGCGTCAGCGCCGGGCAAGGGGGTGCCCCGGCATGCTACATGATCGAGAAGCACTTCAAGCGCTTCCTCCTTGGCCAGGACCCTCGCAATCTGAACAAGATATGGGACCAGATGTTCCGGGCGAGTCTCTTCTACGGTCGTAAGGGAGTACCGCTGTGGGCTCTCAGCGCGGTGGATCTGGCGCTCTGGGATCTCCTCGGACTGCTCCGGAAGGAGCCCGTCTACCAGCTGATCGGTGGAGCCATCCGGGACGAGATCGAACTCTACTGCACCGGGATCCGTCCCGACGTAGCCAAGGAGGCCGGGTTTATCGGTGGCAAGATGCCGCTACCCCACGGTCCCGCAGACCGTAGAAAGGGTCTAAGTGCCAATGTCGAGCGATTCTCGGAAATGCGCAAGAGGGTCGGTCCCGACTTCCTGCTGATGGCGGATTGCTGGATGGCTCTCGATGTTTCCTACGCCGTCGAACTCGCCTACGCTATGAGGGCCCTCGACCTCTACTGGTTCGAAGAGGTGCTGCCACCTGACGACTTCGACGGGCATAAGCTGCTCAAGGAGCGTGCCCCCTGGATGCGCTGGACCACCGGTGAGCACGAGTACACCCGCTACGGCTTCCGCAAGCTCATTGAGACCCGATCGGTCGACATCCTTCAGCCCGACGTGATGTGGTGCGGCGGCCTGACCGAACTGCTACGCATCTCCGCGATGGCTGCTGCCTACGACATCCCCGTAGTGCCCCACGGCAGCGGCGTCTACAGCTACCACTTCGTCATTAGCCAGCCCCACTGTCCCTTCTGTGAGTACCTTAACACCAGCCCCGACTGCCTGAGTTTCCCCCCGGTCTTTGGGGATATGTTCGTCGACGAGCAGGCGCCTGATGGTGGCCGCGTCCGGCTCACCGACGCCTCCGGTTGGGGCCTGACCCTGAATCGGGAGGATCTTAAGCTGATCAGGATCTCCATCTAGGCTTCTGCCTCCCGCGGAGAGAGAAGATGATTCTGGTTGCCCAGAGACTCAGCTGATGTCTGAGGTGTGATAGCTGGCCTATAATGGTTGTCGGGGGTTGCCGGTGTCGGATCAGCGGACGGCGTTGCCGATTGAGAAGTAGAGGGACAGTTCAGTGCTGGATCGAAGCACATCAGTCGTTTGACAAGACCGAGGACGCACGCCTGCCAGTTGATCGATCATTGGGCGATCCTTCCCAAACCCTAAAGGCAACGGCGATGCTCGACATGTTGCGAGTTCTCACCCCCGGTCGCGCGCCGTGTGCTCGTTGACGCCCGTCACGTTCCCGTCAGAGTCGATCCACAGGCTGTGCGGGTACTTGATCGTTGTGGGGCAGACGTGCCCGGGTGCGGCCAAGAGGTAGCTGCCGACCTTCGGGACCTCGCCTGTGATCTTGAACACGCCATGCTCTTCGTTCTGGGCCCGCAACTGGGCGTTTGGAAGCTTGGGCAGGACAGCTCTCTCCGGGATGGGACGGTCGGGGGCAACAGCCTTGTTGCCCAGATCCGTTGTGAAGAGCCCCCGCTCGGGGTAGCTGTCGACCACTTGGGTGAGCACGAAGGCGGCCCAACGGAAGGGCATGTCGGGCATGAGATCGGCGTAGGTAGCGTCCCAGTAGATGAAGTTGCCAGGTGAGCCGAACATGCCCGCTTCTCGGGCGTAGTAGGGGAACGAGAACGTTCCGCCGCCGACGATGAGGTCCACGGACCATCCCTGCCCACGGGCGAGATCGCGAAAACGCTTCACCTCCTCAATATGGGCCGCAGCGAGGATCTCCCGCTTTGCGGGGTTGGGCTCGTGGTCATGGCCGTCGTAGGCGTGCAGGCCGGTCGCCTCTACGTGCTCACCCTCATGAAGCGAGCGGTAGATCTCCTCAGCCCCCTGCCCAGGCGCGACCCCCGTTCGAGACATGCCGACATCTAAGTCGAGCAGGGCCCTGAGGGATTGACCGTGGCGCGCCCCTGCTCCCTTGAGAAGCTCGACGTGGAGGGGCTTGCTGACGATGGCGTGCACCGCCGCATCCGGATGGGCGGCGCACAACTCGGCAAGTCGCTCGGCCTTCCGCGCTTGCGCGAGCGGGTAGGCCAGCACCGCCACCTTCGCTCCTGCTTCGAGCACCATCTCGAGCTCGCGCAGCGTCGACGCCTTGAATCCGGCGACCCCTGCCTCGAGTTGAGTCCGGGTCACCTCGAGAGACTTGTGGGTCTTGACGTGGACCATCAGATTCTCAGCCCCGCCGATCCGGTTGCACAGAGCGATGTTGCTCTCCATCACCTCCCGAAAGACCAGCATTGCCGGGGTGGAGATATTGTCCGGGTCGCGCAGCTTGTAGCCATTCCATCCGATCACTGTGCACCTCTCTTTGCAACCGACCTGCCCTGTCCGGCGTTGGGATGTCAGGCGATAGTACTGTGAGTCGCGCCATGGTATGAAGCGTCCACCACGATCCTGACTCTGGTATCAGGAGCGGAGACATGAGCGCGTGGGGTGAGCGCGGTATGGGTGCGGTGTTGGAGACGTGGGCGGCGCGACCCCTATCCTGCAGTCCCGTCACCCTCCCGGGGATGGGTGGGACTGGAGGGACAGGGTGAGACCCTGGCTATGCCGACCACCGAACCCGCTGGCACTGCCTGCTCCGGTGTGGAGACCGGTCCACCCTGTACGCTACCGATGGGGCTTGGCCACCCCAAGAGGTGGGCCCGGTCAGTCCATTTGGGCCGTAAGCGTGAGATCACACCCGCGGGGAGGAGGTACGGGGTGGTGCAGGTTGTATACCACGAACAGCTCACCCGGTGAGCCTACTCTGGGCAATGATCCTTAATCGGACCGGTTAGCGCTGCGCCTCCGGATCTTCCCCCCTCCGTCCACTTCGCAGTCGTAGGCCGCAAGGCCCTCCTCGGTCAGGTACCCCTCGTCGTAGTCGACTTGGACCCGCTCGACGGGCCGCTCGGTCGGGTCGCCGTAGCCGCTCCCCCCGGGGAGGTCGAAGGTGGCGAACTGCTCGGGCCGCCGCAACTCGATGAGAGTCCCCAGGTCCCAACCCTCGGTGATGGTGTCACCCTCCTTGATCGAGAGCATGCTGAGGCGGCCAGCCTGTCCGCCTGCGAGCCCTGACATGGCCTCGGTGAGGTTGTAGGCCACCACAGTTACCTGGACGGGGAGGCCATCGTCGTAGAGCTTGCGGAACTCGATACGCTGGCCCAGGCCACCTCGGTTACGCCCGGCCCCGCCGCTGTTGGGGATCAGGGCCTTGGTCTCGACTAGGAGCGGGGTGCGGATCTCGAACAGTTCGATGGGAGTGTTGGCCGCGCTGGTTGGGAAGAGTAGGGCGCTAACGCCGTCGCTGGGTGCGCCCGCGCCTTGGCCGCCCCCCTGGAACAGGTGGTCGTTATACATCGCACTGTCAGCGTCGCGACCGTAAGCGCTCGCGCTAATGGGGAGGCCGGTGAAGGCTTGGACGCGGTCCGGCATGGCCTCGGCGAGGGCCCCGAAGAGTGCCGGTGCGCAGTACCAGCCGCTGATGGTGCGGATGTTCACCCCGGCAGGGTAGGTGCAGTTGAGGATGCTCCCCTCGGGAGCGCGCACCTGGATCGGGCGGAAGCAGCCGGCGTTGGAGGGGATCTCGGGGGTGAGCAGGCACTTCAGGGCGTAGACGGTATGGGCCGCAGTGTAGTTGAGGGTGCTGTTGATGGCGCCCTTTTCGAGCTGTGGTGGGGCGTCCCAGTCGACGATGAGTTCATCTCCTGAGACTTCGATGTCGACCGCCAGACTCAAGGGGTTGCCGACGCCGTCGAAGCGAACCCGGTGAGAGTAGTGGCCGTCGGGGACAGCCGCGATCGCCTCGCGCATAGCCAGCTCGGAACGTCCCTGGATGACAGTGGCGAGGCCGCTCAGGTCGTCGAGACCGTACTCGTCCATGAATCGCAGCAGCCCGCTGGCGCCTACCGCGTTGGCGCTGTACTGGGCCTGAAGGTCGCCGATCACCATGTCACCCTTGCGGACATTGCGGTGGATCAGCGCGATCAGGTCGGAGTTCGGCTCGCCCGCCCGGTAATACTTCATGGGCGGGATCTGCAGGCCCTCCTCGTAGATCTCGCGCACCGCGCGCGAGTCGCGAGTCCCTCCGATGTCGGAGCAGTGGGCTACGGAGCCGACCAGGCTGACGAGCCTCCCCTCCCGGAAGACGGGGGTCACCAGCGCGACATCGAACAGATGCCCGGCACAGAGCCAGGGGTCGTTGGTGATCAGAACGTCACCCTCCTGTAAGGTCTCCGGAGGAAAGGCCTCGAGGAGCGCCTTGACGGCGCGAGGCAGCGCCAGGTTGAATACTGGCATCGACCGGGGCGAGTGGGCCAGCGACTCGCCGGTTGCGTCGAGCAGTTCGCAGGCGAAGTCTTGGACCTCGCCGATGATGAGGCTGAACGCGGTGCGGTTGATCGTGATCCAGCACTCCTCGGTGATGTTGATCAGCCGGCTCCACATGATCTCGAGCGAGACCGGGTCGGATAGGATGCCGTGTTCGGTGGATCGACTCATGCCTGGTTCACCTGGATGCGCAGGTTGCCACCTCTGTCGACAGAGAGCGAGTCGCCCGGATTGGCGATCGTGGTGCTCTCCGGTTCCTCCACCATGACGGGGCCCGCGAGAGCGCTTCCGCTCGGCAGCGTTGCTCGGTCGTACACCTTCACCTCCAGGTGGCCGGTCTCGGGAAAGTAGGCGCGGCGCGTCCCCTTGAGTGCGCGCGCCAGGTCGTCGGTCCGCCCTTCGTCACCACCATAGTGGAAGGCGGAACGCAGGTCGGGTGTAGGGCCGATGCCGCGCAGGCGCCAGTTGAGCACCATCGGTTCGTAACCGGGTAGGGCGGTGTGGTAGAGCCGGGCATACTCCGCCTCGAATGCCTTCACCATGGTGGCACTCGACTCGGCCGAGAGGATCCCGCCGGGGACAGCCACCTCGATCTCGTGGAACTGGCCCACGAAGCGCATGTCGGCGAGGCGCTCGAACCGCATCTGCTCCTCACCGAGGCCCGACCTGCCCAGGATGTCCCGTGCCTGAGTTTCGAGTTCCTCGAAGAGGCTATTGATCTCGTTCCAGTCGAGCGACCGTTCGGCGGCGGGAATGGAGCGGGAGAATTCGAAGCTCGCCGGTGCCACCAGGAATCCGAGGGTGGCGGCCACCCCGGGGCGCTGCGGCACGATCACCTCGGGGGCGCCGAGGAGGCGGGCGACCCGTGCAGCGTGCGCCGGCCCGGCCCCGCCAAAGGCCATCAGCGGGAAGCGGCGCGGATCCTGACTCTTCTCGATGATATGCACCCGGGCTGCCTGCGCCATATTCTCGCACACGATCCGGTAGATACCCCAGGCGACCTCGTCGGAGTTGAGATCGAGGTTCTCGCCCAGGCGGGTGAGGGCCGCAGCGGAGCCCCTGGCGTCGAGGGCCATACGCCCGCCCAGGAAGAAGTCGGGGTCGAAGTAGCCCAGGTGCAGGCAGGCATCGGTCACGGTCGGCTCGGTCCCGCCGAGGCCGTAGCAGGCGGGTCCGGGGTCGGCGCCGGCGCTCTGCGGGCCGACCTTGAGGAGGCCCAGGCTGTCGGCACGGGCGATCGAGCCGCCCCCTGCGCCGATCTCGATCATGTCGACCACCGGGGCCTTGATCGGCAGGCCGGAGCCGCTCTTGAAGCGGTGGATCCGCCCCGCCTCCATGACCGAGGCGGTATCTGGCCGCCCCCCCTGGATGAGGCAGGCCTTGGCGGTGGTGCCGCCCATGTCGAACGACAGCAGATCGGGGGCGCCTAAGGCGACGCCGAGGTGGGCGGAGATGAGGGCGCCCCCTGCGGGCCCCGACTCGAGGAACCGGATCGGGAACCTGCGGGCCGTCTCCGGGGTGGCGAGTCCCCCGCTCGACTGCATGAGATAAAAGCGACCCCGGAATCCGCCTGCCACCAGCCCCTGCTCTAATTGCCTCAGGTAGTGGTCCATCAGCGGCTGGACGTAGGCGTTGCAGACGGTGGTGGCGGTCCGTTCGAACTCGCGGACCTCGGGGATGATCTCGCTCGACACCGACACCGCGAGCGCCGGAAACTCGGCGCGGATGCGCTCAGCCACGAGCCGCTCATGCTCGGGGTTGCGATAGGCGTGCAGGAAGCAGATGGCGAGGGCCTCGACGCCAGCCGCGGTGAGCTGCTCGACCTGGGCGCATACCTCGTCCAGGTTGGGCCGTTGTCGGGGCTCGCCGTCGCGGGTCATGCGCTCGTTCACCTCGAGCCGGTGCCGCCGTGGGACCAGGGGGGTGGGGAAGCGCAGGAACAGATCGTAGATATCGTAGCGCTGCTCGTTGCCCATCTCCAGGATGTCGCGGAAGCCGCGGGTGGTCAGGAGGGCGGTGTCGCTCCCGCGCTGCTCGATAATGGCGTTGGTGATCAGGGTGGTGCCGTGGATAAGCTCTGCTACCTGCATCAGCTCCAGTTGATGGGTGGCGAGGAGTTGCTTGAGGCCCAGGAGGGCCCCGTCGGCCGGGTTGGCCGGGGTGGTGAGCTGTTTGTGCAGGTGCAGCCTGCCTGAATCCGGCTCGACTAGGACGAGGTCGGTGAAGGTACCACCGATATCCAGGCCAGCGCGGTATGTCTGCGTCTTCATCTAGGGTGAGTCCTCCCGATCTACCCAGACCGCCGTGGTGCCAGCCGGGTTGCCTTCGGAGGCGCCGTGCCTGGGATCTTCTGAAGGATATCCGCTCCACCGCTCCGGTGTGCTACCCATCCTCGGGCTCCCCGTAGCCGCCACCACCACCGGTCTCGACCCGAACCCTCGCTCCGCGCGGCAGCGGGAACAGGTTTGTCTTGAGGGTGAGCGGGCGCCACTCACCACCCTCCATGGCCGCCGCTGCCGGACCTAGGCCGTCCCCGCCCCCGGCGAGCCCCCAGCCGGGGGTTAGGGAGCGGTCGAGGTGGAGCGTGACAGCGACCGAGTCCTCGAGGACCTCGTATTCGCGAACCACTCCGAGGCCGCCCCGGTTTCTGCCTGCCCCGCCGCTGCCCGAGCGCAGGCTGAAGCGGCGGATGCGAATGGGGAACTTGGCCTCGGCGACCTCGACAGGCATATTCCTGAAGCCACCGTTGACGTTGTTGATCAGCGCACTCTCGCCCTCCTGGCTGGCGCTCGCTCCCCAGCCGCCCGCGAGCGCCTCGGCCATCAGGAAGAATCCACCTGCGGGGGTCGGTCTGCGGCGGACGAAGTCGACCACCATCGAATCGCCGAAGTGGGCGGCCGCCACCCTCTCCGGCAGCACCGGCGCCAGTGCCTTGATGAATAGGTCGATTAAGAGCCCCAAGGGGGTGAAGTAGAACTGACAGGCGGCAGGCTCCCTCGCGTCGAAGATCGAGCCCTCGGGGATGCTGACGTGGAGCGGGCGGAAGCTGCCCCCCGTTACCGGGGCGTCTGGGTGGAAGAGCATCTTGAAAGCGACTCTGCAACCGGAGATGGTCTGGGCCCGCCCGCAGTTGATGTTCCCCGTCACCTGTGGGCTCGAACCGCTTAGGTCGACGAACATCTCGTCGCCGCAAATCTCCACTGCGAGGGCTATCCGCACCGGTTCGCTGCCGAGGCCGTCGTCATCGAGCAGCCCCTCGGCATGGTAGCGACCGTCGGGGACTGCCGCCACCGCCTCGCGGTCGAGCACCTCGCTGTGGGTGAAGATCTCCTCGGCCGCCGCCTGGAGCGTCTCGAGGGGGTAGCGGGTCAGCAGTTCGGCGAGTCCGCGCTCGCCGACGCTCGCTGCGGAGAGTTGGGCATGGAGGTCTCCTCGTAGCAGTTCGGGTGTGCGACTGTTGCGCTGCAGGATGTCGAGGATCTCTTCGACAACCTCTCCCCCTCGGACAATCCTGGTCGGCCCTAGACGGAGACCCTCCTGGTAGATATCCTCGGTCTTCACGGCGCCCGGGTCCTTGCCACCGACATCGCGCCAGTGGGCCCGGGAGACGCTGAAGCCGACCAGCTTCCCGGCGACAAAGATGGGGGCTACCACCGTCATGTCCGAAAGGTGGGTGCCTAGCAGGTAGGAATCGTTGAGGATGAATACGTCGCCGGGTTCGAGACCTGCCTCGCCGCTCTGTCTGAGCACTACATGGATGCCCTCCTCAAGGTTGCCGAGGAAGATCGGCAGGCCCGAAGATTGCCCGAGGAGGAGTCCACTCCGGTCGAAGAGCCCTACGCTGCAATCGTGCATCTCGTAAATGACGGGACTGTGGGCGGTGCGGATGAGCGTCCGGTTCATCTGCTCGGCGATGGAGGCGAAGGCGTTGCGGAGGACCTCGGTGAGCACCGGGTCGGGGCCCGGGCCGCTCATGCCCCCCCCCTTTGGAGGATCAGGCTCCGGCTGTCGGTGTCGACTTCCAGAGTCCAGTTGTCGGGGACGAAGGTGGTAGCTGTCCGCTCCTCGACGATGCAGGGCCCCACTATTCCGCCAGTAGCAAGGTGATCGCGATGGAAGATGGGCACCGCTACCTCGCGTCCCTGCCAGCGAACCCTGCACTCCTTGGGGTGGGCTCGCTCCGCCTGGGCTTGTGCCGGGGCCACCTCAGGGGTCGAGGCAGGGCCCAGGACGCTCAGTCGCAGGGTTACGAACTCGACGACCTGACGGGGATGGGAGTGCCCGTAGCTGCGCTGGTGCAGTTCGTGGAAGAGCGCCAGGACCTCCTCTAGGTACCGGGTCGAGGCCGGGGGGGCGGGAAGGGGTACCTCTACAGTGTGCTCCTGCCCCTGATAACGCATGGCTGCCCGCCACTGATAGGCCGCCTCCCCGGGGTCCAGTTCGGCCTCCACGAGAAACCTGGTGGCCTGCTCATCGAGCTGCTGCAACAGTCCCTCCAAATCATCGGGTCGGATGTCGGAGCTGCTCTGTAAGGAGGTCAGGCTCAGATCCTTGCGCACCTCGGAGAAGAGCATTCCCCAGGCCGAGAAGGCCCCCGGGGAGGCCGGGATCACAACCCGTACGATCCCTAGCTCTTCGGCCAGAGCCGCTGCGTGTAGCGGCCCGTTGCCTCCATAGGCCACTAGGCTGTAGGTGCGCGCGTCGAGGCCCTGTTCGATCGTGAGCGCTCGAATGGCCCCGACCATCCGGGCGTTGACGATCTCGATCACCCCCTCTTGGAGGCGGGCCGGATCCATCTCCAGAGCCGCCGCAGTAAGGGTAAAGGCAGCGCCTGCAGCCTCGATATCGAGGGGGAGGTCGCCGTCGACGAAGGTGCCGGAGCGGATAAGACCGAGGCAGGCGTTTGCGTCGGTCGCGGTCAGCTCGGTGCCGCCGCGCCGGAAGCAGATCGGGCCCGGGACCGAGCCCGCGCTGCGCGGGCCGACTCGAAGGCCGCGGCCTTCGAGCCACACCACCCCGCCGCCGCCGGCGCCGATGGTGTGGACCGGGACTCCGGAGACTAGCAGTGGGAAGCCCTCGACCTCGGTTTCGCTGCCGATGGGGAGCTCCCCACCGGTGAGCAGGGTGACGTCGAAGCTGGTGCCGCCCATATCGATCGCTAGAGCGTCGTCGAGCCCGAGTTCGCGGATAAGCGCGCGGGTGGCGATGGCGCCACCCACAGGTCCGGAGAGCAGCACCGTGACTGGCTCGAGGGTCCGTTTAGAGGCAGGCATCAGGCCTCCCGAGGAGCGCATCACGAGGATCTCAGGGCTGTGGCCAGCGGCCTTCAGGCCGCTGGCGAGTTCGGCTAGGTGCCGCTCCAGGATCGGTCGGACGTAGGCGTCTACGACGGTGGTGCTGGTCCGTTCGTACTCGCGCCACTCCCGGGCCACCTGATGGGATAGCGAGAGACTGCAGCCGGGTGCGTACCGGCGCAACAGCGCAGCTAGCTCGAGTTCGTGGGCAGGGTTGCAGTAGCTGTGGAGGAGGCAGACCGCTACGCTTTCGAAGCCGCCGCTGTCGATCTCGCGCGCGATTAGAGCGGCCCGTTCGATGTCGAGGGGCTCGATGATGTCGGCATCGGCGCCCACGCGCCCGGGCAGTTCGAAGATCCAGTCCCTAGGCACCAGCGGCTTGGGGCGGTGGTAGTGCAGGTTGTACATTTCGGGCCGGTCTCCGCGCCCCATCCGGTAGATATCTCCGAAGCCGGCGTTAGTGATGAGAGCCGTCTTCGCGCCGCGCCGCTCGAGTACGGCGTTGAGCCCCGCGGTCGTTCCCAAGATGGTGCAGACCACCCGGTCCCCGGTATCGCAGAGTGTATGGACGCCTTGGAGGATCCCTTCAGCCGGGTCTGGATAGGTGGTGACAACCTTGGTTACCCGCACCCTACCCGACTCGCCGAGAGCGCAGAGGTCGGTGAAGGTCCCGCCGACATCGACGCCGAGTCTGAGGTTCACGGCAGGATCACCAGTTCACGGCTGCAGTGGTTCAGCCGCTCCCCTCCCTCCCTGGTGACGAGGACGGTATCCTCAATGCGGACGCCAAAGCGGCCCGGCAGGTAGATCCCCGGCTCGACGCTGAATGTCATCCCAGGTTCGAGCGGCTGGTCACTGTCACCTCTAAGGTAGGGCGGTTCGTGGATTTCCAGGCCGACACCGTGGCCGACCCGGTGGCTGAAGTGCTCGCCGTAGCCGGCCCCGGCGATGACCTCTCGCGCGGCGGCGTCGACCTCTCCGGCGGGGACCCCCGGCTCCACCCGTTCGACCGCGGCCTGTTGGGCCTCGCGGACGATCCCATAGACCTCCTCGAACCCTTCCGGCAGCCCCCCTACTGCCACCGTCCTGGTGACGTCGGCGTAGTAGCCACCGATGCGCCCCCCGAAGTCGAACAGGAGGGCGTCACCTTTACTGATCCGGCGGTTGCCCATGGTGTGGTGTGGAGATGCGGAGTGAGGGCCGGAGGCGACGGTGGCGAAGCCGACCGTCTCGCTGCCCGACTCGAGCAGCAAGTCGGCGAGCCTGCGCGAGACTTCGAGTTCGCTCAGGCCGACCAGTTCCGAGCTGATCAGCCTGGTGAAGGCCTCATCGGCTGAGCGACTGACCGCCCGCAGGCGGTCGAGCTCCTCAGGGCGCTTGCGCTCACGCAGCGGATGGAGCACAGCCCCGGCCGTGATGAAACGGGACATCGGCAACACCTCTTGAAGACCGAGCAGGAACCGTGCCCAGCAGGTGTCCTCCACGCCGACCGTGGTAGGAGGGGCGGGGTCGAAGATGGCCTTCAGAGCCTTGTAGGGATCGTCCGTCTCCTCCCAGACCCGCAGGTCGAATAGCTCTTGGTGGTTCGCGAATCGCGCTGCTTCGAAGGCCGGCAGCAGAAAGGTGGATTTCCCGGAAGCCGGGATGGCGAGGAGAGTGAGTCGTTCGGTGATCTGTTCCTCGATACCGGTAAGGTAGAGCAGGTTCGCTGAGGGCGCAATGAGGAGGTAGTCGATCCCCTCACCGCGCATCCTTAGCTGCACCTCCTCTAGGCGATTGCGATAGCTGTCCAAACTCGACCTCTTTCTCGCTAGGCGGGCGATTCTTTTGCCCGGGGCAACAGGTGACCGGCGGATCTGGGGTAGGCAGGGCGCGGTCGCGTTACCCGGCGAAGACCCGCCGAAAGTGGTCCACCGAGGCCGCGAACCCGGAGCCCGGAGCGCCTCCGGGGGGATGGTAGTTGGCCTCCAGGGAGACCACCCCATCGTACCGGTCGCGGCGCAGAGCGGCGGCGATATCCACCAGATAGGGTGCCAGGTCACCGGTGCCGAGGGCGCGGAACTGCACGGTCGCGCGGGGGATGTCGATCTGCGCGTCCTTGATATGAATGTGGCGGATGTAGCGGCGACCGCACTCGTAGCCGGTGGGGAACGGCTCCTCGGTACAGTACAGGGAGTTGGTGGGGTCCCAGAGGATCCCCAGTCGCGGCGAGTCCAGCTCCTCGATCAGCTTGGCGGCTAGGAGGTTGGAGGTGATCATACCGCCGTTCTCGGTCTCGGTCACCAGATCGATTTCGGCTCGCTCGGCCAGGCGCACCGCGACCTCCATGATTCTGACCTGCGCTTGCCAGGCACCGTTCCTCACCACCCAGTTCTCGGCGCCTTGGTCGCCGAACAGGATCATCTCCTTGCGGCAGCTCATGACCCGCACCAGCGGACTGGCTAGTTCGGCGGCCAGTGCGAAGCTGCGTTCCAGACCGGCGCGGTGACGGACGATCAGTTCGTCGTCGAGCGGCGTGTCCCACGGGATGCCATTGAAATTGTGACGGGTGATGCACGCCACCTTGATCCCGTGCTCTGACAAAGCCCGCTTGATCGCGGCGACCTCATCGGCGGAGTGCTCGCCCACCTCCTTGCCGAACACGTACTGCAGCTCCGCGTACTCGATTCCGTGCCGCGCAAGCTCCCGACAGGCGACCTGAGGATCCTGGCTGATACCGTCGGTGATCGCCCCCAGCCTCATGACCCCTCCTGCTCCGCGCTCACCTCGATCCCGGCAAGCTCCTCCAGGATCTTGACGACCGCCCAGTTGTCCTCCTGCGGGAAGCGGGCGATCCCGGCCTGGAACAGCTCCTTGGCCGCTGCCGTGGTGAACATCGGCACGCCGTTGGCGCGCGCCACCTCCAGGGAGATGCACAGGTCCTTGTACATGGTGCTGATGTGACTACCGGTCCCCCAGAAGCGCCGCTGCATGATCAGTGATGCGCTGTTACAGAACAGCGGACCGCCCGCTGCGGTGTTGCTGATAACGTCGTACAGGGTCTGCGCCGAAATTCCCGCCTTCACTCCCAGCACCAGTGCCTCGAAGATGGCGGCGAAGTGGGCCCCGATCACCGCCTGCAGTGTGGCCTTCACGGTCTGCCCGTCGCCGACCCGCTCGCCGACGTGGCACAGATTGCTGCCGATCGCCTCCAGCAGGCCGCGGTTGGCCTCCACCAGCGCCGTCGGCGCCGCCACCATCAGGGTCAGGGTGCCGGCGTCGGCGCCCGGCTTGCCGCCGCTCACCGGACAGTCGATCAGGTTGACCTGCTTCGCCTCGACCAGGGGGAGCAAGCCGCGCACTTCCGCCGGGGTGATGGTGGCGGTCACCACCATGGTGGCACCGGCGGGCAACTCCTCCAGCAACTCCACCACCACCGCCTGCACCTGGGCGCCACTGAGTACCATGATGAATACTGCCTCGCACCGCGCCGCCACCTCCCGCACCGAAGTGGCGGCAGTGCCGCCCAGCTCCTCCAGCCGCGCGCGCCGTTCCGGCCGCAGGTCGAAGCCGGTCACCTGATACCCGGCTCCGATCAGATTCGCGGCCAAGCCGATGCCCATCTCGCCGATGCCGACCACTCCTACCCGTTGCATGGTGCCGACTCTACCTGTTCTGGAGGGCTGCGGTCACGTCGTCGGTCGGGATGATGGTCGTTACGGTCGGCCGCGCGGGTGATCCCCCGACTCCGAGGTCAGGCCGACGAGTGTGAGGCTCGCCTCCTTAGCCACTTCCGTCAGAGCGATCGCCCAACCAAGTTACCGGCTTACCTCTCTGATCAGGGCGATCTTAACCTTGGGGTTCACGGGGTCTTCCCACCAGCAAATGCTTGTGGGTAGTGCTTGCGGGCGTGCGCCTCGCTGAGGTAGCCTTCTCGGATGTCGGCATGGACCCGTTCGGGGTCGCGCTCGTTGGGGTCTCCGTAGCCACCACCACCACCGGTGTAGTACTCGAGGGTCGCTCCCCGGGGGATGTTGAGGCGGGTTTCCTTCCTAATCGGTCGAGTGGAGCCGTCAGGGAGGCGCAACAGGGCGCTGTTAGGCCGCGCCTCACCCCCACCCTCGAGACCCCAGGGGGCGTTGCGGGTTCGCTCTACCGTGGTGGTCGCCTGCATGTCCTCGAGTGCGTGGAAGAAGAAGTCGATGCCCAGACCGCCCCTATGCGTGCCAGCGCCACAGGAGTCCGGTGCCAACTCGACCTTCTCCATCAGGACGGGGTACCGAGACTCCCATACTTCGGTCGGCGGGAAGCGGGTGGCCGCCTCCGAGATGTGCATCATGGTGCCGCCGTCCCCCAGATGGTGGCCGCCCTGACCCACCGGGTGGGGTGAGCCGGCGGTCCAGGGTTGACCCGATGGCCTGGCGCCGTAGAAGTTGACGCCGCAGATGTCGCCTCCGCTGCAGGCCGGCACGGTCCTGGGCATGGCCTTGGCGATCGCGCCGTAGATGACCTCGATGGCCTGGATGGCGGGCCAGCCGCAGAGGAAGCAGGGGGCGGGGGAGACAGGGTGGAAGAGCGTCCCTGGCCGCGTGATGATCTCGATGGGGCGCATGTGCCCTTCGTTCGGAGCTTCACCACCACCTGCCAGCATGGTGATCGCCACCCGGCTGGCCGAGACGGTCGAAGGTAGGGGACAATTGATCGGACCTCGCTGCTGGCTCGGGGCCTGGGTATAGTCGATGCGGGCTGTTGAGCCGTCGATCTCGACGGCCACCTCGAACGGCACAGGATCATCCTCTACACCGTTGCTGTCCATCTCGCCAGACCCTACGTAGCGCCCGTCAGGGAGTCTCTCAAAATACTTGCGCACGGTGGACTCTCCGTGGTTAAACATCTGCTCGACCGAGGTTTCGAAGGTCTCCAGCCCGAAACGGCGGATCGTTCGCAGGAGCGCCGCAGCCCCGGTGCGGACCCCGGTGATCTCCGCCTTGATGTCGCCTTCGACCTCCCGTGGCATCCGGGAGTTGGCGAGCACGGTGCGGTACATCTCCTCGGCGCGCTCGCCACGCCGGTAGAGCTTGACGCCGGGGAAGATAGTCCCCTCCTGGAAGACGTCGACGGTATCGGTGGCGTAGGGGTCCTTGGCGCCGATGTCGAGCCAATGGGCCTTGATGGTGGTGTAGCCCACCAGTGTCTCGTCCCCTTGCTCCTCCAGGAATACCGGCATGACGATCGCAGCGTCCTGTGGGTGGGAGCCGGTCCCGTAGGGTTCGTTGAACAGAATGATATCGCCAGGGTCGAGCGCCCCCTCGCCGCCTACAGCTGCAATGGCTGCCTCGACGCAGAAGCTCATGGTGCCCATAAAGAAGGGTAGGCTGGGGGCCTGGGCTAGCAGCCGGAGCTGGCGGTCGTAGATGGCCACAGCAAAGTCGAGCACCTCGTAGATGACGGGCGAGAAGGCCGTCCGTATCAGAGCCTGCTTCATCTGATTGGCAGCCGAATTAAGGCTGTGACGAACGATCTCGGTGGTGATCGGGTCGGCCGTGGCGTGGACCTTGGGCCCGCTCACGCCCCCCCGGGTGACGACGGTGTCGGCAATTGACTTCATAAGGGTGCCTCCGAAGGGCTGATAAAGAGTGCGCCCGAGGGGTCGACTTGGGCCCTAAAGTCGGCATCGAGGTAGGTGGTGGCCGTCTCCTCTTCGAGGATGGCGGGCCCCTCGATGGACTCGCCGGTCGCTAGGGTTGCTCGCGCAATCACCCGAAAGGTCAGGGTGCGGTTCTTCGAGAAGGAGTACGCCGGGAGCGAACGCTCCCGGTCACCTCCGCTGCTCGTCGAGATCTGGGTCAGGGCTAGGTTCGGCAGAGGAGTTCGCAGCGTGGCCCGCACCGAGACGATCTCGACCGCGTCGTCCATGACGTACGAGAAGGTCCGCTCATACTCTCTGGTGAAGGTCTCGAGGATGGCCTGGGATGTGATCTCGACCCGGCCCCCTTCGCTCGTTACAGCGATCGTGAGGGTGTACTCCTGACCCACATAGCGCAGGTCGAACTTCACCTCGCGGAGCCGGTCGGCTTGGCTAGCCACCCTGCCTGTCTGCCGCGCCTCGAGATCGGTAAAGAGTTCGCCGAGGATCCGGTTGGCCTCGGCTAGGCCGCCCCTGTCGAGGGGCATGATCCGGGTCCGGGCTGCCGCCTGCGTCAGGTCTGAGCTGAGAAGGCCCAGAGCGGAGAAATTGCCAGGGTGAGGGGGGATGACTACGCTACCGATCTCGAGTTCCCGCGCCAGCAGTGTAGCCATCATCGGGCCGGCGCCGCCGAATGCGAACAGGTGCATCTCACGTGGGTCGATCCCCCGCTCGACGGTTATCTCCCGGATGGCGTTAGCCATGTTGGCGCTGGCGATATTCATGATCCCCCTAGCCGCGTCGCCGACACCTAACTCTAAGGCGCCAGCCACCTTTCGGAGGGCCGCTTCAGCCCGGTCTCGGTCGAGTTCCGTTCCTGAGGCGAACGTGCCACTACCGAACATGCCGAGGTGGAGCGCCGCGTCGGTCACGGTCGGTTCGACCCCGCCGAGGCCGTAGCAGGCGGGGCCGGGATCGGCACCGGCACTCTGTGGCCCGACTCGTAAGAGTCCCCCGACATCTATGTGGGCGATGGAGCCCCCGCCAGCACCGATCGAGCGGACATCGACCCAGGCGCTCTGCACTGGCAGACCTACGATGCGACCCTCGTAGGTCACCTGGGGTCGTCCCTCGAGTACCAGACAGGTGTCGAAGCTGGTTCCGCCCACATCGGCGGTGATGACGCTGTCGAGGTCCAACTGGCGAGCTAGGGCTCCAGCCCCTTCGGCGCCGGCGACGGGACCCGACATAATCGTCTCGAAGGGCCGCTCGCGCGCCTCGCCGAAGGTCATCGACCCACTCCCTGAGCGGGTAACCAGTGGGTTGCCGCTGAAGCCGAGTTCCGCCAATTCGGCCTCCAGTCGGGTCAGGTAGCTGGTCATCCGCCCGCGCACGTAGGCGTCGATCACGGTCGTGCAGACGCGCTCGTACTCCCGGTACTCGCCCGAGATACGGTGCGAGAGCGAGATATCTCCCTCGAATCCGCACTCTCGCAGGAGCGCCTCGGCCTGGAGTTCGTGATCGGGGCGGGCGTAGGCGTGCAGGAACGCCACGGCTACACTCGATACTCCTTCGTGCCGGAACACCTCGGCGGCTCGCCTCACATCCTGTTCCCGAAGCGGAGTTCGCACCGAGCCGCTGAACATCACCCGCTCGCGTACCGGGAGGCGCAGCCGCCGCGGGACCAGGGGCGGAGGCGGCTGCCAGAACAGGTTGTACATCTCGTCGCGATCGCCACGACGGATTTCGAGGGCGTCGCGGAAGCCTTCTGTCGTCAGGAGGCCGACCAGCGCGCCGCTCCGCTCGAGCAGGGCGTTAAGTCCTACCGTGGTCCCGTGCAGGAAATAGGCCGTGCGGGCGACGACATCGCTGGGGACCGCAGAGCCTACGGCAGCGACCACCCCGACCTCGGGGCGGTCGGGGGTGGTAGGGACCTTGGCGACGACGAGCCTCCTGCTCTCGTCATCGAAAAAGATCAGGTCGGTGAATGTCCCGCCGATATCTACCCCGATTCGCGTCGCCATGTAGCCTTCAATCCACCCTGCCAGCTATAGTGACTTCGAAGCCCACACGCTCCGACCAAGATCACGATCCTACATCTCCTCGAAGTCGAACTCATCGTTTAGCTTCCCACCTCCGCTCATCTCCTTGCCGTCTAGGTAGGTCGTCGGGGTGGCGAGCATGATGTCCATGTGGTAGGGGCTCAGGCCCACATTCCCGCCGAGACCTGGATCCTGGTAGCCGAAGCCGAAGTCGATGGCCGCCAGCATCCGCTCGTCCTCAATCATGTTGCCCGATATCCCCGCCTGCCGGTTTAAGCCGATACTGAAGTGGCACAACTGGTAGATCTTGGAGTCCCCGCGGGTCTCAAGCCAGTTGCTCATCACCGCAGCCTCCTTGCCTCCCTCAATATCGGTGATCACGCCGCCCTCGAGGGTGAAGCTGTAGGGGGAATTTACCACCCCCTGCACGCTATCGCTAGCGTCGATCACGATGGTGCCGTTGATGGTCTCCTCGATCGGTGCTATAGAGACCTGTGCCCCGGGGAAGAAGTCGACCTCGCCGTCCTCGGAGAGGGCCCCATCACCGACGACGCCGGGACGGCCTCTAAGCTTGAAGCTGATATCGGTACCTTGGGGCGAGGTGACCCGGCAGATGTCGGTCTCCTCCCACAGCTTGGCGATCCGCTCAGCATTACGGACCATGGCTTCATAGTCGATATCGAGGAGGGCCCGAACCACATAGTTCTCGACCCCTTCGACATTGGTTGACAGGAGCCGGGTCCCTTTGCTGCGGGCCTCGATCGTCGCCGGTGCCCTCACCACCCCGTCGGCGAGGGTCAGGATGAGCTTGCTCGACAAGATGGCATTGGAGACGATGGGACCGGGCTCGCTGGCGGTGCCGCGGGCGCAGCGCTGTTTGATCATGAGTTGGGCGTCGGCGCCCGCGCGGATTGCGGCGGCGAGGCAGGCCTCGGCCAGGACAAGATCGTTGGAGGTGTCGACGAGGATCAGCAGCGGGTCCCCCCGCTCAGGCCTCACTAGCTTGTTAATGGTGGCGTCAGCGAACTCGTCCCAGTAGAGTGCCTTCGGTATCATGTGATGTCCCCTTTCCACGTTGGGTAGCTGCAGTGTCGCTAGGCGACCGGCCTCCGAACACGGAGGTGAATGGTTCGTTCACCGATCAGCGTCCCACCGAACTCGGGTCGAGCCAATCGCGGAGGATCATGCCGACTAGGTTGAAGCCGACCACGACCAGAAACAGAGCCAGACCGGGGTAGGTCGAGATCCACCACTGGTCCAGGAGGAAATCGCGGCCATCGGCGACCATCCGCCCCCACTCAGGTGTGGGCGGTGCCGCGCCGAGACCTAGGAAGCTTAGCCCGGAGGTGGCGAGGGCTACCAGTCCGATGTCGAGCGTGACGCGCACAATGATCGGGTCCACACTGTTGCGAAACACGTGCCGTGCCATTATCCGGAGGTTGCTGCCACCAAGGGCCCGGGCCGCAGTCACGTACTCTTCATTCTTAACGGCTAGGATCTGCCCACGGACCAATCGGGCATACCCTGGCCACCAAGAGAAGCCGACCGCCAGCATCGTCTGGAGCAGCCCACGTCCGAGCGCGGCGTTCACAGCGATCGCCAGAATCAGGAAGGGGAAGGCGATGATGATATCGGTGAAACGCATCAGGATCTCGTCCACCACACCGCCGAAATAGCCCGCAACGGTCCCTACCACGAAGCCGATGCCGGTGGCGATCGCCAGGACCACTACTACGATGTACAAGGTGGTGCGGGCGCCGTAGATGACCCGGGTGAAGACATCCATGCCGTACTGATCGGTGCCGAGCCAGTGTTCGCTTGAGGGGGGAAGGAGCCGAGTCCTCAGGCTGAGCAGTTCTGGATCGTAGCGGGTGAAGCCTTGCGGGTAGATGGCGAACACGAAGAAGGCGAGGATGATGACGATGCCTAAAACGCTGAAGGGGTTGTTGCGGACCGCTTTCAGGAAGCGGCTGTTCCACCAGGGTCGCAGTCTCTTGGTCGCAGGTGTGGCAGGGGCCATCAGATGTAGGTGATCCGCGGGTCGAGGAAGGCGTAGGCGAAATCGGTGACGAGGTTGACAAGCATAAAGGTGAGAGTGGCAACCAGGGTAAGGCCCATGATGGCAGGGATGTCGAGCCGGAAGATGCCGATGTAGGCGTAGGTGCCCAGGCCTCCCCAGGAGAAGATGTTTTCGACCAGGATGGTACCGCCGAGCAGGAAGCCTACCTGCAGACCGATGGTGGTTACCACCGGGAGCAGTGCGTTCTTGAGGGCGTGCTTGTTCACCACCTGCTGCTGCGGTAGCCCCTTCGCCAGTGCGGTACGCACATAGTCGCGGCGCATGATGTCGAGCATCGAGGCGTGGGTGATGCGGGCTACCGAGGCGATGCGGCCGATGGCCAGGGTCACCGCTGGCAGGATCAGGTGCGTGACGGCGTCGACGAAGGTGCTCCACTGGCCTGCCAGCAGAGCGTCTATGGTGTACATACTGGTTACCCTAGGTGGGGGGAGCACAGTCGAGCCCAGGCGGCCGTCAAGCGGCAAGATATCGAGCCGGCCGGCAAAGATGAGTTGAAACACCAGCCCAGCCCAGAAGACCGGCATGCCTACCCCGATGAGCGAAAGGAGCAAGACTCCTGAGTTGACAAATGGGGCCTTGCGGCTCCCCGTCATGACCCCCAGCGGCACCCCGATCAGGACGGTGAGGATCATAGCCACGAGAGTGAGTTCGATCGTCGCTGGGAAGAAGAAGCGCAGTTCCTCGGCGACCTGCTGATGGGAGCTGAACGAGGTTCCCAGGTCACCGCGCAGCAGCCGACCTAGGTAGCGTACGTACTGGACGGGCAGGGGCTGATTCAGCCCAAGTCGTTCGCGGACGGCTGCGACCTGCTCAGCGGAGGCGAACTGACCCGCCACCATCCGCGCCGGATCTCCCGGCAGCAGTTGGCTGAGTACGAAGGTGATCACCGTGACGCCGAGGAGGACGGGAACGGCGGCGAGGATGCGGCGGATGAAATATTGGGCCATCGATGCTCCGCAGCGGATTGCGGGCTCGGGCCCCGCCCCCCCCCGGGGGAGGGGCCGGCGCGGTGGCTCGGCCGTGGTTGGCGGGGTGGCCCGGAGCCGCTCTGGGGTAGCCGGTCAGCCGGTTGGCCTCTGCGCCAACCGGCTGACCGAGGGGATCTTTAGTCTACTCCGGCCACACTCGCCTACGGCTTGTTGGCGATGGAGATCGGGTAGGCGTTGAAGGTGAACGCGTGAGAGGCAGTGTATACGAAGTTTTCTACGTGGTCGTGGGCTGCGGCGAGCTCGGTGCCGACGGAGATGTTCAGGTAGGGGTTCTCGGTGAGGAAGATCTGCTGCAGCTCCTGGTAGATCTCGCAGCGGGCCGCGGGATCGAGTTCGACCTGGCCAGCCTCGAGTAGCGCGTCGGCTTCGGGGGTGGCGTGGAACGAGAAGTTTAAGCCGCCCTCACCGGTGCGCGAGGAGTGCATCTTCTCAAACAGGTACACGTCCGGATCGGGGTAGTTGGGGTATTCCCAGATGGTGCCGAGATCGGGGGCGGTGTCGGCTGAGGAGAACAGTTCGACCTTGGCTGGCCATTCAACCGGTAATGCGCGGACGGTGATTCCGAGCTGAGCAGCACCCGCCTGCAGGATCTGGAAGGCAGCGGTCTCTTCGGGTGAGGTGCCCTGGTAGGCCATGCTCAGTTCGAATCCGCCGTCCGGGTAGCCGGCCTCCGCCATCAGCGCCTTGGCCCGCTCAATATCGGTCTGTGAGTGTGGGATCGAGTCGTCGAAGCAGGCGATGGCGGGGGGAAGAGGGCCCCTAGCGACCGATCCGAAGCCCCTACGCACAAACTCGACGTGCCCTTCGTAATCGTAGACCAGCGTCATCGCCTCGCGGACCATTGGGTTGGCGAGGTGCATGTTGTTCACGTTCATGGCGATGTAGAGTTGGATGAGTGCGGCGTTGACGTAGCGAGTGATGCCGGGCGTGTTCTCCAGGGCTGCGAAGCTGTCGGTGCTGCCGATCCGTGCGATGTCGACATCACCGCTCTCGAATGCCAGCCTGCGGGTCGATTCCTCCTTGATCACCCGCAAGATGACGGTGTCGGCCGCGCCCTCGTGGAAGCCCAGGAAGTAGTCGTCGAAGCGCTCCATGGTGAACTGCTGCTCAGGCTGGAACGAAACGAGTTGGTACGGCCCGCTGCCCGCCTCGTTGTTCTGCAGCCAGGTCTGTCCCCAGTCACCATCCCTCTCGTTGGCCTGCACTACTTCGGCATTGAGGATGTAGAGCCGCGGCAGCGCCAGCAGCATTCCGGGGAAGGGTGCACTGAGATTGAAGGCGACGGTGCGTTCGTCGATAAGATCGACGCTCTCGAGGGGTCCGAAGCTGCGGGCGGTACCGATCTGCAGCGCCAGCATCCGGTCGGCGGTGTACTTGACGTCTGCTGCGGTCAGTTCCGTGCCATCGTGGAACAGGACACCCTCGCGTATGGTGAAGGTGTAGGTGAGACCGTCGTCAGAGAGTTCGAAGCCGGTGGCCAGTTCGGGGGTCACCTCGCTGGTTCCGGGGATGAACTGGTAGAGCGCGTTGTACATGTTGATCGACGGCGTGTTGATGCGGCTATCGGCACCAGCGCCGAGCGGATCGAAGGTCGGTGGCGATCCCTCGACGGCGAAGATGAGCGTGCCCTGTGCCAGAACTGCGGCTGTCAGGGTGATGGTAAGGGCAAAGATGGCGGCTAGACCTGCTCTGCGGGTGAACTGCATTCCATGTACCTCCCTAGTGATTGGGTCTGGAAGAGTGCTACGGCTCCTGCTACTTTTCGGTGCACGCTCCGAAATCCTCAGGTCTCACCTCCTCAAACCGGTGTAATTAAGAGACAGCATCGCACCAGTCCACGATGATGCGCGCCCCGGCGTGCACGGCGCGAAGGTAATCCTCGATATCTACCCACTCATCGACCTCACCCGTCTGGCTCAGATTCCCGGCCAGGCAGCCTAGGCCGATCGTCGGAATGTCCCGGTGCAAATTAGGGTTGCGAATGTCGCTGGATGCGTGGAGGGGGTTCAGGTAGGGTGTCTCCCCTGTGACCTCGGCTATGGCTCTGCAGGCGACCCGGTAGAGGGGATGGTTGAGGTCGAACTCCGATCCTTCGGTTCCCATGGTCCAGGTAATCTTCGAGGGGTGGGCGCGCAGCCAGTCGTCACCTGCGACCACCGCGTCGAGAGTACGGATCACCTGACTCTGAACAGACGCCATTGTCTCCGTTGCCGGAAAGGTGATGGACCCGGCCAGATGGCACTCGCGAGCTACCCGGGTGGGGGAGTTCTCATCGCCGCACTGTAGCGACGCGATCAGCAGACCGCTCGCCTGCCCGACACGCTCCTCCACGAGCGGGTAGCGGACCGTTCGCGCTCGCTCGTTGCCGAGGTCGGCGAGAGCCCGATAGAGGAGCCACGCCTTCTCGAGCGGGTCGGTTGCTAAGTGGGCGAAGGGGGTATGAGTCGGTTCTGTGGTGTCGGGTGGGTTCCCCTCGACGGTGATGGTGAACGTGAGTAGACCTAGTGTGACAGCTTTGATCTCCAGCAGCCCCGCGCCCGATTCGGCCGGGTGCAAGTAGACCGCGGCGTCGGCGAGGTAGCCGTGGTCGAGGACTGCGACGATGCCCTGGGACCGGTTCTTGCTGGGGGTGCTGGCTACGACGACCCGGCCCTGTGGCTTGAGATCTGCGCCCAGGACAGCCTCGAGCGCTGCCAGCATGGTAGCGACCCCCACCAGATCGTCGGCGACTCCCCAGCCGTAGAGACGACCCTCCTCGATCTCGGCACCAAAGGGATCATGCCGCCACCGGTCCACACCCCGCACCGGTTCGCTATCCGGGTGGGCGTAGAGAAGGAGACCGGGTTTGCCCTCCGAACCGTTTTGACCGGGGAGGGTGCCCACGACACTGACGCGGGTCGCTGCGCCTTCCGCCTCGGAGATCGCCAATTCGAAATCCGGTTCGAGGTCGCGACGCCGATACCCGATCCGCTCTACCTGGCAGCCGAGGAGTTCAAGGCGGGAGGCGACGAAATCCTGGATCGCTGCCTCTCCACCTCGAGAGGTCCGCACGAGATCCTGGAGAAGATCCACATATGCCCCCCGCCGGTCCCGGATCTGCGCTTCGAGTTTTAGATGAGCGGACATCCATACTCCCTGAGATCCCCGCACCCCGGGCTAGATCCGAGGTGGAGCATCGGCTTCCGTCCCTGTAGGACTGTGCAGTCCTGAGATCGCGGTCGGGGGGCACCCAGATGGTTGCCTGAAGTGTTGAGAGCGCTTCGATCTCCTTGAGCTTGATTAGGGGCGATATCCAGAGAGAGCTTTCCAGATAGGGGTGCGGCCAAGGCCCAAGTGCCGACCGAGCGGTAGCTCGGGGCAAGGCCTAGCCCGATCTCTAGCCCGACAATAAGTCTCTGGAAATTCTCGCGGGCGCTCAGTGATTCTCGAAAGAGTGAAGCATCCCCCTCGCCTTCGGTCACCGAGCCGTCGCGCCATTCAAATGTATAGCTCAACATCTATAGTTGTGTAATATATCACTTCTTCGAAAAGGGCAGAGTCGGTCCGGTTCTGGTGGCGGTGCCAGGTTCCCCGTTGCCCTGCAGGTGTGAGGTCGAGCGGATACCCCTGTAGCACGATTCAGAAGGTTTGGTGGGATAGGCAGGTCGCTGGGATGAGCAGTTGAGTTCCCGTGTCGAATCCTAGCTAGCGTCAGAGTTCATGGCCCCTCGATCACAGAGGGTCCTTACGAGTTCTTTAACGGTAGCGCAGTAGGGAGGGTGAGTGAGAGGGGGTGCTACCTGTTCTGGGCAGGTTACTGCCGCTGGAATCGGGACTGAGAGGTGATCTCGGTATTGCTGTTGCCCGCAGGGGCCAGCCCAGGCAATGCCCCCACCTCAGGCTGTCCTCTCTGGGCTCATTACCCGTTAGTCCCCGTACGACCGAGAAGTTCATACAGGGTGCGCTCCTCCCTCTGCAGGGGGTGCTCAAGATTCCTGCGCCGGATGGCGTGGAGGGTCGGCTCTCCTGCCTGCTGCTCAAGGGTCCACTCGCGCCCAAAGTGACCGCTGCGGATATATTCGATCATTCTATCAAGTCGCTCCATCTCTGCCCGCTCCTGCTGCAGGGTGAGGCGTCCGGTGACCTCTTGGCCGTACTGGCTAGTGCGCGAGTGGCTTGTGATCTGCCCCCAGAGACCCTTTTCAACATAGGCCTTTCCGGTCTCGACGGACTCGCCCGACGCATAGAACTCGAGCATCGCCACCCAGGGATCGTAGCCGGCAGCCGCTAGGGCCGTGATGTAGCGGCGAAACGCGTAGAGTGGGGCAAGGTGCTCAGCGAAGAGGTCAACGACCGTCTCCTCTTCAAAGCTCGACAGGATCGCACCCATCCGGGTCGAGCCGATCCCTTTGGCGAGCGCTAGGACTCGCTGAAGCGCCTCGCCACTGGCGTCCTGATCAACGGCGATGAGACTAGGAAATCCCTGGCCCTCCAGGTAGGTGGTGCGGACCCCGTGCCCGATCATTCGCGGTGCGAGGAGCAACACGTCGAGACCCTCATGGGGGGTGATGAACCCATGGAAGATGTTGTAGCCGTGCGCAAAGACCAGTACATCTCCCGGGTTCAGGTGGGACTCGATCCGGGTGTAGGCCTCGGGCTGCACCTCATCCGGGAGGAGCAGGAATAGGATCTGCGCCCGCTCGACCGCCTCGACCGCCCCCACAACCTCGAAGCCGTCAGCGCGGCCCCGCTCAGCCGAGCTGTCCTCGCGGCTCCCCACGATGACGGTAGCGCCACTGTCGCGCAGGTTCAGAGCCTGAGAACGACCCTGATTTCCGTAACCGAGGATCGCTATGGTCCTGTTGTCAAGGTATGAGAGGTCGGCGTCCTCGTCGCGGAAAACCCTTGCCATGTTTGGCCTCCAGAGAGTGGTGTCGGATGCGCTGGCTGCTCACGCGGGCCTGTGGAGGCCCCCTCGAGCACGTGCCGCACAGTATAGCGTTCCCCTTCTGTACAGTCCCGGGCAGTGAGCCCTCCCCGGGAATCGATTCGCGTGTCACGGCTGCGGAAGCTTCCTACCCTGCTCTAGCCTGTTCCAATCGGTGTTTCTCCGACCCCTCTTGCTCGGTGTTCCCGTTGGGTAGGATGATGTCAGCAGAAACGCCGCCCGGGATCTCAACCTCGAGTTCGAAGTTGCCCCCTTATTCCACCACTGTTTGACCTGAGGGGGTCTTGAGGATGGAGACGGGCCGAAGACGCTCCCTGCGACGCACGGGGGGCGCAATGGGGGCGACAAGACTCGCTTTAGAATGATCCGCCACGCGGACCGGTTGCCAGGTCTCTTCGAAGTCGGGCTCATCCCGGCCTGGCATCTCGAGGCGCGCGTCGTAGATTTCGCCGTCGCGCAGGTCGGACCGCAAGATCGAACGCGTGCTGGGGGTCCATTAGCCGTCGGTTCCGATCGCCCGATCGCCGCCGTTGGTTAGCGTGACGTGTAGTTGGGCTGGTAGGCCCAATCGCGTTCCGTAGACATTACGCTCGATATCTGCGGTGGCGCGCCACCAGCCGTCACCAACTATGGTGCCCAAGGCATTTCTGCCCCGGCGTAGTGCCGCTGTCACATCGTAACTCTGGACCTGCAATCGGTGATGGTAGCTGGTGAAGCCTGGGGTTAGTACTGTGTCGCCCACCACTCGCCCGTTCAGATGTGCCCGGTATACGCCGTGTGCGGTGATATAAAGGCGGGCGGATACAACCTCGCCGTCGAGGGCGAACTCGTACCGGAAGAAGGGGGCGGGCTGATGCTCCTGGGGGTCCTCCTCCCGATCGGGCTCGATCCAGCAGGCAATCCAGTCTGACTCCTCGAGTAGATACATTTCCCACCAGGCATCCTCACTCCACCCTGAAGGGTCCTTGCCCTCGGTCCAGATGCGCACGCACTAGGAGATCCGCTGCCTCGAGGTCAGTCCTGGGCCGCCGTAGAGGACGTGGATGGATTGCGCGGACGCGACTCTACCGCTGTCCCAGCCACCGGCCTGGTCTGGTAGGTTGTCTGGAAGCTTTTCTCGTAGCGCCAGGAGAGCCGTGGCCGCCGCACGTCGATGCCTAGCGGATCGGTTCAGACCCTCGCAGGTGAGAGCAAAGGGGCGCATGAGTAGAGTCTATATGAACGGCCAGAATTGGTTCCAGGCTGTCATCCAGTCGTCTGCCCGACTCACAGCGGTGAGCGGCCCAGTCATCTCGACGCCCGCTCTACCCTTGAAGGGGGATAAACTGTCGAGCGCGCCCACCTCCACCCGGATGGCGGTGGGTCTCGCGGGAACGTAGGGTTGCCTGGAGCATGCGTCCTTCAGGGCATTCTCAGCAGCGTGTTCGATCATCTCGCGGGCGCGCCTAGGCGGGATCTGGCAGGCACTATAGCGGCTCAGGCCCCGTTTCACAGCGACCGTTGGGAGGCTGTCTCCCAACAGCTCCCGGGCCTCGTGGCAGACCGCCTCGTCGCCGGTTACGAACGCTACAGGAACACCGTAGTGGCCGTTGAGGGCAGCATTGACACCAGTCTCACCGACGAGATCGTCGTTGAACCAGAGGTTTTTGTACTGGACGGTAGAGATAGTGTGGCACAGCACCCCGTTGGGGGTGTCGTTGCGGGCGTGCATACCTACTAGCAGACAGGCGTCGCAGCCCCGCTCCCACATCTCAGTGTAGCGGCCCCAGGCGTGATGGGCCACCCACTGGCAGTCCGGGTCGAGTTGTTCGGGGATGAGCGAGTTGAAATTCCAGCCCTTGCCAGCGCCGTGGCAGTCGACCACCACGATCTCGCTGGCACCAGCCGCTTTGGCACCACGGACCGCGGCGTTGACCTCCTCCGTGTAAAGGTGCCGCCCCTCCTCGAACATGGCAGCCCCACCTATGACCTGCTCCCACACGACGATTCCGCTCACGCCCTCCATGTCGCACATGATCAGAACGCGCACCTTCGGCCCTCCTCCGGCATCAGATGGGCGGGACCGCCGTGCAGCAGACGTGGCCCCATTACAATGGTATTAGAACGGATATTAGCATGGGACCGACAGGGCGCCAACAGTGGTGGCCCCTGAGGTCAGGGTTGTCAAGAGGCTAGTTCGCTCGTAGGGCTCATCGAATATGAGGGCGAAGGTTGCCCCGACTCAACTGATAATTGGGTCGAGGACGTAGCACCCCACAGTGCAGTAATTGGCTCTGTAGGTTCGCTCAATCCTTACTCCTAGACCCTAGATTCTACTCCTGAGCTGTGGGCAGAGTGCTGAACTCGGTCGTGAACTCCGTCTGGCCGGCAATACCGCTCAGGAAGATCCGCATCTGGTAGGAGTCCGATTGCACGAAGAGAATGGGTAAGGCGATATACATGGCGCGCTGGCGTTCCAAATAGAAGGCGGGGCCCCGGTACTCAGCCCGGGTCAGATCAAACGACTCCTTCCCCAAAGGGCGCAGCAACACCGATACCGAGGTATCTCCCGGCGCGGGTTTGCCATCGACCTCGACGAACAGGATGATGAGACCAGACCCGCCCTCGTGGATGTCATCGAGAACTGTCAGGGTGTAGCCGTCCACGTGAATGTCATCAAGCCGCACCTGGAAGTTGTCACTGAAAGCCCACGGGAGGGACAAGAGTGCAAGCCCTATCAGGAGCCGGTGAAGACGATGCTGTATCGGACTATGGCGACTCATCGTATCGTTTTCTGGATTATGGCAGAGTGCCGTGCGATTCCTGCGAGATCCAATATAAACTCCGCGATGATCTACGCCTAGGATGCGGGGAAATGCGTCGCTGTAACATCATGGTTGCTAGGCTGCAGAATCCTCTTCCTGGGAGGTGCCCTAGTAGCGTAATGCTAGCTTCGCATCTGCGGAGCACCAGTCATAACTGAATGACATGTGAGCGTCGCTGGGGCTGAACTCGGCTTCCCAGGCAGTGTCATCGGTGACCGAACCCAGTGGGACGACACCTACGCCCTCATCCACTCTTGGTGACCATCGTTAACGTGGCGCGTCTCGGCACCTCCGTTGCTGCGATTTTGAATCGATCCCGACATCATACCGCTCGGTCGTAACATGGGGCAATCTCTGTGCCACAAGGAGGAAGGCCAGACCTAGTGCAGGATGCACCAAGTGAAAAAGGGAGACCGGTCTCCAAATTGGCGGGTTTAACCTGTGTCGACAATGGGTGCTCCAGCTACGGTCAAGCAGGCCAGAGGAACCTGATCGTCCGCTCCCCTTTGCTGGGTAGGTTGAACTAGCCTGAGGCGATCGAGGCTACAGGGGGCAATGGCCCTTGTTCGCCGAGACATCTTGGCCTGCTCATATGGTCGCTCGGATTCTCAGTCCCTCCAGCTTAGCCCCGAAAGTCTCTGGTTTGACACCACAGAAGCCAATTACGTCGTTTGCCACCTGAATAGCACCCCCGAGTAGATCAGGTTGAAGGCAGCAATCTTGAGGTTTACCCGCGTCCAAAGTCGGACTCTACGGGTGAGCGACAAGAACGTCTTCACCTGAGCTGCCTGAAGGGTCAGTGACCTCACCAGAGTGCTGAAACTCGCTTCGATTCGCTTCCGAACTCGATCGAGGGACTCAGACCACGCGCCGTTACTCCCCCCATATTTGATCGCTTCGGTGTCAGCACGCCTGTGCCGATATAGGCTTTGTCTCCCAGAATCCACCCCCAAGGACGGACTCTCCGGGTCTTCCAACCCCAAGGCTGGGGTCCCCCGCTGGGGGTACGGACTCACAAGCGGACTCGTTGGGTCCGGGTCACATCAGGATGATGCGCCGCTGCGAAAGCCCATCTCTCGAGCAGTCCCTCAAGGTTGGTCAAGGCGTGTAGTTTGAAGCCGAATACCATCCCCATGGTGCCAAACCCCTTCCTGGCCTCAGGAAACTTCGACCAGGACGAGCGTTTCCCCAA
>MKWU01002226.1_pt1 | contig 29939 bp, 23 predicted proteins | sample 809101 | NCBI WGS metagenome assembly MKWU01 (sample SAMN05860141, study PRJNA318959) | sponge metagenome | host: Aplysina aerophoba | place: Slovenia: Piran, Adriatic Sea, Gulf of Piran | collected 2013-05-07
TGTGTCTCTGCCGGCCCACGGTGGCTTTCTGCGTCCCAGCTCGCTGGCCGCGGGTTGCCCCGGGACCAGTGGGATATGCTACGGCACCAAACTGAGAACCGTGCCGGCGGGACTTTCACCCGCAAGTTCTGCAGCTAGACTCGCTGCACCCATTCTCGAACACCGCCGGACTGCCGCCCGGATCGCCCACAACGGACAGTCGAGGCCCGGACGCTGCGCCGCCGTCCTCATGCATTTCGCTCTGCGGATGCACGTCCCCGCGACCGCAACACTGGCGGCAGGGTGCGTATCTCGTGGTCATGCACGTGTCTCTCCGGCCAGCATGGCACGCGCCGGGCTGAAGGCGTATAAGCCGCCTGTGCCCATGTCCGACACCGCCACCCCCGCCGCTCCCGCCGCCGCTCAGCCCGAATACACCGAGCTGCAGCGCTGGCTGACGCTGATGACCGTCACGCTTGCCACCGCGCTCTACGCGATGACGGTGACGATTGCCAATGTGGCGCTTCCCAAGATGCAGGGCACCTTTGGGGCAACGCAGGACGAGATCGCCTGGGTCGTCACCTTCAACATCATCGCCACGGCCGTCATGACGCCGGCTACCGGCTGGCTCGCGGAGAAGGTCGGGCGGCGCAATATCATGGTCTGGGGCATCGCGTTCTTCACGCTGGTCTCCGCCGGTTGCGGCCTCGCCCAGAGCCTCGAACAGCTGGTCTTCTTCCGCATCCTCCAGGGACTCGCCGGCGCACCTCTGGTGCCTGTCAGCCAGGCCATCGTGATGACGATCTTCCCGCGCGAACGCCACGGGACCGCGCTCGCGGTCTGGGGCATCGGCGTGACCATCGGACCGATCATCGCGCCGACGCTTGGTGGCTATATCACCGAGATCTACAACTGGCGGTGGATCTTCTTCCTGCTGGTCCCGGTGGGCGTGGTGGCGTTCCTCTGTGCGGCGGCCTTCGTGCGCCGTCGGGCGCGGCGCCACCCGACGACCCTCGACTGGACCGGCTTCATCGCGCTCTCACTCGCCATCGCCGCGCTGCAGCTCATGCTCGATCGGGGCGAGCGGCTCGGCTGGTTCAACCACCATGAAATCGTCCTTGAGGCATTTGTCGCCTGTCTCGCCTTCTACGTGTTCGTCGTCCACATCCTCACGACCGACCGTCCCTTCCTGAAGCCGCGCATCCTCACCAACCGCAACTTCGCCATAGGGCTGTCGCTGACCTTCGTTTTCGGCCTGCTCAATTTCACGCCGATGGTGCTGTTCCCGTCGCTGTTGCAGGGCCTGCGCGGTTATCCCGATGGCGTCATCGGCTACCTGCTGGCGATGCGCGGCCTCGGCTCACTCTGCGGCTTTTTGTTCATCATGTTCTACGGCCAGCGCATCGACCCGCGCCTGCTGCTGCTCGCGGGCTTTGTCATCCAGGGCGCTTCGGGCCTTGCGATGGCGCAGTTCGACATCAACCTCACCACATTCGGCGTCGCCTGGACCTCCATGCTGCAGGGGTTCGGGGTCGGGCTGATCTGGGTGCCGCTCTCCATCGCGACCTTCTGGACGCTGGAGACCAGGGACATGACGGAAGGCACGGCGCTCTTCCACCTCCTGCGAAATGTCGGCTCGTCCATCCACATCTCGCTGTCGGTGGCGTTGGTCATTCACACGGCCAGCATGAGCTATTCGGAACTCTCCAACTTCGCGAACCCCTTCAACGCCGCTCTCGACCGGGCCACATCGGAAGGACCGTGGAGCCTGGAGGGTGGAACCGGCATGGCGGCGCTCGTCCAGGAGATTACCCGCCAGGCGCAGATGATCGGCTACGTCAATGCCTTCTACTTCTTTGCCGCCACTGCCTTCGTCTGCATCCCGCTCCTTCTGTTCGTGCGCAAGCCTACGGCGGCGACAGCAGGTTAGACCGCATCGACGACAAACGAACAGGTCGCTGCCGTCTCGACCGCCCCCGGTGACCGCGGGTTCCCGGAGTCAAACCGGCCAAGCTCATCATCTCGATGTCGGGTGACGGCTCGCCGCGTCGCCAGGGGCCGCCCCGCCATCGTTGACCCGTCTCAACCGTCCCGAACGCCGTCGCAGACGCGGTCGATGCGCCCTGTTCCCGGCAGAACTCCACCACCCGGGCGATGGCGCCCTCGGCCTGCAACCGGGCAGGTTCTCGCCGAACGGCCACTGCCTGCAGGCTATCGAACGCAATGTCGGGCAGGACCATCAGTTCTTCCGCGGTTCATCCCCGCGGGAAAGCCTCGATCGTCTTCAGCAACAGCGACACTGGACGACGTACAAAACTCGGGCGAAGCAGCGTGAAGCCCCGCAACCACTACGACAGACCCGGGCCGACCGGCCCTGTTCAAGCGAGAGCACGGGCCTGGTCAGGTTTCGGAGAACGTCAATAGTCGAGGAAGCTGCGAAGCCTGCGTGAACGCGACGGATGCTTGAGCTTGCGCAGTGCCTTGGCCTCGATCTGGCGGATGCGTTCGCGGGTCACCGAGAACTGCTGGCCCACTTCCTCGAGCGTGTGGTCGGTATTCATGCCGATGCCGAACCGCATGCGCAGTACCCGTTCCTCGCGCGCGGTCAGGCTTGCGAGAACCCGTGTCGTGGTCTCGCGCAGGTTGGCCTGGATCGCCGCGTCGAGCGGCTGCACCGCATTCTTGTCCTCGATGAAGTCGCCGAGCTTGCTGTCCTCCTCGTCGCCGATCGGGGTCTCGAGGCTGATCGGCTCCTTGGCGATCTTCAGCACCTTGCGCACCTTGTCGAGCGGCATCACCAGCTTTTCGGCAAGTTCCTCCGGCGTCGGTTCGTTGCCGTTCAGGTGCAGCATGTTGCGTGAGGTCCTGACCAGCTTGTTGATGGTCTCGATCATGTGGACCGGGATACGGATGGTCCGGGCCTGGTCGGCAATCGACCGGGTGATGGCCTGACGGATCCACCAGGTGGCATAGGTCGAGAACTTGTAGCCGCGGCGGTACTCGAACTTGTCGACCGCCTTCATCAGCCCGATATTGCCCTCCTGGATCAGGTCGAGGAACTGCAGGCCGCGGTTGGTGTACTTCTTGGCAATCGAGATCACGAGGCGCAGGTTGGCCTCGACCATCTCCTTCTTGGCCCGGCCGGCATTGCGCTGGCCCTTCTGGACCGTGCGCACGATGGTCCGGAACTCCGGGATCAGCACCCTGGCTCCGACCGCCAGCCGGTCGAGGTCGTCCCGCGCCGCCGCAAATTCCTCGCCATACTCGGCCGCGAACCGCTTCCAGGCCGGGTTCGAGCCCTCGCACATCCGCGCCAGCCACCGGAGCTCGAGCTCGTGGCCGAAGTACTCGCGCCTGAAGTCCGGCCTGGAGATGCCGCAGGCCTCGGCCTTCTTCATCAGGTCCATGTCGATATCGACGAGAGTGCGGTTCTGCTCGTAGAGCGCCTCGACCAGCGCCTCGATGCGAGCGTTGTTCAGCTGCACGCCGTCCATCGCCAGCGCCAGTTCGTTGCGCAGCTTCGCACAGCGGCGCTCGGTCTGGGGTGCCAGCGAATCCCCGCGGCGCATCCGCTCGAGGCGCGGCTCCTGCAGCCGGTCCAGCCTGGTATAGATCCCCGCGATCTGGTCGAACTTCTTCAGCATCTCCGGCAGGACGCGTTCTTCCATGGTGCCCACGGAGATATTGGTGTCCTCTGCGTCGTCGTCGCTCCCGTCCTGCGACCCGTCCGCGCCATTCGCATCGGGCCGGGTCTGCTCGAGCGGCACGCCGCCGGGTCCCATGCCGCTGGCCGCGGGCGGCTGGGGAACGCCGTACATGACCTTGTAGGTGGCATCGAGATCGATGATGTCGCGCAGGGGAAACTCGCCGTTCTTCAACCCCTCGTTCCAGCTCATCAGCGCCTTGATCGCAAGCGGGCTCTCGAACACGCCGCCGATCATCAGTTCACGGCCGGCCTCGATCCGCTTGGCTATCGCGATCTCGCCTTCGCGGGAAAGCAGCTCGACGTTGCCCATTTCGCGCAGATACATGCGCACCGGGTCATCGGTGCGGCCCACGTCGTCCTCGGCGACATTGCCGGCCCGCGTCGTGGTCTCCTGATTCTCCTTGCGCTCGGGTGCCGGCTCCTCGGTCTCCTCGCTGTCTACGACGTTCACGCCCATCTCGTTCAGCGAAGACAGCACATCCTCGATCTGCTCCGACGAGTTCTGCCCCTCGGGCAGGGCCGAGTTCACGTCGTCGTAGGTCAGGTAGCCGCGTTCCTTGCCCTTGGTGATCAGGTTCTTCACGGCCTGGTTCATGTTGTCCATGAGAGGGCCGTCACCGGCCTCCTCGCGCTCCGGAGTCCCGGCGTCAGATCGTGCCAGTGCCTGTTTCGCCATGATCCTCGTCCTCCCGCTCCGGAACGTCCTCCAGGGACCCTGACCCGGCGTTTACCGATTGCAGCAGTTCGCGCAGTCCGTTGACGCGCTCCCAGGCCCCTTCGCTGTTGTCCTCGGCAAACGCCCGCTTTGCTTCAGCAAGTTCGACCTCGAGCTGGTGACGGTGCAAACGTGCAAGAAGTTCACGCACGCCGGTGCGTGCGCGTTCGATCGTTTCGCCCGGACGCGCGAAGGATGCATGTCGCAGTGTCGCCGGCTGCAGGAGCCCGCCACACCCCTCACCAAAGCCCAAGCCCGACAAATGGAGATCGAGCGTTGCAGTTTCAAGCCCCGGCGCGTCGTGATAGGCCTCGAGGACGGCCCGACGCAGACGGTCGAGGTCGGGATCCCTGAAACCGGTGCGCCCGAGAGCCTCGCCGAACTCGTCGAGCAGGACGGGATGGACAGCGATCGCCGCGAGCACGGCGCGCTGCTGCTGTTTCTCGGCGAAGGCCGGCGACAGCCGCGTGCGGGCGGCCTCGCTGCCCGGCGGAGACGGCCGCCAGGCCTGCCAGCCCCTGCCCGAACGCGGACCGCGACGCTCGCCACGGCGCTCGGCGAGCCGGCGCTCGAAACTGTCGCGGTAGGCCTGCTGCACCGTCGCATCGGCGATCTGGCGCACCCGGGCGCGCAGCCGATCGACGAAGTCGGCGTAGCGTTCCGGCGTGTCGATCGGCCGGGCCTGCTGCTCAAAGTCCCACAGAAAGTCCGAGAGGCTCCGTGAGCCCGACAGGAGCCGGCGTACCGCCTCGGGACCGGCCTCGCGAAGCAGGTCGTCGGGATCCTGCCCCTCGGGCAGGGTCACGAAACGCAGCGAATGGCCGGGCTTGAGCAGCGGCAGCACCCTGGCCGCCGCCTGGCCGGCGGCCCGCCTTCCGGCGGCGTCGCCGTCGAGGCACAACACCGGCTCCGGCGCAAGCCGCCACAGTTCGACGATCTGGTCCTCGGTGAGCGCGGTTCCAAGCGGGGCGACCGCGTTGGGCATGCCGCCGCGAGCCAGCGCGATCACGTCCATGTAGCCCTCGACCACCACGATCTCGCCGTCCCGGGTCGCGGACTGACGCGCCTGGGCGAGTCCGTAGAGCACCCGCCCCTTGCTGAAGAGCGGCGTATCCGGCGAGTTGAGGTACTTGGGCATCCGGTCGATGAGCGTGCGGCCGCCAAAGGCGATGACCCGGCCGCGCCGGTCGGTGATCGGGAAGATCACGCGTTCGCGAAACACCTCGTAGGGATCGCGCCCGTCATCGGGCCGTCGCACCAGTCCCGCCTCGAACAGCAGCGCCGGTTCGATGCCCTTTGCCGTGAGCGCGCTGCGCAGCTGGGTCCGCCCGCTGCCCGCATAGCCGAGCCGGAAGTGCCGGACGGTGTCCTCGTCCAGACCGCGGCCCTCCAGGTAGGAGCGTGCCACCGCTCCCTCTCCCGAACGCAGCCGGTCCTCGAAGACGACGGTCGCCGCCTCCATCACCTCGTGCAACGTCGCCCGGCGCTCCCAGCGGCGCTCTTCCTCCGGATCGGGACGCGGAATCTCGAGCCCGGCCTCGGCCGCAAGCTGTTCCACCGCCTCGACGAAGCCGAGGCCCTCGACCTTGACCACGAAATCGATCGCGTCACCGTTCGCCCCGCAGGGGAAGCAGTGGTAGAAGTTCTTGTCGTCAACGACCCTGAGCGACGGATCCGTGTCGGCGTGGAACGGGCACAGGCCGATCAGTTCCCTGCCCTTGCGCGTCAACGCCACGTGCCGACCCACCACATCGGAAAGCCGGATCCTGTCCCGAAGCGTGTCGAGGAACTGTGGCGAGAACTTCATGACGGGGACATCTCCCGGGCCAGGCACCTTCGAATAATGCGGCAGTTTCGCGAAGTTGGCGAGTCTCAACCGACCGGGCTTGCATCCTTCGCCCGCCATGCGTTACAGTGAACGAATGGAGAACTTCGGTACTCAACTGGCGCGCGGGATCTGCCGACACCTGCGCGCGAGCGGTTACGCGACGCTGACCGAATTCACGCTGCGCACCCGGCGCCGGGTCGACGTGATCGCTCTATCGACCGACGGCAGCATCGTCATCGTCGAGGTAAAGTCGAGCCACGCCGATTTCCGCTCCGACCGCAAGTGGGACTCCTATCTCGATTATTGCGACCAGTTCTTCTTCGCGGTGCCGCCGGAGTTCTCGATCGACCTGATCCCGCAGCACTGCGGCCTGATGCGCGCCGATGCCTGGGACGCCGCCGTCATCCGCCCGGCCCCGGTCCACCGTCTGAACGCGTCGCGTCGCAAGGCGCTCACGATCCGGTTCGCACGCGCCGCCGGGCTGCGCCTTCAGGACCGGCTCGACCCGGCGCTGACCCTGCATCCCGACCAGGCCGGCACACCGGCCGGCTGACCGGTCAGCCCCGCGCGGTGCGGAAGGCCGCGATGCGATCCCAAGTCTCCGGATCCTGCCACGAGCGGACCACCGCCTCGACCTCGTGGTCCATCGCCGCGCGCACGTCCCCCGGTACGGCGCGCGCCAGAGTGCGCTTCATGTCGCGCACGGCGCGTCGAGGCAGGGCAGCCAGACGGTCGCCCACCGCCTGTGCCTCCGCGAGCAGGGTATCGTCGGGAACCACCCGCCACGCCACCCCGAGTTCGAGGAACTGGGCAGCGGTGTAGCGCTCACCCAGCAGCAGCAGCTCGCGCGCCTTCTGCAGGCCCGCGAGCCGAGGCAGGATCGCGGTCACGCCTCCGGTGACGAACAGACCCCAGGAAACCTCCGGGAAGAACCCGCGGGCACTCTCGGCCCAGATCGGAAAGTCGCAGTTGATCGCCCACTCGAGACCGCCGCCAACCGCCCAGCCGTGGATGGCGCCGATCACAGGGACATCGCCATCGACGATGGCACGCGTCGCGTCCTGGATCGCGATCGCATGGGCGCGCGCCTCGGCCTCGCTCGCCGGCATGGAGCGCTCGAACAGGTCGGCGCCGGCACAGAAGGCGCGCCCGGCCCCGCGCAGCACGATCGCCGCCACCTCGGGATCGGCGTTGGCGGCGCGGACCGCCATGGTCAGTTCGGCGACGAGTTGCGGGGTCATGGCGTTCAGCGCCTGCGGCCGGTCGAGCACCACGTGGTGCACCGCGCGCACGCGCTCGATGCTCACGACCGGTTCCGGTGCAGGTCGGGTTTCTGGCATCATCGTCTCCTTCACTGTCCCAGCAGATCCGGCGGCCTGCCGGAAGTAAGGTTCATCATGCCCCCGGCCCCCACCCTGTGCAGCCTTGAAATCGTCGACCGCCGCCCGTTCGCCGATGCGCTCGACTTCGGAAAGAGCGGGTCGTACGAGCGCATCGTCGCCCGCGCGCGGCACCGGGTCGATCCCGGGGCCGCCTCCCAGGCGGGTATCACCGACATCGCGCTGGCACCCCGGGACGGCGACGGCATGGTCGGGTTTGCCGCCGACGTGTTCATCCTGCGCCCGGTGGATGCGGCACGCGGCAACCGCCGGCTGATGTTCGACTGGGGCAACCGGGGCAACAAGCGCCTGCTGCAGTACTTCTGCGATGCGCGTCACAGCAACGACCCCTCGAGCGCCGAGCACGCCGGCAACGGCTTCCTGTTCAGGCGCGGCTACACCATCGTGTTCGGCGCCTGGCAGGGCGACCTGCTGGCGGGTGACGGGCGGATGCTGATGCAGCTTCCGACAGCGCGGCTGCCCGACGGGCCGGTTACCGGCCTGGTGCGCACCGAGTTCATCGCCGACCAGGAGGGCATCACCTGCTTTCCGCTCAGCGGCCGCAGTTCCACCCGGCCGCACCCGGCGGTCTCGACCGATTCACGCGACGCAACGCTGACCATGCGTCCCTACGCCGATGCCGAACGCCATCAGGTGTCCGCCTGCGACTGGGCCTTCGCCCGGGTCGAGCACGGCGAGGCCGTGAACCTGCTGGGTCCGGAACAGGGTATCGCACCCTCGGACTGCCACATCCACCTGCCGGCCGGGTTCCGGCCTGGCTGGATCTACGAACTGGTCTACACCGGTCGCGACCCCCTGGTACTCGGGCTCGGTCACGTCGCGGTCCGCGACCTCGTCAGTCACCTGCGCTACCACGACGAGGGTGCTGCACTGCTGGGGCCGGTCGAGAAGGCCTACGGCTACGGGCGCTCGCAGACCGGGCGCGCCATCCGCGATTTCGTCTGGCGGGGTTTCAACGTCGACGCCGAAGGGCGCAGGGTGTTTGACGGCCTGATGCCGCATGTCTCCGGCGCCGGAGGCAAGTGGCTGAACCAGCGCTTTGCCAACGCGGTGGTCTCCGGCGGACAGCAACACGAGGACCACTTCGCGCCTGCCGACCACTTTCCCTTTGCCTATGCCGGGTGCACGGATCCGTACACCGGCCGGTGCGACGCCATCACCCGGCGCGGGGAGCGCGATCCGCTCATCATTCACACCCAGACCGCCACCGAGTACTGGCAACGCCGCGGCTCGCTGGTTCACACCGACTGCGAGGGACGTGACCTCGCCGAACCGGACGGAGTGCGCATCTATCACTGGACCGGCACCCAGCATGCGGCCGATCCGAACCAGGGCCCGCCGCAGTACGGCATCTGTCGCGAGTGGCTCAACATCGCCCGGACCTCGATGCTGTTCCGCGCCATGCTGGACGCGCTCGACCGGTGGGCAACAGACGGCACGCCGCCGCCGCCGAGCCGCTACCCGCGGGTCGCCGACGCAACCCTTGTGCCCTTCGCCGTCTGGCGCGAGCAGTTCCCCGCCATCCCCGGCGTGATGTGCCCGAACGGGCCGAACCTGATGCCGCTGCTCGACTTCGGGCCCCGGCGCGACGAGGGCATCCACGACCGCGAACCGCCCGGGGTGCGCGACCTCGACGCCTACCCGGTGCTGGTGCCTGCGGTCGACGAGGACGGCAACGAGATCGCAGGCGTGAAGGCGCCGATGGTTGCCGCGCCGCTCGGGACCTTCACCGGCTGGAACATCCGTCGCCGCGGCCGCGGCGAGGGCGCGATGCATGAGTTCTCAGGGTCCTACATCCCGCTGCCGGAGACACCCGAGGAACGCGCGGCCACCGGCGATCCGCGGCGGTCGCTCACCGAACGCTACGGAGATGCGGCCGGCCACGTCGCCGCGGTTCGCGAAGCCGCGCGGGCCCTGGTCCGCGACGGGTTCATGCTGGAAGAGGATGTGGAACGCGCCGCCGCCATGGCGGCAGACTGGGGCCGGCCGCTGACCGGTGTGAGCGGCCCGTGAGCCGTCGAACCTGACCGAACGGCCGGCAGCGGACGGGACGGTGCGCGCGAATACGTCGATGGTGCACCGGGCATACGATGGGCTCGGGCGGGAGCACGGGGCGGGTGAACGGCATCGCGTCCTTCACCTGTTCCGCCGCTTCGCGACGGGAACGTCCGGGGTCATGGCTTCCTCTCCCCGGTGGTCGAACCGCTCGGTCCGGACCCGCGACATCCCCGACGCCATTCAGGGCATGAACAGCGCGACGGCGGATCCACGGCCTGCGCCGGCTCTCTGCGGGTTCCGGGAGCGCCAGCCGACCGGATGCGGGGCGTGGCTCGAACGCGGCATCCCGAGATCGAACACGGCGCAACACGAGACGCCGGATTTCCACAGGCACGTCCCCATCCGCCGGACAACCGGTGCAGATCGCTCTGTCGGACACGGACCGGACGTCCCGTCGGTATGCGTCGGATGCGCCGAATCACCGCTCCCGTCGCCGTCAGGCCGGCCCGTTGCATCAATTATCTGATGGTACAGGCCTGCGCTTCCTGTCAAGATCCATAGTGACGAAACCAGGTTTCGGAAACGGTACCCGCCGGACAGAGTCGCTCGACTGCGGCTTTTCCGGAAGGCGGGCGGTTGCGCGAGAGCGTGGACCAGGTGTCGGCAGTCTCAAGACACGGCGCCACGCCGTCGCTTCCGGACCGAGGATTCAAGGGAGGAAGAGATGCGCAGACCAGTCACTTCGATTGCCATGGCGGGCATGTTGGTCCTGGGACTTTCTGCCGTGCAGGCCAACGCGTTCGATGGCGAGCTCTGGATCGGAGCGTACGAACCGATGAGCGGACCAGGGGCCGCGCTGGGAATCGGCGCGTCTCGCGGCGTGGGCCTCGCCATTGACGAGTGGAACGCTCGAGGCGGGATCAAGCTTGACGGCAAGGCTTACGAGATCAAGTACAAGGTATATGATCACAAGTATTCTGCCGAACTGGCTGTCGAAGTAGCGAACAAGCTGGTGTTCGATGACGGCATCAAGATTCTCGTTACGAACTCGGGATCGGGCCCGACCATTGCCGCGACCGAGGCGGTGCTGGAGAAGAACAAGATCTTCAACACGACGACCGGCTGGAATCCCAAGGCCATCGGGGCGGACAAGACCTACACCTACCGCGTCTGGGGAACGGGCAACGAGTTTGGCGCGAGCTTCCTGCGCTGGTGGATCAAGAACTTCCCCGACAAGAACAAGATCGCGGTCTTCGAGGGTGCGACATCAGCCGGCATGGCGTCTGGCGCGCTGATGAAGCAGCACGCGCTCGCTCTCGGCTTCGACGTCGTGCACGAGGACTATACGGACGAGACCGCCAGCGATTTCTATGCGCCGATCACCGCGATGATGGCCGCCGGGCCGGACCTGATCGAGATGTCGGCAACACGCCCGGGACACGAGGGCCTGATCGTCAAGCAGCTGCACGAACTCGGCTACGAAGGCACCATTGTCAGCGCCGGAACGAATCCCGACGAGACACTCAAGATCGCCGGCGCGGAAGCCATGGAAGGCATGTATCTGCTCCAGTCGATATCCTATGAGTCGCCAGACGTTTCTGCGGCACAGAAGGCGTATGCGAAGAAGTATCAGGAAAAATACAACGAGAAGTTCGTCACATTCCACAGCGAGAAGATGTATGATGCTGCCAATGGCGTGTTCAGCGCCATTGAAGCCTGCCAGTGCATCGACCCGACCGAACTGAGGGATTTCTTCGCAACCTTCAGCTGGGAGACCCTGTCTGGCCAGATGACGGCCTGGGGCGGTGAGAAGACCTACGGCATCAAGCGCCAGATGATACACGCGCTGCCGATCAACGTCTTCAAGGACGGTCAGATCATCACCATCGCCTTCGGAATGCCCGACGTTCCCTGAAACAGGTCACCCTCCGCCATTCCTGCCGGCCCGATCGTGACATGCGAGACGACCGGGCGGCAGGCAGGCAGGACGGTTCCGCTGGCGCCGGACGACAGGGTGGGTTGTCCGGCGTCGCCGGAACTGTCATGGGCGCATCAATGAGACTGACAGGCGGTTCATGAACTCGATACTGTTTCTCCAGACCCTGCTGAACGCGCTGATGCTCGCCGGCCTCTACGTCATGACGGCGACAGGGCTCAGCCTCGTTCTCGGTGTCCTGCACATCATCAATTTCGCCCACGGCGCGTTTCTGATGTTTGGCGCCTATCTGGTCTGGATGCTGGTGGACAAGGAAACCACGGCGATTGAGAACGTGCCCGAATTCCTTCGTGTCCTGGACATTCCGTACCCGCTGGCGGCGATCATGGCGGTGATCGCGATCGGCGCTCTCGGCGCCCTCGTCAACCGGGTTCTCTATCAGCGGTTCTGGGGCAAGGTTCTCCCTTGCCTGATCGTGGCCGTCGGACTGACGCAGATCATGCAGCAGGGCGCCTTCGTGACCTTCGGCATCCACACCAAGAGCGTCCCGACCTATTTCGAGGGCCTGGTGGACATTTTCGGCGCCCGGTTCCCGCTGGAACGGCTGATGATCATCGTGGTCGCCGTGCTGCTCACCACTGGACTGCTGCTGCTCCTGCGCTACACCCGGACCGGCCTCGCAATGCGCGCTGTCGCGCAGGACAGCGATGCGGCAGCCGTTTCCGGCGTGAATATCCCGCGCACCGCGACGATCGCCATGTTCATCGGCTGCGGCATGGCGGCAGCGGCCGCAGCAGTGATCGCGCCCGTCTTCACCGTGCACGCCTACATGGCCGAAGGCTATCTCATCAAGGCGTTCATGGTGATCATTCTCGGAGGCATGGGCAGCATAACGGGCGCCATATGGGCGGGCATCCTCGTGGGATTCATCGACGCCTTCGGCAATGTGTTCTTCGGGTACTTCACGCAGATAATCCTGCTGGCCCTTGTCGTAGGTGTGATCGTGTTCAAACCGACGGGACTGTTCAGCGGCATTGTCTTTGATGTGTTTACGAGGGAAGAGTGACAGACAGGACCGTCAGTACCGGCCTCTGGGACCGACTGACCTGGTGGTCAGTTGCGCTCGTATTCCTGTTCTTCCTGACCCTGCCCCTGTGGTTTCATGAAGAATATTACCTGCACGCGCTGGTCAACGTCTTCATCCATTCCATGGTCGCCATCGGCCTCAGATTGCTGTGGCGCACCGGACTGGTGTCCTTCGGCACGGCCGGGTTCATTGCGATCGGAGGCTACGCCGCCGGACTGCTGTCGCGGGATCTCGGCATCAGTTTCTGGCTGTCCCTGCCGCTCGGCGGCTGCGCAGCCGCGGTCTTTGCCGTCGCGATCGGAATTCCGACACTCCGCTTGAAGAGTTCGTATTTCTTCCTGATTTCATGGGCGACAGGAGAGATCATACGGCTTTCGTTCCTCTATCTCTTCATCCCGGTCTTTGGGGGCTGGCAGGGTTTTCGCAAGATCCCGCCACCTGATACAATCATCATACCCGGAATTTTGTTGATCGATTTCTCCCAGAAGGTTCACTGGTACTATCTGGCTCTCTTCCTGCTGTGCGTTTCCGCATTCATCATGCTCCGAATTGACTACAGCCGCATCGGAACAACGATCGGTGCACTGTTCGACGCTCCGGACCTGTGCGAAGCGGTCGGCGTGCCGACAATGGCATACCGGGTCTTCGCGTTTGCCACGGCGTGTTTCATGGCCGGCGTCGCCGGCGCCGTCTACGGTTCGTTCAACACCTTCCTGCATCCCGAGAGCTTCACGATCATCCAGTCTATCGAGACGGTCTCCTACGTGATCATCGGCGGCGCCTCGACGGTGTGGGGCCCGATCCTCGGCGTCTTTGTGGTCAAGGGCATTGCGATGAGCGTGCGGGGTATCGGCGCCTACGAGATCATCCTCGCCGGCGCCCTGATGATCCTGGTGATGATCTTCATCCCGGAGGGTCTTTCCGGCCTGCCGCGGCGCATCCGGCGCTATGTCACCCGCCGCAGGGTGAAGGAGAGCATGGAGTCGCAGCATGGCGACTGAACCCCTGCTCGAGACCCGCGGCCTGGTCAAGAAATTCGGTGGTGTCGCCGCGATCGACATGCTGGACTTCCATGTCGAGGACGGCGAAATCCTGGGCGTTATCGGCCCCAACGGATCCGGCAAGACGACCCTGTTCAACGTCATCACCGGCTTTCTGAGCGCCAACGGCGGACAAGTCTACCTGCGCGGCAACCGCATCACAAATCTCTCGCCGCACCGGATTGCCAGGCGCGGCATCGTACGGACATTCCAGCTCAACCTGCTGTTCCGGTCCCTGACGGTGCTCGAGAACATCCGCTTCGGCTATCACCTGCAGCGAGAGAACAGCGTCTTCGGTGCGTTCTTCAACACCGGCCCGACCAGGCGCGAGGAGCGGGCCATCACCGAAATGGCCGAAGAGGTGCTGGTGGCGACCGGCATGGCCGACCGCAGGGAACAGCTGGCCGGCGAGCTGTCCTATGGCTGGCAGAAGACGCTGACCCTGGCCATCGGTCTCGCGGCCCGGCCAAGGCTGCTGCTCCTGGACGAACCCCTGACCGGGATTTCGCCCACCCGTGTCGCCGCCATCGCAGGCCTGATCACCAACGCGCGGGAGAGCGGCACCACGATCTGCATGATCGAACACAACGTCAATCTGCTGATGGACCTGTGCGACCGGATTGTCGCTCTCAACTTTGGCCGCAAGATGGCTGACGGTCTCCCCGACGAGGTAACCCGGGACAAGACCGTCATCGAGTCATATCTCGGAGGATAGGGCGTGCTGAGCATTCGCGGCCTGGCGGTCCATTACGGAATCTTCCAGGCCATCCATGACCTGGACCTGGACGTCGAGGACGGCCAGACGGTCAGCCTGCTCGGGGCGAACGGCTCGGGCAAGAGCACAATTCTCAAGACAGTGTCGGGTATCAAGAAGCCCACCAGCGGGGAGATTCACTTTCAGGGAACCCGCATCGACGACGAAAAGCCGGAGACCATCGTCCGCATGGGTATCGGCAGCGTCATGGAAGGGCGCCGGCTGTTTCCGTACATGACGGTCATGGAAAACCTGCGCATGGGCGCGTTTTCCCGTTCCGACAGGGCCGGCGTGGCGGACGACATCGAACGCATGTTCGATCGGTTTCCCGTGCTGCGTGGCAAGGCCGGCGATCGGGCCGGACTTTTGAGCGGGGGCCAGCAGGAAATGGTCGCCGTCGCCCGCGGCCTGATGGCGCGGCCGAAACTTCTGATCATGGACGAGCCCTGCCAGGGCCTGAGCCCGATCATGGTGAAGGAGATCGAATCCATCATCCGCGACATCAAGGAGGAAGGGGTGACGATCCTGCTTGTGGAACACAACGTCTCGATCGCCCTGGGCGTGGCCGACAAGGTCTACATCCTGCAGAACGGCGCGATGCGCTATGAAGGCCGGCCCGGCGACTTCAGCGAGGACGAATTCGTGCAGAAGGTGTACCTCGCCGGCTGACCGGGGCGGGTGCGACGGCGCCGGTCATGAGGCGGACCGTCGATGACGATGTAACCGACAGCAGGTCGGGGACCGGGGGCAGCGCACCCGGGTCGTGGCCGGGACCGGCCGGGCGCAGGCCGTGTGATTGGAGACCAATATGGATCAGGACACCGTCGGCTTTATCGGACTGGGAAACATGGGCGGGCCGATGGCGGGTCACGTTGCGCGAACCGGCCGTGACCTGATCGCGTATGACAGCGCAGGGACCCAGGCCCGGGCCCCTGCGGGCGCCCGTTCAGCCGCCTCGACACCCCGCGTAGCGGAGGCCGCGGGCATCATCTTCCTGAGCCTGCCGACCGTTGCGGCAGGGCGTTCCGTTGTCGGGGAGATTGCCGGAACGGACGGCGCGGAGGGCTCCCTCGTCGTCAATACGGCGACCGTCGGGCTGAAGGCAGCCCGGGAAGCACATGCCATTCTGGCCCGGCGCGGTATCGATTATGTGGATGCGCCGGTCTCCGGGATGGCGTTTCGCGCCCGGGAGGGCACGCTGGCGACCATGTATTCCGGCAGCGCCGGGACGCTGGAACGTCTCCGGCCGCTATTGGAGAGCTACTCGACCCGTGTTCATCACGTCGGAACCGAGCCGGGACAGGGACAGCTGATGAAGCTGGTCAACAACTACCTCGCCATCGCGAGTTTCGTGACCACCAGCGAGGCGCTGGTGACGGGCATGCAGGGCGGCCTGGACCTCGAAACAATGCTCGGCGTGATCGAATCATCCTCGGGCCAGAACTTCATCGCCAGCGCCGTGTTTCCCCGTCACATGGTCACCGAAACCTTTGACAGCGGCGGCTCGGCGACGCTGCCTCACAAGGACCTCGACCTGTACGTCGAGGCGGCCAATGACGCGGACACGCCGAGGCATGTCGCCCGCGCAGCCCTCGATGTCCTCGAGGCGTTCGCGGCGCATGATCCGGATGCGGACCAGTCTACGATCTATCGCTTCATCCGCGACGGCCTGTCTCCCGGCTGAGGGGCCGGCCGGGGCGCGCCGCCAGCAGCCGGTACGGGCCGCCGGGGCCGACCGGTTCGATCGCACGCGGTCAGCAGGCCGGATCGAACAGGAGTTTCCGGGTCGCCTCGCGATCGGGCAGAATGTCACCGAGACGGTCCAGACTCCTGTCGAAGGCCTCCGCCAGGGCGTCGGGGCCCCCGAAACGGGCGACGGTGTCTGGCGGCAAAAACTTGATCAGCAGGTCCGCGGTGCCGGGCGGCACGCCGGCAAAGTGCACGGTCATGATGCCGTAGTCGCGCAACAGCACCATGGCCAGGGCTGCCGTCGCCTCGTAGGGCACGATCTGAAAGTCCTCGTCCGTCCCGGCGCGTTCCTTGACCGCGCGCATGATTTCCCCTGCCGGCAGAAATCCGATGATCTCGTTGCTGCGCGCAAGGTCATCGCCGAGCCGCTGGGCAAGCGCGCGAACAACCCGTTGCGTGATGTCGACCCGGTCCCGCACCGCCCTGTCGCTGTAGCTGCGAAGGCTGTGCGCAACGGCCGGCAGCAGGGCCTGACGCGCTTCGAGTCCCATTTCGTAGGCTCGCGACCGGATCGACGCGACAATCGTCGCATCGCCGCCAAGCAGTCCCAGTCGGGGGCCGAGCACGCCGTACTTGTCCAGACCGGTCACGGCGACATCAACCCCGAGTTCCAGTGAGCGCGGCTGACCGAAACAGACCGGTCCGACCCGACCTCCGCCCGCGTCGTCAAGGATGACGGGAATGCTCCCGGCGCGGGCAAACTGCACGAACTCCTCGATATCGTGCTGATCCAGAATGTCGTAGGTGACGGCCAGCCGGGTTAGGAAAATGACGTCGGGGGCTCCGTGCTGCCGGATGTAGTCCCATGCGTCCCGGGGAGTCCCGCCGCAGTGACGGCCCCCGGCGTGGGCGACGGCCCTGAGAACGGCCGGGTGACTGTAGCTCGGCGATACGCCGAGCACCGACTGGCCGGGCCGTACGATGACATCGGCGGCGAGCAGCAGTCCGGCCGTGGTTCGATTGACCACGATGAGATCGTGGCGCGCAGGATCACCGCCAAGATGCTCCAGTCCGAGTTCACGGACTTCATCGGTATACAGCGCCGCGGCAATCTCGTCGTCGCACAGGTCCTCATCAAGGCCGTCAGGCAGGCTCAACCTGCGTTCCAGCCCGCTCATCACATAGAGCGCATCCGGGCCGCCGGCTTCCCGCCGACGGCGAATGTGCGCCCACGCGCAGCGCAGCTTTGCCAGATCGGCCGCGGTGTCGGGGAGCAAGGTTCCTCGAGAGTAGGTGAAGTCCGAGGACTCGTTCGGATCGGCCGTTTCCTGTCGTGCGGCGGCGCACATGTCTCATTCCCCGCAATACCCGGATCCTGATGCGAAAGTCTTGTCGGCGAGTGCGTACGGACGCAACCAGAATCTGTCGCGTACCCGGTCCACGCGGGTGAGCGGCACCGCGCCCGACCTCCAGGGGTCACCGCCCCTCCTGTCCGGGCAAGCGACATTAAGCCCGGGATCCGGAATGCGGTATGTCAAATGCACCAAGTACGGAGATCAAAAGGGACGATGCGCGCGGTGCGGGCGTCACTTCAGCAGGGTGAAAGACCCGACCATTGACCACATCACGCCACGATCCGCCGACGGCAGCGACGACCCGGCCAACATCCAGTTGCTGTGCCTGGGCTGCAATTCGGCGAAGGGGGCACGGTGCGAGTAGCGATACCAAACCGGTACACCCCGGGCGACGTCCACCCTGACGGCGCCCGGGGCAATCCTGAGCCCCTCTCAGTACGTTCAGTGTAGCGGGATTATGTTGTGATTGAGGTTTTGTCCAAAGGTTCAGACCGCAGACACGGAATGCGCCTGATGGGTGCCCCGGAGCGCGTCGGTCCCGGTGCCCTCCAAGCCCCCGCCTCTTTCTGAAGAGTACAGGACCACTCCACCAGCTGATAAGACACTAACGCAGAATGTTCACTAAATCGTGACCACGAACTTCTCGATGACTCCTCTCTGCCAACATGACCGAGACACCTGCGCCCTGTGGAAATAGTGTAGGGCTACGGCAGTGAACGAGGATGAAGGCAGAGGGTTCGGCATTGAGCACGCCCATGTCCTCAACGCCGCTGGCCTTTATTACGCGCTGTCTGCGATCGGTTCGGGCGGGTCTCTCACCTCCCTCACTGCGTGTTCCAGCGCTTCGACATCCGTGCCTGTCCGTTTCCCCATCGCCCCCGCGATCCACTCGAGCATCTGCCGTGCTCGCGCCACGAAGAACTGTGCGAACTGGTCTCCCTCCAACGTTCGAATGTCGATTCCATAGCTTTCCAAAATTGGTTCGAGTCGCTCACCCACTCGTTCTCTTAGGTTCGGCAGGTAGCTGGACGGCGCACGACCGCCGATGCTCCGGTTGGTTTTCGCGTCGATTGGCGCCTTGTTCACCACAGACTGGTACAGCCAGTACGGGATCGGGTCGTCACGATGTTCGCAGTAGTGGATCGGGAAGATATGGTGGATATCGACGTTCTCGTTCTCCAACGTCATCTGAGTGAGTGCCGCTCCGGTCATCCAGTCTCGTCCCCCTCGCTTCATTTGCAGTGCGAACACGCCCTTGTAGGCGGCACTGTTGCGAGTCGTCATGCTGAGCAGTCGTTCCGGGTTGAAGCTCGCTTCGCGGACAATCCGTGGGGGTTCTCCGGTGCGTACGAAGGTTGCGACCTCCTCCAGGTCGAGCGCATATTGGGTCTCGGTCCCCGTGCTGTAGCGCTCGCCCAGCACGCCGCACCAATACCATTGCTCGAGGCGTTCCCGGGCGTTTGCGCTGTGCAGCTCTCCTGAACTCAGTTCCACGAAGAGGGCTGCGAGCGGCACGAGCTGGGTGCCGTACGGGACATTGTTGTGCGTGAACACGAACTGGCGGTGGAGGAACTTGGCCGCCTCCTCGTAACCAATCTGCACGAGATCGGCCCACTCCTCGTATTCGTCCACTTGGAGCCGCAGCACATCGTGCTTTTTGCACTTTATCCCTGGCACGCGCTCAACCGGGACCCCCGCAGACTGCGCTTGACGCTTCGCGGTCTGGGTCGCGAGTAGCGTCACTGTCTGAAGGAACTGCTCGCCGCCGATGCCTCGAAGTACATCGTACTGATCGTGAAGGCGCCTGCGCCGCTCGTCCCAGTCCTCCCGGAGCTTGAAGCCGTGGCCGGCGAACATCGCGGTCACGAGCTCGAATGTCGTCAGCGTCACGCCTCCCATGTTGACCTTCTCGAACACCGTGCAGACCGCTTCGGGAGGCGTCTCCGCAGCCAACCCGATGACCGGAAGCTGGTACAGGGCGAACTGGTTCATGATCTCCGCCTTGAAGCGCATGACGAGATTCGCCGCGCTCCCGTCCGGATGGTCCTCGCGTCCTTCCCAGTGGCGGATGTACTCAATGATCCACATACCTTCGTCGCACAGGCGTTCGGTTGGCATCGCATGTTGTTCGTGTTCGAGGTCGGGGGTGCTGAAATCCGTCACGATCTCGCGCCCGAACGCCCCGTATTGCCGTCCGTCCGCGGAAACGCTGATGATCGCGTCTTCTCGATCGACATCTGTATCGAGCGCCGCGCGCATGTCGATGTAGTAGCGGCGCTTGACTGGCCGTCCCTGCGCGGTCTGGGTCGCGACAGCCCCAGGGTGCTCGAGCGCCTGGTAGAGGGAGGTGAGGCGTTGCTGGCCGTCCAGCAGGTAGTCTGCCGGGGCTCTCCGTGCGGCGACATCCTCCGCTCCCTCGATGGGTCGGGGCCTAAACGCGACGTGTCCATTTGCGGCCAGTGTCATAACGGCGCCAATCGGAAACCCTTTCGAGATGCTGGCGATAAGCCCCTTGATTCGGTCGTCGTCCCACACCCATCCGCGCTGGAAGTCCGGAAGCTGGAGAGCACCTTGTCCCACCTGCGCCAAGAGATTCTTCAGCAATATGGGGTTCGTCGTGAACGGCGGTTGTCCGTTTGGCATGGACATCGTCTCCTCTGGTCGCGTTCTCGCCTGGGTCCAGTTTTGTGCTTGGCCTGCACCCCTTGGGCTGCACGTCATCCTTGTGCATCTCCGGGAAGAGCGACGAAGTGCAGTCAAGCATCCTCGTCGTCGTCAAAGTCGAGAGGCCAAACTTGCCGCAGGGCCCCATTCGAGGTGATCGCCACCACAAACGGTGCGGGAGTCGCCGCGACAAATTGAGCGATCCTGGGAAGTGAGCGAATCAGCAAGTCTGCCATCGCAACACCGCTGGCGTTCTTCATGCGTATGACGATGACACGGGCCGCGTGCTCCCGAATTGAGTTCATCTCGTGCGCCCGGTAGCGAAGGTTCCTGTCCCTTGTGACCGCCACCCATCCCCTGCGGGCAACCGACCGGATCCACTCTTCGTCGGGCGCATCGATCGCAAAGCGATCATCGTGCACCTCGACATGCACGCCCGCGTCGCGAAGACGGGCCGACACGATGTGCTTTCCGAGGTTTCGATCGAGGAAGAGCGTCGGCAGCTCAGGCGGCGGCTTCAAGCTCGCACCGGATAGCTTCCTCGATCTCTGTACCCGGGCGTTCGTAGTCTTCGGCGAGCGCGCTGATCGACTCCCCGAGCTTGTAGCGCTCGGCGATGATCTGGGTAGCGAGCCCCGTACCCGCAATGACGGGGCGCCCACCTGCGAGCGCCGGATCGATGAGCACCGTTGCCGGAGCATTCCGGATGGAATGCCGGGTGAAGGGGTACAGCCTGATCGGGATCCCGCCCCGGTCGCGCTCGATTCGCTTCAAAGCGCCGGCGATCACTTCCCGGATGACGGCCTGACCCGAACGGCTGAGGTTGATGAGCTGTCCGTAGTAGTCGGTGAAGACGTGCAGCCCGTCGGTCTCGAGCACGCGACTCACAAGCGGATGTCGACGATCGAGCGGTGTCGTCGCGAGCTTGGACAGATGCTCGATTGCGTCGCGAACGGCCGGCATCTTCACCCTGTGCTCGCGCCGAAGCGCGGAAAGGACGTGAAGCTCGGTGAGGTTGAGGAACGAAACGAGCGTTGGAGACGAAGGCGATGGAATCCCAATGAGCGGCAGATTTCCGCCCCGTCCCACTGACCAGTAGCGGATCGTGGCCGCTGGCACCGAGAGATAGTGTGCTGCTTCGGAGATCGTGTACGTCGGAAGCTCGCGCCGGTCGGTCACTTCATCGCGCCTCGCTCGGCCATACCAGGAGCGAGCACCCTCGCCGCTCGTCGCGAGGGCCGCTGTAGCACAGCGATCCGAAGAGGGCAAGGCGAAGAAGAAGCAGGTAGTGGCTCGGTCTGGATTTGGGTGACGTGGGTCCTTCGCTCCGCGGGCGCGATACCCTGCACCGAGCGAACCTGTCCACGCAACCAGGTGACCCCGTACGCCACCGATCTTCCCGCGAACGACCGCCGCGGTCGCGACTTCGTCGTCGCCGATGTCCACGGATGCTTCGCAACCCTCGAGACCGCGCTCGTCGACTACGGCGCGCGAAGCGCCGAGGCCCTCGACTGGATGCAGACACGGATCACCGCCACGGGTCCTCGAGTTCGCCCGGTGCGAGTGGATCGAGCGTCGCGAGAACGTGATTGCTCTGGAGCCAAGCGGGACGGGCAAGAGTCACGTGGCTCAGCCCTCTCTGCCAGCATGACCGAGACTGTTGTTCGACGTGCAATTTGGAGTCCCCAAGTATCGAGCCGCTTCAATGGTTTATCGCGCCGATCGGCGCACAAACCGGGTGCCGAACAACACCGACGTTTTGCGTGGCAGAAGCCGGTATGTGACCTGGCGGTAGGTGACGGGATCGGGCAAGGAGGCGCTCTTGAACAATACGGATGCCGTACATGAAATAATCAGGAACACAATCATGACGTCGGTGCTGCCAGCCCACTCCCGCAGTGAGCGTCCGGTCCGGGAGACGCGAAACCATCGGATACTGGCGGAGGGATGTTGGCACTATTCGATATAATTTCCCTATGCTGCGCGAACACGGGTCGACGGAGAAGCGTGACATGGACATGAACCTTGATGGCAAGCGGGTTGTCATCACCGCCGCGGGCGGCGGGATCGGGCGGGAGACCACACGGCTGTTTGCCGAGGCCGGAGCGCGTGTCTACATCTGCGACATCGACGAAGACGGTCTGGGAGCTGCCATCTCGGCAAGCGACGGGGTTGACGGAATGGTGGCTGACGTCTCCGACCCGGCCGCCTTCGACGCCCTGTTCGAGGCCGCAGACGCGTCGCTCGGCGGCCTGGACATCATGATCAACAACGCCGGCACCGCCGGACCCACGGCACCGATCGAGGAAGTGGCGCTCGAGGACTGGCTTGCCTGTGTCACCGTCAACCTGACCAGTGCGTTTCTCGGCACGCAGCACGCCCTGCCGCGGATCAAGCAGTCCGGCGGCGGATCAATCGTCAACCTGTCGTCGGCGGCGGGCAAGTTCGGGATGGTCCATCGCAGTCCCTATGTTTCCTCGAAGTGGGGGATCGTCGGGCTGACCCGCACCACGGCGCTCGAGGCCGGGCCGTTCGGGATTCGCTGCAACTGCATCCAGCCGGGACCGGTCGAGGGCGACAGGATCAGCCGGGTGATCAGGGCGGCGGCAGCGGCCGAAGGAGTTTCCGAAAACCTGGTGCGCGACCGGATGGTCTCGATCACATCCCTGCGCAGTTTCGTTCCACCGGTGCACATTTCCGGAATGATCCTCTATCTTTGTTCGGATCTCGGCAGCACCATTACCGGCCAGGCGCTGAGCGTGGACAGCGGGCTCGAGGGGCTTGGCGGCTGAACCGCCGCGCGGTGAAGACGATTTCCCTGGGAGGAACAATGGACATATCTCCTGAGCGCCAGCGCGAGATGCTGCGCCTGATGCAAACGATCCGACGCTTCGAGGAACGCGCCTCGGCCGACTATGTCGCCGGCGACATCTACGGCACCGTGCACTGCTACATCGGGGAGGAAGCGGTAGCGGTCGGGGTCTGTTCTGCACTGGAGCAGGAAGACCAGATCATCAGCACCCACCGCGGGCACGGGCACTGCATCGCCAAGGGAGCCGACATCGACCGGATGATGGCCGAGCTCTACGGCCGTGAGACCGGCTACTGCAAGGGCAAGGGCGGCTCGATGCATATCGCCGATTTCTCGATCGGCATGCTCGGTGCCAACGGCATCGTTGCGGGCGGGATCTCGATCATCACCGGAGCCGGGCTCGCCGCCCAGCTCGAGGGCAAGGGCCGGGTCGCGGTCTCCTTCTTCGGGGACGGGGCATCCGGCGCCGGTCCGTTCCATGAATCGCTGAACATTGCGGCGGCGTGGAAGCTGCCGATGATCTACGTGTGCGAGAACAACCTGTGGGCAGTCAACACGCCGGCGTCTTCCTCCCTCTCGGTCCCGGATGTCGCGACCCGCGCCGCCGGTTACGGCATTCCGGGGATGGTCGTGGACGGCAACGACATCTTTGCCGTGCACCAGGCCACGCGCGAGGCCGCAGCCCGGGCCCGGGCCGGAGAAGGCCCGTCGCTGATCGAGTGCAAGACCTACCGCTACCGACGGCATACCGAACGTCCGACCCAGGTCGACATCAGACCGGCCGAGGAAATCGACGCCTGGTTGCAGAAGGACCCGATCGAGCGGCTGGTCCGGCACCTGAAGGGCCAGCAGGGGCAACTCACCGACGAGGAGTGGGAACGGATGGACCGGGAGATCCTGGAGCGGGTCAGCCTGGCGGTCGACTACGCCCGGGCAAGCGCGTTTCCCGACCCGGCCCGGGCAACCGACGACGTATTTGCGGCCTAGTCCCGGTGGAGGAAATCCCGATGCGACAGATCAGTTACGCCGACGCCGGCATGGAAGCCCTGATCGAGGAGATGGGACGCGACGCGACCACCTTTCACCTGTCCACCGACGCGCCGCCACCGCTCGTCGAGCGGTTCGGGGAGTCGCGCGTGCGCGGCACCCCGATCGCGGAAGGCGCGCTCACCGGCATGGCGATCGGGGCTGCGGGTTCCGGGTTCCGGCCGATCATCGACTGGCGGATGGTGACGTTTTCCTTCGTCGCCATGGACCAGGTAGTCAACCAGGCCTCGAAGATCCATTACATGTTCGGAGGCCAGGCGCGGTTTCCGATCCTGTATCGCTGCACCGTCGGCGGCGGGGTGCGGATGGCGGCCCAGCATTCCCAAAGCCCGTACTCGATGTTCATGAACCTGGCCGGGCTGAAGATGATTCTTCCCTCGACGCCGCGCGACACCAAGGGACTGCTGAAGTCGGCGATTCGCGACGACAACCCGGTGATCTCCTTCGAGTCCACCAGGTTGCTCACCCTGGTAGGCGAGGTGCCCGAGGAGGAGTACACGATCCCGCTGGGGGTAGCGGAGGTGAAGCGCGAGGGCTCCGACGTCACCATCATTGCCCTCGCCTGGCTGGTGCATGAGGCGCTCGCCGCCGCGGAGATCCTCGAGGCCGAGGGAATCTCGGCCGAGGTGATCGACCCGCGCACCCTGGTCCCGATGGATACCGACACGCTCAGGGCATCGGTACGCAAGACCGGGCGGCTGATCATTGCCGACGAGGCCGGTCCGACCTGCAGCGCGGCCGCCGAGATCTCGGCACTGGTCACCGAGGATCCGGCAACCTTCCGGGCGCTCAGGGCCTCGGTCCGCAGGGTCTGCGCACTGCAGGTGCCGATTCCCTACAGCCCGACCCTGGAGGATCACGTCTTTCCCGACCGGAACAAGATCGCCGCCGCCGCCCGCGAGGTGATGGCCGAGTCGTAAAGCGGTTCAGTACCGCGCCAGCCGCTCAAGCAGGAAGTCGAGAAACTCGCCAGCAGCGGCGTCAAACCCGACCCGGGCGTTGGTCCCGGACCCGCGCTCGACGATGCTTCGGCCGATCCGACCGGTCTCGGACGTATCGATCGTCACCAGGGCCGCCTCGAGCCCGAAACAGTCGGGCCGCAGCAGGTGGCCCACGGCGAGCACGTCGTGGAGCGCGCCGCCAGAGTCGCGGTAGCGCTCCAGCATGCCGGCCGCCGCCCGGGCCGGCGGGGAGCGCAGTGCCGCTATCCGGCCAAGCACCTGGTCGTCCACCCGGACCTGGTGGGTGATGTTGAGACCGTACATCGCCAGACTGGCTCCGCTTTCGAAGACAATCCGGGCGGCGTGCGGATCGGCGTGGAAGTTGAACTCCGCGTGCGGCGTGACGTTGCCGGGTCCGGCACTGCCGCCCATGACCACGATCTCGCGTGCCTCGGCGGCGAATTCGGGGCGCTGAACGAGCACTGCGGCGAGGTTGGTCAGCGGTCCCACGGCCACCACCGTCACCTCTCCCGGGGCGTTGCGGACGGTATCGCGCAGCAGGTCCACCGCATGGCCATCGGCAAGCGGTCGCGTCGGGGGCGGCAGTCCGCTGCCATCAATCCCGGTCTCGCCGTGAATCCTGTCGGCGGTCACCGGCGGTCTCAGCAACGGACGCGGGCACCCGGCATACACCGGGACATCGCCGCGGTCGCAGGCTTCCAGGACCCGGCGTGCGTTCGCGGCCGTATGCCCCAGTGCCACGTTGCCGGCCACCGCGGTGACGGCCAGGATCTCGAGCTCTTCCGGGCTGGCGCAGGCGAGCATCAGCGCCACCGCGTCGTCGATACCGGGATCACAGTCGATGATGATCTTGCGCCGCATTGCACCTCTCGCTATTGCTGACCGGTCGGGACGCTGCTGGCCACCGGGTGTGCCCTGGACCGGACCGTGGCGCCATTCAATCACATCCGGAGGTGCGTGTGGCCAACTCCGCCGAGTTCGCCAGGGTCGAGCAGTTCCTGCGCAGCAAGTTCCGCAATCCGGAGATCGCGCTCGGTGAGGGCGAGGACTCGGCCGAGATGACGGTGCGCGGCAGACGGCACGGTGCGGTCTACCGCGTGGTCGACGAAGGCGAGATCTCCTACGACCTGCAGATGATGATCAGGTCGCGCCGGAAGATGGACCAGGACGACGAGACGGCTTCAGGGATCAGCGAGGAGGAACGCGACGGCCTCGAGCGCCACCTGCACACCACCCTCGGACACCAGGGTCTTGAGCTCGCGCTCGACGACAGCAGTCCTGACTCGGCGGAGGTCAGCGTCGACGGAGAGTTCATGGGGGTGATTTCGAAGATACAGGACGAGGGCGCGACCTCCTACGACCTGCATATCAGCATCCTCGACATCGACATCGCCTGAACGGGCCGCGGAACGGGTAGGCTGCGCCACAGCGCACGGGCGAATTTCGGCCCCCGGCACTGTCCGTCCGCGCAGTCGTGATCACTCCCGCATACCGGTGATGCGCAGGCCCGTTGCAGGGCCCGTCCTCCCCCATATTCTTCCAGGTGCCCGGAACTTGCCGGAGAACGCCCGCGCCGATAAGAACAGCAATGATCCCCGGCGTTCCGCCTGTGCATGTGCCGTAAACGTATTCCCAGCCGCGCCGGGTCGATATACACACGCCGGCTGCAGAATACCGTCCATGGCGTCGCGTTCCCCGGCCGCGCGGAGCCGAAACACCCGAACAGGAGGTCAGGGACCGTCGCCTCCTTGAGACCGGCACCCCGAGGCGGGAGAACCCGGCCCTCGCGGCCCGTCACCGCCGGAACTATCGCCAACCTCGCCGCCGGATCACGCGGCCGCTCATTCCCACTCGATGGTGCCGGGCGGTTTCGAGGTGATGTCGTAGGTCACCCGGTTGATGCCCCGGACCTCGTTGATGATGCGGGTCGCGATGCGCCCGAGCAGGTCATGCGGGAACGGGTAGAAGTCGGCGGTCATCCCGTCCGTGGAAACCACCGCGCGCAGTGCGCACACATGCTCGTAGGTCCGCGCATCGCCCATTACCCCGACCGTGCGCACCGGAAGCAGCACCGCGAACGCCTGCCAGATTTCGTCGTAGATGCCCGCACGGCGGATCTCGTCGAGGTAGATCGCGTCGGCGGCCCGCAACAGCTCCACCTTCTCGCGCGTCACCGCGCCCGGGATCCTGATCGCAAGCCCCGGACCCGGAAACGGATGCCGGCCGACAAGCTGTTCGGGCAGTCCGAGTTCACGTCCCAGCGCGCGCACCTCGTCCTTGAACAGTTCGCGCAGCGGCTCGACCAGGTCGAGGTGCATGCGTTCGGGCAGCCCGCCCACGTTGTGGTGCGACTTGATGGTGACACTCGGCCCGCCCGTCACCGACACGCTCTCGATCACGTCGGGATACAGCGTGCCCTGGGCGAGGAACCCGGCACCCTCGATGTGGCGGGCTTCTTCCTCGAACACGTCGATGAACAACCCGCCGATGATCTTGCGCTTGACCTCGGGATCCTCGACACCCTCGAGAGCGGCAAGGAACACCTCGCCGGCATCACGATGCACCAGCGGGATGTTGTAGTGACCGCGGAACAGCGAGCAGACCTCCTCGGCCTCACCGGCCCGCAACAAGCCGTGGTCAACGAAGACACAGGTCAGCCGGTCGCCGATCGCCTCGTGCAGGAGCCGTGCCGCAACCGACGAGTCCACTCCGCCCGACAGGCCGCAGATCACGCCGGCATCGCCAACCTGCTCACGGATCCGCCCGAGCTGCAGGGCCCGGAACGCCGCCATGGTCCAGTCACCGGCACAGCCGGCAACATGGCGGGCGAAGCCGCGGAGCAGGTCGGCGCCGTGGACGGTGTGCACCACCTCCGGGTGGAACATCACACCGTAGTACCCGCGCGCCTCATCGGCGATGACGGCGCAGGGTGATCCCTCGCTCGATGCGACGGCACGGAACCCCGGCGGCAGTTCGATCACGCGGTCGCCATGGCTCATCCACACCTGCTCGCGTCCGCCGGCCCGCCACGGGTCGACGAACAGCGGGCACGGCTCGTGCACGGTGACTTCGGCGCGCCCGAACTCGCGTTCGGCCGCCTGCTCGACCCGACCGCCAAGCTGGGCGCACATCACCTGCTGGCCGTAGCAGATACCGAGTACCGGCAGACCGGAGGCGAACACATAGTCGGGCGGCAGCGGCGGATCCTGTCCGAGCACCGACGCCGGCCCGCCCGAGAGCACGATGCCCCGGGCTCCGAACCCGGCAATGTCACTCGCCGGGGCGTTGTAGGGAAGAATCTCGCAGTAGACGCCAACCTCGCGAAGGCGGCGAGCAATCAGCTGGGTGACCTGGCTGCCGAAGTCGAGAATCAGAACCCGATCGCTCATTGCGCCCCGCACTCGTGTTGACGGCCGGGACCTTACGGCCGCACCCCGTGGCGGGCAAGCCGGCAGCGGCGGTCAGTTCCACCCGGCAAACGGTCCGTGCAGGTCCCTCACCTGGGTCCTGTGCATCATCCGCCGGGTCGCCGGGTCCAGCCGGTCGCGGCGGTGCAGCGTGCAACGGTTGTCCCAGATCACGAGGTCGCCGACCTGCCATTCCTGCGACCAGGTAAACGCGTGCGAGTGGATGTGGTCCCAGATCTCATCGAGCAGCCGGTCACTGTCGGCATCCGCGTAGCCGACGATCCAGGCGCCTGGCCGCCTGCCGACACACAGCGCCAGGCGCCCGGTGGCGGGATGGCGCAGGACCAGCGGGTGCACGGCGCCCGGGCGGTCCTCGTTGCTGTAGCTCGCCTCGTAGCCCGCCCTGAGTTCGCCATTGGACGAGCGGGTGGCATCGTGCTTGCAGTCGAGCCCGTGGATGCGGCGTGCGAGGTCTTCCGGCAGGGCATCGAAGGCCCTGTAGAGGTTGTAGAAATGGGTCTCGCCGCCGTGCGGCGGCACCTCGAGCCCGTAGAGCAGGCTCGCCTTGGGTGGGACCGGGTTGTAGGTCATGTCCTGGTGCCAGACCAGCTCGTCGTTGCCGAGGCTGCCCATGCGCCGGCCGTCGACGACGATGTTGGACAGGACCGCGATTTCCGGCCGGGCGGGATTGAACGGCGTGCCGCCCCGACCTGTCGGCGCCATGTCGAGATCGCCGAAGTTGCGCGAGAATGCGGCCAGCGCATCGTCATCGAGCCGCTGACCGCGGAACCGCAGCACCAGGTGTTGGTGCCAGGCGTCCTCGATCGCCCGGAAGGTCCCGGGGTCGATCGCGGCGGCCAGATCGACACCGACCACGTCCGCACCGAGCGCCGCACCGCTGGGAACGACTTCAACACCGTCCTGCATGCCTGCCCTCCCGCTGTCGTAGGGATACGATTGTGAGCCGTTCCCGCGGCCGCTTCAACCGGTCGCAGCCCCGATGGTGAACCGACGCATCCTGCCCCGCACCGTTCGCGATGTCGTCGGTACCGCACCTGACCGGTGGCAGATCGGCCCGGCGCCGCGAGTCTTTTTGATCGAGCGCCTTGGGGATGCGCTCTCCATGGAACTCCAGGACTGGGAACGGGTGATCCTGGCCGACCTGATGGACGCCGAGCGCAGCGTCACCACACGCATCGGTGCGCTCGACATGGAGATCCTCCAGACCATGCCCGGGATCGACCGAACCGCCGCAGCCTCGATCCTGGCCAAGATAGGTCCGGACATGACGGTGTTTCCGTACGCCCAGGCCTTCGCTGCCTGGGCCGGACTGGCGCCCGGCAACAACGAGAGCGCCGGAAAGCGCCGCGCGTCAGCCACGCGACGGGGATCGCGGTCCCTGCGCAGCCTCCTGGTCGAGGCGGCGCATGGCGCCTCTTGTATGACCCTCTTCATCACTCTTGGTGTTGATTTGTCCACAGGCGGCTGGTGCCGGGGCATCTGTGGAAAACTGTCGGAATTTGACACGGTTTCCGGGGTGGTGATGCACTCTGGAGAGGC
>MKWU01002227.1_pt1 | contig 29938 bp, 30 predicted proteins | sample 809101 | NCBI WGS metagenome assembly MKWU01 (sample SAMN05860141, study PRJNA318959) | sponge metagenome | host: Aplysina aerophoba | place: Slovenia: Piran, Adriatic Sea, Gulf of Piran | collected 2013-05-07
ACCCCCACACCTTGGGGGGCTCGACCTCATCCCGGCGGCCGCCGGGTTCCACACGAAACCGTGAAGCGCCACAAATTAAGATGGTTTCTGCGGGACGCTGAGACCTACTGTCTCGAGAGGTTTGGAGGACCACCGATGATTGGCGACAACGAGCGATCCGAGATTGAAAAGACGATGCGGGCGAGCCCGGAGCACGCCCGGACGGCGAAGGCCGTGTACGACGCTTGGCCGAACATACGGGACCGCGTTTGCCAAGAGTTCCTGGAGAGACTGAAGTCCAGGATTGATCCTCCTCCGAGTGTCAGGATCAAGATCGAGGACCAGACTATTTCAATGTCTAAGGAGGCATGGCCATCGGTGCAACCTAGCTCTGGGAAGACAGCCGGACGGATTGCCGTCTGTATGGCTCCTACCGGTGGGCGGTACTCCGGCTGGTGTTTCGGCGTGAGATGGCCCGTTGCCCGCGGGGCGCTGGGACCCGGCGGTCAGAAGCAAATGGACAGAATTGTGGAAACCATCGAGTCGGAACTGCCGGGAAGCAAGACCTTGGACTCGGAGCGGCCCGTCTGTCGCTATCTTCGGGGCGATGGGTACAAGAGGTTCAACGATTGGGGAGATCTGCTTCCCGAGTTGATGGCGGAATGCGGATCTCCTGGCGAGATTTCGCGCTACTTCATAGAGGAGTTCGCCAAGGTCTCGTCCGTCGCGCTCCGAGCGATTGATTTCGTGTACGGGGTCGAACGGTGAGGCGAAGGCTCCAATTCGCCGACAGGTCTACGGCTCCGGCTGGCCGAGCGATGGCGGGCACAGGTCCGAGCCCTCAATGCTTCTCAGATTCTGCGCCTATGGGACTGGTGGGAAAACTCCCCACCGCCACCGAGGCCGCGCTCCGTTGACTCCCGATTCCGGCGCGGCGCCGCCGGCGGCAGGCGCTCCGCTCGCGGGAGTCCGGATCCTCGACCTTTCCCGAATCCTGGCCGGTCCCTACGCCAGCATGATGCTGGCGGATCTGGGCGCCGAAGTGATCAAGATCGAACCGCCGGGCGGGGACGACACCCGCACCTGGGGTCCTCCCTTCGGCGGTGGCGAGGCCGCTTATTTCCTCGCGGTCAACCGGGGGAAGAAGAGCGTCGTCCTGAACCTGAAGACCGAGGAGGGCTCACAAGCGCTCGCGGGGCTCATCGCGACGAGCGACGTGCTGGTCGAGAACTTCCGGCCGGGGACGCTCGCGCGCCTGGGCTTCGCCCCGGAGGACGTGCAGCGCCGCCACCCGCGCCTGATCTGGTGCTCGGTCTCGGCCTACGGCCAGTACGGGCCGCTCTCCTCGAAGCCCGGCTACGACGCCGTCATGCAGGGGGAGGCCGGCTGGATGGGCCTTACCGGTCCGCCGGAGGGGCCGCCTACCAAGTTGGGGGCGTCGCTCGCCGACATCTGCGCCGGGATGATGGCCAGTTCCGGCGTCCTGGCGGCGCTCTTCGCGAGAGAACGCGACGGCCGGGGACGGCGGGTGGACGTGGCGCTCTTCGACTCGGTGGTGGCGACGCTCTGCTACCAGGCGCAGGGATACCTGCTGACGGGAGAGGAGCCGGTCCGCAGCGGCAACAATCACCCCTCCCTGACGCCCTACGAGAGCTTCGAGGCAGACGATGGGCACGTCATCGTGGCGGTCGGCAACGACACCCTCTGGAAGCGGTTCTGCGCCGTGGCCGCGCCCGAGCTGGACCGTCCGGAATTCGAGAAAAACCCGGACCGGGTACGGCGCCGGCCCGGACTGCGCGCCCTGCTGGAGCCGGTGTTCCGATCCCGGGGCGTTGCCGACTGGGAACGGGTGCTGGACGAGGCGGGCATCCCGGTTGGGCGGGTGCGAAGCGTCGCCGAGATCCTGAACAGTCCCCAGCTCAAGGCGCGGGGCATGGTGGTGGACCGCGAACATCCCGTCATCGGGTCGCTCCGCCTGGTCGGGAATCCGATTCAGTTCGACGGACAAAACCACACCGCGGCCGGCCCGCCACCCCTACGCGGCGAACACACGGACGAAGTTCTCGATTCGGCCGGACCGGTTTCGCGGGGATAGCCGAAACCTGCGGGTAGGGAGGCCGGGTCCGGGCGCCGCCGCCCATTCCGCCGGGCTGTCAGCAACTGTGGTGGAACCCGCGTGAGCGCCGGGAGCCGCGAGGCGCCCGGCTGACAGGGCGCGTGGGGGAGGAATACCGGGCGCACTCCGACCGCAAGCGAGAGCGCCGCAAGGCGCCAGTTCTCCCGGTGGGGGGGCGGTTCAGCCGGGACGCATCGCCGCTCGCACGCCGCGGGAGTTTTGCCACAGGCTGCTAGCATTGGTCGGTTGGGGTGAGGCAGGGAGGCGGGAAAGCGCGATGGAAACCGCAGAAGGCACCGGAACTCCCGCCCCGGTGCGCCGCTCGGAAGGCTGGCTGGCCGGCCTTGCCTCGGGCGGCGCGGCATCCGGCCCCGCCGAGCCTATCTGGAAGCAGCGCTCGGCAATCGCTTCCGTAGTTTTCCATCTCGCGCTCGTCGCCTTGTTGTTTCTGCCGGGGTTCAATTTCCTGAGTTCGTCCGACGACCGAATGACGGGCAGTCCCATCTTCCAGTTCCGGGTGGCGGGCGGTGAAGGCGCCGGCGGCGGCGGCGGTGGAGGCGGTAGCCGCGGGGAGCGCATCAGCGCCTACATCCCGGTCCGGGTGGAACAGGCAACCCCGCAAGCGGAGCCGGAGGCCCCGCGGGAAGCGCCGATCGCCCCGCGGAAGCCGCGTCCGCTCCGGTTCGAGGACCTCGAGAACCTCGCCGACGAGCCGGACCTGACGGACATTCTGCTCGGGGGGGTGTTCTCACCGCAGGCGGAGGATTTTCCCGGACTCTCGCTCGACGACTTCGGTGACTACGGAGGGCGGGACACGGCGCCGAGCGCCGGGACCGGCGGCGGAATCGGCGGCGGTGAGGGGATCGGCACCGGTGAGGGGCAGGGATGGGGAGTCGGCCCCGGGTACGGGGGTGGATCGGGCGGCGGCGCCTACAGCCCGGGCGGCTACGACGTGGAGCCGCGGCTCGTCTACGAGCCGCCCGAACCGCCGTATCCCGAATCGGCGCGCCGCCGCAAGATCACCGGCGAGGTGATGCTCCAGGTGCTCGTCAAGCTGGACGGGACGACCGAGGTGCTGGGAGTCATCAAGTCGGGGTGCCGGGTCTGTGTCGAGACGGCCCGCAAACACGCGCTCCTCTACCGCTGGAAGCCGGCGCTCAAGGACGGCGAGCCGGTCGAGGCGATCGGCGTCATCAGCGTCACCTTCGGCCTGTTCCCGACCGGCTGACTCGGGTCCGCGCCCATTGACTCCCCCGGACCGCGAGGGGGCCGCGAACCCGCCGGAGATCCTTTCGGCAGGCGTCATCGCCGCTCGCGTGAAATCGCTCTCGGAAGAGATCGCGGCCGCGAACGCCGGCCGCAATCTGCATCTCCTGGTGGTTCTCCGCGGCGCGTTCGTGTTCGCGGCCGATCTGGTGCGCGAATTCCATGCCCGGGGAATCGAGGTGACCGTGGATTTCTGCCGGGTGGCGTCCTACGGGGACGGCACCGAGCCGGGAGTCCCCGCGGTCGAGCTCTACCACCCCGAGACCCTCACCGACCGTGACGTGCTGATCGTGGAGGACATCGTGGACACCGGGATTGCGCTGGAAGCGCTGCTGCGTGCCGTGAACGGGGCGGGGCCACGCTCCGTGGCCAGCGCGGCGCTCCTTTCCAAGCCGTCCCGCCGGAGGGTCGCCATCCAGGCGGACTTCACGGGCTTCATCGTGCCCGACAGGTTCCTGGTCGGCTACGGTCTCGATTACGCCGGCCGCTACCGCCACCTCCCCTACGTCGGATCGCTCTGAGGGAACGCCGCGCTGCAGCGAGGTGTCGCCCGGGCGGAGGACGAGGCTCCAGGCCGCCTCAGTCGCCCCGGAATTCCGGCTCCCCGGCGGCCGCGCCGAGCAGCCGCACCAGATCCGGCGCCGCCCGCGCGGCGGCCTCGTTCACGTGCGCGGAGTCCAGGGGACCTTTCCCCATTCCCGCGGCCAGGTTGGAGGCGAAAGCGAGCCCGGCGAGCCGGATCCCCAGGTGCCGGGCCGCAATGGCCTCGTGCACCACGGACATGCCCACGACGTCCGCCCCCAGCGTCCGCAGCATCCGGATCTCGGCCGGGGTCTCGAACTGCGGTCCCCGCACGCCGGCATAGACGCCGGACAGCAGCGGCATCCCGAGCCGGGCGGCCGCCCGTTCGAGTGCGGCCCCGAGTCTTTCGTCCCACGCCCGTGTCAGGGCGGGAAAGCGCGGCTCGGGGCCCCGGTCGGGGCGATCGCGGGGGCCGGCCTCCGGCCGGGTGAGGGGGGGGTTCGGGGCCGTCGAGGGGGCCGACTCCGGTCAGGTTGAGGTGGTCGTCAATCCTCAGGAATTCCCCCACCCGGAGTTCGGGGTGGATGGCGCCCACCGCGGCCGTCAGGACGAGTCGCCGGACGCCGACGGCCCCGAGGAGCCTGACGCCGAAGACCGCTTCGTCGGGGGTCCAGCCCTCGTAGAGGTGGTGTCTTCCGAGCAGCGCCGCGACCGGGAGCGGGGGGCCCGTGTCCGCTCCGAGTTCGCCCACCACCAATCGGCTTTGGTGTCCGGGCGCGGAGCACGCCGAGAGCCCGGGAATCTCCCCGAAGGGCAGGGACGTGGCCTGCGCGAGCGCGCCTCCGGCCGTCGCAAGACCCGAGCCCAGCACGATCCCGACCCCGGGGAAGGGCGCGCCGCCGCGCCAGTCGCGGACGACGCCGGCCGCAAGACGGAGTTGCGCCGCGATTTCGGTCTTCACGGTGTCCCGGTGAGCATGCCGGCGATGGCGGCGGTGACGAGGGTCGCGAGCGTCCCTCCGGCGAGGGCCCGCAGGCCGAGGCGGGCCAGGTCCTTCTTGCGCCCCGGCGCGATCGCCCCGATGCCTCCGATCTGAATGCCGACCGAGCCGAGGTTCGCGAAGCCGCACAGGGCGAACGTCGCGATGACTTCACTCTTCGCGGACAGCGTTCCGGCGGCCTTGAGCGCGGTCAGGTCGAGATAGGCCACGAACTCATTGAGGATGACTTTCTTTCCGAGCAAGGCGGCGACGGTATTGACCTCGGCGGCCGGAACGCCCACCAGGAAGGCGATCGGCGCGAAAACCCATCCCAGAATGTCCGAGAGCGACAGGCCTACCGCGCCGAGCGGCAAGTTGATGAGCGCCACGATGCTGAGGAACGCGATCAGCATCGCGACCACGTTCAATACCAGCTTCATTCCCGCGGAGGCCCCCGTGGCTGCCGCATCGATGAGGTTCACCTCGCCGCGCTCCACCCGGTGTTCGACGCGTCCGGCGGTTTCCGGCTTCCCGGTTTCGGGGACGATGACCTTGGCCATCATCAGTGCCGCGGGAGCGTTCACGAGGCTGGCCGCCAGCAGGAAACGGGCGTCCACTCCCAGTGCGATGTAGGCGGCGAGCATCCCGCCCGACACCGTGGCCATCCCCGAGACCATGACCGCGTGGAGTTCCGACCGCGTCATCCGTTCGAGATAGGGGGCCACCAGCAGCGGCGCCTCCGTCTGGCCCATGAACACGTTGCCGGCGGCGGCGAGCGTCTCCGCTCCGCTGGTTCCGAAGGTCCGCACCATCACCTTGGCCATGCCGACGACGGCGAGCTGCAGGATGCCCAGGTAGTAGAGGACCGAGAACACCGACGCCACGTAGACGATGGCGGGAAGCGCCGAGATTGCCAGGATGACGCCGAATCGCTCCCTGTCGGCGAGCGGCCCGAAGAGGAGCTCGATGCCGGCGTTCGCCTGCTGGAGCGCGAGATCCACGCCGTTCGCGACGGCGGAGAGAACCGCGGCGCCTGCCGAGGTCTTGAGGACCAGCAGCGCAAACGCCACCTGGATGGCAAGCGACCAGGCGACCACTTTCCACGGGAAGCGGCGGCGGTCGGTCGAGATGGCCCAGGCGATCCCGATGAGGACTGCAATCCCGAGGACCGGCAGTCCCGCCATTGCGACAGCGTTGCTGGACTCGGGTCAGCCGCCCGCCAGGTACATGACCCAGCCGATTCCGACCGCGAATCCGACGAAGCTGAGAAAGGCCCAGAGCGTGAAGCGGAGCCGGGCCGCCCATCCCTCGCGCATCAGGCAGGCAAAAGCGGGGGAGACGAGCGCGGCAAAAAGGATGAGCGCCGCGAGATGAGTCATCGGGCAGCGCTCCGGGCCTCGTCGGTCGAGGCCGGGTCGTCCGCCGATCCCTTGGCTCCCGTGGCGATGTCCCACGCATCGAGGACCACCAGCATGTTGAGGAGTCCCGCGACGATGAGGAAGGCGTACCCGTACTCGTAGGTGGGTGCTTCCGGATTCCCGGTCCCGAGCCCGAGCATGCGGGCCGCGACGTAAAACGCGCCGGATCCCACTTCGGCAAGTCCGGCGAGGAGGGTCAGCGGGGCTGCGGCCTCGAAGGGAAAGAGCTCGCCCTCCATCCGGATGCCGGAGACGAACAGCAACCCGATGCTCACCAGGAAGACGGCCCCCGTGCCCCGCCGTCCGAGGGCCATGTGCCCCAGTCCGGGGACCATGAGGCCCAGACCGCTATAGAGCAGGGGCCCCCACCCTTCGCGGCTGCCGGCCCGGGGCCCGTGGCGGGCGCTCGCTCCCGCCCGCGCCTCGACCATTCCGGAATCGTAACCGGGCGGTGTAGGCATCCACCCGGTGACCGGGCCTGCCTTTCTCCGCTGCCGGCGCATTGCGGATACCCGTCCATTCCGGGGCTCGTGTAACACGGAATCCGTGTTACGCTCTCGATGTGGAGTCGTCCACATGAACTTGACCATCACCGTGGACCCCGAGGTCCTCAAGCGAGCCCGCATTCGGGCGATCGAGGAAGACACCTCCGTGAACGCCGTACTGCGTGAACACCTGACGACGTATGCCGATATGGCCCGGCCGCTCCAACGGGTGGTCGAGGAAGCGGCCAGAGAGCAGAGAGAAGCCATCGAGAGCCTGATTCGTCTCTCCCGGACCCCGCGTCCGGTAGCGGCGGCACACCAGGGGACTCGCGATGAGTCGGGGAACCGGACCTGGAAGCGGGACGACCTCCATGGTCGATGAACGGTGCTTCCTGGACTCCAATGTCCTCGTCTATCTGTTCGACGACGACTTTCCGGAGAAACAGGCTCTGGCCAGGGACCTCCTTGCCGAGAGATCCGGAGAACGGATCCTGAGTGTCCAGGTTCTCGGGGAGTTCTTCCATGTCGTGACGCGGAAGCTGCGGCGTCCGCTGGCTCCGGAGCAGGCACTCGAGGCTGCCGACCGGTTGGGACGTTTTGAGGTGTGGCCCGTTCATCGGGTGCTGGTCCGGAATGCGATGGAACGCCAACTGGCCTCCGCGTTCAGTTACTGGGACTCGCTCATTGTGGAGACTGCGATCGAAGCGCGCGCGACCGTATTGCTGACGGAAGACCTCCAGCACGGGCAGCGGTTCGGGGACCTCCGCGTCCTGAATCCCTTTCGCGGGCGCTGATACTCCCGGCGATCTGCCGCTATCTTCTCTCGCGCCCCGGTTCCGCCCGGCCGCGAGGCCGGCCCGGCTCTCCCAGCGCGCGATCGCCTGAACCCGGCCCGGGCGATCGCGATCCCCGCGATACCCTTTCGTCCGCCATGAACCCCCTCAGAAACGCTGTCGCTCCGGCAGTGGGAATCTGGTTTGTGGGCGGGGCTCGAACCCCGATGACCCCCTTCCTGGGGGATCTGGCGGGACTCACCGCGGTGGAACTCGGGGCGGAGGCGGCGAAGGGCGCGCTCGACCGCTCCGGAGTGGACCCCGGACAGGTGGACCACGTCGTCATGGGCAACGCCCAGCAGACGACTTCCGACGCCATCTACGGCGCCCGCCATGTCGGCCTCCGCGCCGGAGTCCCTGATCCCGTACCCGCACTGACCGTAAACCGGCTCTGCGGCTCGGGAATCCAGGCAGTGATCTCGGCGGCGCACCAGATGATCGCCGGCGAGGCCGGCGTGGTCCTCGCCGGGGGAATGGAGTCCATGAGCCAGGCGCCCTTCGTGGTGCGGGGCGCGCGCGCCGGGCTGCGGCTCGGGCACGGCAGGCTCGAGGACACGCTGGTCGCCGCGCTTACCGACGGCCGCTGCGGGCTTTCCATGTCCGACACCGCCGAGAACGTGGCGGAGCGGACCGGGGTCACCCGCGAGGACTCCGACGAATACGCCCTCCGGAGTCAGCAGACGGCCGACCGGGCCTACCGGGCCGGTGCGCACGCCGAGGAGACCGTTCCGGTCACCGTGAAGACCCGGAAGGGCGAGCACGTGGTCGCCGAGGACGGTCACCGGCGGCCGCAGACGACGCGCGAAGGCCTCGCCCGGCTCCGCCCCGCCTTCCGGAAGGACGGGCTTGTCACCGCCGGTAACGCGAGCGGCATCGTGGACGGCGGAGCGGCCCTGGTGGTGGCCCGCGAGGACACCGAAGCGGTCCGCGCCGGATCGCCGCTCGGACGCATCGTCTCCTGGGCCACCGCCGGCGTCCCTCCCGAGGTCATGGGACTCGGACCGGTTCCCGCGAGCCGGGCGGCGCTGAGGGCGGCCGGCCTCGAGTTCGGGGACCTGGACCGGATCGAGGTGAACGAGGCGTTCGCTCCCCAGTACCTCGCCGTCGAGCGGGAACTCGGGCTCGACCGCGACCGCGTCAACGTGAACGGCGGCGCCATCGCGCTCGGACACCCGCTGGGCGCCACCGGAACCCGGCTGCTGCTCACGCTCCTCCTCGAGCTGCGGCGCTCCGGCGGGCGCTACGGCCTCGCCACGGCGTGTATCGGCGGGGGCCAGGGAATCGCCATGGTCGTCGAGGCGGCGGGCAGCGCCGCCGGCAACGGCACGGGCAACGGAGCGGCGGCGTGACCGGGCATCCGAATCTCCTGCGCGAGCGCCGCGAGACCGGGAAGGGACATCCCTTCGCCCTCGTCACCGTGAATCGGCCGAACGCCCTCAACGCGCTGAACCGGCACCTGGTGGAGGCGCTCGCGGCTACCTTCGAGGAACTTGGCGCGGACTCCGCGCTGGCCGGAATCGTCCTCACCGGCGCCGGCGACCGGGCCTTCGTCGCCGGCGCGGACATCTCCGAGTTGCGGGATCTCGATCCCGAAGCGGCGTTCCGGTTCGCGCGCCGCGGTCAGGAGGTCATGCGGACCGTCGAGGGAACGGGCAAGCCGGTCATCGCCGCGATCGGCGGTTACGCGCTCGGCGGGGGGCTCGAGCTCGCGCTTGCCTGCCACCTGCGGGTGGCCGGCCCGAAGGCGAAACTCGGGCTCCCGGAAGTGAAGCTCGGCGTGATCCCGGGATACGGGGGCACCCAGCGGCTTCCCCGCCTGATCGGCCGGGGGCGGGCGCTCCGCATGATCCTCACCGGCGAGCCGGTCGGGGGCGAGGAGGCGCCTTCGGCGGCTGGCGGCGGGGCTCGTGGCCGCCGTCCACGAGGATGTGGTCGAGGGGGCCGCGGCGCTCCTCGACCGCGTGCTCGCGAACGGGCCGCTCGCGGTGCGCAACGCGCTCCTCGCCGTGGATGCGGGGCTGTCCGGGCTGGAGGACGGTCTGCTGACCGAGGCGTCGCTCTTCTCGTCGCTCGCGGGCAGCGAAGACATGCGGGAGGGTACGGGCGCGTTCCTGGAGAAGCGCCCGGCGCGGTTCCGTGGCGCCTGACAGAGCGGGTCCGCTCGCCGGGGTTCACGTCGGGATCGTGCTTTCGGAGCGGGACGCGCCCTCGGCTCGTCTCGCCGACGCCGCGGAGAGCTGGCTCCGGGGAGAGGGCGCCGACGTTTCGCGCCATCCGGCGCCGGCGGCCTTCGAAGTCGCCCAACTGGCCGGCTGGCTGGCCGATTCCGGACGGGTGGACGGGATCGTTGCCTGCGCCTCGATCGTGCGCGGCGAGACCTCCCACGACCGTCACCTCGCTGAAGCGGTGACCGCGGGACTCCTGGAGATCGGGATCCGTACCCGGATTCCGGTGGGGAACGCGGTGCTCACGGTGGACACGAGCGAACAGGCCGACGCCCGGTCCGGAGGCGCGAAAGGCAACCGCGGCGAGGACGCGGCGCGGGCGGTCGCGGGACTGCTCCGCGCCCGGAAGCGCCTTGGAGAGCGGCCCGGCCTGGACCTGGGGCCGGTATCCGGCGGCGGGACCCGCTGACATGGATCCTCGGACTGCGCGCCAGCGCCGGCGCGGACGCGAACTGGCCGCGCAGATGCTCTCCTCGTGGGACGCCAACCCGGGCTCCCCGCCGGCCACCGTGGCCGGCGTCCGCGATCTCACCCGCGCCAGCGACACCCACCTCGAATTTGCGGAGGCACTGGCGAACGCCGCCTGGGAGCGCATCGAGGAAATCGACCGCTGCCTCGACGAGACCACCAAGCCCTTCTGGAAGGAGAACATGGGACGGGTGGAGCGGAGCGTCCTGCGGGTGGCGGTGGCCGAACTGCTCACCGCGAGCACGCCGCCGCGGGTGGTGCTGAGCGAGGCGATCGAGGTGGCGCGGCGCTACGCCGGCGAGGACTCCACCTCCTTCATCCACGCGGTGCTCGACGGCGTCGTCAAGCGCCTGGGGAAGATGGGGAAGGGCGCCGCGCCGGCGGTCGAAGGCTCCCGGGAAGACCAGGGCTGATGAGCGAAAACCCCTCGGACCGCGACCGGGCCATGAACCGGGACGAGCGGGACCGGCGCCGGAAGCTGGCCGAGATCGAAAGCCTCGGGGTTCGCGCCTGGCCGAGCCGGTTCGCCGCCTCCCACACCCTGGAGCAGGCCGGGGGAACCTACCGGGACCTGGACGGCGACGGTCTCGAGGCCATCCCGGAGGCGGAGCGGACGGTGGCCGTCGCCGGACGGATCGTCGCCATCCGGTCGTTCGGGAAGGCCGCGTTCCTGCGGCTTTCCGAAGGACCCGGAACGCTCCAGGTCCACGTTCGGCGCGACGTGCTCACCGAGCGCGACTTCGCGGTCTCGAAGCAACTGGACCTCGGGGACTGGGTCGGCGTCTCCGGCCCCATGTTCCGGACCCGGACGGGAGAGCTCACCGTCCGGGCGGATGCGCTCACGTTCCTGGCGAAGGCCCTGTTGCCGCTGCCCGAGAAGTGGCACGGGCTCACCGACCGGGACACCCGTTACCGGCAGCGTTACCTGGATCTGCTCGGGAATCCGCGCACCCGCGAGGTGTTTCGCAGCCGGGCGGCGATGGTCTCGGCGATGCGCCGCTTCATGGACAGCGAGGGTTTTCTCGAAGTCGAAACCCCGATGCTCCAGCCGCTCGCCACCGGGGCGGCGGCCCGGCCGTTCCAGACCCGGCACCGGGCGCTTGGGATCGACCTCTACCTGCGGGTGGCGCCGGAGCTCTATCTGAAGCGGCTCGTGGTCGGCGGGTTCCCGCGGGTCTACGAGATCAACCGCAACTTCCGGAACGAGGGGCTCTCCACCCGGCACAATCCCGAGTTCACCATGCTGGAGTTCTATCGGGCGTTCAGCGACTGCGCCGACATGATGGAACTTACCGAGCGCCTGGTGATCGCGGCGGCCGGCGCGGTGCGGTCCGGCGAGCCGGCGGTGTTCGGGGAGGAAGAGATCCGCTTCGAGAAACCCTTCGCGCGGGTTTCCCTGTTGGAGATCACCGGGTCGGCGCTCCGCGAGCATGGCGTCCCCCTGGAGGGCGGCGACCTGCGCTCCGTTCCCCCGCTGGTCGACGCCCACCGGCGGCTCGACCTCCCCCTGCCGCCCGAGGAGAGCGCCGGAAAACTGCTGCTCAGCCTCTTCGAAGCCCTTGCGGAACGCCGTTTGGTGCAGCCCACCTTCGTGACCGGCTACCCGGTGGAGGTTTCGCCCCTCTCGAAGGCGAGTCCGGATGAGCCGGGGATCACGGAACGGTTCGAGCTCTTCGCCGGCGGCCTCGAGATCGCGAACGGGTTCTCCGAGCTGAACGACCCCGACGAGCAGGCGGCGCGCTTCGGCGAGCAGATGGCGAAGCGTCAGGCCGGCGACGAGCACGCCATGGATTGGGACTACATCGAGGCCCTCCGTCACGGGCTGCCCCCCACCGGCGGCTGCGGGGTGGGCGTGGACCGGGTCGCCATGCTGCTCACGAATTCCCCGGCGATCCGCGACGTGATCCTCTTCCCGCATCTCAGGCCACGCGAGGGCAGGTGACCAGCGAAGCCGGCGAAGATCCCGCGGTCGCGAGTCAGCGGCCCGCCCGGCAGGGACCTCTCGCCTCCCTGCCGTTCGAGCTCCAGATCGCCGGGCGCTACCTGATGCTCCGCAAGCGGGGCATGTTCATCTCCGTGATCTCCGCGATCTCGGCACTCGGGGTGGTGCTCGGAGTCGCCATCCTGCTGGTGGCGCTCGCCATCATGACGGGCTTTCAGGGTGAGCTGCGGGCGCGGATTCTGGGGGCGCTTTCCCATCTCACGGTGTACAGCCTCTCGGCGGAGGGCTTCACGGACTACCGCGACGCCGTGGAGACGATCCAGAACGTCCCGGGAGTCGAGGCGGCCACGCCGGTTGTCTACGGCAAGGCGATCGCGGTCGGCCGGCGGGACGCTCTCGTAACCCTGAAGGGGGTGGACCCGGCGCTCGAGCCCGGGGTGAGCGAGTTCGCGTCCCGCATGACCGCGGGCGAGTTCTCCGAGCTCGGCATCGTGACCCCGGGAGATCCCCCACCGGTGCTCCTTGGCGAGGAGTTGGCCATCGCCCTCGGCGCCGGTATCGGAGAGACGATCCGCCTCATGGTTCCCGGAGGACGCCTGACGCCGCTCGGCACCGTTCCGACCACCCGCCGGTTCCGGGTGGCGGGTTCCTTCCGGCTCGGCCTCTACGACTATGACAACGCCTACGCGCTGATCCCGATCCGGGAGGCGCAGCGGCTCACCGGCAGGTCGGATGAGGCGAGCCAGGTGGAGGCCCGGGCTGCCGACATGTTCCAGGTGCGGGAACTGGAAGCCCGGGTTCGGGAGACGCTCGGTCCCGGGTATTCGACGCTCAACTGGATCGATCTGAACACCACTCTCTTTTCGGCGTTCTGGCTCGAGAAGCTGGCCACCGCGCTCTTCGTGAGCTTCATCGTGGGAGTGGCGGCGCTCAACATCGTGGCCGGCCAGATCGTCACCGTGACGGAAAAGACCCGGGACATCGCCATCCTGCGGTCCATGGGGGCCACCCGCCGCAGCATCATGGCGCTCTTCATGGCCCAGGGCGCCGTGATCGGCACGGTGGGTACCGGAGTCGGCGCCGCGCTCGGGATCGTCGCCTGCCGGATCCTCGACGGCCGCATCCGGATCCCCGAAGACGTCTACCAGATCACGTCGGTTCCGTTCACGCTGCTTCCGGGCGACGTGGCGCTCGTCTGCATCTTCGCCCCGCTCGTCTGTTTCCTGGCCACCGTGTATCCGGCGCGCCGGGCGGCGTCGCTGGTGGTGACCGACGCGCTCCGCTTCCAATGAGTTTGCAGCTTGAAGCCCGCGGGCTCGACAAGGCTTTCGGAACGGGCCCCGGACGCATTTCGGTGCTTCGGGGGCTCGACCTCGAGGTCCGGCAGGGCGAAATGGTGGCGATCACCGGCGCGAGCGGAGTGGGAAAGACCACGCTGCTCCACCTCCTCGGGGCGCTGGACCGGCCCGACGCGGGTTCGCTGCGGCTCGCCGGCGAAGAAGTGGCGCAGTTGACGGAACGGGAAGCCGCGGCGTTCCGCAACCGGAAGGTGGGATTTGTCTTCCAGCACCACCGCCTGCTCCCGGAGCTGACGGCGGTGGAGAACGCTTCGCTGCCGCTGCGCATCCGCCGGGTTCCGCGGGAACCGGCCGAAGACCGCGCTACCCGACTGCTTGGCGAACTGGGACTCAGCGAGCGGCTCCACCATCGTCCGGAGGAGTTGAGCGGCGGCGAACAGCAACGGGTGGCGGTAGCCCGGGCGGTTGCCGGCGACCCGGCGCTCCTGATCGCCGACGAGCCGACCGGAAACCTCGACGACGCCGCGAGCAGCCAGCTCCTGGAACTGCTCGCCACCCTCCACGAAACCTACGGGCTTACCGCGATCATCGCGAGCCACAGCCCCCAGGTCGCGGCGAGCTGCGACCGGGTGTACCGCATGGAGGCCGGGATCCTGCACGACGGCAGGACGTAGCCGGTAAGGGGCCCCCACCGGGAGGACTGGCCGCCGGCCTTCCGGCCGGCGCTGCCCGGGGAGCGCAACGAGACCGCGCAGCACCCCGCTCCTCCACCGCGAAACGGCGGGAAGCGCCGCCCCCAGGTGGGCGCCGCTGCGCCGAGCGCTCGGAAACCGCAGAGTGCCGATCCCGGGCAAGCGCGGAAACGGCTTGGAGCGCTTTCCCATTTCCCTTTCGGGCCTGCTGCTAAATTGCGAACCCTTCGGGGAAGACACGTTGTTCGAGCGATATACGGAGCGCGCCAAACGTGCGATCTACTTCGCGCGGCACGAGGCGTCCCAACTGGGAGGCGATGCCATCGAGCCGGAGCACCTGCTCCTGGGGCTGCTGCGGGAGCTTCCCGCTGCCGTCGCCGGCCGGCTCCACATCTCGCTCGAACGGGTGCGGAGCGACGTCCAGAGCCACGTCCTGCTGCGGGATACGGTCTCCACCTCGGTCGGGATACCGCTCTCGGCCGAGTCCAAGCGGGTCCTCGAACACGCCCGCGAGGAAGCGGACCGGATGAACCACGAGAGCGTCGGGACCGAGCACCTGCTGCTCGGGGTGCTCCGGGAACCCGGGTCCGCGGCCGCCGCGATCCTGGCCCGCCAGGGAGTGCGCGCGCCGGCGGTCCGCGAGGCGATCGCGCTCGATCACGGACGGCGGAAATCGGGCGCCCGGGCGCGGGAGACGCCGCTCCTCGCCGAATTCTCCCGCGATCTCACCCAGGCCGCCGCCGACGGGGCCCTCGATCCGCTGATCGGCCGCACGGAGGAGCTGGACCGGGTGATCCAGGTCCTGTGCCGCCGCACCAAGAACAATCCCGTCCTCATCGGGGAGCCGGGCATCGGGAAGACCGCCATCGTGGAGGGTCTCGCCAGCCGCATCGCGAGCGGCGATTGCCCCATCTTCCTCGCCGACCGGCGGATCGTCTCGCTCGACATCTCCCTGGTGGTGGCCGGCACCAAGTACCGTGGCCAGTTCGAGGAACGCCTCAAGGCCATCATCAAGGAGCTTGAGGAATCCCCGCAGTTCATCGTCTTCGTGGATGAACTCCACACCCTCGTGGGGGCCGGGTCCGCAGAGGGGTCGCTGGACGCCGCCAACATCCTGAAGCCGGCGCTCTCCCGCGACGGCATCCAGTGCATCGGCGCCACCACTCCGGCCGAGTTCCGGCGCCACATCGAGCGCGACCGGAGCCTGGAACGGCGCTTCCAGGGGGTCGCCGTGAAGCCGCCGAGCGACGAGGAGACCCTGGTCATCCTGCAGGGAGTGCAGGAGCGCTACGAGCGCTACCACCACGTTCGCTACACCGGGGAAGCCATCGACGCGGCGGTCCGGCAGGCCCAGCGCTACATCACCGACCGCTTCCTGCCCGACAAGTCGGTGGACCTCCTCGACGAGGCCGGATCCCGGGTCAAGCTGCGCGACAACCAGTATTCGCTGGAGTTTTCCGAGATTCGGAAGCGGATCCAGGACATCCGCAAGCGAAAGGACCAGGCGCTGGACAACGACGACCTCGAACGCGCCTCCCTCGCACAGGACCAGGAAAACGCCGAGCGCGAGAGCCTGGCGCTCGTCGAGGGCCGCTGGAAGGCTCGCGACGGCGAGGCCCCGCAGGTCACCCGTCGCGACGTGGACGAGGTGGTGGCCCACTGGACCGGCATCCCCCTCGGTTCCATCGAGGAAGAAGAAAGCCGGAAGCTGCTCCGCATCGAGAACGTGCTCCACGAGCGCATCGTCGGCCAGAACGAGGCGGTCACCACCGTGGCGCGGGCGATCCGGCGGGCCCGGGCCGGGCTCAAGAACCCCGAGCGGCCGGGTGGGGTCTTCCTGTTCCTCGGCCCCTCCGGGGTGGGGAAGACGGAGGTGGCGCGCTCGCTCGCCGAGTTCCTGCTGGGAACGGAGACGTCGCTCCTGCGTTTTGACATGAGCGAGTACATGGAACGGCACTCGGTCTCCCGTTTCATCGGTTCACCGCCGGGTTACGTGGGGCACGAGGAGGGCGGGCACCTCACCGAGCGGGTGCGTCGCAACCCCTATTCCGTGCTGCTCCTCGACGAGTTCGAAAAGGCCCATCCCGATGTCTGGAACCTGCTCCTCCAGGTCTTCGAGGACGGCCGGCTCACCGATGGGCTCGGAAACACCGTGGACTTCCGGAACTCCATCATCATCATGACTTCCAACCTGGGCGCCCGGCACATCCAGAAACAGGCCTCGCTCGGGTTCGCCTCTGCCGAGGCGGGGCACCGGAAGCGCGCCATGCGGGAGTTGATCCAGGGCGAGGTCAAGAAGACCTTCAGCCCCGAGTTCATCAACCGCCTGGACGCGGTGGTCATCTTCGACATGCTGACGGAGGAAGACCTCACCGAGATCCTGAGGCGCCTGATCGGCCGCATGAACGTGGAACTCGGTGACCGCGGACTCACCGTCGAACTCACGCCGGAGGCGGAGGAGTTCCTCGTGCGGGAAACGCTGCGGGACCGTTCCTACGGGGCACGGCCCTTGCGCCGGGCCCTCCAGAAACATGTGGAGGATCCCCTCTCGGAAGCGGTTCTCACGGGAACGGTGGGCCCCGGCGATCCGGTGGAGATCATCTTGCAAGACGGAGAACCGGTAGTCCGCCGGAGCGGAGCGGCGCTCCTGGACGAGGCCGAGGAATCCCTCGAGGAGGCGGTAGCCGGATGACGGAACTGCGGAAAGTGGTGGTCGCCGGTGCGGTGGCGGCAGCAGGATTCGGCGGGGCCGCCTGGGCGGGCGCTGCCTCCCCAGGTCTTCCGCCCGCGGCGATCCAGCAGACGGAGACGGTCGAGGCGGTGCTCATCGAGGGCAACGACCTGATCGCGGCCGACGCCTGGCTCGCGCACCTGACGGTGAAGCCCGGGGACCCCGTGGACCGCGAAGCCCTGCGCGCGGAGTTCCGGACCCTTTGGGACACCGGATTCGCGGATGACATGCGCCTCGAACTGCGGGACGGCCCCGGGGGCGGCAAGCTGGTGGTGTTCGTGGTTCACGAGCGCCCGCGCGTCGCCAGCCTGGAGTTCGTCGGCTCCGAGGAACTGGACGACGACGACATCATCGAGAAGCTCGAGGAGGAGGATTCCGTGATCGGAGTCGGGGCTCCCTACGACCCCGACAAGGTGGTGCGGGCCCGCGAACTCATCGAGGAAATGCTCGTGGACAAGGGCCGCACCGAGGGCGCGGTGGCGAGCGCGATCACGGAAGAGGAAGAGGGCGTCAAGATCGTCTTCAACATCAACGACGAGCAGCAGATCCGGATCCGCCGGGTCCGTTTCGAGGGCATCGAGGCGCTCGACGAGTGGCCGCTGCGCTGGGCGATGAAGAAGACCCGGGAGAGCCACCCGCTCGGCGCGCTGCTCGGCGGATCCACCTACACGGAGGAGCAGTACGCCGAGGACATCGAGGCGGTCCGGCAGGAGTACCTGAAGCAGGGCTACCTCGACGTCTCGTTCGGCCCCCCGCAGTTCGAATACGAGGACGGCTACTCCCGCCAGTTCCTCTTCTGGAAGCGCCAGAAGCGATGGATGGACGTCACCATCCCGGTGGTCGAGGGCGAGCAGTACCGGGTGGGCGAGGTCACCGTCGAGGGGGCCGAGGTGTTCCCCGCGGAGTTCGTCCGCGCGTTCTTTCCGATCCAGACCGGCGAGGTGTACGACGAGTCCAAGGTGAACGAGGCGCTCGATTCGCTCCGGGAGGTCTACGGCTCCCGAGGCTACGTGCAGTTCACCGGCTTCCCGACGTGGCACCGCCGTCCCGACGAGCAAATCGTGGACGTGGTCGTCAATCTCGCCGAGGAGGATCAGTTCCTGGTCAACAAGATCGAGTTCCGGGGCAACTCGACGACCAAGGACCGGGTGATCCGGCGCGAGATGTGGCTGAACGAGCAGGACATCATGAACATGGAACTGCTCAAGGCCTCCATCCAGCGCATCAACCAGCTCGGCTACTTCCGGCCGATCGAGCAGCCGGTCATCGAGCCCAGTCCCAGCGACGAAACGAAACTCGACATCACGCTTGACGTCGTGGAGGAGAACCGGAACCAGCTCACCTTCGGCGCCGGCGTCTCCGGCCTCGAAGGCCTGTTCGTGAACGCGTCGTTCGGGACCACCAACTTCCTGGGGCGCGGAGAGACGGCGAACTTCACGGTCCAGACCGGAAGCCGCACCCAGAACTACCAGATCGCGATCACGGACCCCTATTTCATGGACAAGCCGATCACGCTCGGCTTCGACGTCTTCAGCAGGGTCCTGAAACTGCGGGAGTTCACGCGCGGCGACATCGGGGGCCGGATCGTCTTCGGCGTCCCGCTCGGCCGCTGGTCGCGCGCGTTCCTGAACTATGGCTACTCGGTCATCACCGTCAGCGAGCCGGATCCGGACATCGTCCTCAACCTCTACGACCTCTACTACAACAGCACCTATCTGGACCCGCGGTTCTACGGCCTCTCCGGCAACTTCCGCGAGAGCAAGATCAGCCCGACGTTCGTCTACAACACCGTCGACCACCCGATCTTCCCGAGCACGGGGAGAAAGCTGACGAGTTCGTTCGACATCGCCGGCGGGCGCCTCGGCGGCAACGTCCACTACTACAAGCCGACCGTCGAGTTCGTGCAGCACATGCGGGTCATCGGCAGCACCTCGCTGGGATTCCGGCTGATGGGCAGCTACCTGCACGGCTACGGCGGGGTCGACCCGCCGGAAGGCGAGGCGATCGACATCTTCGACGTCGAGCAGACCGGCGTGCCCTACTACAACCGGTTCTTCCTGGGCGGCGAGTATCAGATCCGCGGGTACTACATCCGCTCGGTCGGCCCGAGAAACGCGCGGGGCCAACTCCTCGGCGGGGACAAGATGCTGCTGTTCAACGCCGAATACGCGATCCCGCTGGCCGGGCCGCTGCGGGCGATCCTGTTCTTCGACGCGGGGAACGCGTTCGCCGAGGAAACGGGCTGGAGCTTCTCCATGCTGGAGGACTTCCGGACCTCGACGGGCATCGAGATGCGGGTGTTCATCCCCATGCTGAACGTGCCGTTCCGCCTCATCTTCGCCTACAATCCCCATCGGGATTACTACCATCGGCCCACGGCCTTCGTCTTCGGGATCGGAACGACCTTCTAGCGGCCGCGGCGGGTAACAGCCGCGTGCCCCCGATCGAAGAAAGTATCCGAGCAGAGTTTTCAGGGAGTTGACCAACGTCATGAATCGTCTTGTCCGCCGCCTCCGGGGCGGCTCTTCGGGAGCGGTCCCTGTCGGGTTCTTGCTTGTCGGATTGTTGCTGGCCGCCCCTTCCGCTTTTGCGGCCCAGAATGCCGAGCCCACCCGGGTCGCCGTCATCGACATCGACCGCGTCGCTCAGGAGTCCTCCCGGGGACAGGCCATGTTCACCGAATTGCAGACGATGCAGGAAGAGATTCTTCGCGGACGGCAGCAGCGTGAACAGGAAATCCGCGACCTGACCAACCGGGCGCAGTCGCAACTTCTCTCCGCGGAAGCGCGCGCCGATCTGACCCGCGACATCGAACGCAAGAACACCGACCTCCAGCGCTGGCTCGAGGACCAGCAGCGCGCGTTCAACGAGCAGCAGACCACCGGATTCACCGCCCTCGAGGCAGACCTCGGACCGGTCGTCGAAGAAGTGGCCCGCGAACGGAACATCCAGCTGATCCTGCGCGTGACCCCGGGTCTCACCTTCATCATGGACCCCGCGCTCGACATCTCGGCCGAGGTGATCACGCGGTTCAACGCACTGAGCGACGGCGGGGAAGACGGGCAGGAGTAGCCCGCCCGTCCCCGCGGGCCCGGGATGACGAGCCTGGAAGGGGCCCGGCCCCTGCTCGACGAAACGCCCGCGGTCGAGGACGACGCCCAGCCCTCCCGGTGGGGGCCCGGCTCCGTTACCGGACGCCGGCACGTTCCGGCGGACGAACCCTTCTTCGCCGGGCACTTCCCGGCGATGCCGGTGGTGCCGGGCGTCTTTGTCGTCGAGGCGCTCGCCGAGTGCGCGCGCTATTCGCTGCCTCCCGGCGCGACGCTTGCATCGGCGCCCCTCGTGAGATTCCGACGCCGGGTCAGCCCCGGGGAGACTCTCGAGCTCCGGGTCACTCCCGGCGCCGCCGAGGGAGGGTTGCAGCGTTTCGACGCGGTGGCGTTCGTGGAAGGGCAGGCGGCCGTTCAGGCGACCCTGGCGTTCCGGGTGGAGGCCGGGACCTCGGAGCGATGAGCGCCGACTTTCGGGGGCTCGGACTGATCGACCCCGAAGAGCGCCGCGAGACCTCTTCCACCGAGGAAGGAAAGGCCTCCCGGCGACCCTCGGGAGCACCGCCCTTCCGCCGTTCGCGCTCCGCTCCGCCGGGGGCCGGCTCTCGTGTTGCGGACCCCGCTCCCACCAGTTCCGGCCGGCTCTTCACCGGTCTGAGCCGGGGCGGAACCATCGATGATCTCGCTGGCGTCTCCGTCCGCAGGCGCGCGGCCGTCGCCGGCGCCTCCGCCGGATTCCACCTGCTGTTGCTGTTGCTGTTCCTGGGAGGGTTGGTTCCCGTGGCCCCCGAGCCGGGTGAAGCGGAACCCGTGGAGGAGCCGCTCCTCTACGCTTTCGAGGCGCCGCCCCTCGAGGAGCCGGCGCCGCTCGAAGGGCTCGTCGAACCCCCGCCTCCCGTTCCTCCGCCCGAGGAAGCCGTTCCGGAGGCTCCCGAGGCGGCTGAGGCGCAGCCGGCGCCGCCGCCACCGGCCGGGGGAATCGTGATTCCGGAGGCGCAGATCGCGGTCCCGAATACCGGGTTCCAGAACGACCTGCCGTTCTCGGAGGGCGAAGACGAGGAGTTCTACATCGATCACGAGATGGGCGACGAATTGTCGGCCGAAGATGACCTGAGCGCGACCGCGGACGCGCCGGAGCCGGAAGTGCCGGCCGAGATTCCGGCCGTCGAGGAAGCGGAACCGGCCGGTGCGCCGGCACCCGAGGTCCCGGGGGCCGGCCTGGAGGAACCGCCGCTGATGTTCGACGCCGAGGCCTTCCGCCGTCTCATCAACGATCCGGCCGCCGACGTGCGGCGGCTCAGCAACGAACTCGCGATGCGCGAGGCCCGCGCGCAGGCGGAGGCGGAACGCCGCAAGCAGGGAGCGCCGACCGATATCTGGCGCTTCCTGGAAGGCAAGCGGTTCCGGAACCCGGAGGGCGGACTCGTTTCGAACCGCAACAACACCCTCTACTACGACGACCGGGGCGCCAACCTGGTGCCCTGGATCAGCCGGCTCATCGCGGAGGTGCGCCGCAACTGGTACATCCCCTACGCGGCCAGCTACGACCACGGCCATGTCGCGATTGCCATCAGTGTGCTGCGGAGCGGCGAAATCGCCTGGATGCAGGTCGTGGTCCCGTCGGGCGTGCCGGGTTTCGACAACGCCGCGGTCGGAGCGCTCCGGGGCGCCCAACTGCTGCCGCTTCCGGACGACTATCCCGGCGCCGACTTCGAGATCATGCTGGTCTTTTGGTACAACGAACAGCCCTACGACCTCTTCTCGACACAGGATTGAGCGGACGTCGGACTGGCGGGTAGGGGGTCCCCACCGTGAGGAATGGCCGCGGGCTTTCAGGCCCGCACTGCCCGCCGCAGGCGTGCGAACCGCGTACGCTCCCCAGGCGTGAAGGCATACGAGAGCCGCGAGCCGGATGAGTAGCGTCGGCTTCCCGTTCCGCGGCGTCCGCACGGCGCTGGCCGCCGCTCTCTTTTTCGGACTCTTCCCACACTCCGCCTCCGCCCAGACCCCCCGCGAGATCCGGATCGGTCTCGCCGACGGCGTTCCGGCGGCCCGGATTTCGGCGCCGGCCCCGTTCGCGCTGCGCGCCGGAGAACTCGTGATCGAGACCTCGGAAGCGCTCGTCTCGCCCGAGACGGAGGCCGGGGCGCCGGTCCTCGCGCTCGGCTCCTTCGCGAGCGAGGCCCGCGCCCGCGAAGTTGCCGAGAGTTTCCGGGAAGAACGGGCGGACGGGCCCGAAGTCCGGGTTCGGCGTGATCCGGAGACCGGTCGTCACCTCGCGGTCCTCCCTTCGGGTTCGGCGGCCGAATCCGAAGCCGAGGCCCTGCGGGCCGCCGGTTTTCCCGAGGCCGGGGTCTTCCGGGTTCCGGCTCCGGCGGGTGAGGCTCTGGTGGTCCGCCCGTTCGGCGGTTCGCCCATCCGGTTCCCCGCCGGGGCGTCCCTGATCGCCGAGCCCCCCGAGGGCGGGTTCGTCGAATGGGAGGGGAATCCGTACCGCGGTTCCCTGACCGTGTTTCGCAGCGGCGACGGAGTGACAGTGGTCAACCGAACCAACCTCGAGGAGTACCTCTTCGGCGTCGTGCCGCGCGAGCTGCCCCCCGATCTGTTCCCGGAGATCGAGGCCCTGAAGGCGCAGGCGCTCGCGGCGCGCACCTATGCCCTCACCCCGAGGGCGGCCTACCTCCGGCGCGGCTACGACCTCTGCAGCGGACCGGCCTGCCAGGTGTACGGCGGGGTGGAGGCCGAGCACCCGCTGTCCACGGCGGCGATCCGGGAGACGGCGGGGGAGGCGCTCTTCCATGACGGCCGTCTCATCGACGCCCTCTACACCGCCGCTTGCGGGGGGCACACGGAAAACGCCGAGAACGTCTTCTCGAACCCGACGCCCTACCTGGTGGCTCGGGCCTGCATCCGGGAGGCCGGGGGGGTCCGGCTGCGCGGCGCGACGGCGGACGGGCCTCTCGACGCGGCGCTCGTCCGGCTCGCCGGGGCGTCCGTCCCGGATTGGAACGGCGCGGTGCTGTCGGCGGCCGCCTCGCGCCGGGACGCCGCGGCCGTCGTCTCGGCAACCTTCGGATGGCTCGGACTCCCGGTATGTGCACCGGGAAACGCCGCCGGGGAGGAGTTGTCGCTCGGCGGGTTCGGCACCCTGGTCGAGGAGATTCGCTGCCGGGAGCCCGGGGGCGCCACCCTGGGTCCCGGTCCGGACGGCGGCGAGTTGGCTCGCGACGGAGATCCGGCGCTCGGCCGGCTGCTCGCCGAGGGGCTCCTCGATGCGAGCGAGCGGGGGCTCGATCCGGGAAGGCCGGTGAGCCGCAGGGAGGTGATCGGGGTCGCGGCGTCGTTGCTCCGGCGCGACGGACAGCTCTTCCGGCGCGGGCAGATCCGGGAGGTCACCACGTTGGACGGCAGGGTCCGGATCACCGTCGAGGACGAGGACAGCGGCCCGGCCACCGAAGAACCGCGGTTGTTCCGGCTGGAGTCGAGCGGCGGCGCAGCGCTCTTTCGGGAGATCCGCCCCACCCGGACACCCGGACGCGACGAACCGGCGCCGCTGGCGCTCCCGGCCGGGGAACTGCTGCTCCGGGTGGGCGACTTCGTTCGGTATCACGCCGCGGCCGCACCGTCCGAGGAGCGCTCCGTCGAGTTCGACCTGCTGATTCTCGAAGACCTGGGCGACGCGCAGGACCGGTTTTCCCGGCAGAGTTCGTGGTTCGTCCCGAAGAACAACTCCGATCTCTCGGACACCGTGAACGAGGTAGAGCCCATCGGCCGGGTGGTGGCCCTCGAGCCCCTGGAGTTCGGGGCCTCGGGCCGGATCGTCCGGCTGCGGATCGTCGGGACCGACGGAAGTCTCGAAGTGCGCGGACTGCGCATCCGGCGCCTTTTGGGGCTTGCGGAAAACCTCTTCCGGGCCGAACCGCGGCGCAACGACGGCGGCGAGGTGACCGAATGGTGGTTCTCCGGAAGAGGCTGGGGACACGGCCTGGGCCTCTGCCAGGCGGGGGCCTACGGCATGGCGGCTGCCGGGGCCGGCTACCGCGAGATCCTCGCCCACTACTACCCGGGCACGGAGATCCGGTCCGTTCCGTGAGTCGGCGGTCGGCTTTCGCGTTCTCACCGGGCCAATTGCGCGCGGGAGCCGCGCTGGTCGCCCTTCTGTTCCTGATCGCCCTGATCCGCCACTTTGGGTAGTACCCCGCCGGCCCCCGGCTCCGCGCCGCTCGTCCTGGCGCTCGTGGGGCCGACGGCCGCCGGAAAGTCGGATCTCGCTCTCGAGGTGGCCGACGCCCTGCCGTTTCCGGTGGAGATCGTCTCCTGCGACGCTTTCCAGGTCTACCGGGAGCTGGACATCGGCTCGGGCAAACCCTCGCCGGACATGCAGGCGCGCCGGCCGCACCACCTGCTGGACGTGCTCGAACCCGACGACCCCTGCACCGCCGGGCGCTATGCGGAACTCGCGGCTTCCGCGGTGCGGGACGTCTGGCGGCGCGGTGCGGTCCCGCTGGTCGTGGGCGGCAGCGGCCTCTACTTCCGGGCGCTCCGCGACGGGATCTTCGAGGGACCCGAGCCCGATCCACGGCTGCGGGCGAGGCTCGACGCGATCTATCGCCGTCCCTCCCGCCCCCCCCGACCGCCCGCGCCCGCCGGGCCCGGGCTCTCGAGGTGGCGCCCGCCGCGGGCGAACCCATCTCCCGGCTCCAGGCGACCCGGCGCCCTCCGCTCCCGGAGGCGCGCTGGCGCGTCGCCGGGCTCGATCCACCCCGCGGTCTCCTCGAATCCCGGATCGTCCGCCGGGTGCGAGGCATGTTCGCCGCCGGACTGGTCGAGGAGGTGCGCGGCCTGCGCGACCGTTATCCGGGGGAATGGCCGGGGCGCCTCGCGATCGGCTACCGCGAAGTGCTGGCGATGCTTGCCGAGGACCCGGAGCCCGGGGATCTTGCGGAGCGGCCTGGCGCGGTCGAGGAACGGGTGGTGATCGCGACCCGCCGCTACGCCAAGCGGCAGTTGACCTGGTTCTGCGCGGAGCGGGGGGTGACCTGGCTTCGTGGGGCTGCCGGCGATCCCACCGCCGAAGATGGCGCAAGGCGCGTTTTTCGTGCGGATTGACTCGGGCTTCCTGGCGGGTGGCGACCGCTGCGTCCCGGCGCACCTGATCCGCGCCTAGAATTCCGCGTTCCTTGCGCTCGCTCATTCCGCTCTTCGCCGCGGTTCCACTTCTCGCCGCCGTTGCCGCCGGCCAGCAGACCCCGTCGTTGCCGCCGGATCAGGTCGAGGGAGCCGCGTGGCTCAAGGTGTTTCAGGTCCGGTCGGGGTCGCCGGAACCCGTCCTCCTCTCGGAGGCCGAAGTGAACGCGCTCCTCGGCTCCGCGCAGCTCACCGCGTTTTTGACCGAGCAGGCGGGCCTGACGGAGGTTCGGGTCCGGCTGTTCCCGGCTGAGGTGCAACTGAGCGGCCTCGTGGATGCCGAGCGGCTGAGAGCGGTGCTGGGCCCGCTGGCGCCGCCGCCCGGGACGCCGCCCCAGCCCGTCGATCTCGCCGTCGAGGTGCGGGGCGCCGGCGGTTCGGGCGAGGTCACGATCCTGCGGGGGGCCGTCGCCGGGGTGGAACTCCCGCCCCGGGTCATCGCCGAGGCCGTGCTGGGTGGCCTCGTCGGGGTCTCCGAGTCCGGGCTCGAGAGAGTCCGGGGCCCCATCCTCGAGGGAGAGCCGTTTCCGCTGCCGCGGGGACTGGCCGGGATCGAACTGAGAGCCGGAGAGGTCCTTCTCCTGCCCGCCCCTCCCTGATCGATCTTGTCCGGAACGAACCCGGATACCGAGGTCCGCTTCCTCCCCGGGGTCGGGCCGCGGCGGGCGGCGGCGCTCGCCGAAGCAGGGGTCTTCCGGGCGTCCGATCTGCTCCTGCGGCTGCCCTTCCGCTACGAGGACCGGAGCGCCCGCCGACCGGCCGCGGAACTCGCGGACGGGGAATCGGCGGCGACGGAAGTGCTGGTCGCTTCGCTCAATGTCCGTCCCACCCGGCGGCGCAACCTGCGGATCGTCGAACTTCGTGGGCATGACGCGAGCGGCCCGGTCCGGGCGACCTGGTTCAACCAGGTCCATCTGAAGCAGATCCTGAAGCCGGGGCAGCGGGTGCTCCTGTTCGGGAAGGTCAAGAGACCGTTCGCCGGAGCCGTCCCGGAGTTCGCGAATCCGGGTTACGAACTGGTGACCGGGGAGCGGGCCGCGGAGGGCCCCGCGCCGGCGGTCCCCGGGTCCGGCGCCGGTGACGCCCCCGCGGAGCCCGCTCCCGGCGCCGCGGGGCCCGGGGCGCATGCGGGCCGCATCGTTCCGATCTACGAGCGGGTCGGTTCGCTCACCCCGCGGCTGTTCCGCACCATCCTGAACCGGCTGCTCGATGACGGCGACGCGGCGGGGTCCGGCCATCTCCCGGAGGAGCTCGCCGGGAGGATGGGATTGCCGTCCCGGCGCCAGGCGCTCGAGCAGGTGCACTTCCCGCCGGAGGGGGCCTCGCTCGCGGAATACGAACGCCGGCGCTCGCACGCCCACCAGCGGCTCATCCTGGAGGAGTTCTTCGTCTTCGCCGCCGGGCTCCAGTTGCGCCGCCGGCAGGACCGGGTGGGGCGTCCCGGGCGGCACACGTTCACCGTGGACGACGGTCTCCGGGACCTCGTGAGAAAGGTGCTGCCGTTCCGCCTCACGCCGTCGCAGCGCGGGGCGCTCGCGACGATCGCGGAGGAGTTCCAGTCCCCGCTGGCGATGCGGCGGCTTCTCCAGGGCGACGTGGGGTCCGGCAAGACGATCGTGGCCGTGATCGCGGCGCTGATCGTCATCCATCACCGGGCGCAGGTGGCCCTCATGGCGCCCACCGAAGTCCTCGCCGAGCAGCATTTCGCGACCATTCGGGCGCTTCTGGAACCGCACAAGATCCGCGTCGTGCTCCTGACCGCGGGGCTCGGCGCCGCCCAGCGCCGCGACACGCTGCAGGCGGTGGCGAGCGGCTGGGCCCAATTCGTCGTCGGCACGCACTCGCTGATCCAGGAGGGCGCCCGGTTTCGGGATCTCGGTTTCGCCATCGTGGACGAGCAGCACCGCTTCGGGGTCGCCCAGCGGCGGACGCTGGTGGACCGCGGCGGGGGCGCGGATCTGCTGGTGATGACGGCGACCCCGATTCCCCGCACCCTCACCATGGCGCTCCACGGAGACCTCGACCTGTCGGAACTCCGCGAACTCCCGCCCGGCCGGCAGCCGGTGAGCACTTTGATCCGGGATGCGAGCGGCCTGCCCGAGGTCTACGCCCGGGTGCGCGAAGAGGTGCACAAGGGCCGTCAGGCCTTCTACGTCTGTCCGCTGATCGAAGACTCGGAGGAACTCCCCGGCGCGGGGGTCGAGGCCCGGTTCCGCGAGCTCTCGGAAGGTCCCTTCCGCGGCCTGCGGGTGGATTTCGTGCACGGCCGGGTCCCCGCGGCTCGCCGTGAGCAGGTGATGAGCGCCTTCGCCTCCGGAGCACTCGACGTGCTGATCGCCACGACGGTCATCGAGGTGGGGGTGGACGTCCCGAACGCCACCGTGATGGTGGTGGAACATGCCGAGCGGTTCGGGCTGGCGCAGCTCCACCAGCTCCGGGGCAGGGTGGGGAGAGGTTCGGACCCGGCCTCCGCGATCCTGGTGGTGGCAGGCAAACCCACCGATTTGGCGCTCCGCCGGCTCCAGGTGCTGGAAGCGACCACCGACGGGTTCCGGATCGCGGAAGAGGATCTCGCCATCCGGGGTCCGGGGGACTTTCTCGGCACCCGCCAGTCGGGCATTCCGCCGTTCCGCGTGGCCGACATCGTTCGGGACGCGGAGTTCCTCCGACTCGCCCGCAAGGAAGCGAGCGACTTCCTGGCCTCGCCGGCGGCGGAGACGGACGAGGGCGAGCGGATCCTTGCCCACGTCCGGGAGACCTGGGGGGAGCGCTTCGGGCTGACCGCGGGCGGGTAGGCGGGTAGGGACCACCGGTCTCCGGGCCGGCAACACCCCCGCCGGTGGTGCAACCTGCCGGCGGCTTGCCGGTTGTGCCGAGCGAACTCCGCGTCGATTGCCCTTCTACGGAGTTCAGATCGTGAGGCTGATACCGCTTCGCAGGGCGGCCTGACGAACATCCGTCAGAAAGGAAGAGTCGCTCCACCAGTGGCGGGTCAACGAAACGTTGAAGTCGACATCCCGGACGCGATCGCCGAAGAACAGATACGCGTCTTCCGGGTCGCACCGATTCGAAGTCCACACGAGCCCTTCGACATCCGGGAACTGGTCATGGATTGCCCTGGCCCAGGCGGCGGTCTCCTGGTAGAGCTTGGGTGACGACGCGATCAAGGCGGTGCGGGAAATGTTCCATCTCGCCAGTTCCGGGGCGCGCAGCGTGGCGAGCGTGATGTTGCGGCGGGTGTCCAGCTCGCTGTGGGCGCGGCCGACCAGCACGGCTTCCGGAAGAGTTCTCCGTTTCGCCCGCACCGGAATGTCGTGGAACAAGGTCTCATGGGCGACGGAGTCGAACGTGCTTCCCGCATAGAGCGACGGCACACGGTGACCTTGTTCGTCGGTGATGGGTGCGAAGCGCGTCCGGCCACCCCGGCACGGGTTGAAGAGATGGGCTGTCCGCTGCCGGTTGTGGACGCGATGGAGTCGAGTCCCGGCTTCCAGAATCGCAAGACCCGGAGCTGCAAGATTCGTGGAGGGACTCAGGATCGTCAAGATCCGAAGGGTTCGTCAGCCCTCGGCCGGGCTGGCCAACTGCCGGGCTGCCTCGACAACCTCGCCGGTAGCGTCGAGCCGCTCTTCAGGTGTGGCTCCGTCCAGCCAGCCGTTACCGGAGGCAAACCACAAGGCAATCTGACAAGGCGTTGCCGATACCGGCATCACGGCGAGGATGTCCTTGATCACCCTTCGCGGCTGCCCTTCGGCGAACTGGAATGCCGGGTAGAGGTCCCGCCCTCCATGACGTAAGGCAAAGATTCTTCCCTCTCGTTTCCAACGCGACGCCGGTTCGCTCCGGTTCTTCGGGTTCAGGCCCGATCCGGTGCGGATTTCACGAGCGTTGACCATCCGCGTTTCCTGAAGGTAATCGGCGCGCAACCGCGCATTGTCGATCTCCAGTTCCGCCCGGACATCGGCGCGCGGCGCGTCCGGGAGGATGCTCTCGATCAACAACTCGATGTTGCGTTCGGTGAGTGCTTCCCGGTGCATCGCGGCCATGGATGGGAGACGCGCGATTACCCGTCGAAGCAGCTCCCTCAGTGCTCGATCCGGTGTCCCGACCAGGGTCCAATCGCCAGGGAATCCCGCTGCGGTGTCGGCGATCTGTTTACGAAGCGGGTCGGGGAGCGCAGCGATGTCGACGTTGGCCAACTCGAGACTGACCAGAGGGTCGACGCCTCCAACTCTCGGGTACACCTTGGACCGTGACACTCTCGCAAGTATAGATAGTCTGGAAAATCATGTCAATGCTCCGGGTTTGGCGTTGGCTTGCAGGGACTGCGAACCCGGATGCCACCGGGTCGGCGAGGAGAGTTCAACTGGCCCGCGCCTCAGGCGCCGACGATTCGGGTTCTTCCTCAGCCGGGACCGGAGCCACGTCCTCTCCCGCGCCCACCGGATGGACGGCGTCCCCGTCGGCCGTGGGCTGCAGGAGAGCCGCTCTGAACGGATCCGGCGAATCGGGAAGACCGTCCGCGTCCGCGGATTCGGCGCCGATCGATTCGGGGAGCCAGGCGTTCCCGGTCCCCTGCCGGGCGACGCTGGCGCGAGCCGCCTCGCGCGTCAGGAAGATGGCGAAGTCATGCGGGCCGCCGGCGCGCCATTGGCGTACCGTCTCGGGCAACGCCATGGGGTGTTCCATCGCGCGATCGCCGATGACGCAGCCGGGCCGGTAGGTCCGGATGGCGTTTCCGAAGACG
>MKWU01002228.1_pt1 | contig 29926 bp, 23 predicted proteins | sample 809101 | NCBI WGS metagenome assembly MKWU01 (sample SAMN05860141, study PRJNA318959) | sponge metagenome | host: Aplysina aerophoba | place: Slovenia: Piran, Adriatic Sea, Gulf of Piran | collected 2013-05-07
CGTCTCGTTTTGGACCCGGCGACGCACGTCGTCTAATGCTTTGTTGGCGAGCTTCACTACGTGGAACGGGTCCGCGACCTGCTTGGCGTACCGCAGCGCCGTGTTGAACGTGGCCCGGTACGGTCCCGAGAGACCCCGACGCCGCCCAACGGATCGCGCGGCGCCATCCGCGAGGCCGCGCGAGCAGCCACTTGGTGGGTGCTTTAGCTGTTTTACCTGGGACTATGTCCAACAACTGGCCCCGGCTGATGTCAACAATGCTAGTCGCCCAGGCCTTGTGGCGGAACCGTCGGTGCCGCCACATCAAATGCTCATCAAGACCCAACGCCTGGGTGTCGCCGATCCGGTCTGTGTCAGCTTCTAGCAGCGCCTTGCCCCAACGCTGCACCGACGCGTTGACCGGATGCCAACTGCAACCCAACTCCGAAGCGACCTCATTGAACGGGCGGCCACGACCCGCCTGGCAAGTGACCCAACGACCCGCCCGCGTGGTCAACCGCTCCCTCCGCGGCGCCACAGCGGGGTCCTGTTCGGTGACCGTCCCCGCCGAGCACTCCGAGCTCGGGCAACGCCACCGACGCTTGTGCCACACCAACTGCACCGGCCGCCCAAACGCCGGGAGGTACACCAACTCCACCAGCTTCTCACCATCAGACCACAACCTCCCGCCACAACCATCGCAGTCCGGTCTCGCCGCCCGTCGACGGACATGAACCCGCAACGGCAAACCCACATCGTCGTCGACGCCGACCACCTCCACATCGCCCAACCCAACCAACAACTCACACACACGTGTAGGCTCAACTTCCACAGGGATCCTCCAGATTCTCGTTGCGGACAGCACCGATTCTGGAGGATCCCGCCCCTTCAGGCGCGGACCCTCACCCCACCCACCCCGACCTCAAACGCGAAGAGCCGAATATGGACAGCATCACGTCGGTCCCCGCGATGCTTTAGTCGCGGTGGGCCAAGGCGTTCACCAGAACCTCGCGGAGCACCTCCTCTGGATACTCCCAGCGTTCGTGCCGCCGCGCTCCCTCCAGCCGTGCTGTAGAGACTGTGTTGCGCCGCACGAAATCCCACGCTCTGTCCACGATCCCAGGTTCGAAACCTGGCTCGCCAACGGCACCCAATGGAGTCAGCGGACCCTTTATGTCCTGGTCTTCGCGAACCGCATAACCTGGTTCGGTTCCCTGATAGCAAACTGCCCTGATACCTGATTGGGGCAGGAAACGCTCAGGGTTCTTGCCAAAGAGCAACAACCCGTCCACTGTTGCCGAAGTGTGTCCGTCTGCTGACGACGCGGTTGCCAGTTCCAGGTTGGTTAGCAACTGTTTGAGTTCGTCTGAGTCATCTTCAGGAAAGCTCTTCGTACCTAGGACTCGAACGAAATAGTCACGAAGACGCCGAAGGTCCAGATCCCGTGTGCTCGTTCCTGGCACGGGCTTCATCCCATACCTCAACCTGCCTGACTGCTGGTAGAGACGCTCTTCCTCTTCTCTGGTTGCATCCCGAGTCGTCGTGCCCACACGGATTCGGGTGACCCACGAACTGCCGCTCTTGACCTTGTACGGTTTGTCGGGGGCATCCGCAGGCAGTGTGACAACCCCTACAACAGTGCCGTTGCCCCACTCGAGGGTCTCCCAGTACGGGTTCACGGCAGGGTGGACGTTGTGCCCGGCCATCTGCATGACCCATTCTTCGGCTTGTGGCGGGTCTCGCGTCAGACCAGAAACGGTTCCGTCTTCTTCGACGCCGAGCAGTATGTGTCCGCCTTCTAAATTGAGCAGAGCCACGATCTCTCCAGCGAGTATCCGCCGTTGCGTGTCGTCGCGTTCAAATACCAACCCGGAGTTCTCACCGTGAAGTAGCAACTGCGAGAGTTCTAAGCGGTTCATACCGGCCCCTTGCCTGCGCGTGCTCGAACGAACTGCCGCCACTCTTCTGCCCCCGGAACGTCCCGGAGTAGTGATGAGGGTTCACTTGGAGCGCGCACTTGCGAAAATGCGCGCCCGATGACGACCGTCGTCTGGTTGCGGTCGTGTCTCGTTCAGTCATGCGTTGAGCTTACATTCCTTCTCCTCGTCGTTCTTGGCAGCGGCCTTCTGGGACCGGTTGGGTTCGCTTGAGCGACGCAGCTCAAGGCTGCTGCATGGGTCGCGCTGCGAGGATGAGTTGCTGCGATCGAGGGCGAGCTGAGTGCTCGAAGCGTGGAACGGCTGAGTCGCTGAGGGTCGAAATGTCGCGGTGCGGTGGTAAAGTGCGAGTCTTCTGGGGCCGTTAGCTCAGTTGGTTAGAGCGCCTGCTCGACACGCAGGAGGTCACAAGTTCGACTCTTGTACGGCCCACCAACGTGTGTCCGGCAGGCACGACCTACTGGGTGCTTGCGAAAATCGCAAGTGATCCGATAGCTTGTCCTCATGTCGTCCGCGGTCTCGTTGGGAGACCAGATTCGTAGTCTGCGGGAGTCGGCAGGCTTGCAAGCTGCTCAGCTGGCGGCGTCGCTGGGGGTGGACCCGAGCGCGGTCTCGAACATCGAGCACGGCAAGCGGTCGGTGAAGGCCTCAGAGTTGGCTGTGATCGCTGAGTTCCTCGGGGTGTCGCAACTCGCCATTCTGGAGCCGGATTCGCTGCTGGCACGGCTACCTGTCGCCGCTCGCGCCGACGGTGCCTCGGTTGAGGGATCGGTCATGGCTCGTCTGACCGCGATGGCCGAGCTGCATCACGTGCTCGCCGATGGTGGGCACCCGTCGCGTCGGATTGGCCCGGTTCCCGCGAACGGGAACCCCGAGGGTTGGCTCGATCGCGCGAACACGCTCGCACGCTGGGCGAGCGTACGCTTCCGCGCCGCCAAGGGCACGGATGATCCGTTCACGAGCTTGGTCGAGGCGATCGAACGCGAACTCGGCATTGACGTGCTCGTAGACAGCTTCGGCGATGCCTCGCTGGCGGGCGCTTCGATCACAGACCCAGAGTTCTCACTCATCGCGGTGAGTTCCGATCAGCCCCGACCTCGTGCCCTGTTCACGCTCGCCCATGAACTCGGCCACGTCTTGAACGCAGACGGAGCGACCTTGAACATTGACAGTGACCTGCGCGCCAGCACAGACCGAGAACGCCTAGCCAACGCGTTCGCTGCGGCCCTGTTGATGCCCGAGGAGGACCTGCGGGAGGCTGTTGCCTCAAACGGGCTCGACCCAGACTCGCTAGCGCGAATCCTGGTCGAGTTCGGTGTCAGCTACGAATCGCTCGTGTATCGGTTGCACAACCTTCAATGTGTCAACGCAGCCGGACGCGACAGGCTCAGATCAGTCGGGTGGACGGGACTGCTGGCGCGTGTTGAAGACGAAGATCTCCGCCGAGCGTTGCTGGCCGCACGCGGCTCCCGTCCAGAGCGACGACCTCCGCTTTTGCTCGCATCACGGTGCCTACGCGGCCTGCTCGACGGCATCGTCGGCGCAGCGCCACTCGCCGGCCTGCTCGACGTTCCCCGCGACGACCTCATTTCCGCCATCAGCACGTATGAGCGCTCGGACGCGTTCGAACTCGACCGCACGCCTTCGGAGCAGGATGCCCCCGAAGAGGTGCTCTTGAGCTTCGACGCGAGCCCGGTCTAGACCGAGCACTCACTGTGCCACCGGTGCTGCACGACGCGGTGACGCTGCGTCATTTTGCTGCCGTTGACGCTCTGGACGTATTGCACGCCCAGCATGGTCGCCACCCTGAGCCTCGCTGGACTGAAGCGGTACAAGACGAAATTGCTGCCGCGGAACGCGCCGGGGAAGCGCATTGTGCGGACATCTTGTCGGCTTCGTGGCTCGGTGCTGCCGCCGAGCCGGAGGAAGGCAACCTCGCTGCGGTGTACCGCATCCAGGTTGGGCTCAACGAAGGGCTCAGACCTCCGGACGCGCATCTCGGCGAGGCTCAGGCCATCCACTTCGCCGAGGCCACTGGCGGCACCGTTGCGACCGACGATCACGGTGCCTACGTCTTCGCGACGAGACGCCCGTCGCTCGGCCCGGGCCGAGTCATCGACACGGTGCAGATTCTGCGATCGGCGGTCGCATTCGGCGAGATCACAAGCGTTCAGGCCGCCAAGATCGCCGACGACATCGAATCCGCAGGTCGATCCCTGAGACCTGAGCACCGGCAATCTCGGAATGCTGCATACTTCGACTGACGATCGAGCCTGCGAGACCCAGACTCGACCGAGCCGACGTGAGCAGATGTGAACAGACGACACGGGGTTAGAATCGGCGGCCATGCAGTCTGTGGGTCATGCTTTCAAGGACGCTCTGACCGCCGGACCTGAACTGGCGGTCATTGCCGAAGTGAAGCGCAAGTCGCCGTCCGCGGGGGAGCTTCGTCTGGAAATGGGGGCTGCTGAGACCGCAGCCGAGTACGTGCGGGGCGGGGCGTCCTGCATCTCGGTGCTGACCGAGGGGCCGCGGTTCGGTGGCAGCCCCGAAGACCTGATCGCGGTCAAGAAGGCCGTCGACGCCCCGGTACTGCGCAAGGACTTCCTCACGGCGCCCCAGCACATCCAAGACGCAGCCGCCATGGGTGCCGATGCGGTGCTGCTGATCGTGGAGGACATCGGATCGGTCTCTGCGGTCGCGGACCTCCAGGACCTCGCCCTGAGCTTGGGCATGGACGCCCTGACCGAGGTGCGGGCGGAACACGACCTGGCAATGGCCGCAGAAGCGGGTGCCTACATGATCGCCGTAAACCAGCGAGACAATCCCAAAGACACCCGCTTCACCGTCGACCACAACAAAGCAGTGCGCATGGCTGGGCTGCTGGCCGAGCTGGGACCCGGAGTTGCGACCGTGGCGGCATCGGGCATCGAGACGCCCGGGGGGACCAGGCTCGTAGACCTCGCCGAAGTCGGCTACGATGCCGCGCTGATCGGAGAAGCCCTGGTCCGCAGCGACTCCCCGGCAGACCGCCTCCGCGACATGCTCGGCACCCTCGCCTAGGTTTGATGCCATGGCAGACGAGCAGCTCAAACGCTTCCGTTCCAGCATCGACAACATCGACGCCGCGCTGATCCTGCTGTTAGCCGAGCGGTTCAAAGTGACTGAGGATGTCGGTGAGTACAAGGCGCAACAGGGCCTGCCGCCAGCCGATCCCGAGCGTGAGAAGGAGCAGATCGCGCGGCTCCGCGAGCTAGCATCGTCGGCCAACCTCGACCCGACGTTCAGTGAGGCCTTCCTGCGTCTGGTGATCGACGAGGTGATCCGCCGCCACGAACGCGCCGCCGACCAACCCTGACCCCGCTGCCGACCGCCCAAGCCCCGCCGACCGGCCCGGCCGCCGCCGACCAACCCTGACCCCGCTGCCGACCGCCCAATCCCCACCGACCGGCCCGGCCCCGCCGACTGGCTCTGACTCCGCTGATACCGGCCCGGTACCGGCCCGGCAGAGCCCGGCAGAGCCTCAGACAGGCTGGTCGGCGGTCCACGGGACCTCCAGGCGACGGTAGACGATCCGCCAGCCGTCGGGGGTCTGCACGAACCGGTCGTGGTACTGGATGTGCATCACCTGGTCGATGCGCTCATCGCCGACGACGCGGAGATGGTGCGCCTCACAATAGGTAACCCCCTCGATCCCGCCGTCGTCGGTCACCGAGAGGAGCTGCTGCCCCAGGACGTGGCTCGTGGCCTCATAGCGGAGCAGGCCTGCCATGGCCTCGGTGATCTCCAACAGGCCCGACCGCCGCCCCCGACCCGTGTCGAGCAGCGCGTCGGCGGTGAACACCTCATCGAAGCGGGCGAAGTCGCGCGCATCGACGATGACCGCGTACAACGCCGCGAGATCAGCCAGTTCAGCCCGTTCCTGAAGGTCAGTGAGGCGCCTCATACTGCTACGATCCCACGTTCAGCCAGCTTGTGGGGTGATCGGTGCAAACTTCAGCGGAGTCCCGAGGCGCAGAACAGACCCCCCCGAGGCCAGCCCGCGACGCAACGGGCCGTTGGGGACAGGAGGTGGACCCGCGGGTCGACCGGCTCGCCCGAATGCTCTGCGACGCCTTCGTCGAATACCACGAGCGCTACCTCGAACTCACGCACCGAGCCTCCCGATGCTTCATGGAACGTGACTGGGCCGGGCATCAACAAGACACGAAAGACCGCCTCAACCTGCACAAGCGCCTGGTCTTCAATGTCGTCGACGCGGCCCGTCTGGTACTGGCAGAAGACGACCCCGAAGCTCGCACGGTGTGGATCGGCGCACGACGCCGCTACGTCACCCTCGTCTCAGAGCGGATGGACCTCGAACTCGCCGAAACGTTCTACAACTCCGTCACCCGGCGGCTGTTCCACATCGTCGGAATCGACGAGGAACTGGAGTTCCTCTGGCTCGGCCCCACCAAGCTGCCCTCCGCCGACGGCACCCGCGGCGAGTACCGGACATTCCCCGCCGACGCCAGCGTCGCCGACTGCCTCCGCGAGATCTTTCAGCACTCGCCGCTGGCCCCGAGCTTAAACGACATCGATGGAGACGCCGCCAAGGTCGCCGGACGGGTCAGCACCCTCCTCGAACAGACCTGGGACGGGCACCTCGACGCAATAGACATGCTGCGATCGGTCTTCTATCGCAACAAGGGCGCCTACCTCGTGGGTCGGCTCCGCTGGCTGAACCGCCTGGCTCCGATTGTCATCGCCCTAGTCCACAGCGAAGCCGGAGTGAAGGTGGATGCGGTGCTGCTCACCGAGACCGACGCGAGCCGCCTCTTCGGTTACACGCGGTCCTACTTCCATGTGCTGTGCCGACGCCCGGCCGCGGTCGTCGGGTTCCTGAAGTCGCTCCTGCCGGTCAAGCCGGTGGCCGAGCTCTACACCTCGATCGGCTACAACCAGCACGGCAAGACCAACCTGTTCCGGGCGCTGTACCGCCATATGGAACACTCCAACACCCGCTTCGAACGCGCCCGGGGCGCGCGCGGCATGGTCATGGCGGTCTTCACGCTGCCGTCGTTCGATGTGGTCTTCAAGCTCATCAAGGACCGCTTCGCGCCCACCAAGCGAACCACCCCCGAAGACGTGAAACGACGCTACAAGCTGGTGTTCGGACATGACCGGGTGGGCCGCCTCGTCGATGCCCAGGAGTTCACCAACCTGAGCTTCAACCGCTACCGCTTCGATGAGGAGCTGATCGACGAGCTGCGCAACGACTGCGCCCGCACCGTCACGATCACAGACGACGAGGTCGTGCTGCACCATGCCTACACCGAGCGCAGGCTCTACCCGCTCAACCTCTACCTGCGTGAGATGTCGCCGGAACGGGCGCGCGCTGCTGCCATCGACTACGGCTACGCGATCAAGGACCTGGCCGCGGCCAACATCTTCCCTGGTGACCTGTTCCCCAAGAACTTCGGCGTCACCCGGCACGGTGTCGTGGTGTTCTACGACTACGACGAGTTGGCGCTGCTCGGCGAGATCAACTTCCGCAAGATGCCGGTCAGCCAGAACTACGACGACGAGATGTCTGACCAACCGTGGTTCCCGGTCGAGTCCAACGACGTGTTCCCTGAGGAGTTCCGCACCTATCTGCGTTCCCCCCGGGTGATCGGCGAGGTGATCCAGGCGCGCCACGCAGACATCTGTTCGGTTGAATTCTGGAAGTCGATGCAGGAACTGCACCATGCTGGGGAACTTCCAGACTTCTTCCCCTACCGCCAAGAGTTGCGGTTCGACCAGAGCTGAGCGCGCGGCTTTCGTTCAGCGCCTGATCAGCGCTCGCTCAGCGGCACGTAGTCGCGCATTGCGGGGCCGGTGTAGAGCTGGCGGGGCCTGGCGATGCGCGACTCCTGCTCCATCATCTCGTTCCAATGGGCCAACCAGCCCGGCGTCCGCCCGATGGCGAACAGCACGGTGAACATCTCAGTTGGGAAGCCCATCGACTGATAGATCAGGCCCGAGTAGAAGTCGACGTTGGGATAGAGCCTGCGGTCGATGAAATAGGAGTCGTTGGTGGCGATCTCCTCGAGCTTCAGGGCGAGGTCGAGCCTGGGGTTCTTGCCGGTGACCTCGAACACGTCGTAGGCGGCCTGCTTGATGATCCTGGCCCGAGGATCGTAGTTCTTGTAGACCCGGTGGCCGAACCCCATCAAGCGGTTCTCGCCCGACTTCACGGTCTCGATGAAAGCGTCGACGTTGCTGTAGTCGCCGATCTCGTCGAGCATGTTGAGCACGGCCTCGTTGGCGCCTCCGTGGCGCGGACCGTAGAGGGCGGCGCAGGCCGCCGCGACGGAGGTATAGGGATCGGCATGCGACGAGCCGACCACTCGGGCGGCGGTGGTCGAACAGTTCTGCTCATGGTCCGCATGCAGGATCAACAGGATCTCCATGGCCTTGCCGAGCACCGGATGGATGTCATACTCCCCACCCATCCGATACATCATGTTCAAGAAGTTCTCCGGATATCCGAGCAGGTTGTCGGGGAACACGAACGGCTGACCCTGAGAATGGCGGTAGGCCGCAGCCGCCAGGGTCGGCATCTTCGCGATCAGCCGGACGATCTGCTCCATGCGGATGCTCTCGTCCTCGATCTCCTTGGCCTCGGGATAGAAGGTCGACAGGGCGGCCACGCCGGATGTGAGCAGGCCCATCGGATGAGCGTCGTAGTGGTAGGCGTCGTAGATCCGGCGTCGAAAGTTCTCATGCACGAAGGTGTGGTGTGTGACCTCGTAGACCCATGCGTCGTGCTGGGTTTTCGTTGGAAGCTCGCCATGTATCAGCAGGTAGGAGACCTCGAGGAAAGAACTCTGCTCGGCCAGCTGCTCGATCGGGTAGCCCCGGTAGCGAAGAATGCCGTTGTCGCCGTCGAGCTCGGTGATTTTGCTGATCGCTGCGGCGGTAGTCGTCAGACCCGGATCACAGAACCAGACTCCTGGCAGGAACCTGCGCCACTCGGCCGCATCAATCCCCCCGTTCTCGATCGGGACCTCGATCGAGGAGCCCGTGCGGTTGTCGGTGATGGTGATGCTCTCAGGCACTCGCTACTCCTCGCAATGCCTCGATCCAGGGGTCGAAACTGACTCTGAATCTAGACCGCGACGGCCCTGGGGCGCACGTTGGGACGACGATTCCGAGCGGTTCGCCGCGCCAGCGTTCACAGCGCTGTTTCACAATGGTGTGTTGTCGTGACGACGGTGGGGGAGACGCTCCCGCTTGCTCGCGAGCATGTCAAAAGCGGAGCAGACACGCTGGCGGGTCTCGGCCGGGTCGATCACCGCATCGATCGTCCCCCGCTCGGCCGCAATGTAAGGGTTGAGCAGGCGTTGTTCGTAGGCGGACTCGAGCTCTGCGCGCTCAGAGGCGCTGCGATCCCGGTGCAGGATCTCAACGGCCCCCTTGGCCCCCATCACCGCGATCTCAGCGGAGGGCCACCCCAGGGCGATGTCGTTGCCCATGGTCTTGGAGTCCATGACGATGTATGCGCCGCCGTAGGACTTGCGGGTGGTGACGTTGACCCGGCCGACGGTGGCTCGGGCGTAGGCGAAGGCCAACTGCGCGCCGTAACGGATCATCCCCCGCCATTCGAGATCCTTGCCCGGATAGAACCCCGAAGTGTCGACGAACGTCAGCAGCGGCAGGTTGAAGGCGTCACAGAAGGCGACGAAGCGGGCACCCTTGCGGGAAGCGGTGATGTCGAGGGTCCCGGCGATGCTCTGCGGCTGGTTCGCCACGACGCCGATCGGTCGCCCGCCCATCGAAGCGAACCCGGTGACCAGATTCGGCGCCCAGAGAGAATGCGGCTCGAGCAGGTCGCCGTCGTCGACGACGCAACGGACGATGTCGCGGCAGTCGTAGGAGCCGTGGGCCGAAGCGGGGAGCACCTCATAGGCTTCGGGCGTCGGACGGGAGACCGGATCAGCGCTCGGTTGAATCGGCGGCACAGCATCGGTGTGGTCGGGCAGGAACCTCAAGACGTCGGCCACGATCGATTCGGCCTCAGCCACATCGTCAGCAACGAACGACGCAACGCCGGAGGTCCTCTCGTGGACATCGGGTCCGCCGAGCTCGGTGCCGTTGACTCCGACACCGGTGAACTGCTTGACCATCGCCGGACCCGAGACGAAGGCGTAGGAGTCGCTGACCATTACGACTATGTCGGCGAGCCCGAGCATCAGTGCGGGACCGGAGACGGTGGGTCCGCTGACGATGACGATCGTCGGGACCACGCCTGAACAACGCGTGAGCTCCAGCGCCGCGTCGCCCCATCCGTCGAGAGCGGCGACGCCCTGCTGCAGATTGGCACCGCTCGACGCCAGCCGCATCAGCAGGGGCAGGCGCTGCTCACGGCTGTAGCGGGCGGCTGCGGCGATCGAGTGCCCGTCGGTGGGCGACAGCGCTCCGGCGAGGTCCTCGCCCTGCGCGTCGACCTCGACGATGCGCCGACCGGCGAAGGTGACCGAGCGCGCCCGCACGAAACCGCTCGCGCGGGCCCGAATATCCACGACACGGTCCGCTGGGCTGCTCACAGGGTGTCGGCTCCTGGGCTCGACGCCGGGGTCAGCCCGCCCTGATCGGCGCAGGTTTCACCGACCACGGTGCGGATCAGTTCGGCCACGGCCCGGGTCGGGGCCGAAGGAGAGAAGCGGCGTCGCACCGCCAGACCGACCTCTCGTCTGGACAGACCGTCGACCGGGATTCTCACGAAATCACCCTGCAGCCAGTCCGGGGCGGCGCTCACAGGCACCAGGGCGGGCGCGAAGCCCTGAAAGGCGAGAGAGGAGAGGAGCCGCAGTCCGTCCACCTCGGCCCGGGTAGACAGTTTGATCCGTGCTTTGCGGGCGTCTGCCTCGATCTCGTCGCGGAAGGCAGTTCCAATGGGCGGGAGCAGTATCTCGTGTTCGGCCAGTTCGCTGAGGTCGACCCGCTCGCAGCTGGCCAACGCGTGACCGAGCGGCGCCACGACGATCCGGTCCTCGAGGAACAATGATTCGGTGTCGATGTCGGGATCGACGACAGGGAGGTTGGCAACCGCGACGTCGAGACGGTCGTCGAGCAGCTGCGGTATCAGCGTGGTGGTGGTCGCCTCGATGATCTGCAGGTTGACGCGCGGGTGCTGCTGGGTCGTGGCGTCCAGGATCGCCGGAACCAGCCAGCGGGCGGTGGTGCCGATGACGCCGACACGGACCGTGCCGCTGAGCTCGTCGCGGAGGGCGACCAGGTCGTCCTCGATCGCCCGAAGCTCCGCGATCATCCGTCGGGCCCGACTGGCGACGACCGCACCCTCGGTGGTCAGTTCGCTGCGCTCCCGGTCGATGAGCGTCGCTCCGACTTCACGTTCAAGCCGCGCAACATGGGTGGAGACATTGGACTGCACCGTGTGCAGGGCGCGTGCGGCAGCCGAGAAGGAGTGGTGTTCGGCGACCGCGAGGAGCGCGTGGAGTTGGCGGAGGTGCATCACTGACAATGATGCCAGATATTCGAGGGAACTGTCGCAACGATGGCCGGGGCTTGCGATGCGGCGGCGCGGCGGTCCGGCGACGATTGTCAACTGTTGAGCGGCTACCCTTTCGCCGTGAGCGCAGCCGCTTTCTTCGACCTTGACCGCACTCTGCTGCGTCGGGCCTCGGGACCGGCCTTGTCGCAGGCCCTGCGGGAGGTGGGGGTGCGCTCGGGGCACCGGATCCCCGGTGAGGGGCTGCTGTTCGGCATCTTTGACCTCATCGGCGAGACCAGGCCCTCGATGATGCTGGCTCGACAGGGTGTCCGCTTCTCTGCGGGCTGGGACACCGAACTCGTGGCCGAAGCCGGAGAGATCGCAGCTTCGAGGCTCGTCGCCGAGGTGCTGCCCTATGCCCGCACCGCCATGGAGATGCACCGGCGCCAGGGTCGGAAGCTCGTGATCGCCACCACCAGCCCCGCTGACCTGGTGCGCCCGCTGGCCGATGCGCTGGGTTTCGACGACATCGTTGCCACCCGCTATGCCCGCACCGACGGCGTGTTGGCCGGGGAGGTCGACGGCCATTACGTCTGGGGAAAGGGAAAGCTCGCCGCCGCTCAGGAGTGGGCCGACGCCAACAGCGTGGACCTAGCCGAAAGCTACGCCTATTCCGACAGCTACTACGATCTGCCGTTGCTCAAGGCCGTGGGACATCCGGTGGCGGTGAATCCCGACCCCAGACTGGCGGTCGCCGCTGCGGTCCGGCGTTGGCCGGTGCGCCATTTCGACTCCCCCGAGGGCGTCCCACAGTTCGCGGGTGTCGAACCCCTGAAGGCTCTGACGATGCTGGCCCGCCCCGAGTTGGCACCGTATGCCCGATTCGACTTCGCCGGACTCGGCCACATCCCCGAACAGGGCCCGGCGATCATCGCCGCCAACCATCGCAGCTATTTCGACGTGTTCACGCTGGGGGTGGCTCTCGCCAAGCGGGGTCGGCTGGCCAGGTTCGTGTCGAAACGCGAGCTGTTCGACGCACCGCTGCTGGGCGCGATGGTCAGTGCCTTCGGAGCGGTGCCCGTCGACCGCGGCAGCGGTTCGGACGCTCCCCTGATCGCCGCGGCCGAGGCACTCGAGGCCGGTGAGGCAGTGGTGATCCTGCCGCAGGGAACCATCCCCCGGGGTCGGGCGTTCTTCGATCCGCGGATGGTGGGCCGCTCGGGCGTCGCTCGCCTGCAGAAGATGAGCGGCGCGCCGATCGTGCCGGTCTCGCTGTGGGGCACCGAGAATGTGTGGCCGCGCTCGGCACGCATGCCCAAAGTGCTCAACGTGGTGCATCCGCCGACAGTCCGGGTGCGTGCCGGTGAGGCGCTCCTGCTGCCGGACGGAATCAGCTCGGCCGACGGAGTCGAGTTGGTGATGTCGTCGATCTTCGACCTGCATCCAGTGGAGTGCAAGGTCGCCCACGAGCCGACCCCGGAGGAACTGGCCCGCACGTTCCCGCCAGGCCACGACCAGAGCGCCCCGGGTTCACCCAATGGCACTGAACAGAGGGAGGGGTCGTGACCGATACCGTCGGCGTGCACGTCAGCGAGACGCAGATCACCGCGGCCCGCTTCGATTCATCCTCCGCGGAGCCGCCGCGAGTCATCGTGCTCGGCGATTCCGACGCCGCCGCAGCCGCTGTCGTCGCTCAGGGCGAGGGCGGTTCGGTACTGGTCGGAGACGAGGCCGCGCTGGTCACCGAGGGGCCCCGCGTCACAAACCCCCTGCAGAGGGCTGCCACGGGCAGGATCGGCGCGCTGGCCGAAGTGTTGAGTTTCGTGATCCGCCGCGCCACGGCGGTCGACGGCAAGACCCCGCAGCGTCTGGCGGTGGTGATCGACGACGACTGGCAGCGCGCGGCACGTGACCGAATCGTGCAGGCGGGCGTTGCGTCGGGGATAGCCGACACGGTCGTCGTGCCGCGCGCCGCTGCCTCCGCGCAGCCCACACCCGTTGCCGGCGCAGCCGCTCTGGCCGCAGGTGCCGCGCGAGTCGGGAGCCTGTCCTCAGCGCAATTCGTGACCCGCGAGGACCTCGGCCAACCGATCACCTCGAAGACGCCGGTCGCGCCTGTGCCCGATCTGCCGCGGCCCGAGTCCGTTTCGGTGTTCGACGACGAGTCTCTCGTCGACCCTGCCCGGCCCAGCCCCGAACAGTTGTCGTCGGCGGATCCAGGCGAGTTCGGTGCGACACGGGTCATGGGACCGGTCGGTGGGCCCGCCGCGCCCGTCGGCCCTGAGAGGCCGCGGCGCAGCGTACTCTCGCAGGCCACGGTCACGCTGGCTCTGGTCCTCCTCGTCGGTGTGGTCGGAGGATTGTTGATCTTCTTTGCTGGTGACGACTCGGGGAACGTCCAGACGACTCCCGCCACGGTCCCCGAGGACACGACACCCCTCGAAACCGCGGTGCCGTCCACTGCGGTGCCGTCCACTGGGGTGCCGTCCACTGGGGTGCCGACCACCGAAGGGGCCGTCACCTCGACGACCAGCGCAGCGGAGACCACCGAGGCACCCGACATCACCTCAACGACGACGTCCCCCCAGACATCGACCACCACCTCGACATCGACCACCACGTCCACCTCGACATCGACCACCACGTCCACGACGACATCGACCACGACGACCACGACGACCACGACGACCATACCTGCTGGCGTCGGCACTCCGGGCCCGGTCACCCTCGTCGAGACCGGGCTGCAGTTCGACACCGGACGCGTCGTGCGGTTCGGCCAGCCGATGTCGGAGGTGATCGACGCAGTCAGGTCGGTCCTCGGCGCTCCCGACAGCGCAACGAACTTCCAGAGCAGCGACGCTTGTCAGCAAAACTCTCGAGATGTGCGCTGGGGTCAGTTGGAACTGGTGTTCCAGCAGGACCCGCCGGTTGCGGTTCCCACCGGCCCAGACACGCAGCTTCCCGCCGACGGCGACCCTGACGGGGGAGACGGCACGGAGTTCATCCCCGCGTCCACCGGAACCTTCAGGCAGTGGTACGCCTCGGGTCACACCAGTCCGACGGGGCTGGTCACCAGAGACGGTCTCGGTGTCTCGGCAACAGTCGGGTTCCTCGAAGTCATCTACGGCGCCTCGTTCGAGCTGGTCGATCCCGTCGAGGAGGGGGAGCGCGGCTCGTTCTCGATCTCGAACCCGGCATCGGGCGGGGTGATCAACGGAACGACCTCGGATGCGACCCCCGAAGGCCGGGTGCTCAACCTCTGGGCCGGCGACGCCTGCCAGCGGATCTAGACTCCGAACAGCCAGCCCGGAACCGCCGGCCCCCAATAGCCAGCCCCGAGCAACCGGCCCTGAACCCGGCCCCGGATCAGACGCCCTGGATCAACCGCCGTGGAGGCCAGAATATGCCTGGCGGATGATGTTGAGCGCGCTGCCCGCCTTGAACCACTCGATCTGATCCGCGGAGAAGGTGTGATTGGCAGCAAAGCTCCAAGACTCGCCGCGCCGAGGCGTGACCTCGACGGTCACCTGCGTGCCTGGGGCCAGGTCGGCCAGACCCCGTACTGCGATCCGGTCGTCCTGCCCGATCCGGTCGTAGTCGGTGCGGTCAGCGAAGGTCAGCGCCAGCATGCCCTGTTTCTTGAGGTTCGTCTCATGGATGCGGGCGAAGCTGCGGGCGAACGCCACAACGCCGTTGCGGAAGCGGGGTTCCATAGCGGCGTGCTCCCGGCTCGAGCCCTCGCCCATGTTCTCGTCACCGATCACGACCCAGCGCAGGCCAGCCTCGTGATAGTCCCTGGCCAGTTCGGGGAAGGGCTTGACTGAGCCGTCGAGCTGGCTCTTGCCGTGCCCGACCTCATAGCCGTCGAAGGCGTTGACCGCCCCGGCGAAGAGGTTGCCGGAGATGTTCTCGAGATGGCCGCGGTAACGCAACCACGGACCTGCCATGGAGATGTGGTCCGTCGTGAACTTCCCCTTGGCCTTGACCAGCACGGCCAAGTCCTCGTAGTCGTTGCCGTCCCACGGCTTGAACGCTTCGAGCAGCTGCAGCCGATCAGAGGTCGGCGACACCGCCACGACGACGCCGGAGCGGTCCGCCGGCGGTGCCAGAAACTTGTCGTCGCCGGGATCGAATCCCGCCTCGGGCAGTTCAACGCCGACAGGCGTCGCAAGCGAAACCTGCACGCCAGCGTCGTTGGTGATCGTGTCGTTGAGCGGATCGAAGTCGAGGGTGCCGGCCAGCGCCAGAGCAATCACGGTCTCAGGGGAGGTGACGAACGCCAGCGTCTGCGGGTCACCGTCGTTGCGCTTGGGGAAGTTGCGGTTGTAGGAGGTCACGATCACATTGGGAACGCCCGGGAGGTGACCCGCCTCGCCGGAACGGTCCCACTGGCCGATGCACGGTCCGCAGGCGTTGGCGAGCACCGTCGCGCCCAGCGCCTCGAAGTCCGCCAGCAGGCCGTCGCGCACGATCGTGGCCCGGATCTGCTCAGAGCCGGGAGTGACCAGCAGACGCGTCCTGGCCCTTAGACCGTTCGCGGCGGCGGCACGAGCGATCGAAGCCGCTCGGGTGATGTCCTCGTAGGAGGAGTTGGTGCAGCTTCCGATCAGCGCAGCACTGATCTCGAGGGGCCAGCCCTCGGCCTCGGCCTCCCCACCGAGCTCGGCCACTTCACGAGCCAGGTCGGGGGTGTGGGGTCCGTTGATGTGCGGGGTCAGCCTGTCGAGGTCGATCTCGATCACCCGATCGTAGAAATCGTGCGGATTGTTGAGCACCTCGTCATCGGAGCGCAGGTGGTGCGCCACCGCAACTGCCGCATCGGCGAAGGCCTCGCGCCCGGTGCTCTTGAGGTAGCGGGCTACCGCGTCGTCGTAGGCGAACAGGGAAGTGGTTGCCCCGATCTCCGCGCCCATGTTGCAGATCGTGGCCTTGCCGGTGCAGCTCAACGAAGCGGCGCCCTCCCCGAAATACTCGACGATCGCGCCGGTCCCGCCCTTGACGGTGAGGATCTCGGCCACCTTCAAGATCACGTCCTTGGGGGCAGCCCAGCCGTTGAGAGAGCCGGTCAGCTTCACGCCGATCAGCATCGGCCATTTGCTGTTCCACGCCGATCCGGTCATCACATCGACTACATCGGCGCCACCCACGCCCACAGCGACCATGCCGATGCCTCCGCCGTTGGGGGTGTGGCTGTCGGTGCCGATGATCATGCCCCCGGGGAAGGCGTACTGTTCGAGGACGACCTGGTGGATGATCCCCGAACCGGGCTTCCAGAAACCTCCCCCGTACTTTGCCGACACCGATTCGAGGAAGTCGTAGACCTCTCTGTTGGTGTCGACCGCGGCGAGCAGGTCGGTCTTGCCGTCGGTGCGGGCTTGGATCAGATGGTCGCAGTGGGTGGTGGTCGGGACCGCGACCTCGTCGAGGCCGGTGGTCATGAACTGAAGCCAGGCCATCTGCGCCGTGGCGTCCTGCATGGCCACCCGATCAGGCCGATAGTCGACGTAGGAGTCTCCCCGCACGAGTTCCTGGTCGGGCCGGTCGAGATGGTTGACCAGGATCTTCTCGGCGAGGGTGAGCGGCCTGCCGAACTGTGTGCGGGCATCGCCGATGCGCTGATCGAGTGTGGCGTACACCCCTTCGACAAGCTCGATTGGTGTGCTTGGGGCAACCGACATGGGGGACCTGTCCTGTTCGCTGGTTCTCACTTTCACGATACAAGTCTGCCCAGAGCTCGAAACCGGCTGCTCAGGCGAAGTTTGAGCATTCGTACCCCGACTGTGGGCGGCCGAAGCGTTGGGGGAGAGCGCTTCGGTACGCCCACAGGGGTGGAGGGGCCTGTTAGCTCACGTAGTCCACGAATGCGCTGAACCACCTGGGCGGTTCCGACGTGCCCGGTACCCACACCCGGGCCAGCACGAAGTCGGTCCCGACGGCGGCGTCCACCCACACGTAGTCGCCGTCGATACCGAAGGCTTCAGCGGGGGTCAGCCATTCCCAGTTGTTGCCGTCGGTCGACCAGCCGATACGTTGGGTTTGGTCTCCTGAGGAGCCTTGCGGCTCGGCCACGGCGAGCATGCCGGCCGGCCCGACGTACAAATGGTGCAGGCGCGCCATGCCCGCCATCGTCGCGGTCGTCGATTCCGGCTCGTTCAGCTGGCTGAGAGACTTGATGCGGAGTTCGCCGTCGTAGAGGTCGCCGTGCCATCGGCCGCCCGACTCCGCGGTCAGCTCTCCTAGCAATCCCGAAGGCAGTCCCGAAGCGTAGTCCTCGATGGAAGTCTCAGTCCAGGTGGTCCCGTCGACCGAGGAGAGCAGCAAATGATCGTCATCGGGGGTGATTACGGGAATGAAGAAGCCCTCGGTGTCGCTGTTGGTGCTGCCCCGCCCGTCCCAAAGTGTGGCAAGCACGTACGGGTACTGGCCGGTCAGAGTCGCAGTGCCGCCGTCGCTGGTATAGATGAGGATCTGAAGCTCGAGGGCCGCGTCGAGCGCGGCCCGCGTCTCATCGTCTATCTCGAAGCTGTAGGTCTGCGATGCAGGTGCCGTCGTGAAGCCGACGGTGTTGCCCTGCAACCACCAGCTCTCAAGTGCCTCCTCATCAGACATGAGGCCCGCCGAGGCGATCAACTCCTTCAACAGGTCGCTCTGCGCCTGGCCGCTCGTGACGAACACGGCCACCAGGTTCTGCCCCGAGGCTAGGAGCGCGAACAGTTCGCCCTCGGGGGCCGGGTCGAATTGCACTTCAGTCCAGGCTGCACCGCGGTCGTCAGAATAGAACACCCGCGTGGGGGAGCTTGTCCCGACGGTGTCTTCGTCTGCGAGCAGCCAGCGGTCGCCTGAGAAGTCTACAGAGAGCGGTTCTACCGGGATGTCGACTCGGGTCCAGTCGCCGAGGACGTTGGAGACGAGCATATGAGGACCGGAACCGTCGTAGGCGCCTACGTAGATGAACCCGTCGGCGGCGCTGCTGGGTCCGGAGACGAAATCGAGGTCCGAGCCGAACAGTTCTTTCGGGTCGTCCTCGGTCCAGTTCAGTGCCGACGCAGCGGTCTTGTCGGGAAGAACTGCGGTGTCGGGGTCATCGTTGGGCCCCGTGGGTGGTAGTGGTTCGCCCGGCGGAGACGCAGCGGTCTCGGCGGCGGCGGTCTCGGCGGCGGCGGTCCCGGTGTCGACGGCAGGCCCGACGGCAACGGTGGTGGAGTCGTTGGCGCTGTTTAGGGCGTTGTATGCGACAAGCCCGCCAGCCAGCAGAACGACTGAAGCCGCGACGGCGACCACGGACCGTTGGACAGTTCTCGCACGCGCCCGGGCTGCGGCACGCTCGGTAATTTGCGACACCGGCGGAGTCTGCACCGCGTCGTCGACACGAGCGCCGATCGCGGCACCTAGCGCCGAACCCAGGGTCTCGTCACCGAGGGCCTCGTCGGTTTCGGACGTCTCGTGTGTGGCCTTTCCTTGTGTGGTCGCAGGGTCGTTGTTCATTGTTCAAGGGCCTTTCTCAGTCTTGCCAGCGCCCGCGAGGCAGTGCTCTTCACCGTTCCGGGACGGATATTGAGTGACTCGGCTATCTCTTTTTCGGACAGGTCTGCGTAATAGCGCAGCACCAGCACCGTCTTTTGGTTCGCGGACAGCTGATCCAGCGCGTCGATCAGATAGTCCGGCTCCCCGGTGACCGCTTCGGCTCGCCGTACGAAGCCGAGCCTGCGGCCCACATCACGTTTGCGGAGTTCGCTGCGTGCGCCGTTGATCACGCTGACGCGCAGGTAGCCGCCCGGTTCGCTGAGCCGGTCCCAGCGCTCGAACACCTTCGCGAAGGCGTCCTGCACGATCTCTTCGGCTCGCTCAGACGTGTCCACCAACCCTCGGGCGAGCTTCACCATCGGCACGTACTCGCTGCGGTACAGGTCGTCGAACTTCCCGCCCACGAACCCGTCCACTTCGGCGGTTCGAGTCTGCGGGATTTGATTCGGCATAGCTGCAACTGTCTCCATCACTACCAACGACGCCCGACACAGAGGTTCGGTTCCGGTGACCCAACGTAATCTGTCGAATCGAGCAAAATAGGCAGGTCGGGCTAACGGACCTTGGCGAGTATCTCGTCGGCGTACCACTGCAGCGCGGCGAGCTTCTCGTCAAGCGGCTGCGTGTCGGGACCCGGCGAATACGCATCGCGGAAACCGACGATCACATCGGTCACACCTGCCGCTTCGAGGCGTTCGATGCCCTCGGGGTCATAGGCGTCGACGCTGATGGCGTGGACCTCGAAGGGCTGATCGGCCCGGTCGTGCCGCCGGCGCGACTCCTCGACCACCGACATCATGCGCGCCAACTCGTCGGGGTCTCCTCCAGCATGGATCCAGCCGTCGCCCAGCCGGCCGGCACGCTCAAGCGCCATCGCTGAATGCCCGCCGACCAGAATCGGGACCCGCTGCGCGGGGACGGGACAGAGCTGGATCTCGGGGATCTCGTAGAAATCCCCGGAGTATCCGAAGAAATCCCCGCTCTGGAGCCCGTTGATGATCTCGATGCACTCGTCCATGCGCGCACCGCGCCGCTCCCAGGGAACTCCTGTCACGTCATAGTCCTCACGCCAGGGGCTCGTGCCGACGCCGAACCCGAAACGCTCGCCGGTGATCACCCCGATCGAGGTGACCTGCTTGGCGACCAGTGCAGGATGCCGGATGGGCAGTTTCACCACGAACGTCGTGAAGCGGATGCGTTCGGTGACCGCGGCGAGAGACGGAATCAGCGAGAAGGGCTCGATGAACGGCTTGCCCTCGAGGAATTCGCGGCTGCCGTCGGCGTTGTAGGGGTACGTGGTGTCGGCGTCGAGGGGATAGCAGATCGAGTCGGGGACCACGAAGCTGTCGAAACCCGCTTGCTCAGCCGCCTGCACCAGCGGGGCATACAAGGTCGGGTCGATCATCGATTCCGCATACGAGAAGCGCATGGGGCATCAGCCTAACGCCTGAGGGGATCGGCCCAGAAGTCCGGCCGCGCTCAGAGGTTGGGCCAGCGCCTCTTGCGTTGGCGGGCCCGGCGGGAACGGTCACCCAAAGACCAGGCTCTGCGCCAGGCACCAGTCGTGGGTCCGGTGAGTTGCGGTGTGGCCCGCGCATGCGCCCTGACCCGTGCCTGGTACCAGTCCGACGACGCCTCGTCGGCGAGGGCTGCCACTTCGGCCTCAATCCGTGCCGCGAACCGAACCGTGTTCTCGGCGGAAGCGGGCACGAGCGGCTTGCCGAAAGTGACCGACGCAGTCGAGGGCTGGGGCAACGACCTGCCCTTGCGCAGAATCCGCCCGGTGCCCTCGATGTGGATCGGCACGACCGGCCGCCCAGACTTCTGAGCCAGATAAGCGGCGCCGCCGCGGAAGGGCTGACCCCAGCCGTCGGGGCTGCGCCCGCCCTCGGGAAACAGCAGCAGGCTCCAACCCTGTGCCGCCAACTCCGCTGCCTGATCAGCGGAACGACGGCTGACACGGCTGCGCTCGATCGGGATCGCTCCGATAACCAGCGACGACAGCGCTGAAGTGAGCCGTGTCCCAAAGAAGTAGTCGGCAGCCGCGCCGACCAGGATCTGGTGCCGCCACGGTTCGGGAATCGATGTCAGCAGCAGCGGCGTGTCGAGGTGGCTGTGGTGGTTGGCGGCAAAGATGGCAGCGCTCTGCAGCGACGCCAATCGGTCCTGCCCCCGACGATCCGGCGCGGCCAACCCGAAGACCGCAAGCCGCATCGGGCCGTCCACGATCGCGGCCCTCGCCAGCCGGGCCGGATACTTGCGGGCCCAGGCCGTGTCGTAGTCGGCGCCGCGGTTGGCAGTCTCGGGGGCCACAGCGACGCCTCTGGGCGTCGACGGCGCCCGATAGGGAAATCCGAGGTTTCGATAACGGCGAACCGGTGAGAGCCCGCGGGGCAACGGCGGCAGGTCGAGTTGCTTGGCCAGGCGGCTCATGCTGTGGGGCTCATGCTGTGCGGCTCGTGCTGTGCGGCTCGTGCTGTGCGGCTCATGACACGTCCGCCATCAGAATCGGAGGGTTGTGGAAGTGCGTGATCGAGGGGCGGGGGCCGACCACGTCGCTGGCCATCTCCAGCGCATCCTGCATGGTCGAGGCAGGTTGGAAACCGAGGCGGTGCACCGACCGCGGATCACCGCCGACAACGATCACACGACCGAGCCACTGCAGCGCATGAGCCCCCCAATACCACATGTAGAAGGGGTGGACTCCGTGGTACGCGTAGCTGTTGCGATACAGATGGATGTACCACTCGTCGTAGGCGAACTGCTTCTCGTAGCGCTTCTCGATCTCCAGCGGATCGGTGGTGTCCGCCAGCACCTGCTCGAAGAAGTCGATGTAGCTCGGGTGATGGACCGGGTGGAACTCCCACGGTGTGGGATGGCTCATAATCACCACCCCGCCCTCACGCACCAGTGGCTTGCCCCGGTAGAGATTGAAGAAATAACCCAACCCGAGACACATCACCAGGATCGGGTTCATCACCGAGTTGACGTTGTAGGGACAGATGTAGGGAAGGCCGAACGTCAACACGTCGGTCTGCCCCTCGACGGGCACGATGTGCTGCGCGAAGACGTTCTCGAGGGTCTTGTTGTGGACCGCCTCCACCTCGCCGGCCTGCACCGACGTGAGCTCGTAGGGGGCCTGCCATGCCTGGAAGATCTTGCGCCTCGCCGCTGAGGGCGTCACATCGAGGGCGTTCTTCATGCCGATGAAGGTTGCCCGGTCGCGAGCCGACCACTCCCACTCGCGTTTCTGCAGGACCGAGAGCGGGCCGTCATAGCCGAACGTGTTGTTGTTGATGGTCGTCTCGATCTGGAAGACCCGCGGGCCGTGCGCCTTGATCACCTCGCCCTGGCGCCAGTTCGAGTGATGCAGTTCAGAGGAGTGGCGGTCCATGAAACTCTTGGACTTTCGCATGGTCGCCACGTTGTGGTGATGGCGCACGCCTGCGTAGTCCGACAGCCCAGTGGCGGTCGACTTCCAGCCCCCGTCCATCGAGACGATGTTCAGGTTGACGTAGATCAGCAGATCGGACTCGGCCGCACGACGGTTCATCGTCACCTGCTCGTCGTGGCGGGTCAGCCCCAGCTCGACCATGCCGTCGGGATCCTCGGCGTCGTGGTTGTAGAGCGTCTCGTGGGGGGCGAAGGCGTCATAGATGCGATCACCGAGAGCATGGCGGAGCTCTGCTTCGGTCATGCGTCGATGCAGGGCCAGAGCGGCGATCAAGTGGACATCGTCGACGGCCGCGGCAGCGGCCATGTCGAGGACCTGTTCGATGATCCGCTGTCGGATGTCGGGTTGGCGCATCGAGGGAAGCGGCAACGACAGGTCGTCGAAAGCGATGGTCAACTTCATGCCCGGGCGCAACAGCGCAGGAAGGGGATCCTCGTTGATCGGGTTGAGCAGGGCCTGACGGATCGCCTCGTCGGGGTCGTCGAGGCCTGCCAGAGGTTCGGCCGGATAGATCACCCGGCTGCGCCCGGCGGGCAGCTTCTCGAGACGGAACTGCTCGCCGTGGTGGAACAGGATCGGGGGCGTCGACTTGTCGACGTCGAGCACGAAGCCGGGTCGGGGTGCCCTGCCACGAGGATCGGGGCGGTTCATGCCGTCAGCTTTCGTCGATTGAACGCCGGGCTCGAGGATTGTGTGCTGTCTATTGGCGGAGCGCAGACGTTCATGCCGTCAGCTTTCGTCGATTGAACGCCGGGCTTCGGCGAACGCGCGGCCCGATGGGAAGCACCCGGTTGGGTGCGCCGGCCGACTTCTGCCAGTGCTCAACGAGCCAACCTCGGCGGCGAGCGATCGAAGCGAGCTTGGTCTCGGCGTTGACAGCCACCGGGAAACCGACAGCCTCGAGCATCGGCAGGTCAGAACTGCTGTCGGCATACGCCACCGCCTGGCGCAGATCGAGGCCGTGAGCCTCCGCGAAGTCAACGAGCGTCTGGTAGCGGGCCTCACCGGTCGGGGGCACCGCGCTCAGTTGGCCGTCGTATGAACCGTCGGTCGTAGTCATCTCGGCGGTGACCATGTGGTCGAACAGCGGGCGCAGCGGCTCAACGACGAAGTCGAGCGCACCGGTGATCAGCAGGGTCTTGTGACCCAGGGCCCGATGTTGGCGCACCCTGCGGATCCCCGCCGGGAACGACTTGGTGATCAACAGGTCGCTGAGCATCTCCCGCGAGTCGCGGGCCATCAGCTCAACCGGCGCGCCCTCGAACCGTCGATAGAAGTAGCGCAGGAAATCGCTGCGGTCCTGCCGGTCCAACGAGAGCAGAACAGGCGCCTCGCGCAGGGTTTTCAAAGTGAAACTCACGCGGTCGGCGGTGTTGAGGTGCCGTGTGGCGAGCCATGCGTAGCTGGCGACCACATTGCTGGCGATCAGGGTGTTCTCCAGATCGAACACGGCGAGTTGACGCTCCGGTGACAGCACCTGTTTGCGGAGCCGGCTGGAGCGGGACTTGCTGCTCTTGGCCCCGGGCGCCATCTTGAGCCGGGCCTGCTTGACCATGGATGGCAGGTGGATGCCCTGAACGTAGGTTGTCCAGTCGATGACCCGAGGATCCATGCAGAAGTCTCGCTGATCCTGTGGGTCCAGCGATTCCCAGAGCGTGTACATGCGGTCGAGTTGGTACAGCGCCTCGCACTCGGCATACGCGCCGTAGAGCTCGACATAGCCGTTGGCACGCTCAAGCTGCTCCTTGCGCTCCTCGAGGTCGGCGCTCAGGTCAGCCTGTCTGCCGCGCAGAGGAAGTGCATGAAGCACCCGTTCACCGAGGTCGAGTCCCTTGCGGGCGCGTCCCAGTTGGCGAACCACCCGTCCACGACCCGGGAACGACCATTCGGGGACCGAGATCGGCTGGTTCCTCTCGTCGTAGACGGGGTGGTCGTTGAACCAGCTGCGGACCAGATCGACCAATTCCCCGTACCTGAGCGGGTTCGCCGTTCCCGAAGCGATCTGCACGACATCGGGCAGCGGTGTCTCGTCTTCGCCGAGTGCTGGACCGCGAGCGGCGACCGCGAGGATCGTGGCGACGACGAAATCGACAGGGATGACATCTACGACACCCTCCGGAATCCCGGGGAACTCCTTGAGCAGGCCGCGGGCATAGGCCGCGATGACCGGTTCGGCCATGCGGAAACCGCGGATCCATCCAGGTGAAGGTTCCGCGAACGCCGACTCGATGATCGACGGGCGGACGATGCTCACCGGGACATCGGCGCGGGTCTCGACCAGGGCACGCTCGCCGAGCGCCTTGGTGAACGCATAGGCGTCGGGAAACCCGAGGCTGGAGGCCCGTGCCCGCCCCGCCGTCGTCAACTGTTCAGCGATCCACTGCCGGCGCAGTTGCTCGACCTTGTCGGTGAGCGCCGGGCCGCCGGCGGCACCGAGGCTGCGGCGGGCCAGTTTGGCCAGTTCGCTGAGCCGCTCCGGTGTGCGACTCGCCTGTTCCGCATCGACTCGGACCCGGCGGGCGCTGTCGACTTCGACCTGCCAGGCCACGTCGACGAAGAACGGCGACTCGTCGATGAGTTCCTCGGGAGCGCTTCCTCGTCGGCTCCCTGCCACGTAACAGGTGGACACGGCGATCAGGTGTGCGGGCTCGCCCGGTTTGAGCCCGCCTTTGGTGGGCTCGGTTCGCACCGCTGCCGCCTCGCGTATTGCTGCGGCCACCCGCACGGGTCCGAGCAGGTTGATCTCGACTGCGTCGTCGAGCGCGGAGTCGAAGCTGACGGTGGCAGCCGAGTGGACGACGATGTCGCAGGCGGCGAGCCTGGCGAGGCCTTCGGGGTCAAGACCCAGCCCGTCGACGCCGACGTCGCCCGCCACAGCAGAGACTCTGCGCCTGCACATCTCCTCGAAGGTCTCGTTGCTCTCATCGTCGAACGTGTGGCGGATCCGCGCGAAGGCGTCGTTGCGGAAGATGTCCCGCTCCACCCGGTTTTGTGCGCCGCGCCGTCCGGGTCGCACGATCAGGACCAGTTCGCTGTCGGGGGCTGAGCGCAGGAGCCGTTCGACGAGCGCGGTCCCCAAGAACCCGGTCGCGCCGGTGATGGCGATGCGCTTGTTGTTCAACTCCTCGGAAATCACAGCACCTGTTATAGCAACTCTCTCTACCAAATGGTAGAGAGACGGCATGAACAATTCGGTGCCGACCCGTCAGCGTGTGCTCCAAGCGGCCCTGAACGCGTTCGGAACCGACGGTTATGCCGCCACTTCCCTGGACTCCCTGGCCTCACAGCTCGGCGTCCGCAAACAGACAATCCTCTACTACTTCCCGTCCAAGCAGGCGCTGTTCGACTCGGTGATCGATGCCGCCGCGCAGGACCTCGTCGAGCTCTTCGAACAGGAGGCATCGCGGGGCCGCACCGGCATCTACCAGGTCGAGGCGATCATTCGGCGGATCTTCCGGCTCGCTGTCAGCCGGCCTGAACTCCTCGGTCTGGTCCGAGAAGTCACGCGCCCCGGATCGATCACCGTGGGGCGTCTCAGAGCCCATGTCGGCCCTACCGTAGACCGTGCCCGCGCCTTCCTCGAGCGAGAGATGACCGCGGGCCGCCTGCGACGCTCCGACCCGTCGATGCTCCTGCTGTCGTTGTATTCGACGGTCGTCGGTGTCGCCAGCGAACTCGAGGTTCAGCGGGCGATGGGAATCGGACCCTCGGCTCGCGCCACTGTCGGCCGCCGTACGGAGCTGACCCGCTTTGTGCGCGCGGCCCTAGCCCCCACCGACCCGCCAGCGCCGTCGCCATAGCGCTTACGCTGCCGACGAGCTTCAGCCCGGGTCGACGGGTTCCTCAGTCGGGGTTGACTGGCAGCGCGTCAGGGGGCAGGGGCACGTTGGAGTCGAGGTAGCGGCGCAGTTTCTCCGCGTCGCAGTCCGCGCAGAGCCAGACGATGTTGAGCGACTGAATCGAGAGTTGAGTGCCCCGGCTCTTGTCGAGTGTTGCCTGCCAAGCCGCCCGCACATCGGTCGTCTGGCATTGCGGGCAGCGCTGGGTCATGTCCCGCTCCCAGACCAGACCGCATTCGCCGCAAGTCACGGTGATGGTGCCGTCGACGTTGTTGCCCTGAAGGTTCTCCTGCTCTGAACAATGCGGACAGGCGACGATCGGCACCCCTTGAGGCTAGCGCTGGTAAGGTCCACGCCTGTGCCTTCGCAGAACACCGATCCGGCAAGACGCCGACCACCAAGTGGTGATTCGACCAGCGTGTGGGATTGGGAAAGGATCGACCCCTTACGCCGCTGCACTGTCAGCGCTGGGTGCCGAATTGACGTGATTCTGGAGCCGGCGTTGAAGCGGCCGGTCGATGTTGCAGGTGAGTAGGGTTCACTTGCACACTGCCCACCGGTCCGCGAGGTGCCATGACCGTTCCAGATTTTCGATCAATCACTGTTGAGGAATTGGTGCGGCGCATCAAGGCCCGCGAGCTGAGTGCAGCCGAGGTCACCGACGCGGCGCTCGAACGCATCGAGCGCCTCAACCCGAAACTCAACGCCTTCGTTGCGGTGGACGCCGAGGCTGCCCGGGCTCAAGCCACTGAGGTGGACCGAGCGCTCGACAGCGGATCCGAGGTCGGTCCCCTCGCCGGCGTGCCGGTCGGAGTGAAGGACCTCGCCGACGCAGCCGGATTCCGCACGACGCGCGGATCCAGGCACCTCGCAGACGTGGCGCCTGCCGAACAGGACTCGACCGAAGTGGCCCGGATGCGTGCCGCGGGCTGTGTGATCCTCGGCAAGACCAATACTCCCGAAGCCGGGTGGACAGCCGACACGTTCAATCCAGTGTTCGGCGCAACCGTGAGCCCCTGGGGGACCAACCGTTCTCCCGGCGGATCCTCAGGAGGCACCTCAGCGGCGATCAGTTCGGGGATGATCCCGTTGGGGACGGGCTCGGACGGGGGTGGATCGATTCGGATCCCGTCTGCACTCACCGGCTTGTCGGGACACAAACCGACGCAGGGGCGAGTGCCGAGCGGGCCCGCGCCGATGGGGGCCAGCGACCTGTCGACCGTTGGTCCGATGGCCCGCCGTATCCGTGACGTCGCCCTGGTTCTCGACGCGGTCAGCGGCCCGTCGCCGGGCGATCTGCGCTCCCTCGACCCGATCGCGCCGCTACGTCCCCGCCTCGATGATCCACCTGCCCCGGCGCGGGTCCTGTGGTGTCCCAGCATTGAGGGAAGCCCAGTCGATGACGAAGTTCTTGCGACCTGTTCGGGTGCGGTGGAGCGTATGAAGCAGGCCGGGGTGGAGGTCGTTGACATCGAGCCGGTCGTGCCGGAGATAATCGGCCCGTTCGTGCTGCTGTTCTACGGCGGCATGGTCCCCGTCTACCGGGAGCTCTTCGGAACGCCTGCCTGGGAGGAGGTCACTCCCGGGCTTCGGGACATTCTCGAAGGAGCAGACGAGCGTCTGACCCCTGACACCATCGAGGACGCGCGCAAGCAGGCGCAGGCCGCGTCGCTTCGGCTGGCCGAGGTGATGTCCGGCTTTGATGCGTTGCTCAGCCCGACCGTCGTGGGCCAGACCCCGGTCTGTGAGGGGCCGGGGACAATCAACGGCGAGGAGACCGGCATGTGGGTCGGCAACACCTACCCGCTCAACGTCATGCGCCGCCCTGCGGGCACCACCAACGCCGGTTTCACCTCCGACGGCATGCCGGTGGGCCTGCAGATCGCCGGCCACCAGAACGACGACGGCCGCGTTCTGGAGATCACCGCCTGGATCGAAGATCTCCTCGACCTCGACCCGGTCGCCCCCGACGGCCCGTAATGACCTTCGGCGGATCGCGGCAGCGCTCCGAGGCTGTATCGTCGTTGTGCCGGGCGATTAGCTCAGCCGGCTAGAGCGCTGCCTTCACACGGCAGAGGTCGAGGGTTCAAGTCCCCCATCGCCCACACCCCGAACGTCGGACCCATCGCCCACCAAGGGCGATGCTGCCTCAGTCGCGCCAGTAGTTGTTGGCGGCGGCGATGGTCTGGAACTCGATGGCGACGATCTGGCCAGCCTGCATTAGCTTGGCCGTGTCGGTCGCGTAGTCGTAGCGGAGCCCAGCCCTGGTATCGGCGTCCGTTTGGATCGAGGCGATCGTTTTGCGAGCGAGCATGATGGCCAGCTCGCGCCCCTGAGCCGGGGTGTCGGTGATCAGGGTCGGGATGACATCGTCGAAGAGAGGCATGGCCGTTCAGCCTAACACACAGTCGTTGAGTGGGTCTGCGCGACGAGGTCGACAGCGTGCTCTGGAGATGCCGGGGTGTTCAGGACCCTGGGGTGGGTGAGCAACCGCACGAATTTGCGCGTGCTTTTTGCTGTGCATTCCAAGGACGTTGTCCTCGGCTAGTTGGGGCGGACCTCGGGGAAGTGGCAGGCCACCGGGTGGCCCAGGCCGGGATCGGCCAACGGGGGCTGCTGCTCGGCGCAAATGGCTTCGGCTTTCCAGCAACGGGTCCGGAACCGGCATCCCGACGGCGGGTCCGCCGGGTTGGCGACGTCGCCGTGCAACAGGATCCTGTGTCGTTGCCGTTCCAGTTTGGGGTCTGGCACGGGTACCGCGGAGAGCAGCGCCTGCGTGTAGGGGTGGGCGGGCTCCTCGTAGACCTGCCGGCCTGTTCCAGTCTCGACGATCCTGCCGAGATACATAACCGCGACCCGGTCCGAGATGTGCCGCACCACAGACAGGTCGTGTGCCACGAACAGGTACGTCAGACCGAACCTGTCCTGCAGATCCTCCAGCAGGTTCAAGACCCCCGCCTGAATGCTGACGTCGAGGGCCGACACCGGTTCATCGAGAATCAGCAACTCCGGTTGCAGGGCCAGGGCCCGGGCGATCCCGATGCGCTGGCGCTGCCCGCCGGAGAACTCGTGGGGATAACGGTTTCCGTGCTGGGGGTGCAGGCCCACCAACTCCAGCAGTTCCGCTACTCGCTCCCGGACATCGTCGACGAGACGGTGTATCTTCAACGGCTCCGCCACGATCGATGCGACCGTCATGCGCGGATCAAGGGAGGCCATCGGGTCCTGAAAGACGATCTGCATGAAGCGGCGGTAGCCCCGCATCTGCTTGCGGGGCAGTTCCGTGAGCTCGGTCCCGGCGAAGTTCACCGAACCGGACGTGGGTTCGACGAGGCGCAGGATACAGCGGGCGACAGTGGACTTGCCGGAACCTGACTCGCCGACGAGACCGAGGGTCTCGCCCTGGTTGATGTGCAGCGACACGCCGCTGACGGCCTGGATCGTGCCGATCGGGCGGCGGAGGGGTGAATTGGAGGTGACGGGGAAGTTCTTGAAGAGGTTTGTGACTGTTAGGAGGGGGGGTGGCGCGTCCGGCGAGGTGGCGGGTGCTGTCACCGCCGGAGCCCACACGTCCTCACTCGCGTCCGGCTTGGTGGCGGGTCCTGTCACCGCCGGAGCCCACAAGTCCTCACTCGCTGGCGCTCGCTGCGGGCGTGCGGGCGCCCACCGGCGGCGCCACCCGCCACCTCGCCTCGCGCGCGGCTTGCGGTCTCCT
>MKWU01002229.1_pt1 | contig 29910 bp, 24 predicted proteins | sample 809101 | NCBI WGS metagenome assembly MKWU01 (sample SAMN05860141, study PRJNA318959) | sponge metagenome | host: Aplysina aerophoba | place: Slovenia: Piran, Adriatic Sea, Gulf of Piran | collected 2013-05-07
CGCACCGACGGCTGACGACGAGACCGCCGCACCGACGGCTGACGACGAGACCGCCGCACCGACCACAACCGCCGCACCGACCACAACCGCCGCACCGACCACAACCGCCGCACCGACCACCACGACCGCACCGACCACAACCGCACCGACAGCTGACAACGACGGCTGACGCGAACCAAGACGGCTACGAGCGTCCGCGGATGGATCGTCGTCGGCGCGCGGAACCCTGCTGACTCTCGCTGATGTTCGCGGCGCTCACGGGCCGCTCGGGCCACGCCTCTTTCGATCGCGGCCGTGTGTGAGGTCAATCAACGACGGCTGACGCGAACTGAGATGGCCGACGGGGGGAGTCAGATGCTGCCAGCCAGGTCGCCGGCGGTGCCGACGACCCGCCAGGAGTCGCAGCCGACGAGGATGGTCAGGTCGTCGAGCGCCCGTCGCAAGCCCTCGACGACCTTGTCGCGGTCATGGCCCGGTTCCGCAAACGCTCCTTTGACCAACAGGACTCCGCAGCTGCGGTCCGTCTTCAGGTCTACCCGGGCGACAATCTGGTCGCCCAGCAAGAACGGCAGGACGTAGTAGCCGTAGATCCGTTTCGCGGCCGGTGTGTATATCTCGATCTTGTACTCGAAGTCGAACAGCCTCACTGCGCGTTCGCGGCACCAGACGACCGGATCAAACGGAGACAGCAGAGTGCAGGCGTCGATCGAGCGCGGCGTGACCGCGTCGGGATGCAGCAGCGCAGGCCGGTCCCAACCCTCGACGTCGGCCTCAAGCAGCCGCTGATCCTCAAGCAGTTCCGCAACCCGGGCCTTGGCAGGCACCTTGGGCAGTCGGTAGTAGTCGATGAGGTCAGATGCAGTGCCCACACCGAAACTCGACGCCGCCCGCATGAGCAGTTCACGGTGCGCCTCGTGCTCGCTCGGTGTGGGTTGCGCCAGTATCTCCGCCGGCACGATCCGATCCATCAGGTCGAACTCCTTCACGAAACCTGCACGACGGCGGATTCCGACCTCGCCGATCCGAAAGAGCCAGTCCAGAGCAATCGAGCCGTCGGAGCGGTCACCCCACCATTCGCCGCTGCGGCGCCGGGGGTCCCGCAGTTCCTTGGGGGCAAGGGGACTTTCTCTCACCTGCTCCAGAACTTCTTGGACATAGCCCGGATCCTCACGAGCCAACGCCGCGAGCTGACCCCACGTCTCCCCTCTGCGAGCACGTTCCTTCTGCCAGCGCAGGAGCGGTTCATCAGCAACCGGCAGCAGCGAAGCCTCGTGGCTCCACGCCTCGAACCACTCGTCGTCGCGGTAGGCGACCTGATCGAGCAGCTCCGGTCGGTACGGCCCGAGGCGTGAGAAGGGGGGCATGTACTGGGTGCGGATCACGACGGGCACTGAGTCGAGCTGGAGCAGGTTGATCCTCAGCATCACCCGGCGCAGATGACGCCGATCAACCCGGCCCTTGGGGCGGGGATCGCTGAAGCCCTGAGCAGCCAGACAGATGCGCCGCGCCCGCTCCCGCGACAACCTCACCGGTTTCCCGCTCATGCTCGCTGCGCTCGCCGGGCCGCTCGGGCCGAGTCTCCCGCTCACGCTCGCTGCGCTCACCGGGCCGCTCGGGCCGAGTCTCCCGCTCACGCTCGCTGCGCTCGCCGGGCCGCTCGGGCCCGGGGGGTCAGACAACGAAATTCACCATGCGGCCGGGAACCAGGATCGACTTGCGCGGCTCCCTGCCGTCGAGGTGGGCCAACACGTTGGGCTCAGCTAGGGCCAACTCGAGCACGGTCGTTTCGCCGGCATCGGCCGCCACAAAGATCTTGGCGCGGAGTCTCCCGTTGACCTGGACAGGCAGCTCGATCATGTCCTCGACCAACAGCCGAAGGTCGGCGGCTGGGAACGGCACCCGAGTGACGGAGCCGGCACCGCCGAGCCGCTGCCAGAGCTCCTCGCCGACGTGAGGCGCCAGCGGCGCCAACATTGCCACCATCGCTTCAGCGACCTCTCGGGGAGTCGCAGAACCGCGCTTGGTCAGCTCGTTGTTCAATTCGGTGATCTTGGCGATCGCGGTGTTGAAACGAAGGCCGTCCATGTCGGTGCCGACCCCGTCGATCGTCTTGTGGAGCAGCCGCCGGAGCCCGTCGTCAACTTCGTCGTCGACCACTCTCAGTTCGCCCGTCTCCTCATCGACGAGGTTGCGCCAGACACGCTGCAGCAACCTGTGCGAACCGACCACCGAACGGGTCTCCCAGGGGCGGTCCTGGTCGATCGGGCCCATCGACATCTCATACAGCCTCAGCGTGTCGGCCCCGTAGGCTTCATACATGTCGTCGGGCGTGACCGCGTTCTTCAACGACTTGCCCATCTTTCCGAACGCACGGGTCACCTCCACCCCATCGTGGGTGAAACCCGTCCGGGGAGTGCCAGCGACCTCCTCCGCGGGCACGTAGGCACCACGGCCGTCCTGATAGGCGGCGGCTTGGATGTAGCCCTGGTTGATGAGCCTCTTGAACGGCTCAGGGCCCGACACATGACCCAGGTCGTAGAGGACCTTGTGCCAGAACCGGGCGTAGAGAAGGTGCAGCACCGCATGCTCGACACCGCCCACATAGAGGTCGACACCGCCGACGCCACCGGCAGGATCGGTCATCCAATACTTCTCAACTGCGGGATCGACCATGCACCGTTCGTTGCCTGGATCGAGATACCGCAGGTAGTACCAGCATGAACCTGCCCAGTTGGGCATGGTGTTGAGTTCACGTCGGTACGTCTTGGCGCCCTCGCCGTCGCCGAGGTCCAGCTCAACCTCCCGCCATTGCGTCACCCTTCCCAGGGGAGGTTCGGGTTCAGAGTCTTCGTCCAGCGACCGGGGTGCCCAGTCCATGAGATCGGGCAACAGCACGGGAAGGTCTTCGAGGGGCACGGCACGGGCCGCGCCATCGTCGCCAAAGACTATCGGGAAGGGTTCGCCCCAGTAGCGCTGACGGCTGAACAGCCAGTCCCGCAACTTGTAGCTGACTGCGCCCTCTCCCAGCCCCTGATCCTCAAGCCACTCGATGATCGCATCGATGGCTTCGGCTTTCTCCATTCCGTTCAAGAACCCGCTGTTGATGGCCGGCCCGTCGCCGGCGTAGGCCCCGCCCACATAGTCAGCAGGCGGTTGAACCGTGCGGATTATGTCGAGCCCGTACTTCTCGGCGAACTCCCAGTCGCGTTGATCCTCGCCCGGCACACCCATGACGGCACCCGTGCCGTAGTCCATGAGGGCGTAGTCGGCGATGAAGACCGGAACCTCCCGCCCATTGACCGGAACCGTGCAGGTCGTGCCGATGAAAGCGCCGGTCTTCTCTCTGTCGTCGCGTCGGTCGAGTCTGGTCATCTCGGCGACGCGTTCGCGGTATGCCGCGACTGCCGCCCGAGGGGTCGGGTGGCCGCCGCTGAGCCGCTCGTCGGTCCCGGCGGGCCACTCGTCCGCAGTCAGTTCGTCGACCAGGGGATGCTCGGGCGCGAGAACCATGAACGTCGTGCCGTAGACCGTGTCGGGCCGGGTGGTGAACACTCGGATCGGTCCGAAGTCGATGTATGCGCCCTGGCTGCGTCCGATCCAGTTTCGCTGCATCGTCTTGATCGAGTCGCTCCAGTCGAGCAGGTCGAGGTCTTCGAGGAGCCGGTCGGCATACGCGGTGATTCGCAGCATCCACTGCTTCAAGGGCCGTTGGAAGACCGCGAAGTTGCCCCGCTCGGAAAGGCCCTCGGCGGTGACCTCCTCGTTGGACAGCACCGTGCCGAGTCCTGGACACCAGTTGACGGGCGCCTCGTCCACGTAGGCGAGCCGGTACTGCGACAGGATCTTGAGCCGCTCCGACTGATCGGTTGCCGCCCAGTCCTCGCCCCCCTTCGGCACGCGGACCGCCGAGTCGAACTCGCCGATCAGTTCGCCTATGGGGCGGGCACGGCCTGTTTCGGGGTCGAACCAGGCATCGAAGAGCTGCAGGAAGATCCACTGCGTCCAGCGGTAATAGTCGGGGTCTGTGGTGGCGAAGGAGCGTCGCTCGTCATGGCCGAGCCCCAGTCGGGCGAGTTGGCGCGACATGTTGACTATGTTGCGCTCGGTGTTGGCCCGGGGGTGCTCGCCGGTTTGGCGGGCGTGCTCCTCGGCGGGGAGGCCGAAGGCGTCGAACCCCATCGTGTGCAGGACGTTGAACCCGCTCATCCGTTTGTAGCGGGCGTAGACGTCGGTTGCGATGAACCCGAGCGGGTGTCCGACGTGAAGACCGACTCCTGAGGGGTACGGGAACATGTCCATGATGAACAGCTTGGGCCGGTCCGCGAGCCCCGACGGATCGGCGGACAGCGCTCCGCTGGGGTTCGGGCAGTGGTATGTGCCCTGCTCTCGCCAATGCGCCTGCCAGCGGGTTTCGATGTCGTCAGCGAGGCGCGCGTCGTAGCGGTGCGGCGGCGTTGTCTCAGGGTTCGACATGGCCCACAGGCTACCGTTCGACGAGTGCCGCCGGTCCCGCGCAGGTCTCTGCAACAAACAGTTCAGAAAGCCCTGCGACAAACAGTTCAGATGCCCGCGTTTCATGATACGGTACAGTTCCACGATGCGGGACAGCAGTTCCGTGGATGCCCGAGACCCAGCCGCACCTCTAGGAGCCGTCCAAATGACCACCGACCCCAACCCCCCCGCCGCTTCAACCTCCGAAGCCGCTTCAACCTCCGCGGCTCCGGCTGCGCCCGGCGAAAACACCTCCGAAGCCGCTTCAACCTCCGCGGCTCCGGCTGCGCCCGGCGAAAACACCTCCGAAGCCGCTTCAACCTCCGCGGCTCCGGCTGCGCCCGGCGAAGAATATGATGAGATCGATCTGAGCGCGCTGAGCGACGAGGACTTGACAGCTCAGATGCACGACGACCTCTACGACGGGCTCGACGAGGAGATCGACGCAGGCACCCGCATTCTGCTGGACCGCGGCTGGCCCGCCGACAAAGTCCTCAACGACGCCTTAGTCGAAGGGATGCGCATCGTCGGGATCGACTTCCGCGACGGGATCCTCTTCGTTCCCGAAGTGCTGCTCGCCGCCAAGGCGATGAAGGCAGGCATGTCGATCCTGCGACCCCTGCTCGCCGAGACGGGCGCCGAGCCCATCGGCAGCATCGTCATCGGCACAGTCAAGGGCGACATTCACGACATCGGCAAGAACCTGGTCGGAATGATGCTCGAAGGTGCCGGATTCGAAGTGTTCGACCTCGGCATCAACACCGACGTGGACGAGTTCCTCGCCGCCCTCGAGGAGCACAAGCCCGACATTCTGGGGATGTCGGCCCTGCTCACCACCACCATGCCTTACATGAAGGTCGTGATCGACACGCTCATCGAGAAGGGCCTGCGCGACGACTACATCATCATCGTCGGCGGAGCGCCCCTCAACGAAGAATTCGGCGAGGCCATCGGTGCCGACGCCTACTGCCGCGACGCCGCGGTGGCAGCCGAAGTCGCTTCGTCGCTGGTTGCCTCTCACCGAGCAGCATGACCCGTCCCGCTGGCTCGACAGACCCTGGGGGCACCGCGTGCGGTGCTCCCGAGGTGCTGATACTCGCCTGCGGCGCGCTGGCCCGCGAGATCCGCGACGTCTCCCGCCTCCATCAACTCCACAACGTCACGCTCGAGTGCCTGCCCGCTTCCCTTCACAACCGGCCAGAGAGAATCGGCGAGGCTGTCCGCCAGCGTCTGCACCGCTGCAAAGGAAGATACGAACGGGTCCTGCTCGGGTACGCAGACTGCGGCACCAGAGGCGAACTCGTCGAAATCTGCCACGAGTTCCGGGAATCCGGCACCGAGATCGAGATGATGCCCGGTGCCCACTGCTACCAGTTCTTCGCCGGTCAGGAGCGGTTCGCCGCCATGAACGACAACGACCCGACCGCGTTCTACCTCACCGACTATCTCGTCAAGCACTTCGAGCGCATCATCATGGGCGGACTGGGAATCGCAGCCCACCCCGAACTGCGCGACATGTACTTCGGCAACTACACCAAGCTGGTCTATCTGGCCCAGACCGACGATCCGCTGCTCGACCAGAAGGCCCTCGCCGCCGCCGACCGGATCGGTCTCGCCTTTGAGCGGCTCAGTACCGGATACGGAGAACTCGAGAGTCAGGTCTTCGACCTCGCCCGCAGACAGACGGCCGTGCTATGAGCAGACGACGCAGCCGCACCCCCGCAGTCGCAACCATCTACTGGCGAGACATTCCCGCCCAGATCACCGCCACCACAAACAACGGGCACGACACCAAGATCATGCTCCACCCCCGCTTCCAGCACGCCATCGACCGGGCCGCGCATGTAGCCGGGCTCACCGAGACCCACAAATACATCGAGCAGTGGCGTCGCGTCACCACGACCGTATCCGGCGATGCCCTGACCGCCGCGCAGTCCGCGGCCGAAGGCATCCACAGCGAATACTGCCCGCAACGGCTCGAGGCCCTGGTCACCAACGGTGGTCTTGAACCTCACAGCGACAAGGAGACTCCGCACCATGACTGAAACCGTCATAAGTTCCGCCACCAAGGAAGTGGTAATCGGGTTTGATCGGCCCTTCGTGATGATTGGTGAACGCATCAACCCCACCGGCCGCAAGCTGTTGGCCGAAGAAATGAAGAACGGGGACTTCAGCCGGGTCGAGGCTGATGCCATCGCCCAGATCGAGGCCGGGGCCCACATGCTCGATGTCAACGCCGGCATTCCGCTGGCCGACGAACCGGCGCTGCTGAGCCAGGCGATCAAACTGGTGCAGTCGGTCACCGATGTCCCCTTGGCGATCGACTCGTCGATCATCGAAGCGCTGGAGGCCGGGATAGCCGTCTATCAGGGCAAACCGCTGATCAACTCCGTGACCGGAGAGGACGAAGTCCTGGAACGGGTGCTCCCGCTCGTGGCCAAGGCAGGTGCGGCAGTGGTCGCCATCTCCAACGACGAGACCGGGATCAGCGAGGACCCCGATGTGCGGTTCGAGGTGGCCCGCAAGATCGTGCATGCAGCCGCCGACTTCGGCATTCCCGCTTCCGATGTGGTCGTCGACCCGCTGGTCATGCCCATCGGAGCCATGGGCACCGCCGGCAGGCAGGTCTTCGCCCTAGTCCGTCGCCTACGCGACGAGTTGAGGGTCAACACCACCTGCGGCGCATCCAACGTCAGTTTCGGTCTGCCCAACCGCCACTCGATCACCGGCACGTTTCTGGCTATGGGTATCGGCGCGGGCATGAGTTCAGCGATCATGAACCCGATGCATCCCGAAGTGAAGACAGCGGTTATGGCAGCCGACGTGCTCGCGGGCCACGACCGCGACTGTGCAGCATGGATCCGCGAGTACCGGGCCCCGGTAGCCGAAGGAGAGGGACGCCCTCGGCGGCGCACCAACCGTCGAAGGGTCGCCTGAATCTGCAATGCCCGCGGAGCCCGCATCTTCAGGCGCCGACGCCGCGGTGATCTTCATGCCCTCGGGGAGGCGGGTGACCGTGCCCGTGGGAACCACGGTGCTCGACGCCGCCCGCTCTGGCGGGATCGACCTCGACTCCACTTGCGGGGGCCGCGGACTCTGCGGGCGGTGCCAAGTCAGCCCCTCGTTCGGCGAGTTCGCCAAGTGGAACATCAGCTCCAGCGCACAGTCCCTCAACGCTTGGACCCAGAGCGAGGACGACTACAGGGGGCGCCGCGCGATCACGTCGGGTAACCGCCTGGGATGTCAGGCAATCGTGCGGTCGGGCGTGGTGATCGACGTGCCGACCGACAGTGCGGTGCATAGACCGGTGGTCCGCAAGAAGATCAACCTCGAGGGGCTGACTGTCGACCCGATGATAACCGCGCGCTATGTCGAAGTGCCCGCGCAGGTGCTCGGCGACGAACGAGCCTTGAGCGACCTGCTCGCCGACTCACTCGAGTCTGACTGGGGAATCGCCGGGGCCACAGTCGATGCCCGGGTGCTCGGTGATCTCGGGCCAGCGGTCAGCGACGGCGAGCGCGCAATCACCGCAATCGTGCACTGCGACGGCACGGTGCTGGCCGTGCGAGCGGGGTTCGACGAGGCGGTCTACGGCGTCGCCATCGACGTCGGAAGCACGACGATCGCCGGTTATCTGGTGGACCTCGCCTCCGGTGATGTGGTTGCCCATGCCGGGACCATGAACCCGCAGATCCGCTTCGGCGAAGACCTCATGAGCCGAGTCAGCTACGTGATGATGAACCCGGGCGGCGAACAGGAGCTGACATCGGTGGTTCGGGAGGCGCTCGACGGGCTGATCGACGACCTGGCCGACGAGTTCAGCGAACCGGGCGGGGAGTTGCGGACCCGGATCCACGACCTGGTCGTGGTCGGCAACCCGGTCATGCACCACCTGCTGTTGGGGATCGACCCGACCCCGCTCGGCGCTGCCCCGTTCACGCTCGCCGTCAGCGCACCCGTTGACATGAGAGCCGACGAGCTCGGGCTGTCGCTGCGTTTCGCGCGGGCCCATGTCGGCCCCTGCATCGCTGGCCATGTCGGTGCCGACGCCTCGGCCGCGGTGCTCAACGAGGGGACTCATCGCAGCACCGCGCCGCAACTCATGGTCGATGTCGGCACCAACGCCGAGATCGTGCTGGGGACAGCGACGAAGACCTATGCGGCTTCCTCTCCCACCGGGCCCGCGTTCGAGGGCGCCCAAATCTCGTGCGGGATGCGAGCCACGGCCGGAGCAATTGAGCGGGTGCGCATCGACCGCGAGACGTTCGCGGCCCGTTACAAGGTGATCGGCTCTGATCTCTGGAGCGACGATCCCGGTTTCGCGCAAGACGTCGCACATCTCGACATTGCGGGTCTCTGCGGATCGGCGATCATCGAGGTCATCGGCGAGATGTTCTTGGCAGGTGTCTGCGACAGCAACGGCGTGATCGGCGCGTCGTTGGCGATGCGCACACCATACGTCGAGCCAGAGGGGCGCACCTTCCGTTATGTGATCCGCTCAGGGCCCGCGCCGCTGTTCATCACCCAGAACGATGTGCGCCAGATCCAGCTGGCCGGGGCTGCGCTGCGCGCCGGGATCGACCTGTTGATGGAACACGCCGGAGTAGCCGAGGTCGCAGACGTCCGGCTTGCGGGCGCCTTCGGCGCCCACATCGACCCTCTGTATGCGCTCGTCCTGGGCCTGGTTCCCGACTGTGAACCAAGCGCAGTGAAAGCTGTCGGCAACGCCTCAGGCGCCGGCGCAGTGCGTATGCTGCTGTCGGCAGCGCAACGCCGCGAGATCGCTCAAACCGTCAGCCGCATCGAGAAGATCGAGACCGCAACTGAACCCCGCTTTCAAGAACTGTTCGTCGCGGCGATGGCCTTCCCCCACCAGTCTGCGCCACCGGTCAAGTTGTCCAAGGTCGTAGACCTTCCTCAACGCCAACCTTCTGTCGCTGCGGGACATCGTAAACGTCGGCGACGCACGCTTGCAGCCGAGACTCACCCCACGGAGGCAACATGACCGACACCCGACCAAGCACCACTTCTCAACCCGGCGACGGCTCGAGGCGGGGGCGCCGCGGCGGCGGTCGCGCCAGCCGTCAAGCGGCCCGCGCCGCCACAACCGCCGAGACCGTGGCATACCTTGAGCGGAAACTGCCCCCAGTCGAGATGCTCGACGAGGAGGGTCTGGCTCAGATCGAAGCGAACGCCGAGACGATCCTGGCCGAGGTCGGAGTCGCCTTCCAGGAGTTCCCGTCGGCCATCGAACTGTGGCGCGATGCCGGCGCCGACATCGACGGCGACCTGGTCCGGTTCCCCCGCGGCATGTGCCGCGAGATTGTGACGCGCAGCGCTCCGGCGGTGTACACCCAGCACGCCCGAAACCCGCAGCGGAGCGTCAAGATCGGTGCTGACACCACCGTCTTCGCTCCCAACTACGGTTCGCCGTTCGTGACCGACCTCGACAACGGTCGACGCTACGCAACGCTCACCGACTTCCAGAACGCGGTCAAGCTCACGTATCTGCTCCCCCACCTGCATCATTCCGGCGGCACGGTCTGCGAACCGGTGGATGTCCCGGTCAACAAACGGCACCTCGACATGGTGTATTCCCACATCGCCTACAGCGACAAGCCCTACATGGGTTCGGTCACCGCAGCCGAACGGGCGGCCGACTCCATTGAGTTGTCGCGTATTGCTTTCGGCGGCGATCTCAACGACCGGACCGTGATGACATCGCTGATCAACGCCTCCTCGCCGCTCCGCTGGGACTCCACGATGCTCGGGGCGGCCACCGAGTACGCCCGGGCCAACCAGGCGGCAATCATCTCGCCGTTCATCCTCGCCGGAGCGATGTCGCCGGTGACGGTCGCCGCGCTGTGCACCCAGGCGCTGGCTGAGGCTCTCTCGGGAATGGCCTACTACCAGCTTGTGCGTCCCGGCGCGCCGGTGATCTTCGGCACGTTCGCCTCGTCGATGTCGATGGCGACCGGTGCACCGACTTTCGGCACGCCCGAAGCTGGCCAGGCGATCAACGTGATGGCTGCGTTGGCTCGGCGCGTCGGCGTGCCGTTCCGCTCCGGCGGCTGTTTCACGTCGTCGAAGGCGCCCGACGCGCAAGCGGCCTACGAGTCCGCCTCCACCATCCTGCCGACGGTTGAAGCTGGCGTGAACTTCGTGCTGCACGCCGCGGGCTGGCTCGAGGGAGGGCTCACGCTCGGCTACGAGAAACTGATACTGGACGCCGACCAGCTCGGGATGATGGGCGTGTACGCCCGGGGCATCGACATGTCGGAGAACGGTCAGGCGATGGACGCCTTCCAGACCAACCCCCACGGTGATCACTTCCTCGGCAATGCCCACACGCTGGCCAATTTCGAGACCGCCTTCTACCGCTCATCGATCGCCGACAACAACAGCTTCGAGCAATGGGAGGCCGAGGGCAGCCTCAGCGCCGCGCAACGGGCCAACACGCAGTGGAAGCAGATGTTGGCGCAATACGAGGCCCCACCGCTCGACGACGCCATCGACGCCGAACTGCGCGACTACATCGCCCGACGCAAGTCAGAAACGCCCGACGCCTCCTACTGACCCCCCACCCCAACCCCGTTCTGGCGGTGCCATGCGTCGGTTTCCGACGCATGGCACCGCCAGAACGCCGATTAGCGGATCGACGTACGACCTTTGAGACGATTTATCACAGCAGTCGGATCATGAAAAAGGTCGTGGTCGGTGACGCTCACAACTCGCCAACCCGCTGCTCTCAACGCGGAGTGGCGTCTCTCATCTCGACTCCTGTCGCTCTTCGATGTGTGAAACCGGCGCGAGTCGACCTCGACCACAAGTCCGTTGTCACGGTCGAGGAAGTCGACACGTCCAATCCAGCCTTCCTCTGCGCCAAGGTCAACCTGCCGGACGAAACTTCCGAACCCACCTTTACGTGCAAGTTCCTGAAATCTGCTTTCGAGCCCGGATCCAGGTGGGCAGTGGTCTGGGCCTCGATCTTCAATCAGTTGGCGCATCAGAACCACTCCAGTACGCCCACGGCAGGCCACATCGCCAAGTACCCGTCGAAGACTTGCATAGCTCACGACACCACTTGCCCAAGCGTTGTCAAGCGCACGTTCCAATCGCCGCGGGTGGATCTTCTTGTCGTTGGCCAGATCAAAGAGCGTCCTTGTTGGAGTGGTCACCGGAATGCCGCGAACCTCGGAGAGGTGAGCCTTGGCTAGGCGCCGAGGTTGATGGGAGGTCGACAAGTAGTCCTCAGCGTGACGTACCCGTGGTCGGACCCCGGTGACATGTATCGGCTCAAGAACAAACCCGGGGAACCCTGTCAAGGCTGCCGCGGTCGTGTGCGACGCGACGGCATCGTCACCAACATCGAGCACTCCTGCCATTACCCGTACTTCGGGAGTCAACGTGGTCGATGCCGCCCGCAAGACCCGTGCCGACATCGGCACGAGGCTCCCCCCGTCGATTCGTCGTCTGATAACTCCAGAGGTCAGACGCTCGCGAAGCTGTCGACGGCTCACAAGCCCGAGTTGACCTTCGGCCAAGGAATTGATGATTCGGTCGGTTTCAAGTTTGGACATGCCCCCATCCTCTGCGCCGACTGTGACACTCACCGACAACCACACACATGACCCAACCCCCGTTCTGGCGGTGCCATGCGTCGGAAACCGACGCATGGCACCGCCAGAACGGCCTAAACGGCTCGGCTACCGAGGATCGTGGACGCGGCGGCGGCGGCCGATCAGGTTGGAGGCCACCGCGGAGGCCCGGGCCGGGTAGACGACGAACACCCTCTGCAGTTCCTTGGGCACCGGATTGCGGAACGCGACACGCCAACCGATGTAGGCCGCGATCAGACCATGGGTCACGACCAACGCCCAATAGTAGGCCTGAGCAGAGGCATAGCCCATGGCCGGGGCCACGATGAGCGGGCCGAACACCGCCCCCACCCCGTTGATCCGCACCAACGACGCCGAAGCCGCGGTCAGCTGTGACTGGGGAAGCCAGTCCGCGGTGTACGCGATCGTCAACGAGTAGAGCGAGAAGGTCATCCCGCCGAGGCCGAACATCAACACGATCACCAGCCAGGACTTCGGGTCGACCAGGGCCAACACAACACCGATGGCGGCGGCAGCAGCAGCGACCCACCACATGACCGGACGACGGCCGACCCGGTCCGATAGCCAACCGACCGGCCACTGCATCACGATCGAGCCGAGCAGCGGCGCCGCCAGGAACAGCGAGATCCGCGACGCGGGAAGCTCGACTGTCACCGCGTAGACCGCGCCGAGCCCCATCAACACGCCCGCCGAGGTCCCCACCCAGAACGCCGAGATCACCCCCGTCGGCACGTTACGCGCCAGTTCACGGGCCGACAACGGTTCGGGAAGACCCAGCGGCGGGTTGCTCGAGGCCGACAACGTCACCGGAATCAGCGAGGCCGAGACCAGCAGCGAGGCAAGCACGAAGAGCTTGAACCCGCCGATGTCTGCTGTCTCGAGCAGGAACTGGCCGACAGTCATCCCGCCCATCGTCACGACCATGTACATCGCTAGGAGGCGGCCGCGGGTGGCGTTGGTGGCCATGTCGTTGAGCCACGACTCGGCGACCACGACCAGACCGGAAATGCACATCCCGGTGACGAACATCATCAACGCCCATGACACTGGCGAGATGAACAGCACGTACACCAGCGCAGCACCCGAGACCAGCGACGCCAGAGCCGCGAACACCCGGATGTGGCCTACTCGCATGATGAGCCGCTGAACGTAAAGGCCACCGAGGAAGAAGCCGGCAAAATAAGAGGCCATCACCACACCGATGGCAGTCACGCTGAAGCCCTCGGATTCAGAACGGACCCCCAGCAGCGACCGTTGCAGGCCGTTGCCGGCCATCAACAGGGCGATCCCGAGCAGCAGGCCGCGGGCAGCCACCACCGGGTTGACCGAGATGAACGGACCACCCTCGATCCCCGCTTCGTCGCCCGTGCCCGTATCGCCAGCCGTGCCCGTATCGCCAGCCCTGCCCGTATCGCCGCCCGTGCCCGTTCCGTCGGCCGTGCCCGTATCGTCGCCCGTGCCCGTATCGCCGGTACGGCCCGTATCGTCGCCCGTGCCCGTATCGCCGGCCCTACCCGTATCGCCGGTACGGCCCGTATCGTCGGCCCTGCCCGTATCGCCAGCCGTGCCCGTATCGTCGGCCGTGCCCGTATCGCCAGCCGTGCCCGTATCGCCGGCCCTGCCCGAATCGTCGGATGGGGAGGGGCCGGTCATTTGGCGTGGGGTTTCTTGACTGCCACGGCGTCGAGGCAGCCATGTACCAGATGGTTCACCACGAACTCCTGTCCCAACGTGCCATGGTCGATTCCGACCATGGCATACCCGATGTTCTTGCGAAGCCGCGGCGAATAGCAGGCGGACGTGAGCTCCCCCACTGCGACGTCACCGACATTGACCGCGAGCACGCGCGGCATCGCACCGTCGGTGAACGTTCCAAGGTCGGGGCCGCTGATGTCGACACCGACCAGGCACCGCGTCGGGCCTTCATCGCGGATGCGACGCAGGGCGTCCTTGCCGACGAAATCGTCGGGCTGTTCCAGATCGACCATCCAGTCGTAGCCGTTGGAGACTTCGAACGGGTTGGTGCCGTCGTCGATGTCGCACCCGAACGCCAGCATCCCGGCTTCGATCCGGCGCACATGGTTGGGGGCGGCGGCCATGATCTCATGGCGCTCTCCGGCACGCATGACGGTGTCCCACCACTGCTCGGCCGCCGCGTTGCCGTCGCTGCGGGCACCGCAGACATACACCTCGTAGCCCGACAACCCTCCCCAGCCGGTGCGCGAGACCACCAAGTCGAGGGCACCGTGGCGAGTCTGGACCAGGCGGTAGTAGCCGAGGTCGAGGATCTCGTCGCCGAACAGGTCGGCCATGACCGCGCTCGCCTGGGGACCCTGAATCTGCACCGGGGCCACGTCGGGCACCGTGACCTCAACGTCGAAGTCCGCTTTGTGCAGCAGACCCTGGCACCAGAGATGCACGTCGGCGTCGGCGGCGCTGAGCCAGAACCGGTCCTCGTCGAGCCGAAGAATGACCGGATCGCAGATTATTCCGCCGTTTGGGTTGGTCATGAAAGCGTACTTGCACTGGCCGACCTCATGGCTCGACAGGTCCCGCGGCACCAGCAGCTGGGTGAACGCCATGGCGTCGGGACCACGGATCTCAACCTGGCGTTGATACGCCACGTCCCACAGGGTCACTCCGTCAACGAGCGCCCAGTACTCAGCCACGGGATCGCCGTAGTGGAGCAGGTGGTACATGTGGTTGTAGACCGCCAACGCAGACGAGTCCAGGTCGGCATGGTCGAGGGCGCGCCGCAAGTAAGGCGACTCCTCTATACGCGCGTATCGGGTCAAAGGCACGAGCCGCTCCTCACCACCGCCGAGCGTACCCACTGCCGCAGCACACCCGCCTTGTTGTTGGCATACTTTCAGGCGGTATGTCGGACCATTCTTTGAGCGACAGTTCTATGCACTCTGCCGACAACGCTTCGGAGACGATCGTGCTGCGGCGCGCGCTGGTGCGACACGATTCGGATCAGGGGCGCAGATGGCTGGAGTTCCGCGACCCGGTCGCTCATTTCGCTGCCGACAGGCTGAGTGACGTCGGCCCGGCCATCGATGCGGTGGAGGCGGCGGCGAAGCGGGGGCTCTGGCTCGTCGGGTTCCTGAGCTACGACGCGGCGCCGGCCTTCGACGAAGCGCTGTGCAGTCTCCGTGACCGGACCGTGCCCTTGGCAGCATTCGCGGCTTTCGAGGAACCCCGACCGTCGAGAGGACCCGCCGGCCGTGCCTTCTCCACCACAGCATGGACAGCCGACACCGACCAGTGTGGTTTCGAAGCCGCTGTGGAGTCGATCCGTGAACTGATCGCCGCGGGCGAGACCTACCAGGTCAACTGCACGCTGAGGCTTCACAGTGACTTCTCAGGTGATCCCGAAGGGTTGTTCGCGGCCCTGTGCAGGGCGCAACGAGCCGACCATCTCGCCTTTCTCGACTTCGGCGATGCGGCTGTCTGCTCCGCCTCGCCTGAACAGCTCATTTCACGCCGCGGCACTAGCGTGGCGACCCGCCCGATGAAGGGGACGCGACCCCGCCACCCCGACCCGAAGATCGACCGTCAACTCGCCAATGAGCTAGTCCGCAGCCACAAGGACCGCGCCGAGAACACCATGATCGTCGACATGGCCCGCAACGATCTCGGACGGGTCGCCGAGATCGGCAGTGTCCAAGTCGCGAAGCTGCACACCGTGGAGAGCTACCCGACCGTGCATCAGCTGACCTCGACAGTGACCGCAGAGACCGGTGCCACCCTGCGGGAGCTGCTGGAGGCGACATTCCCGGGGGCTTCGATCACCGGCGCTCCCAAAGTCGCTGCCAGCGCGGTGATCGCCGACCTCGAAGCCGAGCCGCGCGGCATCTACACCGGTTCAGTCGGTGTGGTCGAACCGGGCGGCGATGCCGAGTTCAACATCGCCATTCGAACAGCCTGGATCGATCAACGGGTCGGGCGCGCCGTCTACGGTGTCGGTGGAGGCATCGTCTGGGACTCGGTTCCCACACAGGAGTGGCACGAAGCACACGACAAGGCGCGGGTTCTGCACCGCGCGACCCGACCCCTGCGGCTGCTCGAGACCTTGGCGTGGGAGCCCGGCGCAGGTCCGATCCTGCTAGATCGTCACCTCCGGCGGTTGACCGCTTGCGCCGAGCATTTCGGTTTCGACATGGACCCGGGTGAGGTCCGGCGCCGACTCGACGCGATACGTGCCGACACGACCCAGCGGGTACGCGTCCTCGTCTCAGCCGACGGTGCCATCGAAGTGCAGGTGCAGGAGATGTCACCGCCAGCGGCCAACCCCGTCTGGAACATCGCTGTAGACACCCTGCCGGTGTCGAGCGAAGACGAGTTCCTTCGCTTCAAGACGACCCGGCGCGACCGCTACGACGAGGCCCTCGCCCGTCACCCCGACGCCGACGATGTGTTGTTGTGGAACGAACGGGGGGAACTGACCGAGACCACGGTCGCCAACCTGGTCCTGGAAATTGACGGCGTTGCGATCACGCCAGCGGAATCCAGCGGCCTGTTGCCGGGGACCTTGCGAGCGGAGCTGTTGGCGAACCGCCGGATCGGCGAGGCAACCGTGACGATGGCGGACCTTGACCGGGCCGATTCGGTCTGGTTGATCAACTCGGTGCGCGGCTGGATTCCGGCACGAATGCTCAAGGCGTCATCGGTCGCCGCGGTCAGCAGCGATTGAGCGGTCCGCGCGGCGCAGCGCTTCGGCGATACCGGCTCGGACACGGTCGGGGTCCTCGAACTGGATCATGTGGCCGACCCCGTCGAGCACCGTCACATTCACCGCAGGCACGTTTCCCGCCGCCGAGTCGAACGCTGCCAACAACTTCTGTGCGGAGCGCACCGGTGTCATCTTGTCTTCGCTTCCCAGAATGACCGAGACACCACAGGTGACAGACGCCGCGGCATCAACCGCACCCCCATAGCTCGCGCACGCGGCCATGTCGGTGCCGAGCGCGCCGCTTGGAGACACCTCGATCAGCGCCCGCGACCCGCCGAGCATCCAGAACCCCGGACAGGCATGGTGACCGACGTGGGCCCGGCTGCTGTACCCCCATGAAGTCATCAGGCCGCCGGCATGGCTGAGGTTGTTCATGGCCGAGTTGAGGAGTTCGGGATGAACCGGCATCGCCGCGGCGGTGCCCAACAACACCAGCGAACGCACCGCTTGCCGATGGCGTTTGGCCGTCTCCAAAGCAACGTAGGTGCCCATCGAGTGACCAACAAGATGCGCCGACCCGAATCCCAGGGCATCGACCATCCCCGCGACCCAGTCACCCATCGCCTCGACGCTGGCGAGCGGCGGACCGTCACTGCCTCCGTGTCCAGGAAGGTCAAGCGCCGCCACCCGGTAACCGTGATGGGCCAGGAAGCGGGTCTGCAGCTGCCAGGCCGTCCGGTTCATTCCCGAACCGTGGATCAGCACCACGCCAGGGTCGTCGGGGTCGCCTGCGTTGCCTCCGTCGGCGTATCGCACGGTGCGACCGTCGTGCTGGACCTGCATCGTGCTGAGACCGCCCCCGCCCTCGCCTAGCGCTGCGAGGCCCGAAGGGCCCGGGCCAGGTCGTCGATGATGTCGCGAGGGTCCTCGATCCCCACAGACACCCGGATCAGGTCTTCGCTCACACCCGCGTCGAGCAGGTCCTGCGCAGACATCTGCTGGTGGGTTGTGCTCGCAGGATGAAGGACCAGGGTCTTGGCGTCGCCCACGTTCGCCAGATGCGAGGCGAGCTTCACCGACTCGATGAACTTGCGGCCCGCCTCACGGCCGCCCTTGATCCCGAAGCTCAAGATCGCGCCGGCGCCTTGCGGATACAGCCGCTGGGCCAGTTCCCGATCAGGGTGGGTGGGCGCGCTCGGATACTTGACCCACCCGACCGCATCATGGCCGACCAGCATCTCGGTAACGGCCTCGGCGTTGCTGACGTGCTTGCGCATCCGCAACGGCAGAGTCTCAATGCCCTGAAGCAACTGGAAGGCGTTGGCCGGGCTCATCGCCGCGCCGAAGTCACGCAGGCCCTCGGCTCGGGCGCGGGTAATGAACGCGCCCGGACCGAACTCATCAGCAAAGGAGATCCCGTGATATCCGACATAGGGCTCGGTCATGGTGTCGAAACGGCCCGAGGCCTCCCAATCGAAGCGTCCGCCGTCGACCAGGACTCCTCCGAGCGCCACCCCGTGACCGCCAAGGAACTTGGTGACCGAGTGCATCACGATGTCTGCGCCGTGCTCTATCGGCCGGATCAAATAGGGCGTGGAGAAGGTCGAGTCGACCATCAGTGGCAGTCCGGCGTTGTGGGCTGCCTCGGCGACAGCGGCGATGTCGAGCACTTCGATGCCGGGGTTGCCGAGCGTCTCGGCGAACACGAGCCGGGTGTCGTCGGTGATCGCAGCTTCGAACTGCTCGGGTTCTCGTGGGTCGACGAACGTGGCAGTTATCCCGAACCGGGGCAGCGTCACGTTGAGCATCTGGTGGGTACCGCCGTAGATGTTGCGGCTGGCGACGATATGGCCTCCCTGTCCCATGAGGGTGACCACCGCGAGATGGAAGGCGGCCTGGCCGCTGGCAGTGCAGACCGCCCCGACGCCGCCTTCCAGCGCGGCGATCCGCTCCTCGAGCACCGCAACGGTGGGGTTGGTGAGCCGAGAGTAGAGATGTCCCGGTATCTCCAGGTTGAACAGTCCCGCCGCGTGGTCGCTGTCGTCGAAGACATAGGAGGTGGTCATGTAGATCGGCACGGCCCTGGCACCGGTGCTCGGGTCTGGCTGCTGGCCGGCGTGGAGGCTGAGCGTGTCGAACTTCAGGAACTCCGGTTCGATCATTGCGGGGCGTTCTCTGTTTGGGCTTGCTCTGCGCTGGGACTGCTGGGGCTGCTGGGGCTGCCGGTGCGGTCCTCAGCGTTGCGGTGCGAATAGAACTCGGGGTGCTCAGGCGCCAGGGGTTGATTGCCGAAAACCAGGTCAGCGGCCTTCTCCGCGAGCATCATGACGGGAGCATAGATGTTGCCGTTGGTCAGATAGGGCATCGACGAGGCGTCGACAACCCGCAGCCCGTCGGTGCCGTAGACTCGCATGGTCGCCGGGTCGAGCACGGCATCGTCGCCGACTCCCATCTTGGCTGTGCATGACGGGTGCAGGGCGGTCTCGGCATCGCGGCGCACCCAGTCGAGGATCTGCTCGTCGCTCTCGACTTCGGGGCCCGGGGAGATCTCGCCTCCGTTGAACCGCTCCAGCGCAGGCTGGTTCAACAGGCGGCGGGCGTGGCGCACCGCCTCGACCCACTCCCGGCGGTCCTGATCGGTGGACAGGTAGTTGAAGCGCAGCGCCGGCTTGGTCTTCGGGTCGCTGCTGCGGATCTCCACGGACCCCCGTGAATCGGAGTACATGGGACCGACATGCACCTGATAGCCGTGGCCGCCCTCGGGGGTGGTGCCGTCGTAGCGGATGGCGATGGGCAGGAAGTGGAACATCAGGTTCGGGTACTCGACATCGTCGTTACTGCGGATGAACCCGCCCGCCTCAAAATGGTTGGACGACCCCGGGCCTCTGCGGAACAGCCACTGAAAGCCGATCCACGGTCGTCTCCACATGGCCAGATTGGGCTGCAGCGAGACCGGCTCGTTGCAGGAGTACTGGATGTACACCTCGAGATGGTCCTGGAGGTTCTGCCCCACGCCGGCCAGATCGGCAACCACTTCGATGCCGTGCTGTTCGAGCAGTGCCGCAGGCCCGACTCCGGAGAGTTGCAGGAGTTGTGGCGAATTGATGGCGCCGCCGCACAGGATGACTTCGCCCGCTGCCACCGAGCGGGCTCGGCCCCGGTGCTCCAGTTCGACTCCGGTTGCACGGTTGCCGTCGAAACGGACCTTGGTGACGAAGGCTTTGGTTGCCAGATGCAGGTTCTTGCGCGACAGCACGGGATGCAGGTAGGCCCGTGCGGCACTCAGGCGGCGGCCGCGGCAGACGTTGCGGTCGAAGGCGTTGAACCCTTCCTGGCGTTCACCGTTGACATCGGTGGTGCGGGGATGGCCGGCCTGCACGGTGGCCTCGAGGAAGGCCTCGAACAGGGGGTTGGTTGCCGGCCCACGTTCCAGGACCAGCGGACCCTGTTCACCCCTGTATTCCGGCCCGTCCTGTGCGGCGAGGCAGTTCTCCATACGCTTGAAGTAGGGAAGGCAGTGGGCGTAGTCCCATGACGCCATCCCCGGATCGCTCGCCCAGCGCTCGAAGTCGAGTGGATTGCCCCGCTGGAAGATCATTCCGTTGATGCTCGAAGAACCGCCGAGCACCTTCCCCCGGGCATGGTAGACGCGCCGCTGACCCATCTCCGGCTCGGGCTCCGACTCGTACATCCAGTCGTAGAAGCGGTTGCCGATGCCGAACGACAACGCTGCGGGCATGTGGATGAACACGTCGAAGCGCCAGTCACGCCGGCCGGCCTCGAGCACCAGCACCGAGACCGCCGGGTCCGCCGACAGACGGTTCGCCATCGCACAGCCCGCCGACCCCCCGCCCACAATCACGTAGTCGTAGCGATCCCGCATCAGCGCATTCTATGCCCCCACCCCCGCGCCGGACACGATATGCGTAACCCGTATCCCGGCGCTCGCCACCCCGTTCTGGCGGTGCCATGCGTCGGAAACCGATGCATGGCACCGCCAGAACGGGAAATTAGATGTTGGCGTCGGCTTCCAAGTTCTTGCTGTCGAGGTAGTAGCGGACTTCGGCTCTCTCCGCTTGGGAATAGACGCGCAGGTCTCGTATCACGAGCGACTTGAACAGCAGTCCGAGCGTGGGCAGGTCTGCGAGCAGCCCCTGGGGTGTAGCTCGCAGGGCGGCCGCGGGCAGGGCCGGGTCGGTGAAGTAGCGTTTCGGCGTGGAGCGCAACGTGGCGCTGCTGTGCAAGTGTGTGGACCATGCCAGCAGCAGTTCGAGCACGAACGATTCCTCAAGGCGGTCGAGGTATCTGCGAACGGTGTCGCGGTCGGCCGGTCCACCCGCTCCGGCGGTGTCGGCGGTGAGCGTTCGGGCCGAGGCCGCGGTGCCCTCGTTGCGGGCCAGCGACGAGATCAGTGCCAGCATCTTGCGCGGATCGTGAGACGCCTGGCCGCCATTCATGTCAAGCATCGCGATGTCCTGGAGGTAGTCGCCCATCCGGTCGCCAGCATCGGCTGGGTCCAAGGTGATGAAGCGGGGGAAGCCGCCCCGGCACACCAACCCGCCCCCCACGTTTACGCGCAGGCTCTCTCTTTTGGCTGGTGACGGGGCGAAACGGGAGCAGATCTGCGCGGGGGCGCTGAGTGCGCTAAGGTACCGTGTCGTCCGCTGCCGGGAGGCTTTCGAATGGTAGAGATGGGTGAAGAGATCATCGTCTTGGATGAGGTCTACAAATTGTTCGGTCCGCAACCGCGGGGCCGAGCGTTCGACTTGGCCAGATCAGGGATGGGCAAGAACCGGCTCCAAGCGATGACCGGCCATGTGCTCGGGCTGAACAACGTGTCGTTCTCAGTCAAGAAGGGCGAGATCTTCGTGGTGATGGGCCTCTCGGGGTCAGGCAAGTCCACCGCCATCCGCACCGTCAACAAGCTGTTCGACATCACCCATGGCGCAGTCAACGTCGACGGCACGGACGTGCAACAGCTTGAGGGCACCAGTCTGCAGGCCTTCCGCCGCCAGTACATGGGCATGGTTTTTCAGCACTTCGCGCTGTTCCCCCACCGCAAGGTGATCGACAACGTGAGCTACGGACTGAAGGTTCAGGGAGTCGCCAGGCAAGCACGCGAAGACGCGGCGATGAGGTCGCTCGCCCTTGTCGGGCTCGACACCTATGCCCAGAGCTTTCCCTCCGAACTCTCAGGCGGGATGCAGCAGCGGGTCGGCTTGGCGCGGGCGCTGGCGTCGGACCCCGACATCTTGTTGATGGACGAAGCCTTCAGTGCGCTCGACCCGCTCATCCGCCGCCAGATGCAGGACGAGATGATGGAGATCCAAGGGGAGTTGCACAAGACGATCCTGTTCATCACTCACGATCTCAACGAGGCGCTCCGCATCGGCGACCGGGTCTGCATCATGAAGGACGGAGCCGTGGTCCAGATCGGCACACCCGAGGAGATCCTCACGCAGCCCGCCACCGGCTACGTGGCCGAGTTCGTGCAAGACGTGGACCAGGGCCGAGTGATCCAGGTGCACGAAGTCATGCAGGAACCGGCACCCTTGAGTCGTGACACCCCTCTCAAGGACGCTCTGGATCGGTCGGCCGAGCGCTCAGGGGCCTTCGTCCTCGACTCAAACGGTGCTCCGACGCACCTGTTCACCATTGAGGACGGTGTGCGAGCCGCGAGCATGGGCTCCACCGACCTGAAGTCCGCGTTGCGAACCGACTTCGAGCGCTGTGCACCCACCGACTGCCTCAACACGGTCTACGCATACGCCGGACGGGGATTGCCGATCGCGGTCTGCGACGAGTCCGGGGTACTAGTCGGAAATCTCGACCCGCGTCACATCATGGAAGAGATGGGTCGGGTCGAGCACCTGATAGACCAGTTCGAGAGAGAGGTGTTCATGTAATGACTGTTCTAGCGCAAGCCTCCAACGATGCTGGGGTGTCCGTCACCCACGACCTGACCGACAACCGGGTGCTCGAGGATTTTCGCATCCCCTTCGGCAAATGGGTCGACCAGGCCGTCGACTGGATCGTTGTCAACTTGGAATGGCTGCTTGCAATCATCGAATGGCCGTTCGCGTTCCTCAACGACATCCTCGTTGAAGCAATCCTTGAGCCGATCTCGTGGGTCTGGGTCGTCCTCTTCTTCTTTGTGATCGGCACACTGATCCGCAACGTGAAGGTTGGCCTGTTCGCCGCGGTCAGCCTCTCAGTATGCGGGCTTCTCGGCAATGCCTTTTGGCTGGAGACCGCCCGAACCATCGGTTTCATTGGCGTCGCGGTGGTCTTGTGTGTGATAATCGGAATTCCGCTTGGAGTCGCATGCGGACGCGTCGACTCCTTCTGGCAGGTGGTACGGCCAGTGCTTGACGCTATGCAGGTTGTGCATTCGTTCGTGTACATGCTCCCGTTCATCTACTTCTGGGGAATCGGCACGGTGAGCGCGACGATGGTCACGATGGTGTTCGCGCTTCCGCCGCTGATCCGGTTGACCAACCTGGGTGTCCGTCAGGTTCCCGCGGACGTGGTGGAGGCGAGCAGGGCCTATGGCGCGCCCGAGTGGCGTGTCTTGTTCGACGTGCAGATTCCGCTTGCCCGTCCGGCCATCATGACCGGAATCAACCAAACGCTGCTGCTAGCCATCTCAATGTTGGGGATCGCGGCCATCATGGGCGCCGGCGGTCTCGGACGACTGCTGTTCAATGCCCTGTCCCGCCAGGATGTGGGCCTCGGGGCGTCCGCCGGTCTGGCCTTCTTCCTAGTCGCCGTCGTCTTGGACCGAATCTCACAGACTGAGGCCAGCGACAAGGGGAGCCTGCTCAGAAGAATTCGTTTGGCGTGGGCACATCGCCGGGACCCCGAAGCGCTTCTAGACGATGAGAGCGCCGACGCAACCGCAGACCCGTCCGACAATGCCGACGTTGAGGAGTCGTTCGCCGAGGTGAGCGAGAAGGAACGCCCTTGGATGCTTGTGTCCGCCGTCGGTGGCGTCTTGGCCATCGTCTCGGTGTTCCTCACTTGGACTACCGATGGTGGCTTCATCAGCGCACACGGTCGCCGTTCCGATGAGAGCATCGCGGGCGAGTCCTTCAGCGGTCTGGCAGCTTCAGGAGGCTCTTGGTTCGGTTACCTGAGCGTGGCGCTCGGGTTGATGATCGTGGCGGCAGTGGCAACTACGTTCGTCGCTCCCGGCCGTGGGCCCAGGTTCTTCACCACCGACGGGGCGCTGATCAGTTCGCTGGGGTTGCTCGTGATGATGGTCTGCTACTTGTTGGCTTCCCCGGTGAGCGGGACCTCTCCGGGCACCGGCACCGGGGTCTATCTTGCGCTGCTCGGAGGACTCCTCGCCACTGCCGGTTCGCTGATGTGGATCCGCCACGCTGCACACGCGCCGCTGCATCCCCTGAGCCTGAAAATCGGCTGGGGCCGAATTATCGGCGGCACTATTGCCGCCTTGATGATTCTCATCGGAGCATTCTCTGGTTGGTCCTTCGATGAGCGCACCGATCAGGTGGTGAGTGCCGAGACGGAAGCCCGGGTCGCGGAACTGCGACAGAAGGCGCTCGACAATCCTGCCGATGCCGGCCCGATCGGCGCTGAGATCTCAGCCTTGCGAGCACAACTGAGCATCACCGAGCGAAAGATAACCGACGGGGTCAGCAGTGAAGGGACCGGACTCGGGATCTTGACGCTCGTCGCAGGGTTGATCGCGTTGGCCACCACCCTGCCCGCAGCGGGATTGTTGGGCCGCGAGGAGCAGCGTCAATGGCGCTGGAGCGCGGCTGCTGCCGGCATCGGGGTTGGGGTCGCGGCAGTGGCTTTCAGCTGGATTTTCGTTCATGTGCGTTCGGCCGATCCCAACTACGTGAGCGGCGTGGGCTCGTTCTTGACAATGATCGGCGGGTTCATGCTGGCCGCTACTTCCGTGTCGGTCTTGAAGGAGTTCCGCCGATCCAAGGTCTACGCGGACACGGAAATCGTGCCCGCATCCGAGCCGACGGCCACAACCGCAGATACTGCCTCAGTCTCGCAACCGGTGGCTTGACGAAGAAAGAAGGCTATTCTTACAGTCCGTTCGCTTTGAGCTCAAACTCGGAGTGTTCTAGAAACCACAATCCCAGGAGGGAAACCAACATGATGAAGAAACGAACGCTCTTGTGGCTCGCCTTGTTAGCGGCGTTTGCTCTGTTCGTCGCCGCATGCGGAGATGACGCACCCGTCACGACGACGCCAGACACGACACCAGACACGACGCCAGAAGAGTCCAGCATGGCCGAAGAAGAGCCCAGCATGGCCGAAGAAGAACCCAGCATGGCCGAAGAAGAACCCAGCATGGCCGAAGAAGAACCCAGCATGACCGAAGAAGAACCCAGCATGACCGAAGAAGAACCCAGCATGACCGAAGTGTCGATGACGCCGGGGGAAGGCTCATCAGCCAACATGGGTCGCGCGGACTGGACCACTGGATACTTCCAGGCTCAGGTCTTCAAGCAGATGCTGGAGGAACTGGGCTACGACGTGTCCGAACCCTCTGAACTGGAGCTCGGTCCATCTCTGGCTTATCTGGGCATGTCTCAGGGTGATTTCGACTTCTGGGTCAACAGTTGGTACCCGGGCCACGTCTCATGGTGGTCCTCCGAACTGCCTGACGGCTCAACAGTTGGTGACCACCTCACCATCGTAGGCAACCAAATGACCGCCGGCGGTCTGCAGGGATACTTGATCACCAAGTCCTTCGCTGATGAGTACGGCGTAACCCACCTCGACCAACTCAACGACGACCCGGAAATCCTGGCGGCCTTCGACGCTGACGACCAGTCTCCAGGCAACGGTGTCGCCGACATCTACGGATGCACCGAGAGTTGGACCTGCGACAACATCATCGACAGCCAGATCGCCTTCTCCGACTGGACGAACATCGCCCAGGTGAAGGCTGGCTACGACGCCATGTTCGCTGAGGCCACGACCAAGGCCGACGCCGGTGAACCGATGGTGATCTACACTTGGACCCCGAGCGCCTACATCACCCAGTTGCGCCCCAGTGACAACGTGGTATGGCTGGCGGTCGAAGACGTGGTTGACGACTCGAACCCGACCGGGATCGAGGGCGGAGAGGGCCACGACCAGACGCCGGGTCAAGCCAACATCGGACCTGACTCCTGTCCCGCAGCCGCCAATGCCGACAACTGTCAGCTCGGCTGGGTAGCCGCGGACATTCAGGTCACGGCCAACACTGACTGGTTGAACGCAAACCCGTACGCTGCTGAACTGTTCTGCCGGGCCACGTTGTCCGTCATCGACGTGTCGCTGGCCAACGTTGACCAGTCCAACGCTGGCGATGACGCAACCGAGGACTTCATCGCAGGACTCGCCGCCGACTGGATCGCCGACAACCGCGACCAGGTTGACGGATGGCTCGAAGCGGCACGCACGCCACCGATGGAGCCGTCGTGCCCCGACACGGTGATCCCGCTGGCTCTGCAATAGCGTTGACCGGTGTGATTGACTCTTGAGTTCCGGCTCAGAAGTCAATTCATCTGCATAACCGTCAAGAGGGGCAGGGCTTCGGACCTGCCCCTCTTGACGTTCCCACGGGGGGTCGGGGGGTGTACTGTGGGCGCTGGACCGATGCGCTCGGCCTCTTTGCTCGAATCTTGGGGAGGTAACAGTGGGCAGCTTGAAGATGACCCCGATCTACGAACGCTTGGCGCATGCTCGCAAGCACCTTGACCGGGTGGAACCGGCTGAGCTGGCAGAGAATCTGAGTGCCGGGGCGGTCCTCGTCGACATTCGCCCCGAGTTCTTCCGCCTCGAAGAGGGCGGCCACCCCGATGCCCTGGTGATTGAGCGCAACGTTCTTGAATGGCGGCTCGACCCCAACTCTGACGCCCGCATCATCGACATCGAGCCCGACACGCCGATCATCATCATGTGCAACGAAGGCTACGCATCGAGCCTCGCCGCGGCTGATCTCCAGGAGATGGGATTCACGGCTGCCACCGATCTGGTCGGCGGCTACCGCGCCTGGCGAGCAACTCAGCGCGCGCCAGCCTGACCGGAGGTCATGGCAAAGCAGACCGGGGCGAACTCTCGGGAGGCAGCCGCACCAAGCCGGCGCTCAGTTGTAGCGATGCGAGCCGCGGTGTCTGAACTGGCGCTTGCAGCGGCGTCCCGACCGAGGTCCGAAGTAGGGGCAGCGGGTGCGCCGCTTGCGGGGCCGCGATGCCGAACCGTTCCCCAACCCCGGTCCTGTCGGCGAACTCAGTTGATCGCGGCGCCGTGCGGCCAGAGTCTCGAGATGCTCGGGCAGCGCTGCCACCCAGGGGCTGGAGGTCACCGATTCCGGCATCTTGTTCAAGACGTCGGACAACGCCGCCGGGATCGTCTCGCTCAGTTCCTCCACACGTCCGGCGGTCTCAGCGTGGGGCAGTCCCAGTTCTTCGCTGCATTGCAGCCACGCCCGCGGGTCGTTCGCCTCTGAGAGCGAACGCGCCCAGCCAACGTCCATGGCCAGGGCAAGATCGCTGAGGTCGCGGTTGCCGATATACGGAGACATGGAGCAGACGTCGTAGAGCGGAGCGAGGACCGCCCCGCCTGCGCTCAACAGAACGCTGTAGTTCTTGGCGTGGGCATCTGATCCGGCCAACAACCAGTTGCACACGAGCGCGTCTCGGAAGCGCTGAAGGCTCGCGGCGGGCTGATCCGGCTGGCTCCGAAGTTCGTCGGCGATGTCGCTGGGAGCGGGACCGCCGTACCTCTGATACTTCAAATCAGGACCGAAACCGAGCGCCTGACACATGTCCTCCTGATGGATTCGCCGCAGAGTGCCGTCTGGATCACGGCGACGGTCGAAGCGTTCCACAGCAATGGCGCGTTCGTCGCCGAAATGGACGATCTTCGTGTTCGCAACGGGGATGTCCGCTCGTCGCAGCGTCGCCATGCAGACATGTTCGACAAGGTCGTTGTCGGGGTAGGCGGGCATGGCAATCTTGAGGATGTGCGTGGTCGGGGTGCCGTCGGTTGCGAAATGCCAGACTCCGTCAGCCAGGTGAAGCGCAGTCTTGCCCTGTGCGCCAGCCAGGCTGAACGGCGGCCACTCTTCAAGAGCCCGCATCGGTGCAGCGATGCCAGATCGCACCGCGGCGAGATGTGTTGCGGTGTCCTCGTCGCTGAGCGCAACCGTGCCTCCGCGCCTCTCACGCAGCCCGTCTGCCGGGTCATGAGGACAGAACTGCACCGCACCGGCACAATCCATCCCGATAGGGGTGGCCAGCATGTCGAAGGGTTGCCACGACGCCGCTCCGTAGCGGCGACCCCACTGCTCACGTACTTCAAGCCTGTCCGGCAGGAGCCCGTCCATCCACCCGCTGATCTCGTAACGTCCAGTGGTGACTGGCGCAGTCAAGGACAACGGCACCGAAACATCGCTCTCGGTGTAGGAAGCCGTGTACTGGAACCACGCTGTTCTTTCTCGGCCGCGCTCGACGGTGCCGACAACCTCGCTCCCCAACAGGACAGCCAGGCTGTCGGGGGCGTTCATGTGGGTGCCGAGTCGGTGAACGACATGACGTATTCGGTCAGGTCCTCTCCCTGCCGCGCCGGGCGCAGGTCGATCTCGTAGTCCAGCGCGGCCAATACTCGCAGCAGGTTCCCCGTCCTGGTGTCTCGGTTCGTGGTTTCGAGGTCGCTGATGCAGAGACGGGAGACCCCGGCCCGGCTCGCTAGTTGAGCCTGGGTCAATCCCCCGGCCCGGCGCAGTGACTTGACCGCGGCACCGATTTCGCCAACGGAGCTGACGCCCTTGATCCTGCCTGCGTGATCCATCCCCACACTATAAGCCTGCTGCATGGTAAACCATACAACAGATGCTGTATCGCGCCCGGCGGGCAGCTCAGACGCAGTCGCGGACGGCTTCCCAGACCTCTGAGGCGCCGGGGTCCCAAGTGTCGCCGTAGTCCCAGAACTTGGTTCGGTCGATCGTTATCGCTGCGCTGCCCACGACCCCTCCGGGCAGACGACCATTGTGGATGCGCACCGACCGGTACTGGCGAGGCGAGATCTCTGCCACCGCCCGCAGATGCACGGCGCTGTTGCGCCATTGCTGCGAATCGACGGGCTTCTCGTGAATGACGAGGTTCGCCCAGTAGTTGTCGACCAGTTCTGTGGAGCTGTAGCTCAGAATTCCCGGGTGGGACCTGAACTCCAAGAGCAGGTCGACCTCGATGTCGTCCACCACGGACTGGCTGGCCTGGGGTCGCCGCTCACCGAAGAAGCCGACCACGCACCGCTGGACTGGTTGGGCGAGTGCTGCCGGGTCACAGATCACCGCCCGCCGCGCCAGACCGTGGACATCCCAGTGCAGCGCCTCATAGGGTTGCAGGTCTATTTCCCCGCTCTCGACCTGCCGCGCCAGCACGCGCACGTCTTGGAGCATGTACGCCAGCAGAGCCTGGTCAGACGTCACCAAGGAGAGGTCCGTGCATGGATGTTCTTCGAGTTGTTCAGTCGCGGCCAGTTCTCTCAACAACGCCGATAATGGACCTTTGCTGCTGATCTGTCAATCGCAATGTCGTGCAGCCTCGGCGCCGGTTCAAGCAAGGTCCAGGAGGTAGTCGGTGAGCAGCTCGGGGCCTGACTCGGCAACCACGATCATGTCCTCCAGCTTGACTCCCTCGCCGCTGCCGCGCCGGCCCACGAACGACTCAATGCTGAACACGTTGCCCACCTCCACCACGCCGTCGAACCCCCGGTCGTCCCACAGCTCACGGGTGAACAGCGACGGGTACTCGTCGCACAAGCCGGTCCCGTGGGCCAGGACCGTGTAGCCGTTGAACTCGTCGACATCGGGATAGCTCAGACGGTCGGTTATCTCGCGGTAGGTTGCGCCGGCCACGAACAGGGGCCGGTTCGACTCGATCATGTCACGCGCCCGGCTGTGCAGGTCGGTTTGGGCCGCGCTCGGACGACCGTCACCGCACAGCCAGGTGCGGGACATGTCGACACACATCCCGAAAGCGCCCACCATGTCGGTGTCGAAAGCCATCAGCTCGCCGGCCTCGACCTCCTTGATGCTCGCCTCCTGATACCACGGGTTGGTTCGAGCACCCGAAGCCAACAGCCGGG